>Ga0207661_10000159_pt1 | contig 43412 bp, 38 predicted proteins | sample KBSC713LmetaG_FD_184337 | JGI IMG/M metagenome (GOLD analysis project Ga0207661, IMG submission 184337) | Corn rhizosphere microbial communities from Kellogg Biological Station, Michigan, USA - KBS C7.1-3L metaG (SPAdes) (version 2) | ecosystem: Host-associated > Plants > Roots > Rhizosphere ...
ACCGAACGCCATCGCCTGCGGCGATTTCGGCTTCTTTGCCGCCTGGGCAGCCTTGGCGCGGTTGGCCTTCTCGATGCGCTTGGCCTGCGCGATATCGGCAAACGCCCGCTCGAACTTCTGCAGGCGGTAGAGCACGATGCCGCGGTCGATATAGGCGGCCGAGAATTTCGGATCGAGTTGGATGGCGCGGTCGAAATCGGCGACCGCGCCATCCAGGTCGCCGCTGCGATAGGCAAAGATGCCGCGCTCGCGATAGCCCTTGGCATCGCCCGGCGTGAGTTCGAGAGGCGGGCCGACCGCGGCCGGCGCCGGCGCCTCGGGCTCGGTCGGCGGCGTCACCGCGACCGGCACGATCGCGATGGGCGCGATCATCGGCGCGTCCGTCTTCTGCGGCGACGGCGGCTCGATCACGATGGTCTGGACCACCTTGGGCCCGGGCGGCGCCGTGTCGGCTTTCGCTTCCACGAGCTCTGGCGGCCGCGGCCTGGCTTCCGCCCGCGTCGTGATGCCGGCGAAATCAGCCGGCCGCGCGATCGCGATTTCCGCAAGACGTTGCAGCGTTCCGGAAGAATCCGGCATCAACCAAACAGCGACATAGAGGCCGAGGCCCACGCCTGCGACCACCGCCAGCGCGATCACGCTGGTTGCGGCCTTGTGCACCGCCTTGGCGGTCAGCTGCTGCTTGCGTTCCTTCTGCGCGAGGACGAGCAAATGATCGTAAGCGGCGCGCTGATCCTCATCGGCGAGGATTTCATTGGCGCGCACGATCTCACGAAATTTCTCGCCGGCGTCGGGATCGCCGGGATTGAGATCGGGATGAGCGCCCTTGACGGCGCGACGGAACGCGGCCCTGAGCTCCTCTGCATCGTCGCGCGGGAGCGCGCCGAGCAAATCATACAACGTATCCATCGCAGGTACTCGCGACTACGCTTACCCTTACCCTCTCCCCAGATCGCCGCCGCAACCTGCTGTGGAGAACCCTGCGCTGATGCTGCGGATATTTCCGCCTCAGGACGGCGAAAAGATGACTGAATTGTGCAACTTGGCGGCCACCACGTGGGCGCGAGCCGCCCTCACTGCGGGTTGTCGGCGCGCGCCATCGCCTCGCAGCGGCTCGCCGCCTGCAACCGCCGCAGCCGTTCGCGCACACTCCTTTCGGCGCGCTGATAGCATTGCCGCTCATATTCGACCTTGAGCCGCGCCCACTGACCGGGGTCCAGGGTCTTCAGATCGGACCGCCCGAACACGCAATCGGGTGGAGATTGCGGCACAAGAAGGGACGAATCCGGCCGGCAAACAGGGGCTTGCTGCACTTCGGCACGGGCGGACGGGATCGCGGCCTGCGCCGTTTCCGGGGCCGGGTTCGGCGCGCAGGCTGCCAGCAAAAGCAGCGGCAATGCGACCGCGAGGCGCCGCGCCGTTGTTGCCGGGATCCTTGCCATCGCCTGGTCGGGCCTCTTCGCTCGCGCTCAATTTGCTGCGGATGCAGCCATGGCGCCTGGGCCGCCGACCAAGCGGGCCGATCATGAAGGCAAAGCTTGAATCAAATTTTAAGAATTAAGGTTAACGCAACGTTACTGCGGCGTTGCGTTCGCGCTATAGGCTTGAGGCCGTCAAACGCAAAGCAGGTTCACACGACATGAACTGGAGATCGGCACTTGCTGCCCTGATCGCACTGGTGCTGGCGTCCGCCGGCGCGTCGGCTGAGCCTTCATTCTCCTTCGACGCCACGCCCGGCAAGCTGCCGAAATCGGTGGTGCCGACGCGTTACGCGGTCGAGCTTGCGCCGGACCTGCAGTCGCTATCTATTGCCGGCAGCGAGGTCGTGGACGTCGACGTCCGCGAGGGAGTCGCGCGCGTGGTGCTCAGCGCGGTCAATATCGAGATCACGGAGGCGAGCCTCGACGGCGGCGCGAAGCCGGCACAGGTCTCGCTCGATGCTGCCGCCGAGACCGCAACGCTTGACTTCGGCAGCGTGATTGCGCCGGGTGCGCACAAGCTTCGCCTCGCTTTCACGGCGAAGATCAATTCATTCGGCCGCGGGCTGTTCTTTGTCGACTACCCGACGGAGGCAGGCACCAAGCGGATGATCTCGACCCAGCTCGAGCCCGCGGACGCGCGGCGGATTTTTCCGTGCTGGGATGAACCCGTCTTCAAGGCGACCTTTGCGCTCACCGTGACCGTGCCGCAGAATTTTCTCGCCGTCAGCAATACGCCGGTGACGAAGGAGGAGCCGGTCGCGCCGGACAAAAAGCGCGTCAGCTTTGCTGCGACGCCAAAAATGTCGAGCTATCTGTTCGTGCTTAGCGCAGGCGAGCTCGAGCGCATCACGGCCGATGCCGACGGCGTCACTGTCGGCGTGGTCGCAACCAGGGGCAAGGCGGAGCAGGGCCGCTTTGCGCTGGAGAACGCGGTCAAGCTGCTCGGGTTTTACAATGATTATTTCGGTCAGAAATATCCGTTGCCCAAGCTCGACCTGATCGCGGTGCCCGGCGGCTTCGGCGGCGCGATGGAGAATTGGGGCGGCATCACCTTTTTCGAGAGCCGGTTGCTGTTCGATCCTGCGTCCAGCGCCGATACCGCGCGGCGCGGCATCTTCAGCGTGCTTGCACACGAGATGGCGCATCAATGGTTCGGCGATCTCGTCACCACCGCCTGGTGGGACAATCTCTGGCTCAATGAAGGCTTTGCCAGCTGGATGCAGGAGAAGGCGGCGGAGCGGTTCTATCCGCAATGGAAGACCTGGCTCAACGGCTATGGCCAGAAACAATACGGCATGGCGCTGGACGCGCGGCGCACCTCGCATCCGATCCAGCAGACCGTCATCGACCAGAGCGTGGCGATGACGGCGTTCGACGCCATCACCTACAACAAGGGCCAGGCCTTCATCCGGATGCTGGAGAACTATCTCGGCGCTGAGGCCTTCCGCGACGGCGTCCGCCGCTACATGGCCGCGCATGCCTATAGCAACGCCACCACCGCCGATCTCTGGCAGGCGCTGGAAGCGGCGACCGGCAAGAAGGTGGCTGACATCGCGGCCTCCTTCACCGAGCAGGAGGGCGTGCCGCTGGTGATCGCGGAAGCGAAATGCGAAGGCGGCGCGCAGCGCCTGAGTTTGCGTCAGGATCGCTTCGCGGTGGTGCCGGCGAGCGCCAACGCGAGCGTTCCTGCGAAACATTGGCAGGTGCCGGTCGAGATCGGTGCGGCCGGAGCTGCGCAGCCGTCAAAGATTGTCTTGCTCGACGGCAGCGCCGAGATCGATGCCGGCGCCTGTGGCGAAGCGGTGAAAGTCAATTTCGGCGACATCGGCTATTATCGCGTCGAATATGGCCCGAATGCTCGGGCCGCGTTGGTAAAGGCGTTCTCGAGGCTTTCGGCGGAGGACCGCGTCAACTTCCTCGCCGACAGCTGGGTGCTGGTGCTGGCGAGCCGCGCCGATGCCGCGTCGTATCTCGGACCGGTCGATGCGCTCGCTCCCAATGATCGTCGCGCGGTCTGGGATCAGGTAATCAATGCTTTCACCCAGCTCGATCGCCTGTCGCGCGATCGGGCCGAACGGCCGGCGCTGGAAGCGTATATGCGCGCCAGGCTGCGGCCGGTGTTCGACCGCCTCGGCTGGGACGGCTCCGGCTCCGGCGATGATGACGACACGCTGCTGCGCGCGAGCCTGATCCGCGCGCTCGGCGAATTCGGCGATGCCGGGATCGTAACTGAAGCCAGGCGCCGCTTCGCCAACTTCCTGAAAGATCCGAAATCGCTGCAGCCGGCCTTGCTCGATCCCGTGAGCCATGTGGTCGGCATAACAGCCGATCGCGAGGCCTACGACGCGCTGCTCGCGCTGGCGCGCAAGAGCACAGCGACCAACGAGCGCGTGCGTTACTATCACGCGGCGGCGAGCGCCCACGACGCGACCCTCGCCGGCGAGACGCTTTCGCTGACGCTGACCAAGGAATTGCCGAGCACGCTGGTGGGTGGCCTGATCAGCGAGGTCGCGCAGTCCGGCCGGCAGCCGCAACTCGCCTGGGACTTCATCCGAAAAAATCTCGACACGCTGGGCGCGCGCCAGGGACCCGACTTCACGGACCAGTTCATTCCGAACTTCATGACCAATTTCCATGATCTCGCGCACGCCGACGAGCTTCGCCAATTCGCGCCGGCGCAGGCGACCACCGGCGGCCGCGTCACCACGGCGCGCGCGCTGGAGGCGATCGCGATCTCTGATGATGTGAGGGCGCGCGTCCTGCCGCTGGTCGATCGCTTTGTCGGCGAGCATCCGGCGCGGCCGTAAGCGGAGGCTTAACGCGCGGCAGACATGGTTTTCGTCGCCGGCGCCGAGACTCGATTGGCTGAAATAGCCGCCCCCTCCGGTCACCAACCGAATGCCGGGAGACGAGGCGTCGCGACGCCGCTCTCCCGGGTTCAGCCCCTCTGTGAGCGTGCCCGCTGAAGCCCGCGGCCTGGGCAGCCCGCGCTTCCATCGTGGCGGCGGTGCTGCTGTCGCCGTTGTGGCCGCTGCGGCCGCCGCCGACACCTATGGCTATGGTTACGGCTACGGCCCGTATTATGGCCGGGTTTACCGCTATTGCGGTTGGTGATTTCCCGGCACTTGAGAGGTGGCTCACGGCCTCCAATGCTGTGGGCCATCTTCTTTTGTGATGCTTGCGAGAAGGCCGGCGGGACCGCTATACAGCGTCCGCCATGTCCGATTTCCACGGTGTCTTTCCCTATCTCGTCTCGCCCATCGATGCGGCGGGCAAAATCCGCGAAGGCGTGTTGGCGCGCCTTTGCGATGATCTCATCAAGTCGGGCGTGCACGGGCTGACGCCGCTCGGCTCGACCGGCGAGTTCGCCTATCTGAACAGCGCGCAGCGCACGGCCGTGGTGCGCACCACGATCGAGGCCGCGCGAAAGCGCGTGCCCGTCGTTGCCGGCGTGGTCTCGACCTCGACGGCGGATGCGGTCGCGCAGGCGAAGGCCTACCAGGCGCTCGGCGCCGACGGGATATTGGCGATCCTGGAAGCGTATTTTCCGCTTACCGGGGCGCAGGTCGAATCTTATTTCCGCGGCATTGCGGATGCCGTCGACATTCCCGTCGTGATCTACACCAATCCGCAATTCCAGCGCTCCGATCTCACGCTGGAGGTGATCGCGCACCTCGCGGCGCATCCGCGCATCGGCTACATCAAGGATGCATCGACCAATACCGGGCGGCTGCTCTCGGTCATGAATCGCTGTGGCGATGCCATCAAAGTGTTTTCCGCCTCGGCTCACATTCCCGCTGCGGTGATGCTGATCGGCGGCGTCGGCTGGATGGCAGGCCCCGCCTGCATCATCCCGAAACAAAGTGTCGAGCTCTACAATCTCTGCCGGCGCCAGCGCTGGGAGGAGGCGATGGCGCTGCAGCGCAAGCTCTGGCGCATCAACGAGGCTTTCGCCCGCTTCAACCTCGCCGCCTGCATCAAGGCGGGCCTGTCGATCCAGGGCTATGACGTCGGCGATCCCGTCCCGCCGCAGGCCGCGCTCACGGCGGAGCAGCGCAAGGTCGTGGAAGAGGCGCTGCGCGAGTTGGGCGCATAGGAATTGATGTGCCCTCTCCCCTTGCGGGAGAGGGCTGCTCTGCTGCCAGCCAAAAGCTCGCTTGGGTGAGGGGTTCTCTCCACACGCACCGCCGTCTGTGGAGACAACCCCTCATCCGGCGCGCATTGCATGCGCGCCACCTTCTCCCACAAGGGGAGAAGGGAAGGGTACCGCGCGGAGTCACACCGCCCTCAAGCCCTCTTGGGGCACTTCGCGGACCAGCGCCTGCAGGTCGCTCTGCTCGAGCGTCTCCTTCTCCAACAGCTTCTTCGCGGCGCGATCCAGGATCGCGCGGCGTGCGTTCAGGAGGCCCAGCGTGCGCTGGAAGACGCGATCGACGATCGCGCGCACCTCATGATCGACGGCGGCCGCGGTCTCGTCCGCATAGTCGCGCTCGCGAGGCGGATAGGGGCGGTCGGCGCCAGCGAGGTAATTGCCGGGTTCGCGATCATAGGCGACGCTGCCGAGCTTTTTGGACATGCCATAACGGGTCACCATGCTGCGGGCGATGTCGGTCACGCGCCTCAAATCATCGGCCGCGCCGGTCGACAGATGCTCGAACACGATCAGCTCGGCGGCGCGGCCGCCGAGCAGCACCGCCATCTTGTTCTCCAGCTCCTCCTCGGTCATCAGGAAGCGATCCTCGATCGGACGCTGGATGGTATAGCCGAGCGCGCCGACGCCGCGCGGGATGATCGACACCTTGTGCACGACATCGACGCCCGGAAGCGACAGCGCCACCAGCGCATGACCCATCTCGTGGAAGGCGACGATCTCGCGCTCCTTCGGATTGAGCAGGCGGTTTCGCTTCTCGAGCCCCGCGACCATGCGTTCGATCGCATTGTTGAAATCGCCCATGGTGACGGCCTCGCCGTTGCGGCGGGTCGCGAGCAGCGCGGCCTCGTTGACGAGATTGGCGAGGTCGGCGCCGGTAAATCCCGGCGTCAGCGCCGCCACCGCTTCCGTATCGACGTCGGGCGCAAGCCGCACCTTCTTCATGTGGACCTTCAGGATCTCGATGCGGCCCTTCTTGTCGGGGCGATCGACCAGCACCTGGCGGTCGAATCTGCCGGCGCGCAGCAACGCGGGATCGAGGATTTCGGGGCGGTTGGTGGCGGCGAGAATGACGAGGCCGGTGCGCGAGTCGAAGCCGTCGAGCTCGACCAGCAGCTGGTTCAGCGTCTGCTCCTTCTCGTCATGGCCGCCGGCGAACGGACCGATGCCGCGGGCACGGCCGAGCGCGTCGAGCTCGTCGATGAAGATGATCGCGGGCGCCTTCTCATGCGCCTGCTGGAACAGGTCGCGCACCCGCGCCGCACCGACGCCGACGAACATCTCGACGAACTCCGACCCCGAGATCGAGAAGAACGGCACCTTGGCCTCGCCAGCAACCGCTTTCGCCAGCAGCGTCTTGCCGGTGCCGGGCGGACCGACCAGCAGCACACCCTTCGGCATGCGGCCGCCGAGCCGGCCGTAATCGGTCGGATTCTTGAGGAAGTCGACGACCTCGCGGAGCTCGTCCTTGGCCTCGTCGACGCCGGCGACATCGGTGAAGGTCACCCCGGTATCGGCCGCGACATAGATCTTGGCCTTGCTCTTGCCGATCGCCATCAAGCCCCCGCCAAGACCGCCCTGCGCGGCGCGCCGGCCGATATACCACCACACGCCGACGAACAGGAGCACCGGCATGATCCACGACAGGAGGTCGCGCAGGAACGTGCTCTCGATCTGGCCGGTGAAGCGCACGTGGTATTTCTCGAGTTGCTGGGCGATGTCGGCATCGACCCGCGTGGTGACGAACTGTTTCTGCCCGCCCTTCAAGGGTTCTTTCAGTGTGCCCTGAATCGTGCGGTCGGAGATGGCGACGCTGTCGACCTTGTCCTGCTGCAGCAGCTGCTGATATTCGCTGTAGGGAATGACCGCGACCTGGTGCGCGGTCGCGATGAAGTACTGGATGAGCAGCACCGTGCAAAACGCCATGACGGCGTACAGGATATTGAAGCGGGTCTTGCTGTTCATGGCCACACTCCGTGACTGGAAGGCCGGGGGATGCCGCGATGGCGGAATCAGGCACCAGAAAAGGCGGCGCGGCCTACCGCTCAGGCTTCAAGACAACTAGCCAGCGCAGACATGGTTTCAAGGGGCATCTGCGCGGCAATTCGCCCGATTTGGCGTGGGCTTTGCATGACCTCTCACCACGTCGTCATTCCGGGGCAACGCGTCAGCGTCGAACCCTGGTGCGCCCTTGCGCACCTGAGAAACTCGAGATTCCAGGGCTGGCCCTTTGGGCCATCCCCGGACAGTGGTGGTTGTGTACGGCGAAAAACCCGCTAAAACCCCGACCAATTCGCTTTCCAAGAAACTCGAAGGACAAACTGATGAATATTCTTCCCGGTAACATGCGTTTTGGTGCGGGACAGCCTGTCAAGCGTCTGGAAGATCAAAGACTGCTCACCGGGAAGGGGCGGTTCATCGACGACAAGCCGGAAGACGGCGCGTTGTGGCTCTATGTGCTGCGTTCCCCGCATGCCCATGCGAAGATCAAGTCGATCGATGCCAGCGCGGCAAGCGCGATGGCCGGCGTCGAAGCGGTCTATACCGGCGCCGATCTGATCAAGGACGATATCGGCACGCTGCCGACGCTTGCGATCTTCAAGCGGCCGGATGGGGCGCCGATGACGGTGCCGCCGCGGCGGCTGCTCGCGCATGAGATCGTGCGCTTTGCCGGCGAGCCGGTCGCGGCCGTGGTCGCGAGCTCGCGCCTGCTGGCGCAGAGCGCGGCCGAAGCGATCGAGGTCGAATACGAGGTGCTGGCTTCGGTGGTCGATCCGCTCGAGGCGATCAAGCCCGGTGCGCCCGTGGTCTGGCCCGATGCGCCCGACAATATCGTGGCCGCCATGAGCTATGGCGATGCCGCCAAGGTGGAAGAGGCCTTCGCGAAGGCCGCGCACACGGTCAAGCTCGACCTGGTCAGCCAGCGCCTCGTTCCCTCTGCGATGGAGCCGCGCTCGACGATTGCGGAAATCGAGAAGAAGACCGGAAGGTTGCTGTTGCATACGCAGTCGCAGACCCCCGGCTCGACCCGCGACCTCCTTGCGGAATCGATCCTGAAGCGGCCGAAGGAAAGCGTGCGCGTGCTGGTCGGCGATATCGGTGGCGGTTTTGGCCAGAAGACCAGCCTCTATCCCGAGGACGGCATCGTCGCCTATGCCGCAACCAAGCTTGGCAAGAAGATCCGCTGGCGCGGCGACCGCACCGACGAGTTCGTCGGCGGCACGCATGGCCGCGACCTGACCTCGACCGGCGAGTTCGCCCTCGACGAGAAGGGCCGCGTGCTGGCCTATCGCGTGCGCTCGATCGGTTGCACCGGCGCTTATTCCTCCGGCACCGGCAACATCATCCCGCTGGTGCTCGGCCCCTTCGTGCAGACCGGGGTCTACGACCTGCCGCTGGTGCATTTCGAGGTGAAGTCGGTGATGACCAACACCGCCCCGGTCGGCGCCTATCGCGGCGCGGGCCGCCCCGAGGCCGTCTTCATCGTCGAGCGGCTGATGGACGCCGCCGCGCGGCAGATCGGCATGGATCCGCGCGCGCTGCGCAAGGTGAATTACATCAAGCCGGCGCAGCTGCCGTACACCAACGCCGCCGGCCAGGTCTACGATTCCGGCGCCTTCGCCCACATGCTCGATCGCGCGGCAAAGCTATCGGACTGGGACGGCTTCAACGCGCGCAAGCGCGCGGCGAAGAAGAAGGGCCTGCTCTATGGCCGCGGGCTCACCAGCTACATCGAATGGACCGGCGGCCGCGCGCACAACGAGAAGGTCTCGCTGCACGCGACGTCGGAAGGCCGCGTCATCCTGCATTCCGGCACCATGGCGATGGGGCAGGGGCTGCAGACCACGTACTCGCAGATGGTTTCCGACGGCCTCGGCATTCCCCTCGACAAGATCAACGTGGTGCAGGGCGACACCGACCTCGCCATCGGTTTCGGCAGCGTCGGCTCGCGCTCGCTGTTCGTCGGCGGCACTGCCGTTGCGGTGTCCGCCAACGACCTCATCACCAAGGCGCGCGAGAAGGCCTCGCAGGTTCTGGAAACCTCGATCGAGGACATCGAATACCGCGACGGCGTTTTGAGCGTGGTCGGCACCGATCGCCGCGTCAGCCTGTTCGCGCTGGCGGGCAAGGAGGACGGCGCGCGGCTGTCGGTCGATAGCGAGGGCGAGGTCGATGGGCCGAGCTGGCCGAACGGCACCCATATCTGCGAGGTTGAAATCGATCCAGAGACCGGCGTCACCCGCGTGGTGCGCTACACCACGGTCGATGACGTAGGCCGCGCCGTCAATCCGATGCTGGTGACCGGGCAGGTGCATGGTGGCGTCGCCCAGGGTATCGGCCAGGCGCTCTATGAGGGCGTGGCCTATGATGCCGAAGGCCAGCTCCTTACCGCGAGCTATCAGGACTATTGCCTGCCGCGTGCCGACGACATTCCGCCGATTGCGGTGACGCTCGACGACTCCGCGCCCTGCAAGACCAATCCGCTCGGCGCCAAGGGCTGCGGCGAATCCGGCGCGATCGCCGGCCCGCCCTGCATCAGCAATGGCGTGATGGACGCACTCGCCGAATTCGGCATCACGCAACTGCCGACGCCGCTGACGCCGCAGAAAGTGTGGAAGGCGATCCAGGAGGCCAAGGCGACCGCGTAGCGGTCGTCCCGGGGCGCGCCAAGCGCGAACCCGGGACCTCGCGCCACAAACTCTCCGTCGTCCCGGCCAAGCGAGCGGAGCGAGCGCTGAGCCGGGACCCATTACCACCGGCTTGTGTTGTGGAAGTGCGCTGGTGCCACAGCGCACCAAGCAATGTCTGCCTATGGTAATTTGAACCATGATGAGGTGTCGACAGACCGATAGGCAATAGCTATCCCCCGCAAAAATGGATAGGTAGGCGTCCGCTCGCGGGGTGATCCGGCGAGCCCCTTCTTCGGATATTCGCCGCAAATTCCACCTGGAGAACTTTGATGCGCAGATTTCTGACCGTGCTCGCGGCGCTTGCGACGCTGAGCCTCACCAATTGCGGCTACAACGCCATCCAGACCAATGACGAGCAGGTCAAGGCGAACTGGTCGGAGGTGGTGAACCAGTATCAGCGCCGCGCCGACCTGGTGCCGAACCTCGTCAATTCCGTGAAGGGTTTTGCGCAGCAGGAAAAGGACGTGCTGCTCGGGGTCACCAATGCCCGCGCCAAGGTCGGCAGCATCCAGGCGACGCCGGAGGTCCTGAACGATCCCGCCGCCTTCCAGAAATTCACGCAGGCGCAAGGCGAGCTCACCAGCGCGCTCTCGAGGCTCCTGGTCGTCACCGAGAACTATCCGCAGCTCAAATCCGACGCGCTGTTTCGCGATCTGATGTCGCAGCTCGAAGGCACCGAGAACCGCATCACGGTGGCGCGCAACCGCTACATCAAGTCGGTGCAGGATTATAACGTCACCATCCGCACCTTCCCGACCAACCTGACCGCGCTGGCGTTCGGCTACAAGGAGAAGCCGAATTTCACGGTCGACAACGAGAAGGAAATTTCCAGCGCGCCGAAAGTCGATTTCAACCCGGCGCCAGCGAAGTAATCTGATGACCGAAGGCGAGGCCAGATTGAGCTGCGGCCGCAACGAAACCGCGCTCCCTCGCCCCGCTCTTCGCGGGGAGAGGGTTGGGGTGAGGGGCTCTCTCCACGAGCACGACTCGCGGAGAGTCCCCCTCACCCGGATTGCATCTGCGATGCAATCCGACCTCTCCCCGCAAGCGGGGCGAGGTGAAGAGACGGTGGCTGCCTCCTTATCTTTCGCTGCAATGAACGCCCTCAGAATCTTCCTGCTGGCGCTGCTCCTCTGTTGGGCGCAGGCGGCATTCGCGGATGTCGCGGTGCCGCCTCTGGTCGGCCGCGTGGTCGATCAGACGGGTACGCTGAACAGCAGTTTCATTGACTCGCTGAACCAGCGCATCCGCAGCTTCGAGCAGCGCAAGGGCAGCCAGATTGCGGTCCTGATCGTGCCGACGACGCAGCCTGAGACCATCGAGCAATATTCCATCCGTGTCGCGGGAACCTGGAAGATCGGCCGCAAGAAGATCGATGATGGTGCGCTGCTCGTCATCGCCAAGAACGACCACAAGCTGCGCATCGAGGTCGGCTATGGTCTCGAAGGAGCGCTGACCGACGTCACCGCGCGGCGCATCATCGACGAGGTGATCGCGCCACGCTTCAAGGAAGGCGATTTCGCCGGCGGCATTTCTGCCGGCTTGACCCGCATGATCGGCGTGATCGATGGCGAGCCGCTGCCCGCGCCGCGGCCCGAAGCCTCGCATGCGCCGGAGCCTGACTGGAATCAGCTGTCCTCACTGCTGCCATTCTTCATTTTCGGCGCGCTGTTTGTCGGCGGCTTTCTGCGTACGCTGCTCGGCAGCCTGCTCGGCTCGGCGATCGCCGGAGGCGTGGTCGGCGTGATCGCCACGCTCGTGGTCGGATCGCTGCTTGCAGGCCTCGCCTTGGGAGGACTAGCCTTCCTGATCGTGCTGATCGCCGGCGCCTTTCAAACAGCGGGACCGGTGGGGCGAGGCCGTTACAGCGATTCATCCAGCGGCTGGAGCGGCGGCGGTGACGGCTGGAGCAGCGGCTCGAGCTCAGGCTCGAGCTCGAGCGGCGACAGCGGCGGTGGCGGCGGCAGTTTCGGTGGCGGCGGCGCTTCGGGGAGCTGGTGAGACATGGGGATCGGTCGCATCGCGAGACATCTTCTCGAGCACCATTGGCGGGCGCGACGCCTGTTCACGCCAAAAGTGCTCGCGCGCATCGAGGAGGCCACCCAGGCGGGCGAGCGGACACATTCCGGCCAGCTCCGCTTCGTGGTCGAAGGTGCGCTCGATGGCGCGCCGCTGTTCCACAATCAGACTGCGCGCGAGCGTGCGCTCGACATCTTCTCGCGCCTGCGAATCTGGGACACCGCGCACAACAACGGCGTCCTGATCTATCTGTTGCTCGCCGACCGCAACGTCGAGATCGTCGCCGACCGCGGCATCGATGCGAAGGTTGGCGCCGCAGGCTGGGAGAAGATCTGCCGCGACATGGAAGCCGATTTCGCGCGAGGCCGGTTCGAGGCCGGCGCGGTCAAGGGCGTCGAAGCGGTGTCGCGCGAGCTAGCCAAATATTTCCCACCTGATGCCCATCCCCACAACGAGCTGCCGGACAAGCCCATCGTGATCTGACGATCGTCCGCGCGGAGCGGCGGCGCCATCACCTATGGTTGGCGCGCCCGGCCGCGCTGGCCGGCTCGGTGTGGCCGGGGGCGAGCAGGGGAAGCGTCATGCAAATGGTCGTGCCCTTTCGCTCGGAAGTGAGCGTGATTCTGCCGCCGAGCTGCTCTGTCACCAGGTTGTGGACGATATAAAGGCCGAGCCCGGTATTGCCCTCCGCGCGCCGGGTGGTGAAGAACGGATCGAACACGTGACGCTGGACGTCCTGCGGAATGCCGCTGCCATCGTCCGAGAAAGTCACCTCGACCTGATCGATGCCGAGGCGACGCGCCCTGATCAGCATGTGTCCGCCGGTCCCGTCGGCAAAGCCGTGAGTGACGGCGTTGAAGATGAGGTTGGTCAACACCTGCCCGTAAGCGCCCGGGTAGCTGTCGAGCATGATATCGAAGGGAATCTCCACCGCGAGCGAACTCCTGGATTTTTTTGGCAGGCCCGGCCGCACGCTGGCAACAATCTGCTCGGTCGCAAGCTTGAGGTCGAAGCTGCGCCGATCGGCGTGGCTGCGGTCGACTGCGACTTGCTTGAAGGACTGAATCAGTTCGCCGGCGCGCTGCAGGTTCGCGACAAAGTTGGTCGTCGCGTCGTGACAGCCGTCGGTGAACTCGGCGAGCAGCGAGCGGCGCACCGTGCCTGTCGCGATCTGGCCGGCGAACTTCCTGCAACGCTGCGCCAGCGTCGAGGCCACCGTAAGGCTGATGCCGACGGGGCTGTTGAGCTCGTGGGCGACACCTGCGACGAGACGGCCGAGCGCGGCGAGCCGCTCGGTCTCGATGAGATAACGCTCGGTTTCGCTGGCGCGGAGCGCTGCTTCCGCCGACTTTCGCTTGTCCCGGATTTCGGCAAACGCCGCCGCAAGCGCCGAGGCGCCGATCGTCACCAGCAGAATGCTGATTTGCGCGGCCCTCACTCGCTCGTCGATCGAAAGACCGGGATTGCCGAAATAGCCGATGCCGAAGGTGGTCGTCCAAACGATGGAGAGGCTGACGATGAACGCCGCTGCCGCAGCGAAAACCGGCCGGCAACGCGCTGCGAGCCACAACAGCGGCGCGAACAGGACTGCAACCGGCCCGACATTCGCGAGCAGTTCCGAGCGCAGGAAGATCGCAAGGCCGCTCACCAGAGCGAGTGCGGCGACCGTCACAACGCCTTCGGCGAGCTCGCTCAGCGACGGCCGGTCACGGAAGGCGGAGACAAGCTCGATCACCAGGGGAGCAACCGTGATGATTCCCAGGCCATCCGAAGCGAACCAATGCTGCCAGGTCGTTGTCATCGGCGCGGTCGTGCTCTGAAACAGCTTGAAGGTGATCGCCCCGCCGATACCCGAGACAGCGGTCCCGATCATGGCCGCCGCGACCAATCCAGCCACATTGCGCAGCCGGTTCAGCCTGAAGTCCGCGCCGAAGAAATGTCCAACGAGCCATGCCGTAAGCACAGCTTCGCCGGCATCGCACAGTCCGAACAGAATGGCGCCCCAGAGATTGCGGTCGCCCAGGAGGTTGGCGACGACGGTCGCCGCGACCGTGCCGACAATGACCGGCCATCGCGCGGGGGCGCCGAGCGCGATCAGGGCGCCTGCCGATACGCCTGCGGCGGGCCAGAATACGGCAACGCCTTCGGGCTTGGTGAGCAAGGCAAGGCTGAGTCGGGCCGCGACGAAATAGACGACGCCGATCGCCACAGCGAGCCAGATCATATCGCCCCACCGCTTCAGGTCGATACCGGCGGACAGCTCACGCTGAAACGGTCTTTGCAGGTCCTGCAGCACGCCACCCTGCTCCTTGCCCGGCTCCCATGATAGCACAGGACGGCATCGACGTGGCCTGTTCGACCCGCCCAAATATCAGAGCACTGCGACACGATTTCTGCTGGTTCTCGCCACAGTTGGCCGGCGCGGTCGAGGGCATCGAGGCTTCTGGCTCTTGTCGCGTGGCGCCCGGCCGAGCATGGCCAGGCGCCCGGGAGCCTTCAGGCATTGCCGTAGTTCACCTCGTGCGCAATCTCCTTGTTGGTCTGGTCGGGCAGCAGCAAGGCCGAGCAGATGCTGATCGCAGCGCAGACACAGACATAGATGCCGATCGGGAAAGCGGACTTGTATGTCGAGAACAGCCAGGTCGAGATGAACGGCGCCGGTCCGCCTGCAATGACCGAGGCGAGTTGATAGCCGATCGAGGCGCCGCTGTAGCGCAGCCGCGGCGTGAACGCTTCCGCGATCAGCGCGGCTTCCGGGCCGTACATGGTCATGACCGGAATGAACGAGAGCGCGATGGCGAGGAAGATGAGCACCGGCTCCTTCGTGTCCAGCATCGCGAAATAGACGAAGGTGAACACGGCAACGAACACGCAGCCGAAGATGAAGACGTTCCTGCGGCCGAAGCGATCCGACAGTGCGCCGGCAATCGGGGCCGTGATGAAGCCGAGCGCGGTCATGGCGACCAGTCCGAGGAGCAAGAGGTCGCGCGAGGCGCCCACCACCAGCGTGCCGTAGGTGAGCACGAAGGCGTTGAAAATGTACCCGGGCGCCTGCTCGGCCATCCGTACCAGCGCGGACAGGATGACCTCGCGCGGCTGACGCTTGAACACTTCGATGATCGGGGCACGCTCGATCTTCCTCTCGGCGACGAGGCGCTGGAACACCGGGGTCTCGAGGATGCCGAGACGGATCCACAGCCCGATGGCCACCATGATGATGCTCATCAGGAACGGGATGCGCCAGCCCCAGCTCAGGAACTGATCGCCCGAGTACCAGCTGAAGAACAGCACCGCGAGGTTGGCAAGGAACAGTCCGGCGGGCGCGCCGAATTGCGGCCATGAGGTGAGGAAGCCGCGGTTCTTGTTGGTCTGCGCCCACTCCATCGCGAGCAGCACCGAGCCGCCCCATTCGCCGCCAACGCCGATGCCCTGGATCAGGCGGAGCACGGTGAGGATCACGGCGCCCCAGATGCCGATCGAGGCGTAGCCCGGCACCAGCCCGACCGCGGCGGTCGCGATGCCGGTCATCAGCAAGGTGACGATGAGGGTCGCCTTGCGGCCGATGCGGTCACCGTAGTGGCCGAAGATCACCGCTCCGATCGGCCGCGCGACGAAGCCGATGAAGTACACGCCGAACGCTTGCAGCGTGCCGATCCATGGGTCCGATTCAGGGAAGTAGACCTTGTTGAAGACCAGCCCCGTCACGGTGCTGTAGATGAGGAAGTCGTACCATTCGATGGTAGTCCCGACAGTGCTCGCGATCACGGCGCGGCGCAGAGCCGACTGATGCTCGGCCTCCGACATTGGACCTAACGCGATTGTCGTCGCAGTCATGGTATTTCCCTCCTCGTTTATGGTTCGATGATGTTTCCTCGTGCTGTCTTGCTGCTTGTTCTTGATTTGCGTGGGCATTCGCGCTCAGCGGGAATGCGACGGAATAATGAACCAGTTCGGCGCTCCGGGCCAGACCAACTTGCGGCGCGAGTCCGAATCCGGGCCAACCGTCACTGATCTGACCAGCGCCGGCATGATCGCCGTCACAAGGCAACGTGATCTACCTCACGAACGCACGGATGACTGCTCGCAACTAACGGATGGCCAAACAGGTCTCGCGCCTGCCTGGCCGCACCCAAATCCGTTAGGAGCGAATGATGACCAAGGATCGTGCGAAAGCGGTCGAGACCGGCCGCAAGCTTTCGTCGCAGGAACTCGACGCCGTCAGCGGCGGCGCCTTCGACGCCTACCTTCTCAATCCTCAGCCCTTGCCGCCGCGAATGGGGCCTGGGCTTCACTTCCTGAACCCCCAGCCGCTGCCGCCCGGCTGAAACCATCGTCCCGACACACCGGTGGCAAGAAATTGCCGCCGGCTCGGGGTTGTGAGGCCTGGCGGCACGCCCGCTGACGATCCAGGGCCGGAGCCGCTCGAACACGAGCCGCCCCGTTACTTCGGTGCGCCGGGTAATTGCGGCAGATCATCTGTTATCGTGAACCACGGCGCCTTGCTGGCAACATGGACGTGAAGCTTCGGCTGGATGCCGGGATCGTCGTCCAGTGCGCCCAGTGGCAAGCCATAATAGTCCGGGTGATCGTCGAACTTGCTCAGGATCGGGGAGCCGCATAGCCGGCAAAAACCCCGATGATTTCCCGGCGAGGATTCGTAAAAGGTGATGAGTTCCTCTCCCTGCACGAATTCGAACTCGGCCGATTTCACGGCTGCCCGGCTGCGGAAAGCGCTTCCCTGCGCCTTGCGGCACATCGAGCAATGGCAGTTCATGGCGCCGGACAGGCGCCCGCTGATCTGATATTTGATGCCGCCGCACAGGCAGCTGCCGCGCAACATGCGCACCTCCCGACAATCGTTGGGGTGGAGGCCCATTCACGCCGATCATACAATCTTGACTGTAAGGCATACAGGCACGTGGGCTTGCTTATGCCATCCTGCAACAATCGTTATCGACCGTGTCTATTCCCGCCATGACGATCTTCCAATGGATCATTCCGGCGCTCTGGCTCGTCTTCATGGCCTATTGGGGCATTTCCGCGCTTGGCGCCAAGCGCAGCATTGCCTCCAGAGCCTGGTGGACGCAGAGCCTGCTGCGGCTCGGCATCATCGTGCTCACGCTGCTCTCCATTCGCATTCTCGGGATGGGCCATGCATTGCGGATCGCGCAGGTCTATCAGACCGGGAGCATCGTGCTCGGCGCGATCGGCACGATCCTGGTCGCCGCCGGCATTGGGCTCGCCGTCTACGCGCGCATCTCACTCGGCCGCAATTGGGGCATGCCGATGTCGCGGAAGGAGGATCCGGAGCTCGTGACGGGCGGGCCCTATGCGTTCGTCCGCCATCCCATCTACACCGGCATCATCCTTGCCATGCTTGGCTCGGCGATCGGCCAGAGCCTGTTCTGGGCGCTGCCGCTCGTCCTGTTCGCGGCCTATTTCGTCTATTGCGCGCGGCAAGAGGAAGAGCTGATGCGCGCGCAGTTTCCCGACCAGTATCCGGACTACATGCGGCGCACGAACATGATCCTGCCGTTCGTGCTGTAGGGCGCTTGGCTGGCCAAGGCGACGTTTGGTCGCTATCCGCCCGAAGGCAGAACGTGTTTGCTCACTTGAAGTTTTGGCGTTCATGACCCATCTGAGACACATGCAGGGCCGGGCGAACGGCGTTCTGCTTAGCGCGACCAATATTGAACGAGACGCCGATCGAGGCGCTACCCTTGCGATCGAAACGGCGAAAATCAGGCTCTGCTGCCTCCCCGGCAGAGCCCAGGCATGGCTTGTTGTGTTGGGGTCAATGAAGATGCATGCAAGGCTTGCGACGGAGCCGTTCAAGAGGCCACTTGTCTTTGGCCGGCGCTGGGTTGATTCGCCTCTCAGGGGGTGGGATTGAACGAAGCACTGGATCTCCGCTTCGGAGATCTGATCCTTGATGGAACGTGCCTCTACGCGCGCCGCAACGGGCAGACGGTTCAGTTCACCAGAAACGAGCGCGCCTTGCTGCTCGCCCTCACCTGCAATCCGCATCGCCTCATGCGCCGCGGCCGCCTGCTCGATGAAGTTGGTTCGGAATCCGACATATCCGACCGCAACATCGACTTTCTGGTGAACCGGCTGCGGGCAAAGCTCGGTGACAGCGCCAAGTCGCCAAGGTATATCGCCACGCAATATGGCGAGGGCTATGTCTGGATCGCCGCGCCATCTCCGGGAGCGCCGATTGATGCGTTCCTGGTTATTGGACCTGCTTTCGGCCCGCAGGGGCATCCCTTCAGCGAACAAGCGTCATCCCTGGTGGATCAGCTTCGCGACATGATCGCCGCCGGGGTTGGCCACCACGTTGTGGTTGCCGAGAACTGGCACCCCGCCGCTGCTGACACGCTGCGCTATTTCCTGCAGATGAGCTTTCTTGCCGGCAACGGGGACCTCGATTGTGCGGCGACCTTGCGAGAAGTGCCATCAAAGCGCATCGTGAAGGCGTTCCGGCTTCATCTCGACAGTGCGGACGCCACGTCGTTTACGGCTGAGGCAACCCGGGTTTCGAATGGCGTCATCGAAGCCGTGTCGCAGGCCCTCATTGACGCCTCCACCGGTCTCGGCATAGCCGCGGACGAACCGCTTGACCTGCGTCTTCGCAAGGCTTCAAGCGTGCTGTCAACGTCAAATCGGGAGTGGCTGGCAAGTGGCGAGCAACTCGGCAGGAGCCACGAGCAGGATCCCCTCAATGCAGATATCGCCCTGCAATGGTGCCTGCATCTGTTCGCGCGCCTTGTCCTGACCAGTCCGTTCGGCGGGATGAGCCTGGAAGAACGCTACCGCATCGAAAGCGAAATCGACACTACGGTGCTGGAGTGCCTGCCTGCCGTCGAGGAAAACCCGCTGTTGATGTTGGCCGCCGCCAAGCTGTTGTACTTCATCGACCGGGGTCATCTCGAGCTGGCGGAGGACATTGCCGAGCGGGCCTTCGCCCGGACCGCGGACTTTGCCGCAGCCTTGCCCATCATGGGGCAATTGCGCTACGCGCGCGGCCGTTTCGACGAAGCCGTCAGATTCTTTGATCGCGGTATCGAGATGGCCGAACTGGGCTCCGCATTTCATTTGCATATGAGGGTGCTCAAGTGCATCGCCCTGCTCGCGGCCGGCAACCGCACGGCGCTGGACGCCGCTGCCGTCGACATCGTCAACGTGGGTCCGCTGTGCCCGCCTGAAATCGCCTCGATGATTGGCTGGACGATCGCGGCGGCGGATCAGAAATTGCCGGCGGCGTCGGAACAAGCACTTGCCGCGCTTGGTCCTGTGGGCGCCGCCACCGCGATCGAATACCTGTACTTCACATCGGCGCGTCACCTCGTCTCGGAACAGGCACGTGCCAACGTGATGCGCGGCCTGATCGCGCATGTGACGAGGCTGCACGGCGAAGAGGCCGTCCCCGCTTTTGTTCTCAGGAGCATCGGTCAAATCGTCGCAGCCTGAACTGTTGCCCGCATGCCGCGTGACCGGGTTGATCTGGTCACGACCGGCCCCAGCGGCGCGCGGAGTTCAACGCGAATGCCTATTCCGGCCGGCTGGAAGGCGGCTATTGCTTTGTCGCACCAATGATCGGTGGCATCGGCGTCACGCCCTATGCGGCGGGACAGTTCACGACGTTCGACCTGCCGGCCTACACCGAGCAGGCGATCACAGGCGCCAACACCTTTGCCCTGGGCTACGCCGCGAAAAGCGTCACCGATCCGCGCAGCGAACTCGGCATCCGCACGGACAAATCCCTTGCTGGGGCAGACGGTATGCTCACGCTGCGCGGCCGTCTCGCCTGGGCACACAATTTCAATCCGGACCGCTCTGTCGGGAGAGGGGCGAGTGTCCAGTGGTCGAAGACAGCGGCAGACCATCCGAGGGCATCTTCGTCGTGCATGAGGGGGCCGTGGCCGCCCCGAGAGAGCGCGCGACTTACTTCCGGCCCCGGTACATGATCGCGCGTCCGCCAACCGCCATCATCGAGTTCTGGGGGATCGAAGTGCAACGTCGGTCCTCCACGGGGACCGAAGTCCTGGCCGAGGCGCGCTACTACGAGGCCCCCGGATATCTTGGACTTCCGCCGCTTATTGGCTGTTGGGAACGGCCCGACAATATCGTTTGGATATTGCCTCCCGGCAACACGGGCTGCGGACTCTGGCGCCATATCGTAAGCGGCGGCGACCGGCGATACGTTTCCGACGCATCATGGGTCTATTCCACCGTGTTCACGCACGGCCTTTGAGCACGCTATCCTGCCACGTGTCGTTGCGAGCGCAAGCGAATGTCGCCTGTTGGCCCACCAGCGAAGTAGCAGCACGTCTCATTGAGGTCAGCTTACTGCGGGATGTTGGACCAGTTTTTCTCAGTCGGAGTTCTTCGCATTTTGACCCAGGGCGGTCCCGCATGCGGTCGTAGTGCGTGCGGTCTCCGTCTCGGCCCTTCCGGGCCGAAGCCTAACGATCTCAGTAGTCGATCGGAGTAGCGGCTGCGTGGGCGAAAGCAAGCGACCAGAGGATCAATATCACTCGTGCGGAATTAATGGGACGGGGTACATGTTTCTGAGGAGGTTCGAAATGTACACGCGCGTTCTAGGACTAGCGATATCTGCTCTCATTCTGGCGTACGGCATTGTCGGTGCCAATGCACAGGACCGAATGACACCTCAGCCAGATCAGCAACAAATGCAATCCCATCCCACGGGCCAGGAAGGCGCGAGTCCGATGGGACAAGGCGGTATGATGGGGCACGGCATGATGGGAGGACATATGATGGGGCGCGGCATGATGGGTGGGAGCGCGATGGGACCACCCGTTATGATGCGTATGATGTTCGCTCTGATGGACGCCGACGGCGATGGGACCATCTCACTGCAGGAGTTTCAGGCAGCTCACGAACGGATTTTCAAGGCAATGGACAGCAATAAAGATGGCAGGCTGACCCTGGAGGAGATGCAAGCGTTCATACACGGGGCCAGATGATCGGTTCCACGCGGATGGCGCCTCATCGCGCGCGGCATCCGCTCCTGCAGTCGATCTCTTACGAAGAAACGAGCCTTAAGCCTTCAGGTCCGTGATCCGCATAATCGCGACCACATTCCCATCGTTGTACGCCTGCTCTTTTGTGTCCTTATTGCAGGTCCAGACAAAGTTTTTCTTGGCCGTGAAGGTCTTTCCTTCCTGCTCGATCCGAAGCTCCCCCTCTGGGATATGACAGACCATGGCATTCTCCATAGGGGGACCCATCGTCTTCGATCCCGGTTGCATGATGACATCGCGCATTGAGACGGTCTTAAAGCCGGGGATGATGGCTGGTGTCTCGCCTTCATAGGCACGCACCACGACACCCGGCCACGGCGTCGTATCCTTGTAGCCCACGGTTTGAGCGGTGGCTGGCTTCATTATGGTCGCCGAAGCCGCTGCCAACCCGATTCTCAATGCTGACCTTCGATCGATCTTGTTCATCGCTCTTCTCCTGAAGTTACAACAACGAGCCGCCGCAGAGGCGGCGCGCATTTCACGGACGTTGAATCTGTGGTGCGAAACCGAAAAAAGGATCGGTCTCCAAGAGAGCGTGCCTGCCGATAGCACCAGTGCTGCTCGTTCGCCCCGGACGGTGATTTCGGCACGTCCCGCTTCAAGGGCAACCACATTCTACGCGACCTGACGCACCCGGGAAACAGGTGGCGTCGCCCGAAGGCACGATTGCCATACCGTCCGGAGGCGGCGACTGCGGCTCCTTGTCCGGAGTTGGCCCTTCGGCGACCTCCAGCGACGTCCGCTACTGAGCCGCTGTCGGCGGACGGGCCGACATCAGCGTGCCACAAGAGGCAACCAACCATTTTATGGGTACACCGCCAAGTCACTGATTTGCCCGACGGGTCAAGCCCTCGCGTCGAAAATATTTCGCTTTTCCAGAAAATGCAATCCGTGTATGTTGAGGCCGTTCCGCGCCTCACAGGAGGGCGTATCGCGATCGTCACGACACGTGGCGCGGGATGCGATGGACGCTTTCACCTTCGCCGGACGAGCGAGGCGATAGCGTACGGCAAAGGCGCGTGGTCCTGATCCCCCGACGCTGGGATCAAGCTTGCGGGCGATCCCGCAGGCGACGGTGGCTACAAAGCCCGGACACCGGGGAGAGCGCGTTATACGCCGTAGAGCCATTGCGCAGGGAATGCCGTGGTGAAGCGGCGTACCTGTGGTGACTGCCGCCTGCGTTCCTTGTTGCAGGCGGGCCATGGGTGCGATGCGCATCCGGCATTCCCTGCGCCCTCCGTTTTCTCGAGGGCGATGACGGTGCAAAACCCGGACACATCGTGCCGCGGGAATGTTGACGCATGTCTCGTCATTGCGAGCCAACGGGTCGCGCGAATGCGCGCCCGATGACAGGCTCCGCGAAGCAATCCATCGCGCCGCAAGTGGAGACATGGATTGCTTCGTCGCTCCGCTCCTCGCAATGACGACGTAGCTGTTTGACAGTTGAATCAGAACGCAAACGCTCTTCCTTACCCTCCCCTGGAGGGCAGGGCTATCGCATGTGACCTTCGAAAGCTGCTCGCGACGGAATCGGATAGGGAACGAAGTGGAATCGGATCGCGAACATCTGTCTCGTTCTCTGTCTGATTTTCCGAATTTTTGGCCGCATGCGATAGCCCTGCCCTGGAGGGGGAGGGTGGCACGCATCACTCCGCGGCCCTCGCCCTCACATGTGGCCGGTACTGCACGGCGGGATGCGGGGCGGCGAGGCGGCGCGGCCCTGCCCGAACAGTTTTTCGCGCAACGTGCCTTCTGCATATTCCTTTTTGTACCGCCCGCGCTTTGTCAGCTCCGGAACCAGCATGTCGGAAATATCCTCGAAATCGCCGGGCGAGACCGCAAACGGCATGTTGAGCCCGTCGACATCGGTCGCCTCGAACCACGCCTCGATCTCGTCGGCGACTTTTTCCGGCGTGCCGACGATGACCGGCCCGATGCCGCCGATGCCGACATGCTGGGCCACCTCGCGCACGGTCCAGACCCGATCGGGATCCGCGCGGGTGATGTTGTCCATCGCGCTGCGGCCGGCGTCGTTGGTGACATGACGCACTTCCTGGTCGAGCCCGTAAGTCGAAAAATCGACGCCGGTCCAGCCCGACATCAAGGTCAGCGCGCCTTCGGGGCTGATGTGGCGGCGATAGTCCTCGTATTTCGCCTTCGCCTCGGCTTCCGACTCCCCGAGGATCACCGTGAACATGCTGAACATCAGGATCTCGGCCGGGTTACGTCCAGCCTTCGCCGCGAGCTCGCGGATCGCCGCCACACGCGGGCCGATCACCTTCGCGGACGGTCCCGACATGAACACGCATTCGGCATGCTGCGCGGCGAATACCCGCCCGCGCGGCGAGGTGCCGGCCTGGTACAGCACCGGCGTGCGCTGCGGCGAGGGCTCGGCGAGATGGATCGCATTGAGCCGGTAGCGGTTCCCCTCATGGGTGACGCGATGCACCTTGGACGGATCGGTGAAGATGCCGCGTGCGCGGTCGCGGATTGCGGCGTCGTCCTCCCAGCTTCCTTCCCAGAGCTTGTAGACCACCTCCATATATTCGTCCGCGATGTCGTAGCGGTCGTCATGCGCGGTCTGCTTGTCCTTGCCCGCGCCGCGCGCGGCGCTATCCAGATAGCCGGTGACGACATTCCAGCCGATGCGGCCTTCGGTGAGATGGTCGAGCGTCGACATCCGCCGCGCGAACGTATAGGGCGGCTCGAACGAGAGGTTGGAGGTGACGCCGAAGCCGAGATGCTTGGTCACCGCGGCCATCGCCGAGATCAGAAGCAGCGGCTCGTTCGCCGGCGTTTGCGTCGCATATCTGAGCGCAGCATCGGGGCTGTTGCCATAGACGTCATAGACGCCGAGCACGTCCGCGAGGAACAGCCCATCGAAGCGGCCGCGCTCCAGCGCTCTCGCAAGATCGAGCCAATAGGGCAGGCGGTTATATTCAGCCGTGCGGTCGCGCGGATGGGTCCAAAGCCCCGGCGACTGATGCACCACGCAATTCATGGCGAACGCGTTGAGCCGGATTTCCTTTGTCATGGCAGCTGGCCAGTCCTTTTCTTAATGCGCCGATCGCTTCGGTCGGCCGTTTTCGCGAGATTGTTTCAGTCCGTCCGGCTTTATCAAGGCAAATTCCTGCCTGCGCCAGACTTCCAGCCCCGCACTTATCCCGATACGCTGATGCCATCATCTCGAGATTTTCCCGCGACGCAAACAGAAACGACATGTCAAGAACCGACGCCATCGCCAACGCCCATCACCTGATCGCCTCCGGCGAGTTCCTGAAAATCCTGGACCGCCGGGTCGGTTACAAGACCGAGAGCCAGAACGCCGTCCGCGCCGGGGAGCTGCGCGCCTACCTGGAAAAGGAAATGCAGCCCGCCTTTGCCGAGCTCGACTTCGAGAGCCGTCTGGTGGAATCGCCCAGCGGCAAGTCGCCGTTCCTCGTCGCCGAGCACCGCGAGGGAGCGTCGTTGCCGACGGTGCTGATCTATGGTCATGGCGACGTCGTCGATGGCATGGCCGGCGAGTGGCGCGATGGTCTCGATCCCTTCAAGACGACGCGGATCGACAATCGCGTCTATGGCCGCGGTACCGCTGACAACAAGGGCCAGCACAGTATCAATCTCGCTGCGCTGCGCGCCGTGCGCGACGCGCGCGGCGGCAAGCTCGGCTTCAACGCCAAATTCCTGGTCGAGATGGGCGAGGAGATCGGCTCGCCGGACCTGAACAAGGTCTGCGCCTCGCTGCGCGATGAACTCAAGGCCGACTTGCTGCTGGCGTCCGACGGGCCTCGGCTCGCCGCCGATCGTCCGACCATTTTCCTCGGTTGCCGCGGCGGCATCCGCATTCACCTCGATGTGGTCTTGCGCGAAGGTGGGCACCATTCCGGCAATTGGGGCGGCGTGCTCGCCAACCCCGCCACCATCCTTGCGAATGCGATCGCATCGCTCGTCGACAGCCATGGGCGAATGAAGCTCGATGCACTGAAACCGCCGCGGCTGACCAACCAGATCAGGGCCTATCTTGCCGATGTCGAGATCAAGCCGATGGCCGACGAGCCCGCGCTGGCGGAGAATTGGGGCGAGGAGGGGCTTTCCGCTGCCGAGCGGCTTTATGCCTGGAACACGCTGGAGGTGTTGGCGATGTCCTCGGGCAATATCGAGAAGCCCGCCAATGCCATTCCCGGCCAGGCCCGTGCCGTGCTGCAGCTTCGCTTCGTGGTCGGCACCAGGCACGAGCAGGTCGTCGATATCGTGCAGAACCATCTTCACGCCAATGGTTTTCCGATGGTGAAGGTCAGCGCCACGCAAAGCTTCATCGCCTCGCGCACCGATTTCGACAGCCCCTGGATCAAATGGGCCGCCGACTCAATCCAGAAGACCACGGGAAAGCCGCCGGCGGTGCTGCCGAATTTCGGTGGCTCGTTACCAAACGAGGTGTTCTCGGAGACGCTGGGGATGCCGACCATCTGGGTGCCGCATTCCTATCCCGGCTGCTCGCAGCATGCGCCCGACGAGCACATCCTGCTTTCGGTGACGGAAGAGGCGCTCGGCATCATGGCCGGCCTGTTCTGGGATCTGGGCGAGCGGGCGCGCGCATCGTAACGGAAAAGGATGGGGGGACGGGATGGCACTAACGGCACAAGCAGACCCGGCGGCGCCCGCCGCCGCGCGCGACAACAACATCACGAGGCTGGTAGTCGCGACCTCGCTCGGCAATGCGCTCGAGTGGTTCGACATCTCGGTCTATGCCTATTTCGCTGTCTATCTCTCCAAGGCGTTCTTTCCCACAAGTGACCCGACTACTTCCTTGCTGCTGACCTTCGGTACCTTCGCCCTGACTTTTTTGGCGCGGCCGATCGGCGGCGTCTTGCTGGGAACTTACGCTGACCGCTATGGCCGCAAGGCATCGCTGCTTCTTTCGATTGCGATGATGACCATCGGCACGCTCGCGGTAGGTTGTATGCCGACCTTCGACAGGATCGGCCTGCTGGCGCCGCTGCTGGTCATCGTCGCCCGCCTTGTGCAGGGATTTTCCGCCGGCGGCGAGTTCGGCAGTTCAACCGCATTCCTCGTCGAGCACATGCCGGGCAAGCGCGGCTTTGTCGCAAGCTGGCAATTTGCCAGCCAGGGCATAAGCTCGCTGCTCGGCGCCGGATTTGGACTGCTATTGACGTCGACCCTGAGCGAACCCGAGCTGCAAAGCTGGGGCTGGCGCATTCCGTTCCTGTTCGGTGTGCTGATCGGCCCGATCGGCCTCTATATCCGCAACAACATCGAGGACGCGACTGCGCCGCCGGCAGCCAAGCATGATGCGCCGGTGCGCACGGTCTTCATGATGCAAAAATTGCCGGTCCTGCTTGCGGTCGGCGTGATCGCGACCGCGACATCAGTCAATTATCTCATCATCTATATGCCGACCTATGTGGTCAAAGCGCTGCACCTGTCGCCGACAACAGGCTATCTCGCGGCCTTTGCCGCCGCGATTGCGTCCATCACGCTCAATCCTGTCGCAGGATTCATCTCCGACCGGGTCGGACGCACGCCTTACATGATCACGATGGGGTTGCTGCTGCTATTGTCGATCTTCCCTGCGTATCTGCTTCTTTCGGGCAAGCCGTCCGGAACGGTCATCGTGCTTGCGGTTCTGTTGCTTGGCTCGCTCAAGGCACTCTATCTCGGCGCGTCCGCGGCGTTGATGTCGGAGCTGTTTCCAGCGGCGACGCGCGCGACGGGTTTGGGCCTGAGCTATAATATCGGCGTCACCGCCTTCGGAGGCTCGGGGCCGGCGATCGCAACCTGGCTTGGCTCCTTCGCGCTGATCGGCGACCTCGCGCCGGGCTACTATCTCACCGCCGTCTGCATCTTCAGCCTTTGGGCGCTGATCACGATCCGGCTGAGGGCGGCAGACCGCCATGGCGCGTGACAGAATGGCACGGGCGACCGCGCCGGCGGCATGCGCTTTGTCGCAATGGTCCGGGTCAGGCCTGAGGCGGCTTGCCATGGACCTGCCCGGAAGCCTTATGGCCTCCAAAAGTCAAATTCTATTCTGGCCCGGTTTGTGCAAGCATTCCAGGCGATCATCCAGGTGGGGAGTTGAACGATGAAGCGATTGAAGATCCTGGGCTTTGCGCTCGTTGCCGCCTTCGGCGTGAGCGGGGTCCATGCCGAAGAGCTGACGGGGACGTTGAAGAACATCAAGGAGACCGGCGCGATCACGCTCGGCTTCCGCGATTCCTCGATCCCGTTTTCCTATCTCGACGACAACCAGAAGCCGGTCGGTTTCGCGATGGATATTTGCTACAAGATCGTCGACGCCGTGAAGAAGGAATTGAAGCTCGACAAGCTCGAGGTCAAGCTCAACCCGGTCACCTCGGCGACGCGCATTCCGCTGATGGCCAACGGCACCATCGACCTCGAATGCGGCTCGACTACCAACAATGCCGAGCGCGAGAAGCAGGTCTGGTTCACCAACACGCATTTCCTGACCGCGAGCCGCTATGTCTCGAAGAAGTCGAGCAAGATCAACTCGATCGATGACCTGAAAGGCAAGACGGTGGTCTCGACCGCCGGCACCACCAACATCAAGCAGCTCACCGAGGCCAACGTCGCGCGCAAGCTCGGTGCCACGATCGTGCCGGCCAAGGACCATGCCGAGGCCTTCCTGATGGTCGAGACCGATCGCGCGGCCGCCTTCGTAATGGACGACATCCTGCTCGCGAGTCTCGTCGCGGGCTCCAAGTCGCCCTCGGACTACGTCATCTCCAAGGATGCGTTCTCCACGCCCGAGCCTTACGGGATCATGCTGCGCAAGGACGACGTGGCCTTCAAGAAGGTGGTCGATGCCGCGACCGCCCAGCTCTATACCTCCGGCGAGGGGCAGAAGCTCTATGACAAGTGGTTCATGTCCAAGATTCCGCCGAAGGGCTTGAACCTCAATACGCCGATCGCGCCGGAATTGAAGGCCGAGTTCGCGAAACCGTCGGACTCGCCGGATCCGGCTTCGTACAAGCCGTAGGCCAAAATAACTTCGCTCCCTCTCCCCGCAAGCGGGGAGAGGGGGCGAAGCAGCCGAACGCTGCGACTGAATTAGAGCCGCGACGTTTGCCAAAGGGCACCCGTGAACTACCACTGGAACTGGGGCATCTTCTTCGAGCCGAATCCGATGGGGACCGGCACCTATCTCGACCTTTTGCTGTCGGGCCTGGTGTTGACCCTCAAGACCGGGCTGCTGGCGTGGATCATCGCGCTGGTCTCGGGCTCGATCATCGGTGTGATGCGCACGTTGCCGTCGAGGACGGCGTCGTGGATCGGCTTTGCCTATGTCGAATTCTTCCGCAACATGCCGCTGCTCGTGCAGCTCTTCCTGTGGTTCTTCGTGCTGCCGGAATTGCTGCCGCGTTCCGCGGGCCTCTGGCTGAAGCAATTGCCGGACGCGCCGTTCTGGACGGCTGCGATCGGCATCGGCCTTTTCATGTCGGTACGCGTCGCCGTGCAATTGCAGGCCGGCATCGGCTCGCTGCCGCGCGGCCAGCGGCAGGCGGCGACCGCGCTCGGGCTGACCACGGCGCAGACCTATCGTTACGTGCTGCTGCCGATGGCGTTCCGCATCATCCTGCCGCCGCTGACATCGGAGTTTCTCAACACCATCAAGAACACGGCCGTGGCCATCACCATCGGCTTGCTCGAGCTCACCGGCCAGGCGCGCTCGATGGAGGAATTTTCGTTCCAGGTGTTCGAGGCCTTCACCGCCGCCACCATGATGTATCTCCTGATCAACCTGGTCGTCGTGACCGCGATGCGCTATCTCGAGCGCTATGTCGCGGTCCCCGGCTACATCTCGGGGAAGTGAACCGCGATGTTCGGCAATTTCGATTTCGACGTCATCCGCCGCGCGCTGCCCTATTTGTTCTACGAGGGCATGACGTTCACACTGATGCTCACCGCGCTTGCCACCACCGGCGGCCTCGTGTTCGGCACGCTGATCGCGCTCATGCGGCTGTCCGGCTACCGGCTGCCGGCGCGCATCGCCGGCGCCTATGTCGACTTCATGCGCTCGCTGCCCCTGGTGCTCGTGATCTTCTGGTTCTATTTCCTGGTGCCCTATATCGGGCAATGGCTGACCGGCGGCTCGCGTCCGATCCATGTCGGCGCCTTTGGGTCCTCGCTGATCACTTTCACCATGTTCGAGGCGGCGTATTTCTCCGAGATCATGCGCGCCGGCATCCAGTCGATCTCGAAGGGGCAGCCGGCTGCGGCACAGGCGCTCGGGCTTACCTATCGCCAGACCATGCGTTACGTCGTGCTGCCCCAGGCATTCCGCAACATGCTGCCGGTGATCCTGACACAGACCATCGTGCTGTTCCAGGACACCTCGCTGGTCTATGTGCTGTCGATCACCGATTTCCTCGGTGCCGCGAGCAAGGTCGCGCAGCGCGACGGCCGCCTCGTCGAGATGTATCTGTTCGCGGCGCTCGTCTATTTCACCATCTGCTGCATCGCCTCATTCTGCGTGCGGCGATTGCAGTCGCGCATCGCCGTGTTGCGCTAGCGGGTAATCCATGATCGAGATCAGCCACGTCGACAAATGGTACACCGCCAGTTTCCAGGCGTTGAAGGATTGCAGCACCTCAGTCGCCAGGGGCGAGGTCGTGGTGGTGTGCGGCCCCTCCGGTTCGGGCAAGTCGACGCTGATCAAATGCGTCAATGCGCTGGAACCGTTCCAGAAGGGCACCATCGTCCTCGACGGCGTCAAGGTCAACGATCCCAAGACCAATTTGCCGGCCTTGCGCGCGCGGGTCGGCATGGTGTTTCAGCATTTCGAGCTGTTTCCGCACCTGCGCATCATCGACAATCTGTGCCTCGCGCAGGAAAAAGTGCTCGGCCGCTCGCATGACGCGGCGCTGGCCAAGACTTCGAAACTGCTGGAGCGGGTCGGGCTCAAGGAGCATGCGCAGAAATTTCCGGCGCAGCTCTCCGGCGGCCAGCAGCAGCGGGTTGCGATTGCGCGCGCGCTCGCGATGGATCCGATCGCGATGCTGTTCGACGAGCCGACTTCCGCGCTCGATCCGGAGATGATCAGCGAGGTTCTTGACGTGATGGTCGACCTCGCGCGCGAAGGCATGACCATGATGGTGGTTACCCACGAAATGGGCTTTGCCAGGAAGGTCGCCAACCGCGTGATCTTCATGGACCAGGGCGAGATCGTCGAGGACGCGCAAAAGGAGGATTTCTTCGCCAAGCCCCGCAGCGATCGCGCGCAAAAATTTCTCTCCAAGATTCTCTCGCACTAGGAGCATCATGGCAGTGCTCGTCATTGCGAGCGAAGCGAAGCAATCCATGGCGCCGCAGCGGAAACATGGATTGCTTCGTCGCTCCGCTCCTCGCAATGACGACGAACAAAATACATCAATTGAGCCGCGGCGATTCCCTCTGTACTGTGTGCCGCAATCCACCATTCTGCCTGCAGGAGAAAGACTTTGGATTCGATCGCTTACGTCAACGGTTCGTTCGTGCCACTCTCGGAAGCCAAGGTCTCGATCCTCGACCGCGGTTTTCTGTTTGCCGACGGCATCTACGAAGTTTCCGCCGTGCTCGACGGCAAGCTGGTCGACAATGCCTCGCACCTGGCGCGGCTGGAGCGCTCGGTCGGCGAGATCAAGCTGCCGCTGCCGGAAAGCCTCGAGCGCATCGTCGAGATCCAAAAAGAGCTGATCGCGCGCAACAAACTCAAAAGCGGCCTTGTCTATCTCGAGGTGACTCGCGGCGCCGACAAGGGGCGCGATTTCGCCTTTCCGAAAGGCGTGAAACCGACGCTGATCATGTTCACCTCGGTGAAGGACATCGTGAATGCGGAGGCCGCCAAAACCGGCATCGGCGTGATCACCGTGCCTGACATCCGCTGGACGCGGCGCGACATCAAGAGCGTGGCGCTGCTCGCTCAGGTGCTGGCCAAGCAGGCCGCGGCCGAAGCCGGCGCGGGCGAAGCCTGGATGATCGAGGATGGCAAGGTCACCGAGGGCGGCTCGTCGTCGGCGTTCATCCTGACCCAGGATGACGTGATCGTAACGCGTCAGAACGGCAGCGAGATCTTGCCGGGCTGCACCCGCAAGGCCGTGGTGAAACTTGCGCAAGAACGGCAGCTCCGGGTCGAGGAGCGGCCGTTCTCGATCGATGAGGCGCTGAAGGCGAAAGAGGCTTTCGTCACCAGCGCCTCGTCCTTTGTTCAGCCGGTGGTCACGATCGACGGCAAGCCCGTGGCCAATGGCAGACCGGGGCCGGTGGCCACGCGGCTGCGCGAAATCTATGTCGAATTCGCGCGTGCGACGGCGACCTGATCAGGCCGCGGTCGCGGCGCTGGCCCTGACCGGCGGCACGCTACGGAAGGAGATGGCGAGCCGGTTCCAGGCATTGATGGATGCAATCAACATGGTCAGGTTGACGGTCTCCGCTTCCGAGAAATGCGCCCGGACCTCGTTGTAGATGTCGTCCGGCGCGTGCGTCTCGGAGATCAGCGTCACCGCCTCGGTCCAGGCCAGCGCGGCGCGCTCGCGGTCGGTGTAGACGGGCGCCTCGCGCCAGGCGTCGAGGAGATAGAGCCGCTGCTCGGTCTCGCCGCGCTTGCGGGCGTCCTGGGTGTGCATGTTGATGCAGAAGGCGCAGCCATTGATCTGCGAGGCGCGGGTCTTGACCAACTCGATCAGCGACTGCTCGAGGCCGGACGACTGGATCTGGTTCTCCAGTGCCATGAGCGCTTTGATGGTGTCGGGGGCGGCCTGGTAGTAGTTCATGCGGGGTTTCATCGTCGTTCTCCTTTGCTGGTTGAAAGATGTTAGTGCGCGCCACCGGCGTCAAGATGATCGGGCTTTTTCAGCATCAGTGAGGCAATCAGTGCGACAATCAGCGCGACGCCGAGCACATAGAAGGTGTCGCTGAAGGCGAGGATGAAGGCCTGCTTCTGGATGATCTTGCCGATGGCGACATAGGCGCGGTGCACGGCATCAACGCGGTCGACCACGCCGTGGTTCATGAAATAATGCGTGAGCTGGTCGATCCGGTCGCGGGTGGCCTGCTCGAACACCGACACCGATTGCGAGAATACGTTGGAGTGATACTGCTCGCGCTTGGTGAGCAGGGTCTGCAGCGCGGCAATGCCGATCGCGCCGCCGAGGTTGCGCATCATGTTGAACAATCCCGACGCGGTGCCGGCGTTTTCCGCCTCGATGCCTGCGGTGGCGACCGCCGAGAGAGGCGCGAAACAAAGGGCCTGACCAACGGCACGGACGATGTTCGGCCAGAACAGCTGGTCGGTGGCATAGTCGTTGTTCATGGTGATGTTCATGAAGTTGGACGCGGCGAACAGGGCAAAGCCGACGCCGATCACGATCCGCGGGTCGACGCGCTTCATCAGCCGCGGCACCAGCGGGATCAGCACGAGCTGCGGCAGGCCGGTCCAGGCCAGAACCATGCCGATCTGCTCGGAATTGTAGCCCTGGATGCGGGACAGATAGACCGGCAGGATGTAGACCGATCCGTACAGCGCGACGCCGAGCAGGAAGTTGGCGAGCACGCCGAAGCCGAAATTGCGGCGGAACAGGATGCGAAGGTTGAGCAGCGGCTTGGCGGTGGTCAGCTCGATCACGATGAACAGCGACAGCGCGATCGCGGCGATCACGGCAAGACGGACGATGAAGGGCGAGCCGAACCAGTCGTCCTTGTTGCCCTCTTCCAGCACGGTCTGCAGCGCGGACAGCCCGATCGCCATGGTGATGATGCCGGCCCAATCGCCTTCACGCAGCAGCGACAGCTTCATGGGCTTTGCTTCCAGCGAGAAGTAGAGCATGCCGATCATGATCGCGCCCGGCACGACATTGACATAAAAGATGAACTCCCAGCCCCAATTCTCGGTGAGATAGCCGCCGATGGTCGGGCCGATCGCGGGCGCAAAGGTCGCGGAGACCGCGAACATCGCCAGCCCAATCGCCTGCTTGCTCTTCGGCAACAGCGTGATGATCAGCGTGAACGCCATCGGGATCAGCACGCCGCCGGTGAATCCCTGGACGGCGCGCAGCGCAATCATCTGTGGCAGGTCCTGCGCGAAGGCGCAGGCCGCCGAGAACACCAGGAAGAGGAGCGAGTTGGTCAGGAGATAGATGCGAACCGAAAAGACCTGGGCGAGCCAGCCGGAGAGCGGAATCACCACGATCTCGCCGATCAAATAGGAGGTCGAGATCCAGCCGCCATCATCGATGCCGGCGCCGATCCCGCCCTGGATGTCGGCGAGCGAGGCGTTGACGATCTGGATGTTGAGCACCGCCATGAACGCGCCAAGCGTGGCGGCTGTCACTGCGACCCAGGTCTTGGCGGAGGCGGCGGGAGCGGCGACAGCGGGCAGCATATCGCTGGTGGTGGTAATCGGGGCGTTGTCGAGTGTTGCCTGAGACGCGGTCATTTTCATCTCCTTTGGCCTGCCCGAAGAACATGCATTGGATCATCAGTTTTGATAATCGAGGAAATACGGGAAGCATTATCCATCAGTGGTTTAAGATGATCGCTGGATCTCTCGCTCCGGCCTTAGCCGCCCGTCGGGCGGGTCTGGCCGCCGGCCGCAGCGAGGTGCCGCTGCGCCTCACGCTCGGCGACCACGGCCGCCTTGGTGTTGACGGTCGGCACCGCCGACATGCCCGGGCGTAACAGGCCGGTCAGGCGTGGGTCGTCGAGCACGATCTTGACGGGAACGCGCTGCACGATCTTGGTGAAGTTGCCGGTGGCGTTGTCGGGCGGCAGCAGCGCGAATTCGAGGCCGCTCGCCGGTGACAGGCTGTCGACATGGCCCTTGAGCGTGGTCGAATGGAAGCTGTCGACCCTGAGCTCGACCGGCTGGCCGTCGCGCACATGGGTGAGCTGCGTCTCCTTGTAGTTGGCGACGATGTAGACCGCATCCAGCGGCACCACCGCCATCAGTTGGGTCCCGGCTTGCACATATTGGCCGACCCGGAGCGAGCGGGCGCCTACCGTGCCTTCAACGGGCGCGGTGATCTCTGTGTAGGAAAGGTTCAGCGCGGCCTGCTCTTCAACCGCGCGGGCGTGATCAAGCTGCGCAACAGCCTCGGCGCGCTGGGTCGAGAGCACCTCGACCTTCTTGTTGGCAGCTGCCAGGCCCGCCTTGCCCTGGAGTAGTTGCGCGCTCTGGGCACGCAGGGCCGCATCGGTCTGCTGGGCGCGCTGCACCGTGCCCGAGCCCGACTTCATCAGGTCGTCATAGCGCTTGCGCTCTTCCTGCGCGAATTTGAGATTGGCTTCGGCGGCGTCGACCTCGGCGGACTGCTGCTGGATCAGCGGCTGCTGCAACTCGATCTGCGAATCGAGGTTGCGGATGGCGGCTTCCGCAGCCGCAACGTCGGCCTTGGCCTGGTTCAGCGCGGTGCGGAAATCGCGATCATCGATCCGCGCCAGGAGCTGGCCGGCCTTGACCTTCTCGTTGTCGGAAACCAGCACCTTGGCGATATAGCCTGAGACCTTCGGCGCGATGATGGTGGAATCGGCCTTCACATAGGCGTCGTCGGTGGTTTCCAGATAGCGGCCGGTGGTCAGGTAGTAGTGGCCGAAGTCCGCCGCCGCGGCGACGCCAAGTGCCAGCGCCAAGGCGAGCGCAGCGCGCTTGATCGCCCGGCGTGACGGACGAAGGCTGGTTTTCGTATGCTCTTCAGCGACATAGGCGGTATTCGACATGGCATCCTCGCGAACAGCTGCGCCGGGATAGATCGGCTTTCTCGTCGCGGTTTAGATGCAATGTCTTCTCGCCTGTGATAATCCGGCAAAAACTTGAATAATTATCCAGCGGAAGCGGATAATCGGAGATCAGATGGACCGGCTAACCAGCCTGACCGCATTCGTCCAGGTCGTCGACGCCGGCGGCTTTTCTGCCGCGGGGCGCAAGCTCAACATGTCTACCACGATGGTGAGCAATCATGTGCAGGCGCTGGAAGAACGGTTGGGCGCGCGATTGCTCAATCGCACGACAAGGAAGGTGAACCTGACCGAGGTCGGCAGGGCTTATTACGATCGCTGCACGCAAATCCTCGCCGATATCGAGCAAGCCGACGATATCGCCGGCGCCCTGCAATCGACCCCGCGCGGCACGCTGCGCATCTACACCAACACCCACATCGTGCAGTTTCTCTCGCCGGTGGTTGCTGAATTTCTTGATTCATATCCTGACGTGAAGGTCGACCTCGCCATCGGCGAGCGCAATATCGACATGATCGATGAGAATTTCGATATTGCGGTCCGCATGGTGCCGCCACCAGACTCCAGCCTGATCGTGAGGAGCCTGGCGACGTGGCGACATGTGCTGTGCTGCTCGCACGGCTACCTCGAAAAACATGGCAAGCCGGAGCAACTTGTCGATCTCGCCGAACGCAACTGCCTCCGCCATGTCAGCTATCCCTATGGCGATGAGTGGCGTTTCGTCGACCGCAAGGGCGCGCCTGCCCCGATCCGCGTCACGGGCAATCTCCTCTCCAACAGCGGCGAAATCCTGCGCCGGGCGGCGCTGGCGGGCGTCGGCATCTGGCTTGCGGCGGGATTTTTGGTCCGCGACGATCTGGAATCGGGCAAGTTGGTGCGGCTATTGCCCGAATACCGGCCGGTCGAGTTTTCGATGAATGCGCTCTATCCGCACCGCCATCATCTCTCGGCCAAGGTGCGAACCTTCATCGACCTGCTCGCGCGTCATTCCGTCGATCAGCAGAAGCTGATCAATCCCTATTCCTGAGGAAGGACCGGGTGAATCAAAAAATAGCGCAAGCGCCCAACTGGATCGGCGCATCGCCATGCAATATCGTCCGGCTCGAAATGACAGGCATCACCAGTTCTGCGTCTATTTTTGTGTTGTTGGTTGCGTTCGCGCTCGCCGGCCCGGCGTGGGCTGAAACGCCGCCGTTCAGACCGCCGCCGGGCGCCAGGCTCGTCGTCGAAAAGCTCAGTCCCATCGAGGATTTCGTCAATGGCGAGATCGCCGCCGGCCACATTCCCGGCGCCATCGTCCTGGTGCAACAGCATGGCAAGCCGGTCTATCTGAAATGGTTCGGCAAGCGCGATCCCGATCATGGCACGCCGATGACGGAGGATGCGATCTTTCCGATCCATTCCGTCACCAAGACCATCACCAGCGTGGCAGTGATGATGCTGGTCGATCGCGGCAAGATCGGCCTCGACGATCCCGTCAGCAAATACATCCGATCCTTCGCCGGCATGAAGGTCGGCTTCGAGCGCAAGGACGAAAGCGGCAAGAGTGTGCTCGATCTGCTGCCGCTGCGCCGCCCGATGACGATTGCGGATTTGCTGTTGCATACCTCCGGCATCACCTACGGCTTCTATGGCGACGGCCAGGTGAAGGCGGCCTATGACGGCATCTATCTCGGCGATTTCGACAATGCCGGCTTTGTCGAGCGGATTGCCAAGGTGCCGCTGGCCGAACAGCCGGGCACGCTGTGGGACTACGGCCATTCGGCCGATGTGCTCGGGCGCGTCATCGAGGTCGCTTCCGGGCAATCGCTCTACCAGTTCGAGAAGCAGAACCTGCTCGACCCGCTTGGCATGACCACGACAAAATTCTTCCTGACCGATCCGGCGGAACGGGCGCGCTATGCCCAGCCTCTGCCCAAGGACCGCCATGTCGAGCGCAATTCGCTCGACGTCACGCGCTGGGAATCCGGTGGCGGCGGCATGGTCTCGACCATCGCCGACTTCGCCCGCTACGGCCAGATGCTGCTGAACGGCGGGAAGCTCGACGGCAGGACCTATCTCAGTTCCGCGGCGTTCACAGCGATGACGACAGACCACATCGGCCCCGGCGCGGGCGTGGCTCGCGACTTTTTCTACTTTCCCGGCGACGGCTTTGGTTTCGGTTACGGCTTCGGCGTGCGCACCGATCCCGGTGACGCGATCCCGTCGCCGCCCGGCTCGCTCGGCGAGTTCAAATGGGACGGCGCGACCGGCTGCTATATCGTGGTCGATCGGGCCGAGGACATGTTCTTCGTTGTCATGCAGGATTCGCCTTCCGGGCGCATGTATGTCAACACCACGATCAAGAAGATCATCTACGACGCACTCGAGAAATAACCGGGAGGTAGCGAATGCTGCAGAAGCCTGCCCCCAATGACGGCGTCGCAACCGCGCCCGGCAGGATCGTTTCGCTCGACCGCGCGCGCACCTTCATCACGCTGCTCGTGCTGCTGCACCATTCGGTCGTCAACTACACGCATTTCGGCGATGGCGACAAGGCGCGCTGGCTCGGCTTCGACCTCATCGTGCTGTTCAACGACAGCTTCTTCATGGCCTGCATGTTCCTGATCTCGGGCCTGTTCGTCTGCCAGAGCCTGACGCGGCGGGGACCGTCGAATTTCCTTGCCCACCGCGCCTGGCGGCTCGGGGTACCATATCTCGTCTCGATCTTCTGGCTGATGCCGGTTGCTTACTATCCAACCTTCCTGCGCTACCATCTGCCCGGTACGACCGACTTCAACTTCTTTCATTTCCTCTGGCGCGTTTTCACGGTCGGCCCCTGGCCGTCGGGGCCGGCGTGGTTCATCTGGGTGCTGCTGGCGTTCGATGCGCTCGCGGCCCTGGTGTGGTCGATGGCGCCGGGCGCGATCAGGGGACTGGGCAAGGCGATCTATGCGTTGCGCTACCGGCCCGGTGTTGCCTTTGTCGCGTTCCTGGTGTTCTCGCTGATTGTATATGTGCCGATGCGCCTGTGGGTCGGCGACGCCGCCTGGTTCGAGCCCCATGGCTATCCGCTGCCGATACAGACCAGCCGCATCTTCCTTTATTCCGGCTATTTCCTTGTCGGGGTCGGCATTGGCGCAACGGATCTGAATTCGGGCGTCTTCGCCGAAAACGGCGAGCTCGCCGTGCGCTGGAAGATCTGGCTTGCGGTCGCGCTGGTCTTCTATGGTGCGATCCTGTTCCTGGTCTATGCCCACCACAATTGGGTCGCGAACTTCGATTCGCCACCGCTGTCGTGGCGCGCCGGTTACGCCTTTGCGTTCGCCGTGTTCTCGGGCGCGATGGCGTTCGCGGAGCCCGGCTTCTTCCTGCACTATGCGAAGACGCCGCTGCGGCTCATGGATGCGATGCGTCCGTCGGCTTATGGCATCTTCCTGATGCACTACATCTTCATCATCTGGCTGCAATATGCGGTCTATGACCCGCCGCTGTCGCCTTTCCTCAAATTCGCGATCGTGTTTACTGGCACGCTCGCGGGGAGCTGGGTGACGGTTATCCTGCTGCGGAAGATTCCGGTGATCGGAAGGATGATTTAACCGTCATTGCGAGGAGCCAACGGGTCCGCGCGAAGCGCGGCCCGATGACAGGCTCCGCGACGAAGCAATCCATGGCGCCGCAAGTGGTAAGATGGATTGCTTCGCGGAGCCTGTCATCGGGCGCGCGTTCGCGCGACCCGTTGGCTCGCAATGACGATGTGGCTCGGCTCACGGCTTCAAGATCAGCTTCTGCACCCGCCAGTTCAAGAGTTCCGCGACGTAGAGCGTGTTCTCCGACGGGCACGCCATCGCATGGATCCATCCGAACTGTTTCAGCTGCTTGCCGGACTGGCCGAGCACACCAAGCACCTTGCCGTCGAGGGTGAGCTTGTAGATGCGGCCGGGCCAGGCGTCGGACGAATACAGCACCTGGTTCGGCGGCGGCGTGATGCAGATCGCCCAGGGCGAGCCCGGCGCGAACGTGCCGTTCGCGATCATCGCTTCGTCCGGCTTCTTGCCGATCGCGGGTCTTGCATCCGGCGGCACCGGCACGTTGATGGTGAACTGGCGCAGGAACTTGCCGTCGCCGTCGAACACCTGGATGCGATGATTGCCGCGGTCGGCGACATAGACATTGCCTTGCGCGTCGGTTGCGATCGAATGCGGCGTGTTGAACTGGCCGGGCTCCTTGCCGCGGTCGCCCCATGACTTGATCCAGTTGCCGTCCTTGTCGACTTTTGCAACGCGCGAATTGATGTAACCGTCGCTGATGAAGGTGTTGCCGGCCTTGTCCCAGGCAACATCCGTGACCTGGCGGAAGCGGCCGTCCTCGGCGGGCAGGGGAGGCTTCGGATGTTTCAGCGGGCCGGTGTCCTCATCGGAAGCTTCCTGCTTGCGGCCGAACACCATCAGCACCCGTCCCTCGGGATCGAACTTGATCACCATGTCCGAGCCCTTGTCGGTGACCCAGACATTGTCCTGCGGGTCAACCTTCACCGCGTGACCAAAGGACCATGCGTAAAGGTTCTTGCCCATCTCGCCGATGAAATTGCCCTTGGCGTCGAACTCCAGAAGCTGTGTCGCGGCTGCGGCATAGGCCGGGCCCGAGGTATTGCCGCGCGACAGCACGAAGATGTGTCCCTTGGAATTGAGGGCTACGCCCGACACCTCGCCGAAGTACATGTTGTGCGGCAGCTTGACCGGATTTGGCACCGAGTCGAAGGCGATGCTCGGCACGGTCTGCTGCGCCAGCGCCGGCGGAGCGGCGAGCAGCATCAATGCGATCAGCGCGCGCTTCATCTAGTTCCTCCCGAAATTCTTGTTGGCGTTTCTGCGAGCCGCGGATGCTAGTCGAAGGGCGGCGCGGCCGTCCATTGCCGCTGGCGCGCTGCCGTTCGTCGTTCGGCGCATGGCACGGGACGCGAACTCGCTTTATGAAGCGCTGCTTCTCCAGCGATGGCGGTCCCATGTTTTTCAGATTGAAGCCCAGGCAAATCCCGTTCGCTCTTGCAACATGCATGCTGTTGACGCTGCAAACCGGCGGAGCCATGGCCGCCTATCCGGACCGCATCATCAAGATCGTGGTGCCCTTTGCGCCGGGCGGCGGCACGGATATCGTGGCGCGCACACTGGCGCAGGAGATGGCCAAAGAGCTCGGCGTCTCCGTCATCGTCGAGAACAAGCCGGGAGCGGGGACCATCATCGGCACGCAATCGGTCGCGGCCAGCGAGTCGGATGGCTACACGCTCTTGATGGGCACCTTTGCCAATGCCGTCAATCCGAGCCTTTATGCCAAGCTGCCCTACGATCAGCACCGCGATCTCGCCGCCGTCGCGCTGATTGCGCGCTCCTTCAGCATTGTCGTGGTCAATCCGAAGTCGAAGATCAAGTCGATCAAGAATCTGATCGCGGCCGCCAAGGCCGAGCCGGAAAAGCTCTCCTACGGCACCTATGGCACCGGCACGTCGGCACATCTGGCCGGCGAGCTGTTCAAGCATATGGCAAACGTCAACCTGACCACGGTGCCCTACAAGGGCTCGGCGCCCGCGATCACCGACCTGATCGGCGGCCAGATCCAGGTGATGTTCACGACCGTGGCGAGCGCCGCCCCGCTGATCGAAGGCGGGCAATTGCGCGCGCTCGCGGTGACGTCGGCCGAGCGCTCGCCGGCCTTTCCGAACCTGCCGACGGTCTCCGAGGCCGGTGTGTCCGGCTATGATGCGGAAGCCTGGTACGGTCTTTTTGTGCCTTCGAAGACGTCTCCCGAGATCATCGACCGCCTCAACAAGGCGGCAGCGAGCGCAGTGAAGGCCGACGCCTTCAAGAAGCTTGGCGTCAACGAGGGGCTGGTGATGGTCGCTGGGCCCCCGGCCGAGCTCGACCGCTATTTCCGTGAGGAAGAGGACCGCTGGCGCAAGGTGATCCAGGACGCGGGCATCAAGCCGGACTAGATTGCGCCGGCACGGCGCCGCGCCTCAACACATCGCGAGATCGAAAATTGATCGACCAGACCAATCCCTGGCAATGCCTCCATACCGAAATCGGATTCGACAACTCCTATTACAGCGCAAGGCGTGACACCGTTCGCCATCGCTCCGGCCGCGAGCATCCCTATGTCAGCGTTCGCACCAAATTCCGCGGCGTCGGCGTGCTGCCGATCGATGCGGAGGGCTGCACCACCATCATCGGCCAGTTTCGCTATGTGCTCGATCGCTTCACCTGGGAGACCGTCCGTGGCGGCATCCCGCTCGAAATTTCCGCGCTGGACGGTGCGAAGCAGGAGCTGGCGGAAGAAACCGGCCTGCGCGCCGATCACTGGCTGCATCTGTTCGATCTCAACGCGTCGCCCGGTCTGACCGATGAGATATGCCCGTGCTTCGTGGCGTGGGGGCTTCACGCCGGCGAAGTGCGGCCGGAACAGCATGAGACCATCACGCAACGGCGTTTGCCGTTTGCGGAAGCCGTAGCCATGGCGCTAGCCGGCGAAATCGCGGATGCGAGCAGCGTGGCGCTGATACTTGGCGTGCAGGCCCGGCTCGCTCGCGGCGAGCTTCCGCCTGGCCTGCTCGCACTGCTTGGATAGCAGATGGCGCGCGTTCCGATCGTGGCATAGCAGCAAAGACGAAATCCACTGGCACAAGGTGACCGCGCCTATATAGTTTCCGGTGATCAGCAGGCTCGACGGGGACAGCCAGCCTGCAACCGGAGGACGCCATGTGGGTTCTTTTGCTGATCCCGTTTATCGGCCTGTTGTGGGTGCCGTTCTATAACTTCACCGAGCCTTCGTTGTTCGGCTTTCCCTTCTTCTACTGGTATCAATTCGCCTGGGTGCCGATCACCTCGTTCCTGATCTGGCTGGTCTATCGCAGCCGCACGCCTGACGAGACGGAGTAGCGTCATGGCGCAGATCGAGTGGGAGGCGCTTTCGGTTTTCGTGTTCTTCTTCGCGCTCGTCACCGTGATGGGCTTTTTGGCCGCGCGCTGGAAGTCCGCCGGGGTCAGGGAGCATCTCGATGAATGGGGGCTGGGCGGCAGGCAATTCGGCACCTGGATCACCTGGTTTCTGATCGGTGGCGATTTCTACACCGCCTATACCGTGATCGCGGTGCCGGCGCTGGTCTATGCGGTCGGCGCCTACGGCTTCTTTGCGTTGCCCTACACCATCATCGTCTATCCGTTCGTGTTTGCCATCATGCCGATGCTGTGGAAGGTCGCGCACAAGAACGGCTATGTCACCGCCGCCGACGTGGTGCATGGAACCTATAGCTCCCGCGCGCTGGAGCTCGCCGTTGCGCTGACCGGTATGGTCGCGACCATGCCCTATATCGCACTGCAGCTGATCGGCATGGGCGTCGTGATCAAGGCGATGGGGCTGTCCGGCGATTGGCCGATCATCGCGGCCTTCATCATCCTCGCGCTCTATACCTATAGCTCCGGCCTGCGGGCGCCCGCGCTGATCGCCTTCGTCAAGGACACCATGATCTACATCGTGGTGCTGGTCGCGGTCATCGTGGTGCCCTACAAGCTCGGCGGTTACGGTGCCGTGTTCTCAGCGGCCAACGATGCGTTTGTCGCGAAGGGCGGCCAAACCGGCATCATCCTGAAGCCGGGACAATTGCTGCCCTTCGCGACGCTTGCGCTCGGCTCGGCGCTTGCCGCTTTCATGTATCCGCACACGCTGACCGGCGTGTTCGCCTCGAAATCCGCCGACACCATCCGCAAGAACGCGATCCTGCTGCCGGCCTATACGCTCCTGCTCGGGCTGATCGCCTTGATGGGCTATATGGCCCACGCCGCCAAGCTCAATCTGTCGTCGCCCAACGACGCGGTGCCAATGCTGTTTCAGACACTATTCCCGTCCTGGTTCGCGGGCTTCGCCTTTGCCGCGATCGCGATCGGCGCTTTGGTGCCGGCGGCCGTCATGAGCATTGGCGCGGCGAACCTGTTCACCCGCAATGTCTGGAAATCCTATGTCAATCCCGGCATCACCCATGCCGGCGAGGCCTCGGTCGCCAAGGTCACCTCCCTGGTGGTGAAGGTCGGCGCGCTCGCCTTCATCCTGTTCCTGCCGGTGCAATTTGCCCTCGACCTGCAGCTGCTCGGCGGCTTGTGGATCCTGCAGACTTTCCCGGCCCTCGTGTTCTTGTTGTTCACGCGCTGGTTCCGCGCCGAGGGCCTCTTGCTCGGCTGGGCCGTCGGCATCGGCTGGGGTAGCTGGACGGCGTGGAGCAATGGCATGAAGCCGCTCGCAAGTTTCACAC
>Ga0207661_10000161_pt1 | contig 43251 bp, 39 predicted proteins | sample KBSC713LmetaG_FD_184337 | JGI IMG/M metagenome (GOLD analysis project Ga0207661, IMG submission 184337) | Corn rhizosphere microbial communities from Kellogg Biological Station, Michigan, USA - KBS C7.1-3L metaG (SPAdes) (version 2) | ecosystem: Host-associated > Plants > Roots > Rhizosphere ...
TAATCCGATCCTCATCGGCAAACACTTCCGGTGGGATAATCTTCCGGATCGACTGTCCTATCATCTCGTCAGTGGTGAATCCGAACATTCGCTCCGCGCACGGGTTCCAGCTGGTTACGATTCCGTTCAAGTCTTTCCCGATAACCGCGTCGTCCGATGATTCCACAATCGCCGCAAGCCTCTGCGACGCATACAACGCTTTCTGTAAACGCGTCTGACTCTCCTCAATCTCGCGCCTGATCTCAAACTCTCCGCTGATATCTGTACTGGTTCCAAACCAGCGCGTGATCCCGCCGGCTGCGTCGCGAGCTGGCACCGCTCGTGTCAGAAATGGTCGGAATTCGCCGTTCTTGTCCCGTAATCGCGACACCATCTCAAATGGATCGCCCGTTGCAAGGGAACCGCTCCACTTCCTCAACACATCGTCCAGACCTTGCGGATCATGCACCGACCGCCATCCCCATCCGCAATTCTGATCGGGCGTCGTTCCCGTGTAGTCGTACCAGCGCTGATTGAACCAGTGCACATAGCCATCCGGGTCTGCCATCCACACCAACTGGGGCATCGCGTCTGCCAGACTACGAAATTCCTCTTCTCGTCGGCTTAAAGCCTCCTCGGCCAGCTTCCGGTTTGTGATATCCCCAACGACTCCAAAGAACCGCGACGATCCAACCATCCGGCGGCCTTTCGAGTGGTGGTAACGAATGCCCCGCTCCGGATGTTCATACCGGTACTCGAGTTCCATAGCTCCGGTCCGCTGGCACTCCGCCATCGCAAACCGCACGCGTGGCAAGTCCGCCGCAAATACCCGCGACGACCAGGTCCGATAGATCTCCTCGTCTGAGGCGTGGGAATCGGTTCCATACATGCGGTGCATCTCCGGTGACAGCGTCCTCGTGTTCTCCACCGGGTCCCACTCCCAGGTCCCGATCTCAGCAGCCTCCTGTGCTAACCGAAAACGCTCTTCGCTCTGCTCCAGAACGCGCCGGGTCACAACACGCTCTGTCATATCCACTGCGAGCACGAAAATCCCTTCTACCTCACCCTTCCCCGAAACAATCGGGTCATAGGTGAAATCGAAATAGCGATCTTCTTGTGTGCCGCTCGCGGCCTGATAGAGCGACGCCTTGAAGTCTTTTCCGCAATAGGGGGTGCCGGTGCGGAATACACCGTCCAGCAATTCGAGAATCCCCGAGCCTTGCAGTTCAGGCAGCGCCTCGCGTATCGGCAACCCCAGCAGGTCCGCCGCGCTCTCTCGCCCGGTCGCACGAACGTAGTGCTCATTCACAAACTGGTAGCGGTGATCCTTGCCGTCGAGATATGCGATTGCGAGAGGAGCCTGCCCGAGCAACCCTCTCAGTCTGGCCTCGATATCCCTTGGTTCCCCACTTGTGAGTTCCAAGGCGTCACGGTACAGAATCGCCATCGATCGTCGCGCTCCAGGGGTCGTTTTAGTACGCGCGGCAATTCACCAACGCAGCTCGATCAGTGGTCTGACCGTTCTGCATTCACGACGTGCCTTGGTTGGAAAACCGGAACGGCGTCAGAATAGACCGAGGGTCAGAGAGGCGCAAACAACCACCCCAATACGCCTATTCAGCTTGGATAGACAAATCGCTTTTTCAGGTTGTCTAAGTTGCCGAACAAAGTCCGACGGGTCTCAACTCGTCCTGCCTAAGCAGCCTTCCCCACCGGAGCAGTCTTCGCATCCGGCTCGGTAACCGGGTGCCGGCTCGCCCACCAAACCAACCCCGCTCCCACCACAACCGATCCCAGGCTTGCCAGTTGAGCGTTTGATAAATCAGCCAGAACCTTCGGGTTACGCCGGATAAACTCCACAAGGAAACGGGCAATCCCGCTCAAAATCAGATACTCGCCTACCAGCGCGCCGGTGCCGTGCCGCTTTCCGCCTCGCCACCAGAGATACCAGCCGATTACCAATCCCATCGCGAATTCATACAGAGGCGTCGGATGAACTCGCACTCCCGGAGGCGTGGGTTCAATCCCATTTGGAAAGCTCATCCCCCACGGCAATTTTGTCTCGACTCCATAGCACCCGTCGCCCGAAAGGAAACACCCGATCCGGCCGATACCATAGCCGATCGCCGCCGCAGGCGCGGCCAGGTCAAGTGTTCGCAATGAGCCGATCTTTGCCCACCAACCCTGAAACAGCAGCGCGGAAATCCCGAATACAAGCCCACCGAACCACGCAAAACCCGCCGTGTCCCAGAGCACCCGCCAACCCATATCTCGAAACTCACTTGGCGTATCGATCACGTGCCAGAGCTTCGCGCCGACGATCCCCGCCAGCACCGCGATCGCCACCATCCCTACAGCGTCCGCATCCAGGCTCGCTCTCTTGAAGCTGCGATCCATCACAAAGGCCGCAGCCACGGCCGCAAGCCATAACATCAATCCGAATGTCGGAATGCTGAAATGCCACAGATGTATATAGGGAATCATTCCTCTTCAGTATAGACGCCCATCAGTTCAACGCCGTTACAAGCTCGCAGTCAACTGGACACCGGGTTTTTCACAGAAACCCTCTCGTTTCACCACCTTCTCAGGCGATACTTGATCCATGGCCACCATTACCTATCAGGGACTCGAGGTTCTCTACACGCGTCAGCAGATAGCCGAAAAGGTCGCGGAGATGGGCGCGCGGATTGCCCGCGACCTCCATGACGAAAAACTGGTAATGGTGGGCGTCCTCAAAGGTGCTGCAATCTTCCTTGCTGACCTTGCCCGCTCCGTGAATGTCGACACCACCTTCGATTTCGTTGCAGTATCCAGCTATGGAAAGGGCCAGCGATCCTCCGGCGCCGTCAAACTCATCAAGGATCTGGATGAGCCCATCGAAGGCAAAAACGTTCTCATCGTCGAAGACATCCTCGACACCGGCCTCACGCTCTCATACCTCCGCAAAGTATTCCTTCAACAGAAACCCAAGACCTTGCGCATTGCCGCACTCCTCGACAAGCCCTCCCGCCGCATCGAGAAGATCGATGCAGATTACGTCGGATTCTCCATACCAAACTTATTCGTCATCGGTTATGGAATGGACTATGCCGAGCGCTACCGCAACCTGCCCGATATCTGCCTTATGGCGCCCGATCACCCTGAATAGTCCAGCCCTGAGGCAATCCTCCATGTCTGAACGTGAAGTTCTCTCTTCCGCCTATCGCGATTTCAATGCCCGTAACATTGATGACGTAATCTCTCGCATGCACCCGCAAGTCGAATGGGCGAACGGAATGGAAGGCGGCCACGTCCATGGAAGAGATGCTGTGCGCGATTACTGGACGCGTCAATTTACAACACTTAACCCTCACGTCGAACCCGTAGCCATTGAACCCGGCCAAAGCAATAACTGGGTCGTTACCGTCCACCAGGTCGTCCACGATCTGAAAGGCAACCTCCTTGTGGATACAACCGTCTACCATACGTACCAATTCCGCGAGGGCCTGATCGCCCGCATGGATATAGCTCAGACCAGCCCAGTTGCTGGTTAAAACGCATGATCAGCCTGTTGGTTCCTTTCGTCATCTCCGTACCTCGATTGCCAATGGCCCGGCAGATACCCAGGGACTATACTCAACAGCCGGTGTAAGCACGCAAAGCCGCCGTAATCCAAAAGAGCGGTGTTGAACGAGGAGCAAGAAAATGGCATCAATTACCCCGATCCGGGATGAAGAACTAGATTTTGACCACGGAACTTTCGACTCAGCCGCATTCACAAAGCAGACGCTCTCTTCCTGGCAATCTCTTGCTCAGGTCATAGACCATACCCTTCTCAAACCGGACGCGACGCGCGAGCAGATTGAAAGCCTCTGCGACGAGGCAATCCGATATCGCTTCGCCTGTGCAATGGTCAACCCTATCTGGGTTCCTGCTGCCGTCGAAATACTCTCCGGCACCGGCGTTCCCGTCGGCGTTGTGATCGGATTCCCCTTTGGCGCTTCCCTTGTCTCGACCCTTCGCCAGGAGGCTGCTGCTCTCGCCCGTCTCGGCGCAAAAGAACTCGATATGGTCATTCCCATCGGCCAGCTCAAGAGCGGGAATCACCACGCCGTGCAGCACACCGTTCACGCCGTCGCCAACGTAGCCCATCACCACGGCGCCATCCTCAAAGTGATCCTCGAAACCGCCATGCTCAATGTCGAGGAAAAGCTTCGCGGCGCTGAGCTCGCCATTCAGGCCGGAGCCGATTTCATCAAAACTTCCACTGGATTCGGTGGAGGAGGCGCGACATCCGCCGATGTTGCCCTCATGCGCGGCGTTGCTGGCGGACGCTGCGGCGTCAAGGCCTCCGGCCGCATCCGCACTCTCGCCGATGTCAAAGCCATGCTCGATGCCGGCGCCAACCGCATCGGAGCCTCCGCATCCGTCAACATAGTCCGAGAACTCGGCGCCGAATAAAACGGCGCATTGCCTTTTGGGGAGCGGAGCGTACCTCCTGTCGTCGCATTTTCGCATTTGCAGCATCGCGATATTGCCGACAAACTCGGCTACCAGCTACATGCAAATCCTTCAGCCCTCGCCGTTCGCCGATTTCTCGTTCCCTTGTCCCCTCGTTCCCTCGTTCCCTGTCCTGTATCATCGTCTTCGTCCCCAATGTCATCCACTCCTCCCACCACGCGCCCGGAGCCTGAGTACGAAGGAGACTACCGTCCCGTCGATTCGGAGAATCCGCATGCGCACATCGACCCCGTAAACGCTCGCATCGAATCCACCGATTTGCGCTACCTCGCGCAGATCGCCGACACCCTCAACACCACACTCGACCTCCAGACACTCCTGAATCGCACTTCAGAGCTCGTTCGCTCCATCATCCCCTACAAAATCTTTTCCATCCTGCTCGTCAATGACCGCACCAGCGAACTTCGCATGCGCTTTCAGATCGGCCACACGCCTGAAACCCAGCGCATGCGCATTCCCCTCGGAAAAGGTGTTGTCGGTCAGGTCGCGCAGACGCGCCAGCCCATGCTTGTAAATGACGTCAGCGAAATTGAGGGTTACATCGACGTCAATCCCAACGTCTGCTCAGAGCTCGCCATTCCGCTCATCGCGAAGAACCGCCTCATCGGCGTACTCGACCTCGAAAGCGAACAGACCGGCTTCTTCAAGCCCGAACACCTCCATCTCCTCACTCTCACGGGATCTAGAATCGCCCAGGCTATCGAGAATGCCCGCCTCTACACCCGCGTATCTCGTCAGGCCGAAACCCTCGTGGTCCTGAACGAGATCTCGACAGAAATCATCTCCATCCTCGATCTCGATCCCCTGCTGGTTAAGGTCGGCAATCTCCTCCGCCGCCTCATCGACTACCAGATGTTCTCCATCATGCTCCTCGACGAGAAGGGCGAGACACTGATCACCCGGTACGCGTGGCGCTTCGGCTATGCGCAGGCGCCCTTGCGCCGCATCTCCGTCACCACTGGTCTCGTCGGCGCGGCTGTGCGCGAATGGCGTCCCATCAACGTTCCCGACGTGCGCAAAGATCAGCGCTATCTCCCCATGAACGCTGAAACGCGCTCCGAGCTCATCGTCCCTCTCTTCTACAAGGATCGCGTCATTGGCGTCCTCGACCTCGAGCACACCCGCACCGCCTTTTTCAACGAGGAACACGTCCGCACACTCACCACCATGGCCGCGCAGATCGCCATCGCCATCGAAAACGCACGCCTCTACCAGCGCGTCCGCCGTCAGGAGCAGCAACTCGAGCGCGACATCGCCATGGCGCGTGAGGTCCAGCTGCGCCTCCTTCCTATTGCACCTCCCAAACACGAACACGCCGAATTCGCAGTCAGCTTCCTCCCCGCCCGTGCCATTGGAGGAGACCTTTACGACTTCCTCGAATACTCCGACAACCAGACAGCCATCGTCCTCGGAGACGTCAGCGGCAAAGCCGCGCCTGCTGCTCTCTTCGCAGCTCTCGTCAGCGGAATCATGCGCTCCGCCGTCCAGCAGAAACCCGCGCCCGCTGCAATGCTCGCTCACTTGAACGAAGCACTTCAGGAGCGCAAGCTCGAGTCGCAATATGTCGTCATGCTCTTCGCACTTTGGAACGACGACAACCGCACCCTCACTGTGGCCAACTCCGGAGCCGTGCAGCCCATCTTCTGCCGCGGCGGAGAAAACATCACCGTTAAAGCCGAAGGATTTCCTCTCGGCATGTTCCCCAGCGCGACCTACGAAGAATTCAATGTCGCCACTCAGCCCGGCGACGCCATCGTCTTCGTTTCCGATGGCATCCTCGATGCCGAGAATGAAAAAGGCGACATGTACGGCGAAGATCGCCTCGCAAGCCTGCTCTGCAGCTCTCGTGAGCTCCCCGCGCAACACATAGCCGACGCCATCCTCGCTGATGTAACCCGTTTCCAGGGCTCCAAAGACCGCTTCGACGACGAAACCATCATCGTCCTCCGCGTTAAATGATCATGCTGTCATCCTGAGCGGAGCGGCTCTCTTCAGCGGAGCTGAAGGACCTGCTTTTGCGTTCGTCACTTCTCCTGCCTGCCCTTCCTACCTGCATCATCCCTAGTAAACTGAACTAGACCCCAAACTCCCGGAGCCCCTTTGTCCACCGCCACCGAAGAACGCATTATCCGTCCCGCGCGCAACATCCTCGGAACCCTCCGCCTTCCCGGCGATAAATCCATCAGCCATCGCTACGCCATGCTCGGCGCATTCGCTGAAGGCACTTCGCGATTCTCCAATTTCTCCACCGGAGCTGACTGCGCCTCCACCCTCTCCTGCATGCAGGCCCTCGGCGCGCGCGTTCGCAAACTCGACGACGGCCGAATCGAAATTGATGGCGTTGGCGGCCGCGTCACTCCCGTCGATCATCCTCTCGACTGCGGAAACTCCGGCTCCACCATGCGCATGATCTCCGGCCTCCTCGCGCCGCAACAAGGCAGCTTCACCCTCATCGGCGATGCTTCTCTCTCCCGCCGACCCATGGAGCGCATTCGCAAGCCGCTCGCCGAAATGGGCGCAAACATCACCCTCACCGAAGGCCACGCGCCCGTCACTATACATGGCACAAACCTTCACGCGCTCGACTACACCACCCCGGTCCCCAGCGCCCAGGTCAAGAGCTGCGTCCTCCTCGCCGGACTGCAAACCGCAGGCAACACCATCGTCCGCGAATCTCTCCGCACCCGCGACCACAGCGAACTTGCTCTCCGCGCCTTCGGAGCCACACTCACGCGCTCTATCGACTCGGTCTCCATCTCCGGACCGCAGACGTTGCATTCCATCGAAGCCGCCGTCCCCGGCGACATCTCCTCCGCTGCATTTTTTCTCTGCGCAGCCGCGCTCTTCCCCAATTCCGGCCTCATCCTCGACGGCATCGGTCTCAATCCAACCCGCGCTACGCTCCTCGACGTCCTCACCGCACTCGGCGCGCGGATCGCCGTGCTTCAACTTCTGGAAGCTCATTCCGAACTGGTAGGCACTGTACAGATCACGACGGATCCGCAAGGCCTCGGCTCCACCACCATCAGCGGAGCGCTTGCGGCCCAACTCATCGACGAACTCCCTGTTCTCGCCGCCATCGGCCCGTACACCAGCGGCGGCATCCGCATCCGCGATGCAAAGGAACTCCGCGTCAAGGAGTCCGATCGCATCGCCCTCGTCGCGCGCAATCTACGCGCCATGGGTGCAGAAGTTGAAGAGTTTGAAGATGGCCTCGACGTTCCCGGCGGGCAGACCCTTCACGGCGCCACCATCGACTCTGGAGGAGATCACCGCATTGCAATGGCATTCAGTGTTGCCGCTCTTCGTGCCGAAGGTGAAACTCTGATTCAAGGCGCCGAATCCGCCGCCATCAGCTTCCCGGAGTTCTTCGATCTGCTGGATCTTGTAGCTGAACGCTAACCCGCATGCTTGCGAGCGGTGCAATCTCGGTTGGAAGTATCTCGCTAACTCCGCCGCCTAGTCGGGCGTCCCATCATCATCCGGGTTGTGCATATGCAGGCTCGGCACGGTCTCGAAGTACGTGTGTTCGTCACTGACCTGAGCGGCTCTCCGCGCGCGATACAAGAACAGCTTCTCGCTGGCAAAAAGATACGGCCGATAAAGCACGAGGCAGACAATGGACACGGCAATCCCGACCAGCGAAAACACAATCGCGCATCCTTCGAGATAGCCCAGAATCACGAATGGCTTGATGACAATGTCGCGCGCAGGACCGAGCACCATCACGACAGCCGCTTCGATACCGCCAAGCGCCGACGCGACCAGCAGGACGGTTGCGCTGGCAGCCAGCCACCGGGAGGGTCCCCCGAGATCTCGCCACGGCGTTCGCACAATTCGAGCCTTTCTTGCTTCCTGCGTAACTCTCTGAGGGCCTTTCCCTACATTGTGCAACAGGAATTCTCCGCACAAAATTCAATTTGCCCTCAACCACGCTGAATCCCGTCCGGGAGTAACGACCAAGACAATAGGACAACAAGCCTCTTGGACCTTCGTACCCGATCAGTCGACGCATCCCGTGCGCTTCACGCCTCGTGTGCGGTCGGCAAATGTGGTTGCGGAACCAGTTCCGTCAGCGCGATCCCAGCCAGGATCAAAATAGCTCCCGCCGCAGCCACCATCCCCAGCCGCTCCCCCGTCACTACAAACGACGTGATCCACGCAAATACCGGCTCCAGCGCCAGAATCAACGCCATTGGCGTCGTGGGCAAAATCGACTGTGCCCAGCTCTGGATTGAGAATGCAGCCGCCGTAGCCAGCGCCGCAGCCACCACCAGTGCGAATATCAGCCTCCCAGTCACATGAACCTGTGGATGCTCAATGAACGGAAGACTCACTGCCATGAACAACGCGCAAAATCCCACCTGCAGAATCGCCAGCGGTCGGAATGGAATACGCGGCGAAGTGTGTCCCAGCGCGATGCAATGAAATGCAAAAGAAATCGAGCACCCCAGTGTAAGCACATCTCCGAAATTGATCGATGAAAAGTCGGGCAGCAACGCCGCAATCGATCCAGTCGCACCCGCAGCCGGCGGAGCCGTGATCAGCACAATCCCTGCAAACGCCAGGGCCGCCCCTGCAAATGCATTCCATCGCGGCGCTTTCGCTCCCGGAGGCCTTAGGGCCGGCGGAATCGAAAACAACGGAACCAGAACCACCACCAGCCCCGTAATGAATGCCGATTTCGATGGCGTCGTTCGCACCAATCCGATTGTCTGAAACTGATATCCGGCCGCCAGGCACAACCCCACCACGGCTCCCGCCGCAATCTGCCTGCGCCCTATCGTCCGCCACGCGCGATGGTAAGCGACACCCAGCAGAACAAACGCGAACGTCATACGGATCAGGTTGAATGCCACCGGCGTAGCATCCGCAAGCGCTCCTTTAATGACGACAAACGTCGATCCCCACACGGCGACCACTAGCGTCATCAGGATGTACGCGCGCAGCTTCATCTCACTCGATTCTTTCAGCCGGGTGCAACTGCCCTCACCGCGCTGTTGCGGTTAGGTGGGAAACGAAATTGCCTCACTGCGAAGACGATGAATAAACCTGCTGCCCCGCAACCCACGTCTGTCTCACCTGGGTTTCAAGAATCGCTGTTGGGCGCAGCTTGTAAATGTCGCGATCCACCACCACAAAATCTGCATCGAACCCAGGCGCAAGCTTTCCTTTGTGCTTCTCAGCAAATTCCGCGTACGCCGAACCCTGCGTGTACGCATACAGCGCCTGGCCGCCAGTGAGCTTGTTCTCCACCGACAACGACTTCGTGGCGTATTCATTCGTCCGCGTCACGGCCTCAAACAAGCCACGAAACGGCGTGATCGGCTCGACCGGATAATCTGTCCCGAACGCCAGCGGCACGCCTGCATCCAGAAACCGCTTCCATGCATAAGCGCCCTTCGCGCGCTCCGGTCCGATCCGTTCCATCGCCCAGTTCACGTCCGTCATCAAGTGATTCGGCTGCATGCTCGCGATCACACCCAGTTTCTTGAAGCGCGCAAGATCTGCCGCATCCACCACCTGCGCATGCTCAATGCGGTTCCGAGCCGTTGCCGGAACGCCCGGTTGCGAGAACGCATCCAGCGCCATCGAGACCGCCTTGTCTCCAATCGCATGAAACCCCATCTGGAATCCCGCCTTCGCACGCTCCACCGTCATCTGGTTCAGCCGATCCTGTGCATATTGCGGCAATCCCGTGTTCTTTGGATCATCCGAGTACGGCGCCTTCATCGCAGCCGTCCGCGATCCCAGCGACCCATCCATGAATCCCTTCAGCATCCCCGTATGCAGCATCGGATCCTTGGCGTCATGATGCGCCCGCTGCGCTTTCAACTCCTCAAGCGGCGCGGCAAACGAAAGCCACTCCGTGATCCGCAGATGAAGGTTCCCTTCCCTCTCCATCTCCTCGTAAACCAGAAAATCCTGCCAGTCGCTGTTGTCTTGCGCACTCGTCACTCCATGTGCCAGCGCGTCTTCGATCGCCAATTCATCACCCTTGCGTCGCTCCTCATGTGTGGCCGGTGGAATCACCTTGGCGACAAGCTCTTGCGCAGACTCACGGACGATACCCGTCGGCTCGCCGTTCCCATCGAGATCGATCGCGCCTCCCTCCGGCATTTGCGTCTTCGCATTGATACCGGCAGCCTTAAGCGCAGCAGAGTTTGCAATTGCAATATGTCCATCGATGCGCGTCAAAAACGCCGGATGATCTCCAGTCACTTTGTCCAGATCCTGCCGCGTTGGCAGCACCTTTTCTTTCCACAGCGTGTGGTCCCACCCTCCACCCGTCAGCCAGTGCTGCGCCGGCGCTGCTGCAGCTGACGACTGAACCCGCGAAAGCATCTCCGCCAGCGACTGGCTTCCGCGCAGATCTACATTAAGTTTTGTTCTCCCCGCCTCGCCAAGGTGCGTGTGCGCATCGTTGAACCCCGGGAAGATGAACATCCGCGTATGCGCCGTGTCCATGTCATGCAGCCGCGTGCTCGGCCCGGCAAGTCGCGTAATCGCCGCTGTCGTGCCGACTGCAACCACCTTGCCCTTCGCCACGGCCATCGCTTCCACGACCCGCGGCTTGTCCTCCGCGAATCCTTCGCCCGTGTAGATCACCGCGTTGAAAAACAGATCATCCGGAACATTTGCTGGCGAACCTGCAGTCTTCTTCGCAGGTTGAGATGCAGAATGTTTCCGGGCGGGACTTTGTGCAGACCCCAGAATGGACGCAGAGAACACCACGGCGAGCACAGCAGAAATGGTGCGCATGGGCGCAGTGTATCAGAGCACTTACTGTTCGGCGGCCCACTCTGCGAGCGTGAGTGTCAGCAACAAAACTCGCCGCAATCCAATCTCGCGATTCTTGTCCGTGTACCACTCGGCTATCGTATGAGCGCCGCCACCATCTCCACCCGCCCCGATTGAGAGCGCCGGAATTCCCAGGGCAATCGGAATATTCGCGTCCGTGGATCCCAGCCGCAGATCTGTCTGTATCCCCAGGTGCCGATCCACTGCGCGAAGTGCCTCAAGCACCGGCGAATCCGCTGCGAGGTGCGCCGCAGGCCGGTCGCCAATCTTATCGATCGAAAACGTAAGCGCTCCGCGATTCCGATGGTTCAGAGTTTTCGCCGCTGCATTCGCCTGCTCCACTGCATCCTCAACCGCGCGATGCAGTGCCACTTCAAGCTTCAGCAGTTCCTCAGAACTCGTTGATCGGAAATCAATCGAGGCCGTCGCGCTTTCCGGGATCGAGTTCACACTCGTCCCTCCCTGCACCGTCCCAATGTTCAAGGTCGTCGTCGGCCTCTCCGGCACCGGTGTATGCGACAGCGCCGCAATTGCTGATGCCAACGCCGCAATTGGATTCGGCGTCCCCGCATCGGTAAAACTATGTCCCCCCGGCCCTTTGATCGTGACTTGGAACCTGCGGCTTCCAAGAGCCTGCGAAACAGCAGAGTCTTCTCCCGCACCGTCCAGCACGACATGTGCAGCGACGCGCCCCGCAAGGCTGCGCTGCTCATAAAAGTGCCGGACTCCGCGCAAATCGCCTTCCCCTTCTTCGCCGACATTGGCCAGCATGAGAATCGGAACCGGTGGGTCCACCTTTGCATGAATAAAAGCCTGCGCCAGCGCCAGCATCCCGATCACGCCCGCAGCGTTGTCGCACGCCCCCGGTGCAGCCAGCCGGCTCGCGCCATCCTCCATTGTCAGCATCGGCGTCAGGATCGTGCCCGCCGGGAATACGGTGTCGATGTGCGCCGAAACAACCACCACATGTCCTGTGCTTTCGGGTGGAAGGTGTGCGGCCGGAACGAATCCAAGAACGTTGCCGATCGCATCAATCTGCACGTTCTCCAGGCCAATCTCTTTGAATCTCTCCGCAGCCCATTCCGATCGCGCCTGCTCCCCAAACGGCGGAGCGGGAATCGCCACCAGTTCCGCCTGCCGCTCAATCAGCCTCTTGGGATTATTGTGCAGCCACGCGAACGCAGCATGAACGGGCCGCTGCGAGGCGAGCGCCGTGACACGCGCGAAAGCTGAACTGCGCGAAAAGGTCGGCATGTATTCCAAGGTTAGCAGGATGGAAGGGCCTTGGTACCGCCACCATCCCGCGAATCACAGGTGCTTTGGTAACGAGTACTCCACCGAATGTAGAAAAAGTCCCCGCGCCGGAGCGGTCGGCCCGGCAGCGGCACGACTGCGAGCTGCAAAAATCCGCGCGATCTCCTCGATACTCAGATACCCTCGCCCCACATCCAGCGTTGTACCCACCAGGTTGCGCACCATGTGATGCAGAAACCCGTTTCCTCGCACGCGATACACCAGCAGCCGGAACCCGTCTTTCATTTCCTCCCGCCACTCCGACGCAAAAATCGTCCGCACCGTCGTGCGCGTCTGTGTCTGTATCGCCCCGGCTTCCTGACCCTCGCCCGACCGCGTCGCAACATCCGGATCCGACGCTGCGAAGCTGCGAAAATCATGCTCGCCCACGAAAGCCGCCGCACTCTCTTGCAGCATTTCGAAATCCAGCTTCCACGAGTAGGGATACACATACCGAGCAAGGAACGGCGGACAGATCTGCGCTGCTGATGGCTCGACTGGCAGCACCCGATATTCATACGTCTTCGCCACCGCCGAGTGCCGCGCGTGAAACTGCTCCCCAACCACCTGCGCTTCAACAACCCGAATCGATCCCGGCAGCGTACGATTCATCGCACGCACAAGATTCGCTGCCGGAATCCTCGCCTGCAACTCGAAACTCGCTACCTGAGCCAGCGCATGCACGCCCGCATCGGTCCGCCCCGATCCCTGCGGCAACGGCGCTTCTCCCACTATCCGTTCCAACGCCGACTGCAACTCCCCCTGAATCGTTCTTTTCCCTGGCTGTACCTGCCATCCGTGGAAGTCAGTCCCGTCGTACGCCAGCGTCAACTTCCAGTTCTGCTTTTGTTGCAACTCGGTTTGAGTGATTTGTGTCACGGGTACCTGTGTTGCTAACAGGTTAATTGACTAAAAAGGGCCATCCGGTTAGCTCCTTTCAGTGGGATATACTCAGTTTTTCGTGCGAGATTGTGCGCAGAGCGCCCTGCAAGAGGGAACGAACTCAATGCGACGCGCGTAATCCTAAGTGACCCAGCGGTCATTGCAAGCACGGGAAGAGGAATTCGCCGCATAGAATCACAAATTTGCGTCCGTAGAGCTGTTTCGGACGTCTTGTAGAACGGCACCCCACATGCCTCAGCGACTCGTGGAGAGGAAACATGCAACTGTTCGGTATCCGTGTGTTTGAAAATCACAACATCACTTCCGGCACCGCAAAGCGCCGCACGTCTGATCGCCTGCGCGCAGCAACCGCAGTGATGCTGACGTTGACCGCAGGCGTGCCATCGGGATTTGCACAGGAACAGCAGTCGGGTGGCGTCTCAGGCGCCGGATCCCGCGGTCCGGAAAAAGAAGCATCCCAATTGCCACCGGCCCCCGGCCCCGTGTTGACCCAGCCCTTCGACCTCAGGACAAGCAATCGCGATTTCTCCAAGCCAGCAGGCCGCCTGCTCGGTAACCCGATCGACATGTATCGGGGCACAGGCATTCCCAAGGCTAACTTCGCGAATTCCGTTCGCCTCGGCGACCTTCTCAAGGACGGCAAGATCTACCTGAGCCTTTCCGATGCCATCGCGTTGGCCATCGAGAACAACTACGACATCGCTATCGCCCGTTACGACCTCGATATCGCCGACACCGACATCCTGCGTACCCGCACCGGTGCCACCCCGCTCGGCGCACCATCAGGACTGGTAAATGGCACCCTCGGCGGTTCGGTCTCGATCCTTCAGACAGGTGGCGGTCCGGGTGGAACCACAGTCGGCTCCGGCGGCGCTGGTTCTGGCGTGAACGGCCTTACTCTGACCACAGCCGGTGCGGGCCCTTTGCCCGAACCACTCGATCCAAACATCACCGGAACCGTTCAGTTCGAGCGCGCCCGTCAGCCGCAGTCCAACACCCTCTTCTCCGGCGGCAAGACCTCGCTCGGAACAAACACGAACAACTACACCTTCGGCTATAACCAGGGATTCGTCACAGGCACTGCTCTTCAGGCCAGCATCGTGAACAACCGCATCACCACCGACAGCCCGTTCACGGTGTACAGCCCGGAACTAAGCTCCACCTTCAAAGCCACGGTTACGCAGCATCTGCTTCAGGGCGCCGGTATCTGGATCAACAAGCGCTTCATGTACCAGGCCATCAACGATCGCCGCATTACCGACTCTTCGTTCCGCCAGCAGATCCTTTACACCGTGAACCAGGTCGAAGGCATCTACTGGGGGCTCGTGGGCGCCTATGAAGATGTCCAGGCAAAGCAGCGCGCCCTCGCGCAGAGCAGCAAGCTTTCTGAGGACACCCACAAGCAGCTTGAGATCGGCACCATGGCCCCGCTCGATGTCGTCCAGGCTGACTCCACTGTCCAGACCGACAAGCAGTCTCTCACCGCATCGCTGAATACGCTGAACTACCAGCAGCAGATCATCAAGCAGGCGATTGCTCGCAACCTGAACGATCAGACCCTGGCAACGGCTCCCATCGTCCCAACCGATCGCATCAAGCTCGATCAGATCGACGAAGAGAACCAGCCAATCGAGAGCCTTGTTCAGGACGCCTTCAAAAATCGCCCTGAACTCGAGCAGGCTTCTCTTACGTTGCGCAACGACGAAATCACATTGCGCGGCGCAAAGCACGCGCTGCTACCCGCGCTCGATGTCTACGGATTCTACGGCTCATCAGCTCTCGGCGGATCGCAAAGTCCGGATGCGATCAACTTCAGAACTGGCCTGCCATACGATCCGGGCACCTTCCCGTCCAATGGCTACGGCACCGTGCTGACAAACCTGTTCAATAGCTCCGCACCCGACAAGGGAGTGGGCTTCAGCATGACCATCCCCCTCCGCAACCGTGAAGCTCAAGCCACGCAGGCCCGCGCTTTGATGGAATATCGTCAGGCCGAGCTCCGCCTCGCTCAGCTCTACACCCAGATCCGCATGCAGGTCGTGAACGCGCAGTTCGCGCTCACCAACGATCGCGCTCAGGTGCAGGCATCTCTCGCGGCACGCGACTACGCACAACAGAGCCTTGACGCCGAACAGAAGAAGCTCCATCTCGGCGCATCAACAACCGCCGCCGTCCTTCAGCAGGAGCGCAATCTGGCAACTGCCGAAAACAATTTGATCGCCGCCAACGCAGCCTTCGCGACAGCCCGTGCAAGCCTCTACCAGATACTTGCTACGACTCTCCAGCACTACGGCATCAACCTGTCCGACGCAGCAAAAGGAACAGTCAACACCGCGCCGACAGTCTCCGGTGTTCAGCCCGCCACTCCCAATCAACAGCCGGTTCAACCCGCGATGCCGTCACAGCCGCAGTCAGACCAGCCAGCCACGCCGGCGCCAACAACCCCACCGGCTGCAACACCCCAACCCCAGACCAATTAGTCTCAGCTCCGCACAACAAAGGCCCGGCAAACTCGCCGGGCCTTTTCATTTTCCCTCGTTCCCTCGTCCCCTTGTTCCCTCGTCCCCTTGTTCCCTGCTCTCACGGCGCATCCGCCAGCGCATACGCCAGCACCGCCATAATCGCCGCATTCTCATTCAAGTGCTTCTTATCGATCTTGTCGAACGTGTCCGCCGCCGTGTGGTGATAGTTGAAATAGAACCTGCTGTCCTGGATCGGCGCAAAGCTCGGCACGCCTTTCTGCGTCAGCCCTGAAATATCTTCGCCCGTCTCTGGCGCATTCACCAGCGATCCCGCTCCGATCCTATCCAGCACCTGCGCCACAGGCCTCAGCCACTGGCCCAGCTCCGGTTTTCCCGCGTAGTAGATTCCCGTAGGGTGATCGGCCCCCAGATCGCTCTCGATCGCGCCAACATGGTTCTTCATCTCCCCGGCATGATCTTTCAGGTATTGCGCTGCCCCTTCCGATCCCTCTTCTTCGCTCATCCACGCAATCATCCGCACCGTGCGCTTCGGATGAATCCCCATCTCTTTCATCAACTCCAGGGTCGCCATGGAAGCCGCCACGCCCGCTCCATCATCGATCGCTCCAGTCCCCAGATCCCAGGAATCCAAATGCCCGGAAACAACCACCACCTGCTCCGGATGCTCGGTTCCCTTCCAGTCAGCGATCACGTTGAAGCTGTCTGCGTCGGGAAGCGTTTGCGGGGTCAGCGTCAAATGCATCGTCACGCGGCCCTCTCGCGTTAGCGCCTTCATCAGCTCCGAATCTTCTGCCGTCACCGCGGCCGCCGGAATCTTTGTCACTCCCGCCGCATACGCGGTCGCACCGGTATGAGGTGACCGGTAATCCCCACCGCCCGCACTCCGCACCAGCACCGCCACGGCCCCCGCCGTTGCTCCCGCGATCGGTCCAGCTCCGCGGTACACTACGCTGCCGCCATACGCATCCAGGCCGTGGCCTGTCGCCGCCAGCTCTTTATCGAATGCATGGTTGAACAGCAGGATCTTTCCCTTTACCGCTCCCGCAGGCAGCGCATGCAACTCCTTCCAGTTATCCACAACCACAACTTCCGCCGTGATCCCATCAGCCGGGGTCGCCACGCTTCCACCCAGGGCAGTCAACACAATTTTTTGCTTAGTCCCCGCGGCCTGACCCGGCCACGCAGTCAGTTCCCCCGTCTCAACACCCCGCACCCAGTGAGGCACCTGCGCCTTTTCCAGCGTCACCTCCGCACCAAGCTTCCGCATCTCGTCGGCCACCCACTCCACCGCCTTCTGCGCCTGCGGCGACCCGCTCAGCCTCGGCCCGATGTTGTCGGTCAAGTGCCGCAATTCCCCATACGCGTAATCGCTGGCCATCGCCCCATCTCGCAGGCGCTCCATCGTGTGCAGTTGTTCATCGCTCCACGCGCTCTTGCCGCCCCCGATCATCGCGTTCAATCGTTCCAGAATTGAAGGCTGTGCCGCAGGAGCTGTCTGGCTTGGCGATTGATTGCTCTGCGACCTCATCGGCATCCCGCACAACGCAAAGACGCCCGCAATCGTCATGAATCTGCACCACTTCTGTGGGGAAATCATGCCGGATGTTAGCATGTCGACCGTTGCACTTCTTCGCCCTCCCCTGCGTCTAATAAAGCATGAATCTTTCGTCCCTTGCGCAGGGGCTAACTGCTCGGCCACTTCATGCATCCGACGCGTAGGGTCGCTATCCCGCGAACCAACGCTCCGTCACACTGCCCGCGAGGAACGCCTTCCGGGTTCTATACTTAGCATTGGCGCATTGTCTCGATTCCCAGCCAAGCGGCTGGACATCTAAGAGGTCCTCGAACCTATGAATTCGCTCTACGCACGACTGCGATCGCACCGCCTCGCATCCACTTTCCTTTTTCTCGCCATACTCTCCGCAGCCATCGTTGGCGGCTCATACGCAGCTCATGGAGTGCGCGGCCAGGAAAGAACCAGCGACAGCAGCGATGCAACTCCGCTCAAAGTGGTCAACTCCTCTACAGAGCCCAACGCCTTCGTCAAGATTGCAAAGGCCGTCGGCCCCGCTGTCGTGAATATCAACACCCAGACCATTCCAAAGAACGCAGGCAACAAAGGCGGTCGCCGTCTCCTGCCCGGCCCCCACAACCGCGTCCAACCAAATCCTCAAAACCCGGGCGACAACCCCGATGACGACGATCAGGACCCGGGTCAGGGGCAGGGTCAAGGGCAAGGCCAGAACAACTTCCAGGACTTCTTCAATCGCTTCTTCGGCGGACAGGTTCCCGATCAGGACGGCGACGACGGCCAGGTCCGCGAATCTCTCGGCTCCGGCTTCATCGTCGATCCCAAGGGCTACATCATCACCAACAATCACGTCATCGAGAAAGCCGACAAGATCTTCGTTAAGCTTTCCACCGATCCCGACACGCAGGACCTCGGCCGGCCAGCTCGCGTCATCGGCACAGACAAAGCTACCGATCTCGCCGTCATCAAGATCGAAAGCAGCTCCCCTCTCTCTACCGTCAAGCTCGGTAACTCCGATCAGGTCCAGGTGGGAGACTCGGTTGAGGCCATCGGCAGTCCTTTCGCTCTTGCCCAGACCGTCACCGCCGGCATCATCTCTGCCAAGAACCGCACCATCGAGCCCGGCGTTGCTGGACAGTTCCAGCACTTCATCCAGACTGACGCAGCCATCAATCCCGGCAACTCCGGTGGTCCTCTGCTCAACATGAACGGCGAAGTCATCGGCGTTAACACCGCCATCTACACGCAATCCGCCGGCTACCAGGGCATCGGATTCGCTATGCCCGCCAACACGGTGGTCTCGGTCTATAACGACCTCATCAGTCCTAGCCACAAGGTCACCCGAGGCTCCATTGGCATCTCCTTCCGCTCCGGCCTTTCCGGCGCGGTCAACCGCGTCTATGGCTTCAAGAACGGCGTTCTCGTGCAGCAGGTGCAGCCCGCCGGCCCAGCCGACAAGGGCGGCATCAAAGCCGGCGACATCATCACCTCCATCGATGGCCGCTCCATCAAGGACGGCGACGATCTCGTCAATGACATTGCCAGCCGCCGACCCGGTTCCAGCATCCGTCTCGGTTTCGTGCGCGATGGCAAGCCTCAGGACGCTACCGTTACCGTAGGCGATCGCGACAAGGTCTTCGGTGAGGGCATCGGCCAGAAGCAGGAGGCGAATCCCGACAGCACCAGCGACGCGGGCGAGAAACTCGGCCTCGTCGTCCGGCAGGTCACCGATCAGACGGCCTCAAAGATCCACACTTCCGGCGTGATCATTCAGTCCGTGCGGACCGGCTCCTTCGCTGACCTGCAGGGCCTCGAACCCGGTCTCGTTATCGTTCGCATCAACAAAAAGGCGACCGGAACCAAAGATCAGTTCGACGCCGTCGCGAAGGGTCTAAAGAGTGGAGACGACGTGGTATTCGAAGTCATGGATCCACGCCATCCAGAAAATGGAATCAACTACATAGGCGGAACACTCTAAGCAAAACCTGAGCCGGGGAGGCAAGCACTCCCCGGCGTCCGTCTAATAGGAAGCGGCACGGCACCGCTATGTGCAAAGTACGTTGCGCGCGATCGCCAACCGAAGGTACGTCGTCGAGCATCGGACTTTAGTCACGGCTCGTGAACTTTTGTTTGTTTTCCGCCCGGTTTCAACCCGTGCCACCCAGTTTTTGTGGCACACTCAGTGGACGTTCAGCTAGAATCCGCTCCAACGTCCAGGAACTTATTTTTTGAGGTTATTGCATGCTTTCATCCCGAGCAGGCCTGGCGTTTGTATTAGCGGCTGCAGTCGCTGCGGCGTCGGCCTTTGCTACTCCCACGCATAAAAAGTCTTCCACCACCCACGCCCGCACCTCCGCACACGGCTCCAAAACCAGTTCCAAATCCCGCAAATCCTCAAAGAAATCCCGCCGCACAAAACTGCGCGGCCAGCAAGGCATCGATACCGCCCGTGCCACCGAGATTCAGCAGGCCCTCATCCGCGAGCACTACCTCACCGGCGAGCCCACCGGCCTGTGGGATAGCGCCACCGTCTCAGCCATGCAGAAGTTCCAGGGCGATCAGGGCTGGCAGAAGAAGCTCACTCCAGACTCAAGGGCCCTCAAGAAGCTGGGTCTCGGCCCCGATTATTCCAATGCCATCAACGCTGAAGGCTCAAGCTTCGCTGATCCCAAGCTGCCCGGTGAGCTCCCTGCCGCCCAATCGTCAGGCTTTGCTGCGGCATCCGGCGTAAACCGCTAGTCTAAATTTTTGGTGGCCGCCAAAAGGCGGCCTGCCTTTTTCCACAGGCCTGCCGAAAAAGAAATTGCCTACTACGTTTTCCACAGGCAACTTCTTGCACATTGCTCCGCATCGGAATCAATACCGGAGAAAAGTTTATGACCAAAGTGGATCACGCCAGACTCGTTCAGGCCCTGCAGGATACTTCCACGCTGGTTGCGCGCAATATCGGCCCTGAGAAGCACACCCTCGCAGCGAAGAAACTTCAACTCTCCATCGCCCAGCTTCTGGGTGAACTCAACAAAGACTGGTGCGAACTTATGGCCCAGCATGGCGCAGAGCCCAGCGTCGGCATTCCCGACTGAGCGCGACAGCGCCTCCATCCCCTCTTCTGGTTTGCTCACTCTCTTACAAACTCACATCTGAATACGTTTGCATTTTCGATTGGGCGGAGCAGGTCCCATCATTTTTGAGATGCTCCGCCTTTCATCTCGCCGATCACCGACCAAATGCGACAGTGAAAAAAAGGGAGCAGCAATTCGCTGCTCCCTTGCTTCTTGTTCCCTCGTCCCCTGCCCTTAAAACCGCATCGGCGGAATCCCCTTCAGCAGGAACAGGTAACGATCGTGAGTATTGTCGGGCCCCGCTGTAATGGGGCTGTTCAGATGGATGATTGAGTTGTCCGTAGCATCGTACTTCGGCCAGTTCGGCACTCCCTGCCCATTCGGATCGCCCGTCTTTGCGAAGTTCGTCCAGTAGGTCATCATGGCCTCGCTGAGCTGCCGGTCCTCATCACGCACTGTCTCTCCAGGCCGCGTGTCCAGCGTCCCGAAAACATACTCGATGTCGTCAGAGTGGAACGCAAATGTCCCCGGGTGATACTTGCTCGGCAGTGCTGCCAACTCGAAGTGATACCGATATACCGGCGCATCTCCACCGGTCTTGCGATGCGCTTCGAGCCACTTCCACGTCCCGAATGCAATGAACTGATCGCTCCCAAAGTCAATTGCCGAACGTAGTGCCTGCTCGTCCGTGTCCCCCGGATACAGCTTCAGAAATTCATCGGCGCGATCCGCAAAGAGCTTCGTTGCCCTCTCCTTCCACTGCGGAGCCTTCATGCCCGCCATTGCGGCAAAACTGCCCTCATCGGCATTCCACCCCGCCAGCAGCGGCACATGTGCCTGCTTGCCGGCTGCGTATGTCTCCGGCACCGGCTCAGTGAGGAACTTGCCATCGATCACCGGTGCGAACCCCGTCATGCCCTTCTTCTTCGCCGCCTCGAGCACCTGGTCGGTCGTCATCGCTCGCAGCGCGGCAATATCCTTCGCACCCGCAGTCGTCATCCACTTGCCGTCAACCTCGGCACGCTCCTTCACGCCCTCGCCGCCCAGGTTCAGCGCACTCGGAAACGCCGCGCCGCTCTCGCCAATCGCCTTTGCAAATAATCCCTGCGCCATCGGCGACGCCATCAGCGTGCTTACCGCGAAAGAACCCGCGCTCTCGCCGAAGATCGTCACGTTTCCCGGATCCCCGCCGAAACCTTCGATGTTCTTCTTCACCCACTCGAGCGCAGCCACCATGTCCAGCAAGCCGTAGTTGCCGGCTGAGCCATTGCCTTCCTTCGCCAGTTCATCCGTCACCAGGAATCCGAATACTCCAAGTCGATAGTTGATCGTCACCAGCACGACGCCCTTCAATGGCAGAAAGTCGCCGTTATGCCGCGGCTCTGAACTGCCCCCGCCCGAATATCCGCCGCCATGAATCCAGAACATCACCGGCAGCTTCGCCTTCTTCTTCGCATCCGCGGGCGTATAGACATTCACGAACAGGCAGTCCTCACTCGGTGCCGCATCCTGAAACACCATGTCGTCGAACACGCGTCCCTGTGCGCAGTGCGCCCCGTATTTCGTCGCATCCCGCTCGCCCTTCCACTTCTCAGCGGGTTGCGGAGCCTTCCAGCGAAGATCGCCAACCGGAGGCGCCGCATAAGGCAGCCCGAGAAATGCGCGAACCTTGCCGTTGTTGATCGTCTTGCCAACGACCTTTCCCAGCTCTCTCTTCACCTTCAATGCATCAGCATGCGAACTGCTTGAAACACTCATCATCAGCCCCGCCGCCGCCAAGGCACACAACGCCTGCGTACGAAAAAACATTCTGAATTCCTCCGCGAGATACCTTATCAGGACGAGCGACGACGTGCGGGAGTTTCAATGAGTTGTAGTGTTGCTTATCACCAATCAGATATCATCTCGAGAATGACCCGCAGGCAAAAGGTGGCCACAGCAGTTCTTGCGGCTCTGAGTCTTCTGCTCATTCCCGTTCCATACCTCGCATGTCCCCAGTGGACTGTGACAGTGACAGACGAAGCCGGCCGACCACTCTCCGGGATGCTCGTGCGCCTGGACTATGAAAACTACTCCGTTGAGAACATCTCCCATGAAGTTGATCTCTATACAGGTGAAAATGGCCAAGTCACTTTCCCGCCAAAGAGAAGATTTGCTTCGCTATTCAGACGTTGCTGGTTCACCACACTCTCAGCGGCGGCATTCGTACACGCGAGCTTCGGGCCGAGTGCGTATGTGAACGCATTTGGAATGGGCCGCGAAGGCTCGGCAGTTTCCGACGACTTGGTTTACTTCTGGAAGGGACATCCCGATCGATTGAACACGACGATCGTTGCAACCGTGATCAAGTAGTAGAGCTAGGCAAGAATCTCCGTCGCCAGCAGATCCTTCATCTCTTCGCGCCTGCGAATCAGCCGATGCCGCTTCCCCTCCACCAGCACCTCAGCAGGCCTCATCCGCGAGTTGTAGTTCGAGCTCTGCGCCATCCCATACGCGCCCGCATCCAGCAGCGCCAGCAGGTCCCCTGCCTCAACTGGCTTCAACTGCCGATCCCGCGCAAAAAAATCTCCCGTCTCGCAAACGGGCCCCACCACGTCGACAACCCGCGCTCTGCCCGCCCGAGTCCGCACCGGAACGATCTCGTGATACGCCTGGTACAGCGCCGGCCGAATCAGATCATTCATCGCCGCATCGGTAATCACGAACGTCTTCTTCCCGTTCTTCTTCACATTCAGCACACGTGTCAAAAGCGCGCCTGCCTGCGCGACGATGAAGCGTCCCGGCTCGATCAGCAGCCTGCCATCAAATCCATCCAGCGACTGTTCAATCGCCTTTGCATACTCGCCTACTTTCGCCGCAACATCAAGGCCATCCGTACTCCCGTGATAATCGATTCCCAGCCCGCCGCCTGCATCGATCACCTTCAGCACGATCCCCTCGCTCTTCAGTTGCGCGGCAAGTTTGCTCACCCGCCGAATCGCCGCACCAAAGGGCTCAGCAGATCGAATCTGCGACCCGATATGCACGCTGATTCCATGCGGCTCCAGCCACTTGTTCTTCGCCGCCGCGCGATAGATCGCCGCCGCCTGCCGAATATCAATTCCAAACTTGTGCTCCCGCAAACCCGTAGAGATATAAGGATGCGTATCCGCAAAAACATCTGGATTCACGCGCAACGCAAAACGTGCCTTCACCTTGCGCTGCTTCGCCCGTCCCGCGAGCAGGGAAAGCTCAGCCTCGCTCTCCACGTTGAATTCGAGAATGCCCGCTCCAAGCGCGCAGTCAATCTCCTCGGCAGTTTTTCCCACTCCCGAAAACACCACGCGCCCCGCAGCATCCGGAGCCGCTGCAATCACCCGCGCCAGTTCCCCGCCCGAAACAATATCGAATCCTGCACCCTGTTCCGCCAGCAGCTTCAAGATCGCCAGCGATGAATTCGCCTTCACCGCATAACAGACAAGATGATCGCGCCCGGCAAATGAAGTCTGGAAGAGCCGCAGCCGCTCGAGAATCTGATTGGCTGAATACACATACAGAGGCGTGCCATACTGCTTCGCCAGCGCTTCCATCGATACGCCATCGCAGAACAGAATCTCGCGACTGCCTGCGGCGTGGAACGGACGAGATGAGCTTTTCAGATCAGAATTCAATCAGGCTTCCGGAAAATACAGGGATGCTTCGAGCCTACCGCATCCACTCGGCGAAGGCTCTCGTAATCGGGTGTATTCGGCCCGCTCAGAGCGGAATCAGAACTCGAACTGCGCCAGCCACGGCCTCATGATAGCCGCTACCTTCTCTGGCTGTTCGTACGCCGCAAAGTGCCCCGCATCCGCCAGCAGATGAAACTCGCAGCCGCTGCGCGCGCCGTCAAATGCCCGCATCTCCGCTTCCGTAATTCCCGGATCCTCACCGCCGCAAATCGCCAGGACCGGCGCATCGATCTCCGGAATATCACCTACAGAATCCGGTCTCGTAGCAAGTCCCGCCTGTACGGCAATTACAGCCTCCGCCGTAAGCGTCATGTGCGCACGCAACTCACTCACAATCTCCGGTCGTCTCGCCCGGGCGCTTGCTCCAATCAGCGTCTGCGCGTTTCCGTCGAACACTCCTGCCGTACCCTCTCGTCTCACTCGATTGATCGTCTCCACGCGCTTGACGAGATTCGCATCAGCATCGGGTTGCGCCTTCGAACAGACAAACACCAACCCCCGCATTCGCATCGGAGCCCTTCGCCAGAGATCCAGCATTACGTATCCGCCGATCGAGCATCCTGCAAACACTGCCTCGCCGAGTTCCAGGTCATCCATCAGCGCCAGTACGTCTGAAGCCAGCTGCCCGATGCTCAACACTGGAGCATCCGGAACACGCGAAAATCCACCTGCAGGCAGATCATCGCCCAGCTCCGACGCGCCGTGCGCGCGAAAATCCGGAAGAATGACGCGGTATTCGCCGATCCCTCTGATGGATGGAAGCCAGTAGGTGTGGTCGAGCGGTGTGGGATGAAGAAAGATGATCGGCACGCCTGAACCCATTTCTTCATAGCTCAGGCGTGCCCCCTGTGATTCGTACGTCTTGCTCATACCCTTGGAGGATACCCGCCTGGCGCGTTCGGCGGGTAAGGAGCCTGAGGATAATTCACTGGCGGATACGTTCCCGGCATGCCCATCGGCTCTTCCGGGATGCCGATCCAGCCCGCCAGGTATGCCACCCCGACCAGCCCGCTGGTAAACAGAAAACCAGCAACCGTGAGAATGCGAACCGTGGTCACATTCCAGCCATTTGCCTGCGCTACGCCGATGCATACCCCAGCAATCTGCCTTCCCACAATAGGCCGAACCAGCGGGCGCGCCGGAGCTGGCGGAGCAGCAGTCACCACATTCCCGCAATTCGAGCAAAACCGCGCGCTCGGCGGCAATCCGGTTCCACAGCGTTGACAGAAAAAGGCCATTTGGCGAACCTCCGTTTTCACCATATCACTACGCAAACGGCGTACAGCCAGTTCCCGCCCGCTCACTTCCTGATCTCGCAATCGAAAGGATTAGCTGGCTTTGTATGGTGATTTCAGGCGCTTACGCGCGGTGTCCGCCCGCGAGGTGTTCGGGCCCGCAGTAATTGCTTCCTGGTAGTCCTTCGTAGCCTGCTCCCGCTCGCCCAGCAGATCACGGCATTCCCCCGCAGCCAGCAGTGTCCTCACCTTCAGCTCCGTACCCACGCTCTTGGCTCCGGCTGCCTTCTCATAGGCCTGAGCCGCTTCCGCGTAGTGTCGCTGCCCTCGAAGTGCGTCTCCCAGCCCAAAGTAAGCAAGCTCCAATCTTGCCTCTGCAAAGTAGCCCGGCTTCGTGCTCTCCGCGATGATTTCGCGGTACGCATCCACTGCCTTCATCCCCTCGCCCGCGTCCTTGCGCAGATTCGCTTCCTCCAGGCAGAAAAGAAAATCACGAGGAAATTGCTGCTTCAAGCTGCGGACAACCTCAATCGCATCCCTGTATTTGCCTTCCCGCCTCAGAAACAGTGCGATCACCGTGCGCGCGTCCACATTGGTAGCCACTCCGCGTTCCCCATCATCCCGCAGCAATTCCATGCCTTTGGACTTCGATCCGGTAATTCCCGCAAAGCCAATCAGGATCTTGAACGGAAACGGCAATGCTCCCACCACGTAGTCATAAACGCCAACCACCAGCTTCGCATCCACATACTGCGGATCAATCTGCAGAACCTTGGCACAATCATCCTTGGCTTTTCCCGCCAGGCGGAATCCCGCGCCAAATCCGCGTTCCACCATCGCAACATACGTGCATCGCAAGCTGCGCGCCCATCCTCGCGCGAACAGTGCGTCCACATCTTTCGAATTTTTGTCGATCCGCCAGTCCGCTTCCCGAACAGCCTCATCCGCCAGCGCGAATATCTCGTCCCGCTTTTTCGGATCCTCATCCGTTGCATGTCTTCCCGTCAGAAATCCATCGTTCGCGTAGAACGTCGTATCCAGCAGGTCCTGCCGGTAGAGTTCCTGAAACACCACAGCTTCCAGCAGCATGGTCGTCGCATGCGGATCACCGGGATGCTGCTGGTGGATCCGTTCGAACCGCTGAACCGCAGCGGGATAGTCCAGTAGATAGAAGTAGCGATAAGCCTCGCGCACCTGCGGATCGAGATTCATCGCATTCGTATGCACCGTTGCATCAGCCCACCCACAAACTGACAAGGCCATCAGCATAGCGATCGGCACAAGAGCTCGGATTTGCAGGGCCCTCCGCTTCAGCCCCATCCGTATCCGGCACTCCCGGCTCTGCCTCGCCCAAACCATATCTTCAGTTTATGTTCTTCCATGCCACTCGCATCCTCCGTACCTCGGTAGCTTCCTGAACACCTCTCCCCGGCTCACGAGGCTTCCCCCGCAAATATCGACGGCTTCCTTGAGTTATCTTTAGGGAGCACGCCGCGAATGGCGTCAAAGAAAAGCATGGATGTTCTCAAACGACTCTACGAGCAACACTTCCGCTCTCCGGCAGACTCAGTCAAGCCTCTTCAAGGGCAGCTCGGCGGTTCTGGCCGCGCCATCATCCGGCTTTCCGGCTCCGCTGGCAGCGCCATCGGAATCGTCTACCCCATACGGGAAGAAAACGCCGCGTTCCTTGAATTCTCGCGCCACTTCCGTCGCCACCATCTGCCGGTCCCCGAAATCTACAAGGAGGACCTCGCAAACAACGCCTATCTCGAGGAGGACCTCGGCGACACTACGTTATTTGAGTTTCTCAGCGAGAACAGGTCTGGCGAAGACCTTTCTCCCATCGCAATGGAAGCCTACCGGAAGGTCGTTGCGATCCTCCCGCGCTTTCAGATCGAGGCAGGCCGCGACATTAACTACAAGGTCTGCTACCCGCGATCCAGCTTCGACCGCCAGTCCATTGCATGGGATCTCAACTACTTCAAGTACTACTTCCTCCGCCTCGCCGGTATCCCCTTCAGTGAACAGGCTCTGGAGAACGACTTCACGCGCCTGACAAAACTTCTCCTCGCCGCGCCGCACGACTACTTCCTTTATCGTGATTTCCAATCGCGCAACGTCATGCTCCACTATGGCCAGCCCTGGTTCCTCGACTACCAGGGCGGCCGCAAAGGCGCACTCCAGTACGACATCGCCTCACTGCTCTACGACGGCAAGGCTGACCTGCCCCCTGCGGTGCGGCAGCAACTGCTCGACGACTACCTCGACACCCTCGCGGATTTCATTCCCGTCGATCGCGCCGCGTTCATGGAGTACTACTACGCATACGTCTACGTCCGCATCATGCAGGCACTAGGCGCATACGGCTTTCGCGGCTTCTACGAACGAAAAGCCCACTTCCTTCAATCCGTCCCCTACGCTCTGAAGAATCTTCGCTGGCTCGCCCACAACGTAAAGCTCCCGGTCGCTCTCCCCGCGCTGATGGAGTGTTTCCAGGGAATGCTCGCCTCAGAGAAGCTGATGCATATCGCGACGGGCACCGACAAGCTCACGGTTCGTATCTTCAGCTTCTCATTCCATCAACAGATGCCGGTCGACGAATCCGGCAACGGCGGCGGCTTTGTCTTCGACGCCCGAAGCCTGCCCAACCCTGGCCGCGAAGAACGTTTCAAGCAACTCACCGGCAAGGATGCTCCCGTCATCGAATACCTCAATCAGCAGGGCTCCGTGCATAGGTACTTCGAGCATGTCACTGCGCTCGTGGACTCCACCGTAACTGCTTACCGAGACCGCGGCTTTGCAAGTCTCATGGTTTCCTTCGGCTGCACCGGCGGCCAGCACCGCTCCGTTTTCCTAGCCGAGCAGCTTGCCCAGCACCTTCGCAATCGTGACGGCGTCGAAGTCGTCATTCGCCACATCGAGATGGAGTCAAAGTTCCCCGAGAAGGTGGCGTCTTGAGAGCAATGGTCCTTGCAGCAGGCCTGGGCACACGCCTCCAGCCGCTAACCGCTGATCGCCCCAAAGCTCTTGTTGAAATTGCCGGACACTCGCTTCTCGAACTCACACTCGCCCGCCTCAAATCCTGCGGCATCGTCGATGTCATCATCAACACCCACCACTTTGCCGACCAGGTGGCCAGCTATCTCTCCGCCCGCAACAACTTCGGCATGCACATCGAAATCTCCCGGGAAGAAATTCTCCTCGACACCGGCGGCGGCCTGAAACAAGCAGCACATTTCTTTCTCGCCCGAAAAAATCCCGACGAACCCTTTCTCGTTCACAACGTCGACGTCCTGAGCGATATCGACTTCGAATCAATGCTGCGTCACCACCGCGACAGCGGAGCACTCGCAACACTCGCTGTCCAGGACCGTGCAACCTCACGCTATTTGCTCTTCGACGAACAGGAGCGCCTCTGTGGCCGGCGCCCGGGCACCGACGGACCGCCCGAACTTGTCCGCCCGGCTCGCGAACTTCGGGCTCGTGCCTTTTCCGGGATTCACATCATCTCTCCACGCATCTTCGACCTCATGCACGAAAAAGCGGTCTTCTCCATCATTCCCGCCTATTTGCGTTTGGCTGCAGCTGGCGAAACCATCGTTGCTTTCCCTGCAGACCAGTACTACTGGCGCGACCTGGGCCGCCCGCAACAAATTGCCGCCGCATCGCATGACATCGAAGGCGAAATTTACCGGCTCATGTAGTTCGCCTCGCGGCAGGGTAACTATCTTCGCCGTTCGCAGGATAGCCTCTAACATCCTTCTTTTGTGAAAGACGGACGCAGCCCTGCGCAAGAGCTACGGCTAAAGTACCCCTGAGGCGGAAAATCAAACTCGAATCCAGGTTACGGACGATGGATAGACGCTTTACAACCATCCAGTGCATGATTCGTTCACAGAAATGAGAGATTCGTTCTCTCTGGAGGCTCCATGCACTCATTCGGCACTCGGTATTTGGTGCTACGCAACATCCTCAACCGCGACGAGGGCCAGGACTTGGTCGAGTACGCTCTCGTTGTAGCACTGATCGCATTCGGTGCGATCACTGGGATGGGCTATCTCGCAACCGGTCTCAACACTGCGTTTTCCACGATCGCTTCGACGCTTACCTCTACCGTCTAGCGGCTTCAAGGCAAATCAACCTTCCTTGCCCGGCCCGTCGTGACGCGAGGTTCTGAGAAACCACTCCAACCTCGCGTCGCAAGCTTCTGCTCGACTGAATGCGCAGTCCTGCCGCCTACCACCCAAGAACATATGCGAACATCAGGGGCGCCACGATCGACGCATCCGATTCCACAATGAACTTCGGCGTCTTTTCTCCAAGCTTGCCCCATGTGATCTTCTCGTTCGGCACAGCTCCCGAGTACGAACCGTAGCTCGTCGTCGAATCCGATATCTGGCAGAAGTACGCCCACAGCGGCACATCCTCGCGCTGCAGATCCTGGTGCAGCATCGGTACCACGCAGATCGGAAAGTCGCCGGCGATTCCGCCGCCAATCTGGAAGAATCCGAGCGGCGTCTTCTTCGTCGTCTCCGTGTACCACTCCGCCAACTCCATCATGTACTCGATGCCGGTCCGCACCGTGTGCACCTTCTTCACGTCGCCTGAGATGCAGTGTCCCGCGTACATGTTCCCCAGCGTCGCGTCTTCCCAGCCCGGCACAAACATCGGCAGATTCTTCTCCGCTGCCGCCAGCAGCCAGCTGTTCTTCGGATCGATCTGATACGAGCCCTTCAGCGCACCCGACAGCAGAATCTTGTACATGAACTGGTGCGGAAAATACCGCTCATTTGCCTTGTCGGCCTTCACCCACTCTGCAAGAACCTCGTTTTCGATCCGCCGCATGGCTTCCATCTCGGGAATGCACGTATCCGTGACCCGATTCATGTGGCGCGATAGAAGTTCCGCTTCATCGGCAGGCGTCAAATCCCGATAGTGCGGTACGCGCTCGTAGAAATCGTGCGCAACAAGATTGAAAACGTCCTCTTCGAGATTCGCGCCCGTGCAGCAGATTCCATGCACCTTGTCCTGCCGGATCATTTCAGCAAGTGACAATCCCAACTCAGCCGTGCTCATCGCTCCCGCAATGGTCATGAACATCTTCCCACCCGACGCGAGATGGGCCTTGTACGCTTCCGCTGCGTCCACAAGAGCCGCCGCATTGAAATGACGATAATGATGCTTGATAAACGAACTGATCTCTGGCATTTTCGCTGTTTCTTTCTCCCGTTCCCTACGCTAACACAGCAAAATCAGCAGAAAATGAACCGGCCGTCGCTCAACGACCCTCGCATTCCGGCCTTACGAAAACAGCTCCAGGGATCTGCTGCCCTAACCAACTCTGAGAGCGTCGCTTTTCCGCTGACTTGCTAACTCGCTACGCCGCAAAGCGGCGCTAACTCGCTGCTTTTGTCCTGCACAATCCGGGTGCCCCATTCTAACCACGGCTTCATCGTGGTTAGGGTGGGATACGACAAACTCCCAAGCCTCCATCACTGTGCCGTGCCCATGAAGGACTGAGACAACGGCCCGTCACTTGCTCTTGCACACCTCGTTGTTTGCCGACGGCACCGACAGAAACACAATACTCACCGGATCAAGCTCGATCGTCCCTGCCTCGGCATGCTGACCAGCCAGCTTCGGCAGCGAACCATTAGCGTTGGCATGGAGCACTGCCCCATTCAGCGAAATGGCATTGCTCGTCAACGCATCAGAAGTGAGTGTGTATCGTTCAGAGGGCGTCGAGATCGCAATCGAGTGTTTTGCCTTCGCGTCTGTGTTCATGGCAACAAGGGCAACGCCCCCCGAAACGCCCCGCATACACTGGGCATAAACGCGAACCGAAGGATCAGACTGAGTTTCGGGTTTCAGCACCGTGGTCCACATCATCTGTTTCCACAGCACCCCTGCCCAGTAGTCCGGCCGCGGCTCCAGCGTGCTCTCATCCAGCAACCCATAGTCGCTCGCCGCAAGCGTGTTATGCATGACCACCTTCACGCCCTTCTGCGCCAGCGTTCCCAGTTGATTCACAAACCTGAACGTATCCACAAACTGCGCTGCCAGCGCATCCCCGCCGCACGCCGCCTCCGCCGTCTCATTGAGCCACATCGCCTTCGCCGGCATGTAGGTGTTGCGAAGCTGCGCGTAGTACTGCTCGGACTTATCCGTGCTGTCGAGCCACTCAGGAGTCAATGCCTTCTCTACCGTCATCTTCCCCCCGCAACGCTTCGAGACCGACCCGTAAAAGTGATAAGAGAACGCATTGAAGATCGGGCCCGTGCCCTTCAGGATGTCGTCGGACTTGATCATGTTCAATCTGAAAGCAGACGAAATCAGCCCTTCCGCGCCCTCGCCGACGCCTCCCGGTCCCAGGTAAATCGTCTTCGGCGATTCTTTCCGCAGAAATGCGCCAAACAGCTTCGCATCCCGCGCGAACGCCGCAGCATCATAGCCCTTCGGAGCGTTCCCCGGCCCCGGAATCGTCGGCTCATTCATGAACTCAGTAGCCGCGATCGTCCCGCCCGCCTTGCGCGTATAGCCAAACAACGCCTTCGCCTGCTCTGGAGTCCACACGCCTTCCTTGTTGCGAACTCCGGAACTGATCGCCACCGACGTCACAATCTGCGCATCGGCTGCATGAGAGAAATCGATCACGCCCTTCCACTCCGCACGCGTCAGCACTCCCCGGAAACCCTCCGGCGGCTTAGCTGGGGCCGGCGCATCGCTGTCCTGAAAGAACGAACTGTTGGCCCACGTACCGCTCACCCGCACATAGGCCGGACCCAGCGCAGCCGCAAGCCGCCGCAGTCGCACATTCTCGAGATCGATCGGCTTCCTGTATTGGAAGAGGCTCGGGTCTATCCCAGCAGGCTGATTCGGGTCCGGCCGTGTCGGTGCCGCTTGCTCACCTGACGCTTTGTACGGCGCCCAGAATCTGCCTCCCGTCACCTCCACCATCTCGATGTTGTACGAGAGAAACCGTGGATCCACGCTTGCAATCTTCGCCATCTTCGATGGCCTGAGTTCTAGCGGCGCCTTGTCCTGCGCAGAACAGATATAGCCACCCGTCATCCCCACAAACAGAAGTGCCCACCACGCGGTTCTACACATCTTGTCCCCTTCGTGAGATTCACACGGTTAAACCACCCGCGGATCTCCACCGGGACATCTTAATTCCCTGAGGTGACGACCATCGCCGTCTGGTGGCTACGAGGTCTCGCCAATACCCTCACCTGCTTCGAAACCTGTCTGTCTGGAATTCTTTTATGGTCCGTATCGGCGAGTCTTGCAGTTTACCGGCGGCGTTTTGTGACGACACGCTTGGCGGCAACCTTGCTCGCCGATTGCCCGCCTTGCTTCGCCATCTGCGCCTGCCCTGCCTTGGTCCTCAGGCGCGATTGTTCGTACATCTCGATCCATTTCTCGCTCGAAATCGTCGCAATCAGCTTGCCGATCTCTTCGAGCGGCAGATCCTCCGGCACCTCGAAGTGAACGCAGCACTTTCCCATGTCGAGCTTCTTCCCCGCCGCCTTGAATGCCGCCTTCAGCTGCTCAAGCTGACTTGCACTCCAAAACGCTCCCATCAGGTAGAGCGAGCAGTAGTTCTTCTGCGACGAGAGCGCGACGTAACAGATCGGCTGCTTGTTGTATGTGTCTGGATATCGAGACAGCGGGATCGTCCAGCCGATCGTGCCCCAGATGAGGCACTCGTCGTAGCCGCGCGGGATGTGCTTGTTCACCAGTCCGCGTACAGTCGCGATCGTTTTCGCACGATCGGCGGGGAGTGAAGCGATGTATTGCGCTGGCGTCTTAACGTTCGATGGTGGTTTCATGGATTCGTCTTCCCGAAGTGTACCCGCAAACCTCCATCAATGATGGATAAACTGGCCGTCGCCAGAGGATGCTGGTCAAAAAGGAATTAGTTCGGAGATTTGGTCGCCTTCCAGTTTACTTCTGGTTAGACGGTGATTCACTCGCGATCCAAAAAACGCTAGTTTCAACTCGGGGCCGTTGTGCCCCGGTGACCCAACTTCATTTAGGCGCTGGTTTCTTTCGGCCGCCATTGGCAGAATCGCGGCAAGTGCAAAACGTGTTCCGATAGAGTTGTCACCTTGACCGGTTGCGGCTACCGAAAACAATCAGAGTAACTCCGGTTCCAGCTGCTGCAGCCCCGCCGATATAGCCAGCCGCTGTTCTTCCTTCAGCACCTTTTGTTCCCATGGCGCTGCCAAAAGCGACGTCAAACGCAATGACCACCGCGCCCACAGCCACCAACGTGATCCCTCCGATCATCATGCCTTTCCCTCTCGGAGTTAACGCACCGGTATGTGTCGAGCTGGTCAAGTCCGCCGGGCTGTTGTGCCTGTCGCCCGTCGCCATGGCAGCAGACACCTGCTGAACGCCGGGTGACTGCATGAGTGACTTGAACGGCACTGGGGTTTGCCCTGCTGCAAACGCGGAATTCCACAAAATTGCGCAACACCCGAGAATAACCACGATGGCCTTCATAGTCGTCTCCTCTTCTTCACCACGATCTTCTTCATCCAATCCGGCCCAGTCGCTTCGGAATTCGCGCGTCGCTCGAGTACCTACACTGGATTCAGGACACCGCAGTCATTGGCTCCACGTCTACGGAAGCAGTTTGAGTGTTGCCACTACTCCTGCATGATCCGAGGTCCAGATTCCGTCGGTCGGCGTTGCTCCAATGAGTTGCTCGGATTCAGCTTCGACTCCGTAGCCTCTGGTCAGAATCAGGTCAATCCGCTGGAAGGGCACCGCATCAGTATTGGCTCTATCTTCCGCAAAGTAGGGCCACGTAAGGCCCGCATCGTTGGGATGCAGCGCGTTCCAGATGTCCGTAAATCCTCCGTTGACCAGAATCCCGAACGCAGGACCATTTTGGAATGAAGGAGCATTCGCATCCGAGTTCAAGTCACCTGCCAGGATTGTCGGCAAATCGGTATTCAGTGGCCCATAGAGCAGCTCCAGCGCCTGGGCGGCCTGATACTCGTTCACAAAGGTTTCGAGATGCGTGGTGACGAACCGATAATCTTTTCCGCGAAGCTTTCCGTCAATGGAGATCCACCCGCGTGTGAATGGAATGCTCTGACCGGCGATGGGAAAGTTCAGTATGGCGTTGAAATATTGAGCCTGGACGTTTTCGATCTTGAGTTGAGATACCGGAAGATCGGTGCGCACAAGTACGGCATCATAATCCGCAAACCCCACCATGATTAGGTTGTACGAGTCGTCGAGCGCGGGCATTTCAATGTCTGAATTCTTCTGGACCTTCAGTGCTGTGTAATGAAGTCCCCGCTTTTGAAGCGATTGAAGGAGGTACTGCAGCTGGTCGTCGACTACAGTTGAGGCCGGGCCGGGAAAGGCTCCCCTGCGCAGCGTCGTGATTTCCTGCAGGCCGACAAGATACGGTTGTGAAGCTTGAATCTCCGCTGCAAGGTTGTCCGCCCGGGTCGCATAGTTGCTCATATGCATTTCCAGGAAACTTCGTGATCGCGCCGAGAGAAGGTCGGCCTGTGTGGCCTGCGGATTCATTGCGGCAGCAAGGATGTAACCGAAGTCAGAGCCGGCGTCCATATTCCGCGTCATGACTGGTAGGTCGCGATCCCTCTGATTACTCTCTTGTGCCCGGACGCAAGTTCCGGTTGAACCAAGAAGCAAAACTACGGAAGTAAGTCCAAGTAGTTTCTTCAAAGCTGTCTCCTTTTCTCGGTGGTCTGGATGTCGTGGTATGTGCTTGTGGCAGGAGGGCACCAAGACATCGGGTGTGCATTGCCCAACTTTGGCCGACCATGAGTCAAAGTCGTTTATCGGTGTGGTAGCTGAATACTTACAGGCGCTGGCGGGGAAGATTACTCGCAGTCATCGGGGATTGGTGTGTCTGGCGACACACGGGGGTGTGACAATCGGTTCCTGGCAGATTGTGTGCAAACAGGCAGTAACTCTTCGAGACGAAAACCGGCTACTCGAAGAACGCAACTTTCATCGCTCTCTGTGATGATCGCGAGAGAAGCTCGCAGCCAACAGGATCGCTCCCAAAACCAGAAGCACCCAAAAGAGCGGCTCGCTGATTGGTATGCCGCGATGCACTCCCGGCGCTACAGCATATGCCAATTCAAAAGACACGTACCGATGCGACACGCGAATCACAAGCGCCAGCAACAAGGCGATCACTGCAATCCATCTCCATCCGCGTCATCGTTCGAGCCCCTTTTTCCTGATCGCTGACTGTGGACAGCTGTCCTTACACCCGGCTGCACTCCTCCACCGGAATCGGCACCTGCTCCACGATCTCCAGCCCGAATCCTTCCAGCGCCGGAATGTGCATCGGCGTATTCGACAACAGCCGAATCCGCTGGATCCCAAGATCCGACAGAATCTGTCCTCCCAGGCCGATCGCGCGCAGAATCCGCCCGGTCCGCGCCTGCGAACCCTCCCGCGTGCGCAGCTCCTGGTGAAGCATGATCCGATCCGCTGACGCAGACGCCGCAGATCCGCCTCTGCCCGCGATCTCAAAAGCCGAGCCCGTAACAGGCGCCTTATCGATGTCAAACCCTCGCGAAGTGTTGTGCAGGTACAAAATCGCCCCGCAACCCTCTTCGGCAATCATGCGCATCGACTGGTCCAGAACCTCACGGCACCTGCAATCCGCCGCAAACACATCCCCAGCCGTACACCGCGTATGCACTCGCACCATCACCGCGTGAGAACAAGGTGGCCGAGTCGTCCGTGCATCGCCCGGAACATTCGCCGATCCTTCATTGCAAGCCGGACAGCTCGGGCACAGATCGCCGCGAACCAGCGCGACGTGGCTCTCCCCTCCGTTTACCTCGCTCTCATACGCGATCATCCGGAACTCGCCATATTTCGTCTGAATCCGCGTCTCCCCAGCACGCACGATGTAGCGCTCGTTGCGAAGCCGGTAGCGGATCAGTTCAGCCACCGTGAGGATCCGCAGCTTGTGCTCCACGCAGAACGGAATCAGGTCCGGAACCCGGGCCATCTCCCCGTCGTCCCGCATGATTTCGCAGATCACACCGGAAGGGTTCAGCCCCGCCAGCCGCGCAAGATCGACGGAAGCCTCTGTCTGCCCTGCGCGAACCAGCACGCCTCCCTGCCTCGCCCGCAGTGGAAAGATATGCCCCGGCCGCGCCAGATCGGCAGCAGTCGATTTCGGATCGATCGCCGTTCTTACCGTATGTGCCCGATCCGCCGCCGAGATCCCCGTCGTCACGCCCTCGCGAGCCTCAATCGTCTCTGTAAACGCCGTTCCAAAGCGCGACGAGTTCTGCTGCGTCATCGGAAACAGGCGCAGATAGTCAGCTCGCTCTTCCGTAAGCGTCAGGCAAATAAGGCCACGTCCATACCGAGCCATGAAATTGATGGCCTCCGGCGTGACATGCTCGGCCGCAAGCGTCAGGTCGCCTTCGTTTTCGCGATCTTCGTCATCGACAACAACAACCATCCGCCCGGCGCGGATTTCCTCTATCGCGCCCGGTACATCGGTAAACGGTGCCTCGAATATGCGCTGGCTCTCTGGCATGGGAACAACTTTCATTCTCGCCGATTGCAAGCGCCACGGCAAAGACCATTACCTTCGAGCAACGAAAACGCCGCCCGAAGGCGGCGTTTCGTTGACAGAGACTCAACCAGAGATCTACAACGTAGACTCGATCTCAAAGCCCCATGCTTCAAGGAGCGCCTCAGGAATGTACTTGGAGTTTTTGTTCCGGCGGGCCCACTCACGAAGACGGGTGGACCGGATGTACTGATCCGGGGTCAACTTGAACTCCTTGACGATCTGTTCGAAGGAGGTCACGGTGGGTACAACTGGGCCGATGGGCTCAGGTTTGCCCCAATTCGGATTTCCTCTGCGTTTTGCCATGCTGTTTTTTGTTCCTCAGAAAGGAGTGGGATTGCTTTCCAACTGCCTCGGGCGACTGGCTGGGGGTCCTTGAAGCCCTGAAGCGACTCTATGGGTTCTATTTTAGGGATAATTTCTATAAAAATCAATAGCTAACGGGCAGAAAGTTAAGCGTTTTCATCCTTGAAACTCGTGAGCAATTCCCGGATGCAGGTAACTCAAAATCAATAACTTACCTATGGTTACGCCCTAAAACCTGTCCTTTCTTCCACTTCGCCAATCCTTCGCAAATGACGCCCGCCACCTGTTGATGGCACTATAAAGGTATGAAGAAAAGTTGGGCTTCTGCTGCTTGTGGCTTTTTGCTGCTTGTCCTCGGAGTCGTGCCCTCCTTCGCTGTCGAATTGCGCGTTACCCGCGACGCCTTGGAACGGACCCTCAAGCAGCAGCTTTTCAATGGCCCAAATGGACGCTTCTACCTCAAAGGAACCTCAAAATCCGCCTGCTCCGTCTATGTCGACGATGCACACGTCGCCTTCGTCCAGGACCGTATCCTCGTCAAAGTTAAAACCCGAGCCCGAATGGGAAAGTCCGTCGCCGGCTCCTGCATCGGAATTTCCCTCTCCCCTCTCGCCGAGGTCTCAATGGCTCCCTACGGCGAAGGAGAGTCGATAGGCTTCCGCGACGCCCAACTCCTCAGAGTCACCAGTCAGCGCGAGCTCAACTTCCTGCTCACCCCTTTCCTGAGTCGTCAGGTGCCTTCCAGCATGAAAGTCGACGCTGCTGATTTACTCCGCAAAGCGCTCGAGGGCTCCACCGCTTCCTCCGGCTATAAAGTCGTCCTCGAACGCCTCAAAGTCCATTCCATGCAAATTCAGGGCGACATCCTGATCGTCGATGTAGACGGCAACATCACCGTCAACTAGCCGCTCCATTGCTGAAACACCCAGCCTCGACCCTGTCACTGCGAGTGTTACCGTAATCCTTGCATGCGCTCACCCACAGCCGCAGTCCTCGGTGAAATCGGCCTGCCCATCCCCATTCGCGACTTGGCCGCCAGGACCTGGGACGCAATCATCGTAGGCGCCGGCCACAACGGCCTCGCCTGCGCTGCTTATCTCGCCCGCGCCGGCAAGCGCGTACTCGTCATTGAAAGCCGTCAGCGCGTCGGCGGCGCATGCACCATCGAAGAGCCTTTCCCCGGCGTTCGCATGTCACCCTGCGCCTATCTCGCCGGCCTGCTCCACCCCCTGGTCGTCGAAGAACTCGACCTGACCCGCCGCGGCTTTCAATGGACTCCGGCTGTCAACGGAATGTTCGTTCCCTTCCTCGATGGCTCAAGCATCCAGCTCTGGGATGACGACGAACGCTGCTCCGAAGCCGTTCGAAAACTCGCTCCCGCAGACGTCGACGGCTGGAACGCGATGTGCGCCGTCATCCGGCGCCTCCGCGACGCGCTCCGACCCGCCGGCAAAAACGACTTTAAACGCGATTTTTGGATCGGCGACTCCCCCACCCGCGAGGAGATCGACAGCAGGCTCGGAAACGACGCGGAAGCGAAGTCAGTCCTCTTCGACTGGTCCATGGCCGAAATGGTCGAACACTATCTTCGCGACGAGCGCCTTCAGATCGCCATGCTCGGCCAGGGAGTCATCGGAACCAACGCCAGCCCCTTCGATCCCGGCACAGCCTCCATCCGCTTCCACCACTCCTCAGGACGCCTCGGCGGAATGCCCGGCATGTGGGGATACGTAAAAGGCGGCATGGGCATGGTCTCCTTTTACTTCTGCGACGCCGCCCGCGAAGCCGGTGCCACCGTCGTCTCCGGCATTCCCGTCGCCCAGATCATCCCCGGCGAAGGCGTCCTCCTCGAAAGCGGCGAACGCATCTCCGCTCCCGTCGTCATCTCCAACGCCGATCCTCGCCGCACCCTCGCCATGCTCGGCAGTTCCGCCGACGCAGCCTGGAAAAAACGCATTGAAGAGATTCCCATCGAAGGCTGTACCGTCAAACTCAACGTTCACCTTCGCGAACTCCCCAACTTCACCGCGCGTCCCGGAACCAACCAGGCGCACCACTACGGCCAGATCAACACCCCGCTCACCAAAGAAGAATGGAAGGCTGGATACGCCGCGGCCAGACGAGGCGAACTCCCCGACTATCTCTGGTGCGAACTGTACTTCCAGAGCGTCCACGACTCCTCCGTAGTCCCCCACGGCGAGCACACCATGAGCGTCTTCGCCCAATACGTGCCGTACAAATTCGCCCATGGCACATGGGACCAGCGCCGCAACGAAGTCCGAGCCCTCGCCATGAAATCCCTCGCCCGCTTCTCGAGCAACATCGGCGAAGACTCCTCCGCCGTAATCGACGCCCAGGTTCTCGGCCCCCCAGACATCGAACAAAAAGTCGGCCTTACCGGAGGACACATCTTCCAGGGTGAATGCCTCCCCGCGTACATGTGGGACAAGCGCCTCACCTCGCGCACCCCCATGAAAGGCCTCTACCTCTGCGGTGCCTGCACCCACCCCGGCGGCAGCGTCATCGGCATCAACGGCCGCAACGCCGCCATGACAGTCCTGAAAGATTCGGGTGCGAGATAAATTCTGGGTACCCCATCCTGCATCGTCCGTCAGGAGGATTTAGGGTGGGAACAGACAGAGGCCGCGACCATGAACCAGAACTTCGCCGCAATCATCCTCGGCGGTACCGGGCAAGTCGGTTCTGCGGTAGTCGCTGAACTGCTCGCAATTCCGGAATGCCGCGAAGTGGTGATGATTACCAGAAAGCCCGTCGCGCCACGAGAGCGCGTTCGTAACCTCGTTCTCGATACCTCCGCTCCCGACTTCGCCGATCGCACTGCTGCCCTCGTCCGCGAAGTTCTGAACCATGGGCCCGCTAGCGCTGTCAGTTGCGTCGGTGTCGGTACTGGCTCGATGCGCTGGACCGAAGAAGAACTGAAGCGCCTTGAACTTGGCGTAGTCGGCAACTTCGCGCGCGGCTGCCACAGTGCCGGAGTCGCCCAGTTTTGCCTCCTCTCCGCCGTGGGAAGTTCAAGCCGCAGCCGCTTCCGCTACGTCCGCGTCATGGGCATGAAAGAAGACACTGTGCGCGGCATCGGATTCGCGCGCCTCGCCATCTTCCGCCCCGGCATCATCGTTGGCAACGCTCATACTCCGTCCTGGGTCGGCTGGCTGGGCAGCCTCGTGCCCGGACCGTTTGGCAATATCGATCAGCGAATTCTCGGTCGCTCCATCGCCGCCGAAATAACACTGCACAACCAGCAGGTCGGTGAAGTGATCCTCGAGAATCGAGCAATGAAGAAACTCGCCGTCGACCTCAACCAGCGCAATCGGTAGTCAAGCCATCAAGCGGAGGTGTCATGCACGACGTCACATCCGAAATTTCCCGTCGGACATTCGTCACGGCCAGCCGGCACTCGCTGTCGGCGAATCAGGTACCGAGCCAGTTTTGGTTCGAGGATTCATTGTGACCAGGGAACGTTGGGCTCAGCTGGGAATCACTGTTCAGTTCCTCATCGTCGTGCGGACTCTCGGTGAGATCCTCCGTCTCAAGCACGTCCATGGCGCAAGCTTCTCTGTCGAACAGGCCATGCCCTACGTAGGTGGCGTCTTAATAGCTGTCTGCTGTTGCTGGGCAGGCGTCATCTTTTACTTCTTCCGGCGCTACGCCATCTCCGCGTGGATCGCATTGGCAACCGTGCTCGTTCTATTGGCGTACAAGATCGCCATCATCGGCACATAACCCCAATCGAAACTCGCCCGCATATTCAACAACGACCCTCCGGATTAAACTTCACCCGTATACCCGGCAACGACTGTTGAGCGGAGGGCTAGGGCGAGCAGCACGTGGACCGTTGAAATGTGGATGGAGTTGGCGGTTCTCACGCTGAGCATTGGCTTATGGGTACTCTGTTTTTCGCTCCCCGGTTCGAGATAAACCATTCAAGCGGTTATTTCCGTATTCGCGGTAATACGGCCGGAACCCAAGTTTCCGATGGATGAGTGCATTGAGATCTGGCAGTCATTGAGCTTCCCTGAGAACGCGGGCGGGAACGTTTGAGGCGATCCTGGTGATATGTTGTTTCCGTGCGTTATTCGTGGCTAATTCTCGTATCCGCAACCGCGTGCTTCGGCGCCGCGCCCATGGGATGGAATTCCTGGAACAGTTTTGCCAACATTGTGAATTCCCAGATCGTTCAGCAGCAGGCGAAAGCTCTGGCCTCGAACGGCATGAAAGAAGCCGGCTACGAGTACGTCGTAATCGATGAAGGTTGGTGGCTGGGAGAACGCGATTCCGCAGGCAACATCGTCGTCAATCACAAGCAGTGGCCTGCTATTCAGCCCGGCGAGAAAGATGGCGACATGGCCAACATTGCCGCCTACATTCACAGCCTGGGACTGAAGGCCGGCATCTACACCGACGCTGGTCGGGACGGATGCAGCATGTACCCTGACTCGGGTCCAAAACTTTTGAATACGGGCAGCGAGGGTCATTATGACCAGGACTTCCTGCAGTTTTCGAAATGGGGTTTCGACTATGTGAAGGTTGACTGGTGCGGCGGGGCGAAGGAGGGGCGATCTGCCGCGGTCCAGTATGCGCAGATAGCTCAGGCCATTCAGAAAACGCAAAGAGCCACTGGACGGAAACTGTATTTTTCGATCTGCGAGTGGGGCAGCCAGAATCCCTGGTACTGGGGTCCGGGCGTCGGAGGAATCGAAAGCACCATATGGCGCACAGGGGGCGACATTATTCCGCCGGTTGTGGAGAGCCTGCATGATGCCGAACATGACAAGCGCGTCATCACTGCAATTAACGTGCTCGATTCCTTCGACACAGGACTGCACCCGGAAGCGCAACATACCGGCTACTACAACGATCTCGACATGATGGTTATGGGCATGCGCGGCATGACCAGTTCTCTCGATCGCGTCCATATGGGCCTGTGGGCGATTTCGAGCGCTCCGCTGATGGTCGGCTCAGACCTGACGCGTCTTTCTCCGGCTACCTTGTCGTTGCTGACGAATCGAGAAGCACTGGCAATTCACAACGACCCTTATGGATTGCAACCTATTAAAGTCGACGAGCCGACTCCTGGACTCCAGATCTGGGTAAAACCAATGGTAATTGCCGGACGGCGTGCCATCGGGATACTGAATCGCACTGACGCCTCTGCGCAGGTCAAAATCAATTGGGAGAAGCTCGGACTGAAAGGCACTCCAAAGTCGCTGCGCGACGTCTGGAATGGGCGAAATATCGAAGCAGCTAATGTCACCGTCACTGTCCCACCTCATGATCTTGCGTTGATGGTTGTAGAGGGCGAAGATAAAGCGCCAAAAAAGTACGCAGCGAATCGAGATAGCATCACCGGAATTCAGGCACCCCGTGGGTTCATCTTCGCGCGACTTCATTACGCAAACACCTCTGACCATGTGATCGTGGTCTCAGTCAAAAGCACATCTGGACTGTCCACCGCCCTCGCTCTCCCACCAACTGTCGGATCGGAGGATGCCATGATTGGTCTCATTCTGCCTCACGGAACGGCCGACCTCTCTTTCGAACGGGAAGCTGGGGCGATCCGCAACCTGGATGTTTATGCCTGGTGACGAGCGATGGCGGTGAAGTCGGACGCTCATTGAGAGCGCGGCGGGAGCTCGGTAAATTGGGGATCGCACCACCTGCATAGTCGCAAACGTTGAATCTTGACTCGCATGTGGATTGTTTCCGTATCGACGGTGAGAACGAAGCCGCAGGCGCCGCGGCCGCTATGGTGCTGGCTGGCGAGTAGTTTTGAGGCCGGGATAGGGTGAGTCACAGGAGGTAAGCCACTGTGACTCGACTTCGCAGATGAT
>Ga0207661_10000162_pt1 | contig 43178 bp, 42 predicted proteins | sample KBSC713LmetaG_FD_184337 | JGI IMG/M metagenome (GOLD analysis project Ga0207661, IMG submission 184337) | Corn rhizosphere microbial communities from Kellogg Biological Station, Michigan, USA - KBS C7.1-3L metaG (SPAdes) (version 2) | ecosystem: Host-associated > Plants > Roots > Rhizosphere ...
CACCGGCCCGGCCGGCTTTCCTAAATTCAGGGGCCGGGATTACTGGGACAGCTTTGGTTTCTCGCAGAACGGCGGGTTCCGGCTCGACGGCAAGCGCCTGCGCTGCAAGGGTCTGCCCGGCGGCCTGCGGTTGCACCTGCACCGCCCGTTGCCGGCGGACATCGCCACGCTGGGCCACCGCTCCGGCAATCTGCGCTCGATCACGCTGACCCGCGACCCGGGTGGCCGCAAATGGTGGGTCTGTATCGCCTGTCGGGTCGAGCCAACGCAGCGCTGCCAGAGCCGGAGTGCGGCGATCGGGATCGACGTCGGCGTCGCCGCGGCGATAGCGCAGAGCGACAATGTCCTGATCCCGCTGCCGGCCAACATCAGATCGGCGCGGCAGGCCAAGACATTGCGGCAGCGCGCCCTGTCCCGCGCTGTGAAAGGCAGCAAGCGCCGCGCGAAGACCAAGCTGCGGCTGGCCCGGCTGGAGGCGCAGAACACCCGCCGCCGCAAGGCCTGGCAGCATCGGCAGAGTGCGCGCTTGACGCGGTGCTACCGGGTCATCGGCATCGAGGATCTGCAGATCGCAAACATGGTGCGCTCGGCCAAGGGCACGGCCGAGGCGCCGGGCAAGAACGTCAAGCCAAAATCAGGACTCAACCGCAGCATCCTGGAGGTCGGCTGGGGCGGGCTGCGCGAGAAGCTCGAATACAAGGCCGCGCGCGACGGCGCAGTCGTTGTCGCCGTCGATCCACGCTATACGAGCCAGCTCTGTTCAGGCTGCGGCGCCATCGTACCCAAGCGGCTGACCCAGCGGGTGCATCATTGCACGGCGTGCGGTCTGGTACTGGACCGCGACACGAACGCGGCCAAAGTCATCCGCGCCCGTGCTTTGGCGCAAACAGGACACCCGGACGGCCTTCGGCCGGGGATTGCCGGGTTGCCACCCGGCAGAGTGAGCCCGGCCGTTGGGCCAGGCGATGATCTCGGAAATACGGCGGGAGCCCAGGGCGAAGCATTGCTTCGCCCGCACCTGCCGGATGGCGTCGGGAGCAGTCCCGACTCAATTCTCGCGCGTAAGCGCGAACCCCAAGCGAGACGCGACAAGCCAGGAGATCCGCGCGATAGAGAAAACAACCAGTTAGTGCTGCCGTTGCCATTACCGGCATCTGTCAGGGCGACATCCGCACAAGGTCCGCGCAAAGCCGCTAAATCGGCCCGCCGGGTCAAGCAGTTACAGCTCGGCGGTCGCTTCTCGTACGAGGGCGGGAATTGAAACTTTGTTATAGCCGCGCTCGGGCGAGGCCGCGAAGTCGCAGCTCGTACGAGGGCGTGGATTGAAACGGGAGTAACATAAACGTAGTAATGATCGCCAAACAGTCGCAGCTCGTACGAGGGCGGGAATTGAAACACGTTACGCGATCCGGCAACATGGTTCACATCCCGTCGCAGCTCGTACGAGGGCGGGAATTGAAACCAATCGTTAGTAACGGAGCTAGCCTGTCCCGCAGTCGCAGCTCGTACGAGGGCGTGGATTGAAACAAATCGGAGTTGGCTCGAACTGGACTGGGATCCGGTCGCAGCTCGTACGAGGGCGTGGATTGAAACAATGCCTGCCGTATTGAGGGGATAATACAAATGGTCGCAGCTCGTACGAGGGCGGGAATTGAAACCGGGCGCTTAAGAACATCGCTGCGATCGAGAATGCGGTCGCAGCTCGTACGAGGGCGGGAATTGAAACCTCGGCAGCGGGGGGAGAACGCGACGACGGCGCGGTCGCAGCTCGTACGAGGGCGTGGATTGAAACCATTGGGGCGCAGGTTGCGCGCATCCAGTCAGGTGGTCGCTTCTCGTATAGGGGCGTGGATTGAAACGGCGGGTTTGTCATTTGTGGATCCTGGGTCCCACGTCGCAGCTCGTACGAGGGCGGGAATTGAAACCGGGCATCTATCGCGTTCTTCGCAGCCTACACTTTGTCGCTTCTCGTACAGGGGCGTGGGTTGAACCTACGAGGACGTGAACAACCCGGCGCTACGAACGCGTCGCTTCTCGCACCGGGGCGGGGATTGAAACGGGTATGTACGGCAGCCCAACGGAAGTTGGAAGGTCGCTTCTCGTACAGGGGCGTGGATTGAAACGCGACATGGAGTGCGCGGATTGTGGGGAGGTCGGGTCGCTTCTCGTACAGGGGCGGGAATTGAAACCGCGCGGGCCATGCTCAGCGCTGCATGCGATCGCGTCGCTTCTCGTACAGGGGCGGGGATTGAAACTGCGACGCCGAAGACGGTCGGCTGCTGGTCTACTGTCGCTTCTCGTACGAGGGCGTGGATTGAAACGCCAGGGATAACTGGTGCCACCGCCGGCTCGCCGGTCGCATCTCGTACGAGGGCGGGAATTGAAACATCGATGGCAGCGGCCGGGATGTTGCCGCCATGGTCGCTTCTCGTACTGGGGCGTGGATTGAAACTATTCCTTCCGTGCCGGGATCACCGCCCACAGCGGGTCTTCACCCCACGGTATCGCGATCCCGCTCTCCGCCGTCTTCGCGGCGATTGTCTCCTCGCACCGGGCCCAGGCGTTCTCGCCGCCGGGTTGATCGGTAACAAACGATAGAGCACATCGCCCCTCGTTGTAGTAGGTTATCGGCATGCCCCAATACGTTATTTCTATCTCGCCGTCCAGCCGCCCCGACTGTTTCTGGGCCGACCAGCCGGTCAGCGTCTCATCCCATGAGGCGAACCACGCGGTGCCGGAAACCACTCTTGTACGCGGAAGGAAAGCTTTTAGCTCCGACTCTTCGGAGGTCTTCCGACTCTGGACTTCGCTTGATGTCTTTTTCAAATCCGGGACAACGTACTGGCCCACCAATTGCGGTGGGTAGGAGGGGGTTCCGAATTGTCCGATGACATGCGGCGCTACCCATTCCAGTAGCGCCTTTACAGGAAAACCGAGTTCGCGACCTCGCCCGAGCGCAGCGATCACAAAAAAGCACATCCAGTGTCCATTGGCTGAAAAAGCAATGTCCGTGTTGTAGTAATCTGGATTGGTGGCATCGTAGCCATACGCACCTGCCCACCATCTACAAGGCGGCGGGCCATACCCGCCCCAGCCGTCTCCGGTTGTGCCTATGGCCGCCGCGCCGAATACATGCTGGACGCTGCCGGCGAACTCGGTCGAGTTTATATGTCTTTGTCCCTCGTCTTTCGCTATGGCTTCATCGACCATCTGCACAAACGCGGGACGCAGCGGGTCCATGTCGGGCAACAGGGCGGCGGCGGTAAATAACGTCCGATACATCCAACCCATCGAACGCACCTGACCGTCGCCGTAACAAGTCATGTGGCTGAAGTTCCTATAACCGGGATTACCGAACAGCGAGTTCGCCCCCTGCCACATTTCGAGCGAATCCAAAAAGAATGGATCTCCGGTCATAAGATATGGAATACTGAACGGCTCGGGATGGTGCGCGATGTCCGTCACCCAGTCGTTCGCGACACCCATGTCAATCAGCACTACGTCGTCTTCTGCGTTCGGGGTGAAACGATCGTCGAGGAACCCGTAGGTGCCGCGTGTGTGGCAGTGGACAGTCCTGCCGAAATTGGCCTTCGTCGCATCACCTTCGCGTATGTGGCGTTTCCACCAGTTCGCCAATTCAGCTTGTCCTAGCATGACCTCGCGGTCGCGGTGGTCGCCACTCATCAGGGCACTCACCGACCAAGACGGATTAAGACCTATATCCAGTCTTCCACCCGTGTTTGGCATGTACACTTGCCACAGACCGGCCCCACCCACGGCACGGTTTGACGATAACCAACTTGCGTGGCGGGACTCCAGCCTGCTTTCCGGTATTACGACAGCCGGGTCGTACTTTGGCACCAGCTTAGCCTGCGCCAGATATACGAAATTGTGGTACAGGTTTACCTTGGGCTCCGGGGCGCCGCCATACCATGCCGTGCGCGACCACCGTGTAGCAGGCAGGTGCTCGACATTGGCTTGGCTGTACACCCATGCCCCGCCCACCGTGAGGTCGAGGTCGTAGGTCTGCGCCTCCATCGCCTCAGTGTTGCCGATCTCGCCGACAAACCGGGTATGGACCCTATTGATAGTGGGCCACACCGTAACTGCGAACCACGGGTGGAACGCCCGGTGGCTGCTCCAGCCGATATCGTAGACGCGCGCCGCCGAGCGGTCGCAGCACACATAGGTCTGCGCGATCGGCCCCGAGGTCCACAGCGAGTATGTCCCGGCTTGCAGCATGTCCCGCGCGCTGGCGTAGACCGACGCCCTGCCCATCGGGTTGGTCAGCACGATCCTGGCATCGTAGTCCGCCGGGGGATCGGACGGCGTGTTGTTGCTGGTCGTCGTGTTGACGAACTGCAAGGTGGATTGGACATCCGGCAATAGGCTCGGGACGACGGCAGCCATGATGGCGAACTTGACCGACCCGTCGCCCCAGCGGTTCTTGACATCGCACTGCGTTGGGACCGGCTCGCCGTCGAGCACGATCTCGGCGTAGTCGGCGATCTCGCCCTCCACGAATGCGCGGCCGAACTGAAGCGGGTAATCGACAACAGCGGCGCCCGACACGTTGACCAGGGTCATTGTGTTGTCGGCGCTGACGGGTGGCGGCTCCGGCTCGGGTTCGGGTTCCGGCTCCGTGGCCCCGTAAGCGCGCAGCACCTGCGGCGAGTGCAGGGCTTCGTTGCCCTGCTCCGCGATAACGGTGACATAGTATTGGCCGGGCGGAAGCCGTTTCGTCAGCATTAGCAACCCGTCCGCGACGCCAAAAAAGGCGGCGTCGAGGCCGCCGAGCGCCAGCGTACCAGAGAAACCTGCACCCGCAGTCTCGACCAACACGCTCGCGATCACATCGCCCGCTTGTGCATCTGCTGGAAAGCGGGTGGGAGAAACCGAAATGTCGAGTAATACCGGCGGTTGGCTCGTTGGCGGCGGCGGGGGTTTGCTGCGGTTCATTTTGGGTTGCCTTATTTGTGGGTTTTCCGGGCGGCCCGGCTACTCCTGCCGCGCCACGCCCTGAAGCTCGCTGCGCATCGCGTCGAGATCGGTCTGCTCGGCCTCTTCGGCGAGGATTAGCCGGTTGCGCGCCGGCCCGGTGACGCGGATAAGCTCGTCGAGCTTAAGATGAAGCGCCTGCGTGTCGCGGCTCTGGGTGCTCTGGATGAGGAACACCATCAGGAACGTCACAATTGTCGTTCCCGTATTGATGACGAGCTGCCAAGTGTCGGACCAGCCGAACAGCGGCCCGGTCGCGGCCCACACAACGACCACCAGAATCGAGGCCGCGGTCGCGTAAGGTGAACCGACGGCCTGCTCGACCGCGCGGGCGAGCCGACCGAATGCGTTCAATACGGCGACGCCGTCGGCCGCAGCCAGAATGTCTGGTTATTCTCTTTCTTGATCTTCTCTTCGTAGCGCCGCAGGTAGCCCGGGTTCATCGCCTCCTGCAGCCGGTGCAGGACGAAGTAGTCCAAGGCCGCGCGGGTGTAGAACAAGTTCAGGAACGGCGTGTTGTTTTTGAGCAGCTGCAGGCCGTGCGAGGCGCCGAGCTCCCATCTCGTCTTGGTGTCGGAGCCGTCGCGGATCGCTTTAAACGTCCGCTCGATCTCTCCCGCCGTCCCGATGGTCGGGCCGAGGAAGGACTCGATCGCCCCGCCGCCGGTGCGGGAGGCTTCGCCGAACAGGAAGTCGCCGTATATCCCGAGCCCGCCGCCCTGCACCATCGCCGCCATGCCCAGCTTGACCCAGTCCCAACCCTCCTCCGGCTGGCGCCGGTTGCGCCCCTTGGCGTACTCCTTTGCCGTCATCGACACGTAGCCCAGCAGCGACGTCGCCACGATCAGGTGGGCGAGGCCGGCGACGTCGACCCCGTCGCGGCGAACCTCGCGCCCGAGGCTGCGCTGGATAAAGGTCATCGGGTAGGTTTTGAACTGCATCAGCATGCGCAGCGCCTCGCCCTGCAGCGTGCCCGGCGTCCCGGCGGCGGTGATCGTGCGGTTGGCCGCGGTCGGCTCGGTCATCGCCTCGCGCGTCGTGTCGATGATGTAGCTGCCGAGCTTGGTCTGCAGGTCCGAGCGGATGCGGGCGAGTTCCCCCTGTTTCGGCTCCGCCGTCTTGGCGAGGTGCCTGATCGCGTCGTCGGGCAGGTTCGCGACCTCGCCCGGCATCATGTAATGTTTGCCGTCGGCCGCGCGCATGTCGGTGGCCCGCAGCGCGTCCCATTCCGGCCCCTCGATCCCGTAGCGCCGCAGCGTGGTCTGCAGCCGGCGCGGCAATGCGTCGAACTCGGACCCGGCATTGCGCGCCAGGTTATGCGACAGCATCAACCCCGCCCCGGTCTTTAGGCTGTCCGTCCAGAACGACAAGAAATTGGCCCGGTGGAACAGCTCGACCATCTTGGAGGCGGTGCCGAGGCGCTGCTCCGCGGCGAACCGGGACATCAGCCGGGCGACCATCCCGTCGATCCCGACCGCCAGATTGTCGGCGATCTGCCGTGTCTCCCCCGAGCGCCGCCCCTGCAGCACGGAGAGCACCTGGTTCGTGTAGGCCTCGAACAGCGGTACCCCGCTGTGCCGCAGCGAGGCCGCGTTGACCGCCAGGTCGGGGAGCGAGGACAGCACAACGCCGCCGAGCTTGGCGAGCGACTGCATGGTGCGCAGCAGCCGCCCGTAGTAGGCGATCGTCATGTTGTCCGGCAGCGCCGCCTTGCCGGAGACAATGTCCATCAGGTTCTGGGTTCGCTTCGATACCAGGGCGTCGGACGTCTTGAAGTCGCCGCGGTCGCGCGCGGTCTCGGCGAGGCTCTTCCGCCACCCCTCGAACATGGCCCCCGGGTTGGTGCCGAGCGCCCTCATGAGGGCGGTGTTGCGCCCGGCCATCTCCAATCCCCGCAGCACGCTGTCGACGACGTTGCCGCGCCCGAAGCGCTCGTTGTAGTCGAGCCAGGCGTCGGCGTCCTTGAAGTGCAGCACGCGCTCGGCCGACAGCTTCTTGCCGAGGTTGGCCGGGCCGATGAACCCGGCGGCGCCGGTCGCGGTCTCGTGGATCCCGCTCGCGAGATTGCTAAAGACGTGTTTCAAAAACTGTTCGCGGTCGGCGACCCCCTCGAATGTCTTCTCGTCCAAGAGCGGCACGATGTGGTCGCGCCATGCCTCAAATGCGCGCTCGGTATCCGCTTCGCCGGTCCACCCGAGGCCGCGGATCTTTTCCATGTCATGGCTTTGCCGGGTGACGTAGTGCTCGAGCTTTCCGATCCGGGCGCCGGCCTGGTTCTCCAAAATTCTCGCGGTCTCCTGGTGGCGGTGCAGGATCTCGGCGACCTGGACGGCGATGCCGTTGCCGGTCGGGCGGCCTGCGGCGGGGTCTTCGATCCGCCACATCTCGCGGCCGATATCGCGCTCGAACACCTTGTTGCGGCCGAGCACCGCCTTCAGGAGCCCCGCCTCGCGCAAATCCGCGACGACCCCGCCAACGAGCCGGCCTGCGGTGGCGTGCGCCTCGGCGTCGATCGAGTCGGCGAGCCCGCGCCCCCTTCCCTCGACCCCGGAGAGGATCGCGCGCACCGCCTCTGCCTCCTTGCCCGGCGTCACGCGGGCATCGAGCCGGTCGCGCACCAGCGCGTTCAGCGCCGCATCGCGCCTGTTGTAGGCGGCGGCGATGCGGGCCTCGTCGGCGAGGTCGCGCCCGGCCTTGATCGCGGCCTCGGCGCGCGACATGCGCCGCTCGTAGCGCCTCGCGCGGTCGACGACGGCATTGAGCATCCGCTCAGCCTCGGCCTCGTCGATGCGCCCACCTGATGCGGTGACGATCTCCGAGATGCAGTCCTGCAGTGGCATGCGTGCTCCCGATTAGCTCAAATCCGAAACGATAGTGTCTTGCGGCCTATAGGCGTGCGGCCTACATCTGTCTGGTCAACAGGAGCACAAATGCCCGATCCCGATTTCACTATTCTCGGTATTCGTATCGAGGCTCTGCAAAAAGACGTTCGCGACATCAAATTCGCGGCCGACGTGGACCGCCAGGACCGCCGCGCCGAGCGTGACGTGCTGGTGCGGCAACTTGGAACATCGCTCGGATTGTTCCAAGGCAAGGTTGAGGCCCAACTTACCGACTTGGGCGCCCGACTCGATCGCATCGAGACGATGCTTGCCGACATAGCGCGAAAGCTTAACCGTGAAGGGACAGTACAATGAAATCCTTAAAGGCGATAGCGTTTGGTGCGGCGTTACTTGTGACAGCGCCGGCATTTGCCCAGAGCTTTAGCAGTTATGCGATAGGCCAGGAGATTGATGATATAAAAATTCGTGCCGATGAGCAGGAACATCGAGTTCGTATGATGCGGCAGCAGAACGAACATCGGATGAAAGATTTACAGTACGAAACTGACCGTCGCATGCGTGATATGGAGGACCAGATGAACAGCATGCGATTGCAACAACTCTTGCCGCCATACGGCACGCGCTAGGCCACAATCAGGCGCACGGTTCCGGCAGAAACACGAAAGCTGTTCACATGACTGGACCCGAACTGCGCGCCGCCCTCGCCCGCACACAGGAGAGACACGATGACAAGGGCATTCGCCTGCCCCGATACCGGGGAGCTGTGCGCCGATGGTCGATGCACGCGTAATTATTGCGCTGTCGTAACCGTCAGGGAGTTTGAAGATAACCGGCAGTTTCGGGAGGTGACGGCAGAGGTGGAGAGGCAGGAAGGTATTGTGGACATGCTGGTTGACATCGGCATCTGCGAGCAGCGCGATAAAATATCAATGATGCGAAAGATACGAAGCGAGGTGGCAAGAAGGAAGATGCGAGGGAGTGGGCGATGACCGCCGCCGAACTCCGCGCCGCCCTCGCCGAACTCGGTCTCAGCGGCTACGCCTTCGCCGTCGAGTGCCGCGTTAATCCATCGACCGTCTACAAGTGGCTAAAGCTCAAGCCCGGCGCCTACGTGCCGGGCTACGTCGAAACGATCGTGGAACTGTTGCGCGAGAACCGACACCTACGCCGCGCGGCGTGAGGAGGCCGACGGCATCACGCATAGCCCCCCGTAACGCACAGGCTGGCCCGCTCGAATGCGTTGGCGTGCGCCTCGGCGTCGGCCTCGATCTCAACCGCCGCTGCCGGGCGCACCGCCTCGCCCTCGCCCTCGCCCGGCGCCCGCCGCAGCCGCTCTAGCTGCTCGGCCTGGGCACTGATCTCAGTGAGCGTGTCGGCCGGCACCGGACCATCCGGCTCGCCGGCTGCAGCCGCGCGCTCGATGGCGGGCGCTGCGGCGCGCGAAGCCGGCGGTGTCGCCTCGACCCTGACCCCGGTCGGCGTGGCCTCTACCCGCGCATCCTCCGGGAGCGCCAGCATGCGGTCGAAGATGCCCCGGATGTCGTCGCTGATCGGCTCGCCGAGCCCGGCGATCGTGCGGTAAATCTTTACCAGCCAGTCCCGAAACTGGTCGAAAACGCTCTGCAGGGCTGGCGTCGGGGCCTTGCCCTCGCGTAGGTACTGCTCAAAAGCTGTGGCGAATTTCTCGTGCGCCTCCACCGATATCGGCTCGCCGGCCTTGATGCCGAGCCAGTCGCGCACGGTGCCGACATCGCGCACGAGGCCTGCGGGGGCGTCCGGGTCCGCGGCGTCGCGGACCAGGCGCTCGAGCCAGTCATGCCCGGTCTCGTGCATAAAGGTCGAGGCGTCGGCATCGCGCATCAGGGTGATCAGCGCGCGGGTGCCGGCGACCGGGTCGGCCAGGCTTATCTTGCCGCGGGGTTCTCCGCCGACGTCGACGGTGCGAGCCGGCGCTACTCCTGCGTCTGTTCCGCCGCGGGTTTCTGGAGGTATTCCGGCGGCGGCGTCTCCGCGATCGGCCGCCCGTCCTTGTCCCTGATAATAGGTTTGCGGCCCAGCAACTTGGCCGCTCCCGCCCCGAGCTTCTTGAGTTGCGCCGGCGACATCGGCTTCTCCGGCGGGTCCGAGTCGGTAATCCAGGGCGCCCACTGCCCGTGCGAGTTCTGCATCGCTTACTCCCTGCCTCTGAGCCAGCGCACGCAGTTCGCCAGCGTAGTCCGCATTGACCTCTTCGGAGGGGCGGCTGCCCATCTTCCCATATAGGTCTTTTTCGGGATACCACCACAGCGCCTGCAGGTCGGCGTTGGTGACCCTGATCCCCTGCTCCTCGAGGATCTCGCGGGCGCCATTGACGACCGAGCGCATCCAGATGCGCTGACTGCCGGTGCGGGGCTGTTCGTTGATCCCGCTCAGACCTTTTTGCAGCGCAATCGCGGATTTACTCAGTTCGCTTTTGACCCGCGTGCCGTTGTCGAACTCGGCGCGGTGCCGCCGGTAGTCGCGCTCGTGCTGACGCTCGATGGCTTCGGCTGCCTCCGCGATGCCGGCGTGCGTGTCGGGCACGGGACGCCCCTCCGCCCGCAGCGCGTCGGTAAAACGGGTGCGCTGCTTCTCGACCGCCTCCTCGCTCAGTCCAATCAGCGTGCCGGTGAGCCTGCCCCACGCGCGCATGAACCAGAGGTCCATCGTGACGGGGCGAAAATTACCGTTGAGGTTCTGGAAAAACCCGTTGCCGATTTTCGGCCCGAAAATGGCCGACCCGTAAACCATCGTGTCTTTGTTCTCGCCGGAGATTGTGACCCCGGTCTGCCGCTCCAGCTCGCGCACCGTGAACTCGCGCGACAGGAACTCGCGCGCTCCATCGGCCCCAAGGTCGTCGAGCAGCTGGTTGAGCTTGCCAAAATTGGCATTCATCGACGCCGCGTTTTTCGCGACGACATCGGTCGGGAACACGCCCGGCCGATTGATGCCGCGGGCGACCTGTTCCTTGTACGCACGATAAGCTCGATCGGCGAGGCGCACGTTGCTGCCGACCGTCTCGCCCTGGCTGGTTATCGCCAGCGCTGCGGTGAAGAGCATCCGCGCGTTGTCGTCGTATGCCAGCTCCGGGTGCATCGCCGAGGCGATCTGCATCGCCTCCGTGATCTTGCCAGTGTACCAGTCGCCGGCATTGCCGCTGCGCTGCATCGCGTCGGCGATCTCGAGCGCGATCGCGCGGGCCAGGATCGCGTCGGTTTCCGGCGCCGGGCCGGTGATCCGGCCGCTCTCGACCCCGAGTTCCCGCAGCGCCGCCTGCCCGCGGGCCTCGAGCTCGGCTGCGACGGTTTCGACACCGGCCGAGCGCGGCCGTCGGGACGGTGTCGCCGGATCGAGGATGTCAAGGACGGTGAGGTTGCGCAGCTGCTGGGCTTCGGCAGCCGCCGGCGCCGCCTCCTGCCGCAATTCGCGCGGTGCCGCTGTCTGTTGCGCCGCTGCCGCCTTTGCTTCAGCCTGAACAGCCGGATCGAACCAGGCGCGGCCGAGCGCTTGTCCGCGGGTGATGGTCACCATTTCACCCGGATCGCTATCAGCCAGCCACGGTCTGGCCTCTCGGCGTGCGCCGGTTATGCGCTCGCCGGTCATATTTTGAATGTCAGGGTTCTGCTCGAAATAACTGCGTGCGATATCGCGCATCGCCCGAGGGCCTAATGTGTTAGCGGCCTCTCTATTTGCTCCGTAGTTTGATGCAACCGGACCTTCAACCCAGTCCAGTGTCGCCGTTCCGTCGTCATGCTTAGTAATATAAGCCGTGCCGATCTTCTCTCCTTGCGGATTGATCAAGTTGTGCGGCTGACCAGGAAACTTTGCATCAGCAGGCGGTTCTGAAACCGGCTCGATACGATAGCCAGGGCGTGCGGTGGGTGGTGCCCCCGCCCCCAGCGCAGCCCGCTCCTGCGTCAGCCGTCCGATCTCTGCCGCGAGCGGCGCCCGCTCGGCCCCGGTCGTCGCGCCCTCGTGCGCCACCTCCAGCGCGCGGAGCTGGGCGTCAAGCGCATCGAGCCGGGCGCGCGTGTCGAGCGGGTCCGCTGCCCGCCCCCCTGGGGTCGCCGCCTCGGTCGCGCCGCGCAGGATGTCCGGCCCCTCGCGCAGGTACAGCTCCTCTGCGGTGCCGAGCCGGCCGGCGAAGCGTTCGGCATGGGTATCGTAGAGCGCCTGCCAGATGCGGCCGGAGGCACGCGCCTCGTCGGCGGGGCGCCCCGCCGCGACGAGCTTCCTTTCGACATCGCCGGCAATCCCGCCCTCGAGCATCCGGCTGGTGCGGATCGCGTCGGCGGCGCCGAGCACAGAGCTGACATCGACCCGGTCGCCGGCGATCGTCTGCCCGAGCGAACCCTCGAGGATCCCGTGACGCACATCGGGTCCGGCCTCGTCGAGACCGCGCGCCACCGGGTTGCGGTACGTGCCGCCGACGCGGTCGACCACGGCGCCGATCCCGGCGTGCAGCCCGCCGCCCATGACCGTGCCGAGCGCGATGTTGCGCAGGCTATCGGCCATCGTGTAGTCGTCGCGTTCCTGCGTCGACAGCCAGTAACTGAGCGGCTCCAGCGCCGCCTGGCCGATGCCGCCCTCGATGCCGCCGATAACCGCGCGGGCGCCGGCCCGGCCGACAGCACTTGATGCAGCCTGCACAAACCGCGTTGCCCAGGCTGCCTCGCCGGCGATCGGGACCATGCCGACCGCCAGGTTGACCGGGTCGAGAAACCCGGCGAGCAGGTTGGCGGTAAACCGATTGGCGGTCGTCAGGACGCCGGGCTCGGCGCGGGCGTAGTCAGCCTCGCGCTTCATTTGCTCCGTGTGGTGCTCGTGCAGGTCGCGCGCCACCGACTCCGGCACCGGCGCGGTGAATTTCAGGCGCCCGGCAATACCGTATTTCTGCTCGGCCGCGTCGGTGTCCATCGCCGGTTCCGGCGGGACCGTGATCGGCTCGCCGGTCAACTCGTTGACCCCGATGACCCCGGTGGTGGCGGCCTCGCGCCCCGCCTCGCGCAACAGGCGCGGGCCAAGGTTGGCGGCGATCCCCTCGCCAATGCCCCGCGCGAAGACCCCGCCACGGGCGAGCGGCACGGCCTCGCTGCCCTCGGCCTCCAGCGCGGCGTAACCGACTGGCGGGCCGGAGTAGAACCCCGGCATCAGTAGGGCGAGCCCGACACGACGGGCGCCGGCGCAGGCTGCCACGGCCAACGGATGTTGCCGATCTGGCCTATCGCCGGCCCGCTGATCACATTGGCGGGCGAATTGGCGATTGCCGGCGCATCCCTGAACATCAGCGAGACGCGCGTACCGTCGCCCCGCACGACCGGCACCATTGCCCCGTTGCGCAGTTGCGCCATCAGGACGATGCCCGTGTCGTCCTCGTTGTTGGCCCAGCCGCCGTTCTTGATGCCCTCGAGCCAGATCGCCTTGCGCTCGGCCGGTGTGCGCACCGGGCTGCCCGGGATCGGTGGGAGTTGGTCGACGTCGATGCTCTGCTGCACCCGCTCCGCGGCGCGGAGCGTCACCCCGGTCATGTCCTGGTCGCCGAGCTTTGGCACCCGCACGGTGTTGTTCCCGAATTTCTCGAAATCGTACTTGTGGTTGATGATGCCGTCGATCGCGTGTGTCGCCGCTTTGGAGGCGTTCTCGCCGCGGTAGGCGTAGTAATAGGCCAGCGCCTGCGCCGCCTCCTGGACAGTCTCGTACAGCTTGATGCCGCCCTCGTTCGGCCCGGTCGAATAGCGGAACTTCTCCAGCTGGCTCTCGACCTGCTTGTCGATCTCCTTCGCCTGGTCGGTGGCGCCGGCCTTGACCGCGGCCATGCCGCCTTTCTGCGCGATGACGCCCATCGCCCGCGACAGATCGGCCGCGGCGACCTTCTGATCTTCGCGGTCCATCGTGCCGAGCACCTGGTAGGGCCCGGGCAATTTGCCTCGTGTGACCAATTCCTTGTAGACCTGCGGCCAGTGATCGTTGGTGCCCATGCCCTGGCCGTAGCGCTGTGCGACCTGGTTGATCGCCGCTGCCGGGTCGGTTTTTGAGGCGTCGATCCGGGCGATGCCGGCGGCGATGTTGCCCGCCTCGGTATCCGACAGGATCGACCGCTTCTGCACCGGCACCCCGAGCCGCTCCTGTTCGGCGAGTGTCGCGTGCGCGTAATTGGCAAAGGAGCGCTGGGCCGCATCGATGGTTGCCGCACCGGCTGGCGTTCCGGGGATGGCGGTCTGGGCCTCATTGGCGAGCTGCGCCTGCTGCTGGTAGAGGGCCTTAACCTGCGGGCTGTAATTGGCGACATACGCGCTCGGGTCTTTGGCAAGCCCGGCCACGTGGTTCTGCACGACCTCGTCGTAGATTTCGAGAAGCCTGCTGCGCCTGGCGTAATTGTTGGCGGTGGGGTCGTCGGTGCCGGCGGCCAATTGCGCGCGCTGCGCGGCGATGTCCGCCGGTGCCTGGGTCCGCACGGTCGAGATGAAACCGCCGCCGGTGCGTGCGTCGTCGGCGACCTCGAGCAGCTCGGCGGCCTTGTCGGCCGGTAGCAAGCGCCGGATGCGGTCGACCGGCACGGTCCATTCCTTGCCGTCGGCGAGCGCTGCGACGCCGTCCTTCAGTTCCTTGTCGAGCGCGGTGCGTTCGGCGGCGGTCTGCGTCTGCCACAGGCTGTGGGCGTGGCGCAGCTGGGTTTCGACCTTCTCGGCGACCTCCGGGGTCATCGTCCCGGCGGCGACCCGGCGCTGAACCTCGGCGAGGTTGGCGTCGAGGTCCGCCGCCTTTGGCCGGCCTAGCACAGCGGCGGGGGCTGCGGTCGCCGGTGTCGCGGGCGGCGTGCTGCTACCGGTGGTCGCGGCGGGTTCTGCCCCGGCGGGAGCCCCTCCGGCTGCAGCCAACGCCCCGCGCACTGCCGTCATCTCGGCGGCCGGGTCGGTGGAATGGATCTTGTCGCCACCGGTCTTGCGCTGCGGCCCGGCGAAGATGACGCCGACGCCCTTGTTCTGCTCCGCGATCTGCGCCAGCCGATCGTTGACGCCAGCCAGCTTGGGGTCGGTGCCGACCCCCATCAGCACGATGTTCTTTGCGCCGCGCTCGCGCAGGGCGGCGATCTGGGCCGGGACCGTCTCGGTTAGATGCCGGTCGATCTCTTCCTTGGTGGCGTTCGAGATGCCGGTCGACAAGGCAACCGCCCTGTCCTTGACCTGCCCCTCGGGGATCTTCGGGATGATCTCGCCGAGCACCTGGTCCGGGTTCCAGCCCGATACCGCGGTGTCGCCCTCACGGTAGCTGCCGACGCGGGTGCGATCCTCCTTGCCCTGCGCCCCGCCGCGGCGGACGAGGTGCGCCGCGAGAGAGTCGCCGACAGCGGTGATCGGCGCCTGTGCCGATGAGCCTGCGGCCCCGGGTGGCACGGGTGGCGTGAGCGTGGTCTTGGCTGCCTCTTCCAGAAACTTCTGCGCAATCTCTGGCTTTTGGATCGAGCGGTGCTGGGTCGCTACGTCCTGCGACACCGTGTAGGTTTTGCCATCGGTGCCGGTGATCGAGACCGTTCCGGTTGTTGGCGTCTCGCCGCCCGCACTCGCTGGCGGCTGCGCCGGCGCACCGCCGCCGCCGGCCATAGCTTGCCGCATGCTGCCGATATAATTGCTGATGCGCGTGCCGTTGCTGTCGGTCCGGTCGATCTTTCCGCCACTGTTGAGGTAGGCGGTGACTCCCCCCACCCCGCCGAGGTGGGCGCCCATCAGGATTCCCGCCTTCTCTTGCGGCGAGGCGTTGCGATAAGCTGCGCTTTGCGCCATCAGGCTTTTGTGGTGATCGAGGGTGTAGCTCTCGAGAAAGCGTTCCTGCAGTTCGGGATTGCCGAGAAACTCCTGCTGGCTCGGCACCGGCACGCCCAGGCGCTCCGCCGTCTCCCGGATCTCGGTCCTGCCCAACTGATAGCGTCCGCTATATCCGCCCGTGTTGGGCGGCTGGTCGTATCTGCTGCTTTCGCGGGAAGCGAGATGACTGCGGAATATCTGATACTGCTCGGCATTAAGCCCGGTGCCGGTGAGGAACTCGCCGCCGGGCGTGTACGGGATCAAGCCTGTGGCGCGGCTCGCACCACCGCCACCCCCGCCGCCGGCGCCCGTCCCGAGTATCTCGCCGGTCTGCCGCCGCGCTTCCGCCCTCTCGCGGTGCGGCTTCAGCTGCTCGGTCAGGCTCTGCCAATAATCGCCCAGTGCGCCCTTGTTGTTGTTGATGAACCGCTCGGCGCCGTCGTAGTCGCCGCGCGCGAACATGCCGGTGGCCCAGTCCTTGGCGTTCTCCTTTCTGAGCCGCTGCTTGTGCTCGTCTTTCTGCGCCGGGGTCAGATCGGAGCTGTCATCGATCAGCTTCGCCTGCTGGTCCGCGTACTCGGCGAACGCGCTCTGGTTGCCCTCCGCGGCGGCGGTCTGCAGGTTGCCGCCGGTGACCTTGATCGAGGAGTCCAGCTCCTTCCTTCGATATTCGCGCACCGAGGTGGCGTAGTGCGCCCCGGCTGCGCTCATCGCGTGCTCTTGGTACGGCCGCATGCGCTCGTCGTAGCGGCGCTGCTGCGACGGGGTCAGGTTGGCGCGGCCCTCGGCAATCGCGGTCGCGACGTTCTGCGTGTAGGGCTTGTAGGCGTCCATCGCCCCGCGGTCGGTCAAACCGTGGAACCCGACATCGGTGGGGTCGTTCGGGTCGCCGTAGCGCAGCTTGTTGATGCGGTCCATCGCCGCGTTGGTCTGCTCGTCGGCGGTCGCTTTGTCGTAGCGGTCCTGGATGTTCTCGAGCGAGCCGGCGGCCTTCTCGAGGCTGGTGCCGAGCCCCGACAGAGCGGTCGCGGTGGCGGCGCCGAACGCACCGGCTGGTGCCGGGATTTGCTGGTAGGTTTCGGGCGCGGCGGCGAGCGGGTCGACGCTGGGCGCGCGCGGGACGGCGTAGCCGGTGGCCGGCAAGGTCGGCATTACACGGCGCCCGTCGATGGCATGTAGCGGTTCCACTTGTCCGCGAAGCTCGCGCCCCCGCTCAACAGCGAGCCGAATGCGCTCATGGTCCCGGCGCGGCGGGCGTCGGAGGCAGCGGCAGTCTGCAGACCGGCCTGGGCGCCGTAATCGGCTGCCTGGGCCTCGTAGGCGCGTGCCCGTAGTGCCGCGTTCTGCGCCACATTGGCGGTGTCGAGCCGGCCGATCTGCGCCGCCCCCTCGCGCACATCCACCAGGGACGGGCTGTCGAAGCTCAATCCGCTCGCGCTTTGCGAAGCGGCAATCGAACCCTGTTGCGCACGGTTCTTCAAATCCTGCGCCTGTGCCTGGGTCTCGCCGGCCTGGCTCGCGTACTCGGCATTTTGCTGCGCGATGATCTGATTGTTACGCGCGACCTGCGCGGTGTACTCGGCCTGCCGCCCAGCCGCCTGCCCTTGCGTTATGCCGCCGACCATGCCCATCACGGTCGAGAGACCCGATAGCCCGAGACCTACCCCGCCAGCCGCCATTTCCTGCTGCCCTCTATCGTGAAGACCAAATGCCCCTCCGGGTGCGGGAGCTTGCGAACCCGGGCGCCGCACCAGGTCAACCAGCGGACGGAAGCCGCGAAGTCGCTCTCGATCTCGCCGTACAGGAGGCTGTAGCGCCCGCGCAGCTCGCCGAGCGCGGCACGGCTGTGGCGCAGGAACGCGACCCGGTGGTGCTCGATCGCGGTCGTTCCGAGCATCCAGACGTAGCCCTTGTCGTCGAGCAGGTTGACCACCCGCACGCCCCACAGCACGGCAATCTCGCCGTCGACGTCGACGGCCCAGGCGGCGACGGAATTGGCGAGGCCCGCCTCGACGACCCGCACCGGATCGCCGAGGCGCAACAGCGCTTCGGCATCGCGCGGGCGCAGGCGCGGGACGATGGCACCGGGGTCGAGATAGTCGGCGCCGCGGCAGACGATCCTCAGATGACGTCGCCTTGCGCCAATTCGGGATAAATCGAGAGCACCGTGGCCGGATACCCGCCGTCGGACTGAATGCACACCCAGCCGCCGATCGAGAACTCCTGATCGAGCCACAGACGCTGGTCGCCTGAGTAGAGACCCCAAGCGCGATAGGGCAGCACGACCGGATCGTCGGTCGACGAAGTGCCCTCGTTCCACGGCAAGAGGTCGTTGAAGGTTGGTCCGTACCTGAGCCCCGATGTATTGCGCACCCGGATCGAGGCAGCAGCTATCTTCTTTCTCTTCCCCTGGATCGTGGCGGCACCAGGGGTCTCGATGTAGAGCGGCTGCAATTGCGCCGAGAAGCGGTATCCCACCACTATCTGCGATCCCGGTGTGGTCAGCGTGATCGCACCCCCCGTGACGGTGAATGGCCCCTGCAGGGTGCCGTCGACCGCGGCGTAGACGCTTGTGCCCTCCATGTGCCCAAGCCCGGTGACGGTGCTCAGCACCGGGTCCAGGCGCCACAGCCCCGGATACATGGATTGAGCAAAAAACGGCCTGTCCGGGTCTATGGCGACCAGCACCTGGGTCGGGCTGTCGTACTGCACGATGGTGCCGCGTGAGTTTACCGCGTGGATGTGATAGCCGACGTGGCCCGGCAGGAAGATCGCGGCCGAGGCTATGGCGATCTGTGTCCCGGTTGTATTGCCAATATCCAGTTGGCAGTTCGGATAATTGGAAACGGTCGATAACGCACCATCCAGCTGCCACGCATCGCTCGCCTGGAACAACCGCTGCTGTGCCTGCCGCTCGATCCAGCGCGAACCGAAGCGCTGCACGCTGAAATACACCGCGTTGACTTCGCCCTCTTGGATCATCGCGACCGACTCGACGATGCCGTTCGGGGTGTCATGCCGCGCCCATCCGGCGATCTCTTGAGCCTTGAGGTAGGTGAGCGAGAGGAGCGTGCCGGTATTGAGCACCGCCCACACCACCTTATTGGGTGCGTCGGCATAGGCCCAATCGAGCACCCGCGCCTGGTCGAAGAAGTGGTTGGACAGGATCGTGAGGTCGCCGCCGGCATAGATGTTAAAAGTGAAATTGAAGGTCAGTTCGCGAACCGTCCCCTCGGTCTGCACGTAGAGCACGTTGTGGTCGACGACGATCGGCTCGACATCGGCTGAACCGAACTGCGATTGCGGCACGATCACGGCATTTGTGGCGCTGACCGCCACAGGGTTGGTAGCCTGCGAACTGCCGCCGGTCAGCTGCACCACCCCGGAATTGGTGCCGATCAGGAGTCCGCCCGGCATTGCATGCAGCCAAAAGATGCGGCTGACCTGCGTGTCGAAGATGTCGAATTGGAAGGCGTCGCCATCGGTCACCGGGTTGCTCTTGCGGAAATCGTCCGGGCTGCCGGGGCGCGAGGCAGCCAGCGAGACCGGCTTGTTGATGCTCGAGGCGTAGACCATGCGTTGCTGGAAGAGGCCGACCGTGGCCGGATCGAGGCCGCTCGAGGGGCCGACCGTGAAGGTGGCAGCGAACCCGGTCCCGGCACCGACAGCGGTTGCGGTCGGCGCGGTGTAGCCGCGGCCAGGGTCGGCGATGTAGAGGCCAACAACGCCGCCCGCCGTTCCAGCGATGTTGCTGCCCATCACTGGATAGACGAGCGCGCCTGTCCCGGTAGAGTCTACAACCGTGATGGTCGTAGCCCCCGGCATATACCCGGAGCCGATATTCGAGATTGCGTAGCCGGTAAGCGCGCCCGGCGCGAACGGGTCAGCTGCCTGAACCGGCGCCTGCGTGAAGTCGGCCACGATATTGCTGTCGGTAAACTCGACCCCGTAGCTGTAGCCACAAAAGCCAAATTGCTCATGTGGCAGCGGCACGCGGTTACCGTGCGCCGGTAACGCTTTCCATACTTTGTAGTACGCCGGGCTGCCTGTCGCATTCCAGCGAACCGTCACGGTACCCTGCGTGAGCCCGATATTGATCCCGGCATCGCTGACCATCGGCACCGACGGCAGGCTTTCATCGCCGTCCGTACTTACTGCCGAGACGGCGTACATATATCTGGTTTCTACCGCTGGGGCCGGTGTCACCCCGGACGGCGCGGCACTGACAGTGACACTCGACATCACCGGCGCGGCGATACTCGGCGTCGAGGACACCTCGGTCAGGGTCCAGTTGTCGTCCGCGTAACGTGACAACTTCTTGCGGGTGCGGTTGCGGCACACGAGCCACATTACATCGGCCATCTGCACATAGTGCAGCTCGCGAATGTCCGCCTCGGTGTATGGGGTCAGCACGTCGTAAGGGAACCCGCCACTCTGGATGAAGCCGGCATTCGAGCCGTTCGGATACGAGGGCGTACCAGGGTTTTTGATAAAGCGAATATGGCCGGCGCTGAACACCAACACATAACTCTGGCCGACATCCGGCGAGAATTGGAAGGGGATCAGGCGGCAGTAGCCGGGAGTAGCAGGATAGCCGATAAACTGCGTGCCCGGGCGTATCGTGGCGCCGCCGCGCGGATCGACATAGAAGTTGCGCATGACGGCGCAGCCGGTGCCGTATTTCTGCAGATCCTGCCTGCCATAGAGGCCCGGCGCCACCTCGCCGGCGGCAAAGCTGTTCTGCGGTACGGTCTGCGGAGCTTCGGGGTCCGGCGCGCTGCGCGCCATTAGCTGAAAACGATCGGCGTTGCCGCGCCGGTGCGGGCGGCGAGCCAGTCAGGAACGTGGTCGCGCACCGTCCAGGCTTCGTTGGCGTCCTGGACCCGCGCATCGATAAGCGCGTCGCGCGCGATGGCGGCCATGTCGCCGCGCAACGCGCGGGCGGCTGGTTTGTCCTCCACGGCGGCCAGCGCGATGCGGCCGGCCAAGGTGGCGATTAACGCCCGTTTGAACAGCGGCGGCCAGCTGTCGGGGTACTGCACAAGACCTGTGTAGACTGCGACCGCGCCGAGCTGGTCGGTCAAGACCGCGCGCGTCGATTCAGGGCTGTGTCCCTCGACGAGCGGCCAGTCGCTGGCGACGTCGCTGGGCCACGGCATATCGCCGACCGCAAACGGCGCCGCTCCGGCGAGGGCGAGATTGCACCAAGGCGCGGCGTACACGGGTGCCCCCGATGGGTCGAGCGTGTAAGCGTTGAGCGCCAGGACTTGCCGCACATGCACGCAGTCAGTCGGCCACTCGTAGCCGTAGGCCCACGGTTCAGGGACGGTTCGGTTGTTGAGGTAAACGCCGCGGCGGTCGGCGCGCATGTCGAGCTGGCGTTGCCGGCGTGCGAAATTCCACGGTGCCGCTGCGAACATTGACCGCAACACCGTATCGTAGACCCTGCGCGCCGCATTGCCAGCGTGTGAGCCGGCGTATATGTCGACATCCTCGTCGAGCCCGAGTTCGACCAGCGCTTCGCTGACGATGTCATCTGGGGTTGTCGGCATCGCTCTTCTCTTTCTCGACTGCGCCATGGACCAATGCCGGCGCAAACTTGTTCGCCAGTACCCGCACCATTCCCTCGATGAAATCGTTGTGCCACAGATCCACAGCTATAACACTGTGAACAGATGTCAGTATCGGCGCCGGATCATCTCCTAACAGTACAGACGTACCGTGAGCATCTTTCACTCGAAAGCGCATCGGGAGAGGTCGCCATATCGGCAAATAATGTGGGCGCGGTTTGATCGCCAGCGGCACCAAACAATCGGTTGGCAATATATACTCATAACGCCACGGAAGGTCCGGGTCCGTATCAGATGTCCACACTCGGATGTCATCGTAGTAAGGAGGGGCCGTCTTCCACGGTGTGAGAGGGTCATCCCATATCGAGAAGTCTGGCCGCATTGCCATAAGAAGCGTGTCTCGTGTATCGCCCCAGGCGTTGAGGGCGACACGCGCGGCCGGACTGCCATCCCAAACCGAACCGATGTGCCGCTTGTACCCGATCAGATCGAGCGCCTGGTTGCAGATCGCTTCGATCGTCATCTACATATCCCGCAGTTTGGTGATGCCGGCGAACCCGAGCGCCTCGTCCAACTTGACCTTGCTGGCTTCGATCCGGTTCTCCAGCGCGAAGGCCAGCGCGCTCGCGAGCATCCGCACAAATGCCTCGCGGAACATCGCGTCCCACAGATCCTCGATAACAGCAGCCGTATACAGTATGATTTCGATCTGATGCGAGGCAACAATCGTTCGGACGCCGCCATTACCTATCACGTTCCACTCGACCGGAAACGGGTCCAGAGGGCGCATATTTGTGGGAACTAACTGGCGAATGCGCAGCGCACCTGAAGGATATGCGTAGGAATAGTTCCACGGCCCTGGATTTCCAGGCGCCTCTACAGGCAAGTTTTGAACTGCCATAGACCAGTCATAATCGCCATCGACCAGCAGGAAGTCTCGGATCGGTCCGTACAGAAGGTTGATGTACGTCGCCTCCGCGCTCCCATCATCCAGCGAGACGATCTTCGACCGCGTGCCGATCTGGGCCAATGCCTCGCGGGCAACATCAATCCGAGTTGTCATCACGGCAGACCCAGATTGTTCGCGAACTTCCAGTTCGATGTCGGCGCGTTGTTCAGGATAGGAGCGGTAGTGTTTGCGCGCATGTCATTGCCGACGACGAGCAATCCGCCGGCAAAGGCCGCATCCACAAAGAGACTGTAAGTGGTGTAGGGGTGTCCCCCATCCATCCAGTCGCCCCACAAATTGCCCACGAACGCGATGTTCTCGCCGCCATTGACCTCGATAGCGGACAGGTTCTGGAAGGAGAGGTTGGATGCCAGGAAATGATTGCCGGTGAAAGTTATTCCGCGCACGTTTTCGATCACAACATTCGCCGCCCCAGAGCCCACCAGGGTAACGCCACTAAATACTACGTTGAAACTCCGCGGACCCATAACGCGGAGGTTGTTTCCAACCTCGCTGTGACTTATCCGTCCGCCCGTAAACGTTACCTCGCTTATCGTGCCGCCGTCACGGCTATCCAGCACGACGCCAAAATTGCGCGCGCTCTCAAAGTTTACGTTGTTGGCGTAGATGTAGCGCGCACCGTGAGCAGTGCTTGGCTTAACATACATTCCATAAAAACCGCCGACAAACGTGCCACCGTTGATATGCAGTTCTCCTACCGCATTAACGTTGATGCTGGGAGCAGTTTGGTGCTGCGCCTCAGGCAGCGTTGGACCGGAGAAGCTGGTGCAGTCGGTCATGTAGACGGCCTGCGGGCCATTGGGGAAGCTCACAGTGTCCTGGCCCTCAAAAGAATACGAGGTGCTCTTGGTTTGTTGAACCTTTACCCGCGTCAGGTTCACAATACCGGCATCGACCGCGCGAATGCCCTCGTAGGTATTGCTGATAATAACGTCTTTGATATCTATATCAGTGACCCGGCCGAACACCATGCCTGACCCGTTTGAGTGAACCTGCATACCAGGGCCGATAAGCGCCAGATCGGAGATGGTAGCCCCGTAGTAATAGTCAGGAGAAGCGGGGCCGTTGAACCTGAAGATGTCGTCCCCTGTCGAAATCTGGAAGATGGCAGATTTATACCTATCGACACCGCGTATGCACACCTTTTGTCCGCTCCACACCAAAGCACTCTCTAATCGAACACCGCCAACCGGAACCAGGAGACAACTGCCTCTGGTGGACATCTGCCAGTTGATCGCCTTTTGAAACATCGCCTCCGACGGTATCGTGGCGGTCATGTCCACGCCCCAGACAGAAACACTTGCCGCCGTCAGATCGGTGAAATCCGCGACCCAGCATCCAGTGCCGCTTGGCTGCACCTGCGCACCATCATCGGCCGCAGCGCAATTACCATCCTGCCAATTATAGGAGGCCACCCCGCCATCGCCTGGCCCCCAAAAACCAAGCCTCAAAATATGTTTGCCTGGGGTGCCGATAACGTTTTTGAGCGCGGCGGTGTTGGAGACAGCGGCATCCGATCCGACAAGCGCCGCCGTCCCTGGCAACTCGAAACTCGTGCCGTTGATAACGATTTTGATTGTACCCTGGGGCGGCGTCTTGGTCCCATCGAGTCTGATCGTGCCGGTTTTGGCGTCGATGCACATCCGGTAGTACCCGAGCGGGTCATCGGTTGGTGCGCTGTAGTCGCAGCGGCCTCCGACCACGCTGTCGCCGGTCGTAACGGTTTGGCCGGTTGGGGCGCCGCTCACGGTCGCGCCCTGCCGAGCGCGGTTGTTGCCGCGGAACATCATCGGCGAGTTCTGCAGGACGGTGCCCTCCTGCGTGATCGCGTTCTGCGCCGCGAGCGGCCATGGGGCGCACAGCGCCAACGCCAGCGCCAGGATCTTCCTCATGGAGTGCGCGATGTCGGTACGAGTTCGCCGAACGGCGTAGCGATCGTCCACTCTTCGCCATTTTCCATTACCAAGTCGCTCCACCCTGGATCATCGCCGCAGGGCGATGCCTCCAGGATATGGCGTATTGCGATCGCGATAGGTTCGGGATCCACCACCCCAGTGACGACCTTTTTGGTCAAGATGAACTCGTCGGTTGAGAGAGGCATTTTGATCGGCTCCTATTGCATTGTCTCAAATCCGAACAGATCGCACTTGACGCTCGCGTGGCTGGTGCAGACTGTCGCGTTGTTGGGTACCGCCAGGAGGGCGGGAACGGGGCGCAAGCCCGAAAGCGAGTGGAGACTGTGTGAGACCTGCGGGGTCTGTAGGTTCCTGGTGCAGCCAGGGTAAAGGTCCCGTGAGGGGGAGACCCCGTGGGCAGCGGTCGTTGAAGCTACGAATGTCGTGGATTCTCTGTGAGGCAAAGCGATAACTCCGGCTTGGTATCTCCTACGGCGCCTGGCCGAAAATCTGCGCAGTGGCACTCGCGGTAAGCGAAGCACAGCCGGTCGTGCTGAAGGCGGCCAGGACGCCGGTCGTGAACGACATCGGCGAGTTCCACTGCTTGTCGACGATGCCGTTGGCGGCGACCGGGGCGCACCACATCAGGCACGGCCGCGCCGTTGCCGGCCCCGCACAGGACGCGACTGCCCCGTTCGCCGGCAAGCTGGCCGCATCGAGCACCAGCACGAACCCGGCGCTGGCGCCCGCGACCACGGTCAGCGAGGCCAGGGCCTTGCTCGGACTGCTGAACAGGAAGCTCGAAGCGGCGGCGGGGCTGACCTGCTGATCGATCTCCACCTGGTTGAGCGGGGCCACGAAGGTCTGCGCCTCGGCGTCGAGCGAGGTGCCGAGCACAAAGGCCAGTGCCAGCGCAATGTGTCTCATCACGACGCCCCCTTGCCCGCCTGGTCGGAGCGGGGCTCCGACCGAGGCCGCTGCCGGTTGGAACCCGGCACATAGCGGCTCTCGTAATCGTCGCCGGTGGTCCCGGGCAGCTGGTCGACCGGCGTCATCGTGCCGCCGTTGCGCGCCAGCCGCTGTTCTTCGGCCGCGAGCATCGCCTCCGCCTCCGCATCAAGCGGGACCATCTCGGTGGTGGCGCTCTCGACCGGGTACGGCGTGCCGTCGCCGACCACGGTGCCCTTCTCGTCGCCGAGGTGCTGGTTGTCGGTGTCGCCCGGCAGCCACGCCGGGCTTTTCGTCTCGGCGTTCATCAGGTGGTGCGCCGCGCGCAGGCGGAAGCGGGCCATGTCTCACCCCTTGGGGTATTGGTCTTCGTTGGGGTTCTTTGGCCTCGCCTCGTCCCCCTCCGGCGGTTTTGGCGTGGCGACGCCGCGCGCGGGAGCGGTGGTGCCGCCGCGGGTCGGCGCGGTGGTGGCGGTGTGCGACGGTTGTCGCGCCGGGCCGGGCGGCGCACCGCCCGGTGCCATTGGTTGGCCTGCCTGTGTGCCGCGGGACGGGATAGAGGGCGCGGGCTCGCGCCGCGGGCCGTGGCCGCGCTTTTCGCGTTCCTTGTCCCACTCGCGCTCGAGGTGCTGCTGCTCGCTGACCGGCTCGGAACCCTCGTCGAGCTTCTCCTGCTCCTCCTTTTCCTTGGTCCGGGCCTGCCGCACCTCTTCGCTCTGGCTGCCGCTCCAGTCGGGCTCGGAGCCGTAGAGCTGCTGGTGCAGCCCTTTGACCTTCTCGCGCGCCGCGTCGTCGAGCGCCTCCATCTGGGTCGAGGGCTCGGCGTCCGACCCATCGGGGTTTTTCCACGGATGCTCGGTGTCGTCGCCGACCTCGGTGCCGGCCTCGAGCACTTCGCCACTGACGGGAGCGGTGTGCCGTGCCAGGAGTCTGTATTTCATCTTTGATGCTCCTCAGTTCGGGACGGTCGAGCCGGCCGGGTAGATGACGCGGTCGGCCCGGTCGAGCACGAGCGCACCGACGATCTGGCCGGTGCTGTGGGTTCCGGCGCTGACGTATTGCAGCCGATAGAAGCGCGGCAGCGGCGCCCCCGGCGGCGGCCTCGGCACGTCGGTCGGCAGGAGATACCGGCCGGCGATCAGATCGGCCTCGAGCACCGCCGCGCTCTCGACGTAGGTCACGTAGGTGCCAGGCGTGCCGCCCCCGGCATCCGGGGCGCCCTGAAACTGCACCTGCAGCGATGTGCCCGCAGTAAAAGTCGTCTTAACCGTGCAGAGCAGCTTCAATGCCGGGTCGTCGCCGATGCCCATGTCCCGCGCATTGACGAGGTCGATGATGTTGGTCGACTGCTGGGTGCCGGTGGTTGGCGTGTCGAAATTTGCGGTGATCGAGCCGGGCGTGCCGGTGAACACCAATGCACCGTCTTCAATCATCTCATAGCTCCTTAAACAACACGGGCTTCGGTCGACAGGATGGCGTCGCAGATACGCACCGGGATGCCGCGGAAAGTCGTCACCGCGCGGCCGTCGAACTCTTCGCGGTTCAACAGCACGTTTGTTTTATTCATTGCTTGGAGGTCCAAATACGTCGCGACCACCCGGTTGCAGTAGATCACCGTCTGACCCATCGACCCCTGGATCTTCGGGCTGTCCGAGGTTTGGATGTTGGTGGTGCGCGAGGACGTCGTCGGCAGGCGGTAGAGCGCCCGCACCAACCCGTTTATCAGGTTCGGCGCCGAGCCGCCGTTCAGCAGCGTCACGTCGATGTTGGCGAGCCGAGCATTAAAGCGCCAGTCTCGGACAGACAGTCCAATTTCCCACTTATAGTGATCTCGATACGCCATGTATGTGTTGCCGTTTGTATCCTGCACCGGCCACTCGCCCATGTCCTTGTGCTGCAGCCCGGTAATCTTGCCCTTCGGGAAGATGCCGTGCGTGGTATTTGCGCCCCAAGTCACGATCCACACGCTTGTGTTGGTGCTGCCGGTGCCGCCCATATCGACGACGTTGGCGGCGGAGGCGCCGGTTGCGGTGTTTACCGTCGAGTACCGCGGCGCGAGGCCAGTGAAACGCTCCGGGGTGACGGACTCATTGCCGTAGATCAGCGTGGTCGCAACCTGCTGGTTCATCCCCTCCAAGAACGCCATGTTCTCGCTGGCGCGGAAATTCTCCCTGTCGCCGGCCAGGTTCACGATGTCGCTGTCGATGAGAGCGAAAGCCTCCAGGTTGCCGCAGGTGTCGACCACCTGCGCGGTCGTCGATTTCGACCCTGGCACGCCGTAGTTCAAAAGCCTCCACGTCGCGGTCGGCAGGCCGGTGCGAATAGTTGTTTTATGGCCGGTCGCTAAATTGCCCTCCAAGGTCAGCATGTCCAACAGGATTTCGTTAGTCTGCGAGAGCAGTTCGATGATCGTGCCGATCTTGTACCCGTCCTCGACCCGTTTGGCCCAGTCCGCGTAAGTCATAACGTTAGTGCCTAACGTTGCCATGTGTCAGATCCTCATCTGCGCGTCCCGTCGTTACGGGAACTGTTGGGATAAAAAACTTCGCCCAACGTCTGCGCTTGGCGCGATCCATTGGCGGACGGGCCACCTTGAACAGGTCTGCCCTCGGAGAGGATGCGGGCTACGCGAAGAAGCGGGATAACAACTTTCGGGTTGTTGCCGACAGCTGGGATTGCGCTCAGGAAATCGGGACCGAACGGACCATTCGGATCGGATGCAACACGCTTGAACGTGTTGACCGAATCCTGTAGCCGGTCGCCGCCGAACTCCTTGTCGGCCTTGATCTCCGCCAGCCATTCGTTGTTCTGCTTGTCCCAGCTGGCTTGTTGCCTTTGGGTCGCAGCCTCGAGCATCTGGCCGGCGAAGTCGGTGAGCTTTTGTGCTTGCGGCGCGGAGAGCCGCTCCTCCTTGGCAAAGTTCGTAAACTCGGTGAAAACCGCATCGTTGGGATCGATGCCGGCGGGCACCGTGAGTTTTTCTGGGTCGAACGGCTCTGGCGCCTGCGCTGCCGGCGGCTCCGGGTCGCCCTCAAGCAGCAGGTTCGCGGCCTCCGCCTCCGGCGGCACCTCATTCGGCGAAGCCGGTGTCGTCGTCTCCGTCTCGGTCGGAGTCCCGCTCCGACCAGGTGTCGTCGCCGGTGTCGTAGTTTCCACCGAAGGCACTTGGCCGGCTTGGTCGCTCAACTCGAACCTCCTTCAGCATTTGCGCGTACATATCTTCGTTAGCCTGTATCAGCTCTTGTTGGAGCCGCAGGCCGATGAACCGCTCACCTTCGCGGAATGCCATAGCCAGCGCGTTGGTGGATCCCGAGGTAACCCACAGGTGACACTCGGCCAGCATCTGACGCGCCCAGCGGCGCCCGGCCGGGTCTTCCATCAGCCGGGCAAGCGCCGCCAACTCCGCGCGGCGTTCGGCGCGCAGCCTGGCCCGCTCGGAGCCTTTCGCCATCTATCCGGTTATGTTCCCTGCGTCGGCGCCGTGGCGTTGCCGAGCATCATCTGCATCGCGTTGATGCCGCCCCCGACATCGGTCTCTGATAGGGTCTTGGCGCCCTGCGCGGCTGTAGCCGCCATCTCGGTCGCCTGCGCCATCTGCTGCTGCTGCGCTCGCCCTTGGCGAACCGCCGCCGCATCCTCGTCGGAGACGATGATCTTGGGGCTAACGCCGAGGGCGGCGGCGTATTCGTCGACCGTCTGATCGGCGTTCAATTTGTCCAGAATGTCCGGCTTGACCGCCGCCAGATTGCCGGCAAACGCCCACAGCTTCTCGATCCCGGCGGTCGCGATGCCCTTTTGCGCCATCGCCAACATGCTGAGGTAGTCGACCTCGATGTGGGTCGCCTGGCCGGCGAGGCTTTGCGGCGGGGGCGGCAGCAGCTGCCCGCGGAACATGATCCCCCAGACCCGGTCAATAGCCGACCCCAAACCCTCCCGGCTCGACAGGATCCGCTCCAGCACCGGCCCCAAAAGCACCAGCTTTTCTTCCCGCCGCGCATCGATCTCGGTCGCGGTTCTAACCGTGGTCAAGTCGGTGATGCCGGTAAATAAATCGTTGTGAAATGTTATTTTTATCCGCTGTTGTACTTCTCTTATATCCTGCATCATCTCGGCGATCGGCGGCATCACCGTGTAGACCGGCCGCGCCCCTTCACGATCGCGCGAGAGCCCCGACACATAAGTCGTGCCGCCAGGCAATAATGACATCGGTTGGTTTTTGAGCTGCACGTCCGCCAACAAGGGCGGGTTCACCATCTTGTCGATCGCCTGCGCTTTGCGCCGCGTTTCCTGCTGCAATTGCTTGATGTCGCCCAAAGCGTCCATGCCGGGGCTGCGGCCATACGGGTCGTTGGACTGCACGTCCCAGCGCGGCGCCATAACCGGCCAGTCGTGGAAGCCGCGCGCCCGCAGCACCTGGTCCTGTGGCGAACCGACCTCCCAGTAGACCTCGCGGAACGGAAAGGTCTTCGCCACCCCGGCACTCTCGCCGACATTGCGCTCGATTATGTGGCAGATCACCTTCTCGCGGCTCTTCAGCGCGCCGTCCTTGTAGCCGTCGCGCACGTCCCGCGACACCTTCTCCTCGCCGAACTCCTCGACCAGCTGGCAATAGGTCAGGGTAAACTCGCGCGCCACCGTGCCGATTTCGAGGTCGTTGTTCAAGTCGAAGAAAAACTCTCCCAAACACGGATTGGAGCAGTGAATGACGTTCTCGAAATTTTCATAAATAACGACGCAAGCCGACCCGAATACCACCAGGTCGAAATACATGATAGCCATTGCCTGGTAAAAGTTGCTGGCTTGGAACACCGTCATCATGCGGCGCTCGCAATCGGTCAGCCACGACTGGACCTCGTAATCCTCCTCGTACCCCTCGATGCGCAGCCGGAACCACGGCCTCGTTGGCGAGGTGATGCCGTTCATCATGCCGCTCGCCAGCGTGCGCGCTGCCAGCGTGCCGGTCGAATCCAGTATCCGGTGGTTTATCTGGCTGCCGCGCGAGGTGTCGTTGGCCGCGACCAGCCAGCGGTAGCGGCGCGGCAGGACGTGCCCGGCGACGTCGCGCCAGTGCTCGAGCCAACTCTCGCGAGCCCCGCGCAGCCCGGCCAGCCGTGCGTCGGCGTACCGCCGGAATGCTTCGCTGGTCACAGCGTTCCCAGGTCGAAGCGAGCTTCGCCCGAGCTACTCACCCAGGAGGCTCTTGCGGGCGGTCGTGCCCGGGGTCACCGCCCCCAGCGGCCCGGTCAAAATACTGTCCGACAGCGCCCCGTAGCGCCGCGGTTGCGTGCGCGGCGCCACCGCGGCCGAGCTCGCATAGGTCGGCGGGGTTGGCGGCGGGGGCGGCGGCGGGGGCGGCGGGGGCGCCGATGCCTTGGCGCCTCCACCGAACATCAGGGAACCCTCAGCAAAAGCAAAGAACGGATCATTTTTGCGCAGCTCCGACCGTGTCCATCAATCGCTTAACCGTTTCGCACGGCTCCAGAACGGACAACAATTTGCCATCGGCGAGCCACACGATGCAGCGCGCCTCGCCGGTGACCAGCTTGTTTTGCGGGTTGGCCGGCGCCCGTGAGTGCATGCTTGTGATGTGCGATGGACTGACGGCAACCTCGCCGCCATCGACCCGGTGCAGGATCACAAGAGACATCGCGGCGATGAGCACGAAACCGCTCATCGGTTTGGGAACGCTGCGATGGGCGGCGTGAACGCGCCCGCGTACCTTGCCGTGCCTTTAGTAACCCTGATGTCGTCAAGGCGGCCGAAGAAGTTGCGGTTAACATTTTTGTCGTTGCCGATACATACGACCTGTGTCGAGGCGAAGAATGTCGAGGCGACAGTGGCGGATGCGATCACCGCGCCATCGGTGTAGACCCGCAGCACGTTGGAGGCATCGCGATCGGCGGCGAGATGCACCCATGTGTTAAGCGTGGGAGAGTAGCTCGCGCCAACAACGAGACTATTTGTGCCGGTAGTACTGTAGTAGAAATTCAGATTGCCGCTGGACGTTCCGAGGAACCAACCAAGATTGCTCGAGCCGCCGAACTGCGAAAGCACCCCACGGATGGCGGTTGGTGTTGACGTGAAATATGCCCACGCCTCTACAGTGAATTGGCCCGCGCCGAACTGGAACAGGTTAAAGTTAGTCGTTTCTATTCGCGACCCGCCAATCGTCGTGAAATCGGCGCTGCCAGTACCGAATTTTGGAGCGGTGGTGCTTACCGTAGTAAGAAATGGCGATAGCGTATTCGCGTAGGAGGACATATCCGTGAAACTGGCCGAGCCGTCGATCCCGTCACAATGGCACAGCAGGACGACATTGGCGAAAAACGGATCGACAGGAGTGCCGCCGAACGGGTTGATCAGGTAGCTCATGCGCGCGTTCCGATGAACGCGACCTTGAGTCCTTTGGCATTTGTCCCCGCCGCGTCGATGTCGATAGTGATCTCGGCGTCGTCGGCGAGGTTCAGATCGCTGATTACCGCGGCGGTGGCGGCGGTCGTGCTGGTCTTCTCGTTCGCGTCAATCGTCAGTCCGGTCGAGAATATCGACACACCGCCCTCGTTGACGTCTATCGCCGGATTGCCCGAGGTGCTCGCCGTCGACAGGCTGGCACGCACTGCCGAGAGCGTCATCGCCCACGGCATCCGGAAGGTCACTTTGGCTGCGCCGGTGGTCAGGTTGGACGTCTCGTCCGATACCGCTATCACCAGCGTCTCGCTCTTGGCCTGCGCTACGGCCGCGTAGGTTGCAGGCGATACCGCGCCGAGATTGCCGCTGCCATTGTTGGTCTGCAAATCGCCGCTAGTGCCGGCGACGGCGAGCACGGCAGTACCCTGCGCGATCCACTTCGTACCGTCCCAGCGCCACGAGGCAGCCCCAGCTGTAAAGCTCTGGTTGAGGGTCGGGCTGGCCGGGAAGTCGATCACCGCTTCGCCTCTAGCGCATCGAGCTTCGCCAGGGCATCATCGAGTTGTTGCCGCAGTGTCTTTATCTCGGCCTCGTGCGCCTGCCATCCGACCACAAGATCGGGAACCAACTTGGAGTAGTCCGCCATCCACGGTGTGTCGGGCATGTCGTCGGGAGGACGCACGATCATCTCTGGAAAAATGGCTTCCTGCTCTTGGGCAATGACGCCGCGCCCCCGAGAGCCGTCCGACTTCCAATTAAAATCCCAGATTTTAGTATCTCGCAGTGCGGTAAGGTCTGCCGCCAGGCACTCGTCAGTCTTGAGGCGTCCATCCGATGAGGTCGCATAAGTTGTCGCGGCGGCATTAGTAGCAATCGCCCCGACCTGCCCGGTAGCGTTCCGGAAGATGTGGTGATAGATTGTTGTGTCGATGGTCGTTGCCGTAATCATGACGCTGGACGCACTGGCCGCTATGTTTTGCTGAACATGAAAGCCAGTGGCGTCGATCGGCGACGCATTGGCGACCATCACCTGTCCGTTGAGTAGCGCACTGCCGGAAACTACCGTAGCGCCGGAAAATGTCGTGGTGCCGGTTGCGCGAACAATAGATAACACCTGTCCGACATACGTCCCTGCGTCGGAATAACGGTGGATGCCGAAATCCGAGCCGGCATTTGATCCGCTCTCGAGCGCCTCATTGCCGAACTGTACAAGCCAGCGGGGCGATGCGCCGGTAAAGGCGAAAATATTGTTCGAGAACGCCCCTGCTACTTTCTGCAGGTTCAGTACCGCGTCGCCTGCTGTGGCAATAGTCGCAGGCCCGGTCAGCGTGCCGCCCGTGAGCGGGAGCGCTGGCGTCGTCAGAGAGAGCGTACTGCCGGTGAGCGTAAGGCCCGATCCCACCGTCCAATTCGGGCCGGTGGCCCCTGTAGCACCCGTCGCGCCCTGCGGCCCCGGCATGTTGCTGGCCGGCACCCACTGCGACGAGTTGCCGTCATTGTACCACAGATAAAGCTGCCCGCCCGCGCTGTCCCACCACCCGGTGCCCTGCGTCGGGCTGGCCGGGGGCGCGTCGCCGATCGAGATCGAAGCGGCACCACCGCCACCGCCACCCGCTGCGACGCCATTGATGTATAGCGCCTGAGCATTGACCGAACCGGCGCCCATAAAGCCGCCGCTCGGATTGCCGACCTTCATGCCGCCCGAAACACTCAGGCCGCCTGCCGTGCCGTACACCTCCGTTTGCACGGCATCGTTGATATCGAGCCACCGAAAACTCTGCCCGGTGAACAACTCCATCGCAACGCCGCGGCCACCACCACCAACCGAGTTATCCAGCGCGGTGTCGTGGAAGATGATGCCCTTACGGAACTTCGCCACATTGTCGATGAACACCAGCCCGGCCGAGACCGGGTTGGGTGCGCTCGCCCCACCAGCCGCGATCGACAACCCCAAGGTCTGACCCGGCCCACTTATGAGGTGCGGCGTCACATCGTAGGTGGAACCGTAATTACCGATGTCGATCTCGACGCCGACAGTGGACCCGGTCACACCCGCGCTGCGCCGCGCCTCAAAGTAACCGCCCCAGGCAGCCGGGTTCGGGAACGGCCCCGCTGCCGAGGTGTCGTCATTGATCCCGTACCCGCTGATGCCGATCGCAGCCCCGGTGGTGCCCCCTGTGGCGGTCTGAGAGTCGCTGGTCCTCGACCCAACAGTGAGCGCCAGCGTGCCAACGGTCGAGAGAATGACCGACTGCGACCACTCGCCGGTATAGTTGAGGTTGGTCAGTTGCGACAGCCAGTTGCCCGGGCTGTTGGCGTGGTTGCCTGCGGCTACGGCCGCCGCTGCGCCGACAAACAATCGATCCGACAAACGGACAACGTGCGCGCCATAGTCGGTAAACAGTGAGTTGAGATTACCAATATCGCCGCCAGTTACGGTGAAGTCTCCGTCGATCGTATCGGAAGAACCACCCGCCCCAATATACGCCTTGATCTGGTCGAGCGAGATGTAATGCGGCATCGGACTCGAGGGATAGGAGGGCCGCAACAGCATATCGCCAGTGACGGCGGGCCACAGCGGCCAGAGACGCAGATCACCGTCCATCAAGCCCACATCCTCTCCGGCGCAAATGGATCGTACTCGCTCTCCACAAGCGGTTTGTGCGGATGCTCACCACCAGCGTCGAGGCTGGGGACAACCGGGAACGCAAAGGTGAGGCAAAGCGCGTCGGCCCAGTCGGGGCTCGGCACGCCCCTCGCCCGCATGTCCGCCTTGCGCTCGAGCTGGATCTCGTCGCGGCTGTTGAACCCATAGGTCGGGGCCAGCAGCTGCTCCTTCAGATCCTGACTGTCCTCAATCGCGCCGCCCACCAGCCAAGCACGCAAAGAACCCCACATCTCAGCCCGCTTGTTGGCATACCGCTCGCCCCCGGTGACCAGGTCGGAGCGGTCGGCGCGAGCGCCGAACTGCACGTCATGGACAGAGAGCCGCAGCTGCCGGCAGCGGTCAATTACCCCACCCCCGACACCGCCGCCGTCGATAAACACCGCATCAGCCCGGAGCGACTGCGCCAACTCGATAACCCGGCTCGCCAGCGCCATCGTGTCGAGACCCCGCAGCCGGGTGGCGGGGATGCTGCGCGCGTCGCGGCCCTTCCTTACGACGATGACGCTCTCGTCGTCGCCATAACGCGCCACGTCGACGCCCAGGACGCACGGGTCGAACCGCTGCGGCATCGCTTCGCGCTGCTGGGCCTCAGCAACAATCGCCGCGCTGATGAACTCACTCTCCCCGCTGCGCGGAAACACGCCGCGCACCCGGATGCGGAAATAGTCGCTGTCCTCACCGTAGGCGCGAGCCCAATGCTCAAACTGCCCCTTGGAAGTGAAGCTGACGCGCCGCGCATCAACCTGCGTCGTGTGCCAGCCGCTGCCCTCCGTGAAGGCGTCGCGAAAACGTCCCGTCGACTTGGTCGGGTTGCCAAAGGCAAACCACAGGCGCTCAGTGTCGGCGTCCGAGAGAAAGCCCGACGCCGTCTCCCAAATGATCGGAGGAATGGCGCTGGCCTCGTCAAAAACCATAAACACGCGGCGACCCTGGTTGTGAAGCCCAGCAAATGCCTCCGGGTTGCGCTCGCTCCACGCGATCATGTCAGTGCGCCAAGTGCGCGCCCGCTCCGCGTCGACGCTGAATAGGGCGGTGGCCTCCAAGCGAAAAAGCGGGCGGCCGAGAAATAGGCGATACCATTTCGCCAGTTCGACCCACGTCTTTGTTTTTAATTGCGTTTCCGTGTTCGCCGTGACGACGCCCCGGGTGTCGGTCGCGGTACTCATCGCCCACAAGACCAGCCACGCCACCAGGGACGACTTGCCTACACCGTGGCCCGATGCCACCGCCTCAAGAACCGCCTCGTCCGGCGACAACCCCTCGCCCACCCGCCGCAGCAGATCCGCCTGCCAGGGCTCAGGACCAGGCGAGGAGGAGAGCTCACCATCACCCCAGGGAAAGACAAAACGCACAAAACCCAACGGGTCGCCGGCATACGAGGCCAGGGCGTCTATAAGGGCGGAGAGATCCTCAGACACAAATCGTCAACCGATGGCGCTCATGAGGTATGTACCTTTGTGCAAGTAAAGGCCAAATAATCGCATGTAATCGGAGAGGGGGGTGCTGGAAAGCGAGGCCGCCCCCATCGGCGGCGGCACCCCCCGGGTGGCCACCCGGTCACGACCACCCCCCACCCTCGCGCGCGCGTGCGTATAGAGACGGTGTCGAGGCGCCGGGCGGGCCTGACGTGTCGCACTGTCGCACTGTTGGTTGTCGCTCTGGACCTTGCCCCAGAGTATCAAATGGGCTGCAGCTGGGTGAGTGGCGGATATGCTGGGGATCGTGCTGTCGCACAATGTCGTGGACAGCGTTTTGCGACGGCTGTCGCGCTACGTCATACAGTGTGGTGCGACAGGCTAGCCCTTGCCGTCCGGCTCCATGTCGATGATCGGCCCCTCGCCACGCTGTAATCTCTTACGCGCGCGATCAAGCTCCTCACCGATGCTGATGACGTTCTCATTGCGGTTGATCGAGCTGGTCAGCTTAGGCCGCTCATACGCAGCCGCAGCCGAGGCCGCACGCAACCTCGTCTCCGCCGGCTGTGTCGGGTCGTTGGCGATCTGCAGCAGGATTGTGTAGGCATCCTGCGGCTCTTGCGGCACATCGGCGCTGACACGCTGCGCGACGCTGTCGCCATATTTCTCGGGCCGGAGCTTGGCAATCAGCCATTTTCGATTGTCGGTGCGCAGTCGAGACCGCTGGATGTGCTCGGCGTTCAGCTCGACCCGGCCTTCGCGCTCCATCCAATCATTACTCGCGTCGTCGCTAATCTCGAGCAAGTCATCAGCCCAGCATTCTATTTGCAGTTCTTTCGCACGCGCGTACATGCTGGAAAAAGGCTGGCGATTTTGTATAAGCCAATCGACGACTGTTTGCCGTGGTGGCATATGACTACTTCGGCAGATGGCAGTGAGGGTTTCGCCGTGTGCAACGCGATCGCAGATTTCGGTAGCGATCTCGTCGCGGTAGACGCTTGGGCGACCGCGCGGTCGCTTGGCAACCGCCTTATCGCTCATCCCGTTAGACCTGCCTTCTGGAGCGTTCTGGAGCCCGCTGGATAGCCGGAAACCATTTTCCGCTATCTCGGATAGGGTTCCGCTCTTCCCGCGCTGTACGGGCTTCCAGCGGCGACTGCCGCATCCTGCTCATAAACGCCCTCATGTCCGACACTTCCTGTCAAGTCTTTTTGCGCCGTTCGAGCCCAAAATGTAGTGCCAGAACGCTCAGTGCCCCCAACAGGATGCCTTTGGCGACGTGTTCGTTGAGGCTTCGTCCGTTCCAGCCTTCCCTGAGCGCCCACTCGCGGATCGACATCTCGACCCCCAGCACGAACCACGATGCGCAACCGGCGGGGCTGTGCATGCCGCCGCAGGCAATGACCGCGTCGTGGATTTTCTGCTGGGCGCGCTCGGTGTGGTCTGCGCCGTCCGGCGCAGGCGTGCCGCCGCCCTGGCGCAGCCATGAGGGTGAGCGCAGCGGGTCGAGGTGGGCGCGTCGGAAGAGGCGTGCGAACAATTCGCCGGCTTGTCGGTGCTCCGGCGAGATATCGCCGCGGCGTTCGAGCTTATTCAACAGGCTTTCGACCTCGTATGGGCGTCCGATGCCGCCGGATGCGTCAGCCACCGTCTCGCGGGCCCGCTTGACGCGGCCGTGCTGGCTGCGCTCGGGCGATATCGGTGCAAGCGCGCTTGCACCTGAGGTGGCGATATCGGGGGCGCGTGCGGATCGGGTCATTGCAGGGTCACCGTGTCGCTCTCGTGCCGTATGACGGAGCGCAAAATCTCCGGCATGTCGTCGATGAGCGCCTCGCAATCGGTGCAGCGCATGCGGTCGATGGCGAGCGCCAAAAAATATGCCATCGCGAGAAACACCTCGGCCGGCGTATGCCCAAGGAGCGCGTCCTCGACGTCCTCGATCAGCGCATCGCGGCTGTCGCGGTCGACCGATGCGAGCACCTGGGCCAGCGTCATAGCGGGTCCATGCCCATCTCTACCGCGCCCGCGATCCAGACCTCTATCGTTGAGCGCGAGGTTAGGCAGTCGACCAGTCGGCGCTGCATCGCCAACCATTGCCGGTGGCCTTCCGTCGCGTGCGGGTTCTCGTCCCATAGCGGCGACATGACCCATTGCCGCAGGTAGGCACGCAGCGCCGCTATCTGATCGGCCGACAATGGTCCGCCGTCGAGATAGGCTTCGACCGCTGGGCGCAGCACACCCGATGTCTCGTGCATCCAGTAGCCCGGCAAATCGGTCATGGCGCAGGCCACGGGAGGTGGCCGGCGAGCAGTGCCAGCGCCAGGAACAGGATCGCTGCCGACAGGTGGTGCCAGCGCGGATGCTCGGGGACGCCGGTGGTCGAGAGCAGGGCAAACACCACGGCAAGCAGCAGGAACAGGGTGGCGATCATGGCGGAAACCCTATTCGCTTGAGGTATGGCACCGGAAGGGATCGCCATTCGAACTCGTCCTTGAACTCGCCGCATACGTGTTCTCGGCCAGTCACGACATGACCGGAAGGCAATCCCATTGACGAACTCGAAAGCCCCAAAATATCCACTCTTTCTTCGCCGCTGACTGGTGGAGATTCTATGCACTCACCAACCAACGAACTCAACGACCGCCACCAATCGCAGCCGGCGCAACACTTGCCGTTTGTGAAATAGAAACTGTCGAGAATCTCCTGCCTTTCGGTTTCGATGGTGCGGACGGCCATGGCTTACTCCGCGGCCTGCCGGCGTGGTTGCCGGGCGGCGGCGACGGCGCGCACCAGGCCAATCGAGAGCATGTAGGAAAAGCTCGGGTAGCCGAGTTCGCGGGCGATCGCCTCGCGTGCGGCGTGGGCACGGTTGTCCTTCTCGTGCTGCCGCTGCCGCGAGCGCTCGAATTGCTCGGCGAGCTGGCGCCGCTTCTGGGCGAGGTGGTCGGTCATGACGGTGGCCCGGGATCAAACAGGCTCGGTTGGTAGTAGCGCGTTGGTTGATCGATAACCGATGGTTGCCGTTTATTGCTCAGACGGCACTCCTCCTGCTCGTCCAGCCACTGTGAAAACGATTTCTTGCCCTTTGTGTTATTACACGAAGCGCAAAACAGCCGCACGTTGCGCGTATGTAATCTCGCCCAATCCTGGGGATGCTGTGGCGGCTCGCAGTGCTCTATTTGAATATCACGCTCATTAACAAACTCATGGCCGCAACCGAGGCACAAGCCCTCATCTGTCATCAGCGCGCGCAGTATGGGCACAAGGCTTCGGTAATTCATCTCCACCATAAAGAACTCGAACGAAGCACCAGCTTTCTGTGCCGCCGACCGCGCCCGTTGTTCGATAATCGCTCGGGGCCGATCGGCATTCTTGCGTTCATTACGGATTTTCTGTTCGCAATCCTTACAGTCGGTCGCGAACGTCACGGATGTAGATACGGTACCGTCTCTACGCCAACTCCGGTATCGGCTGTGATGTTTGAACCTTCCGCAGCTTCGGCATTTCCGCTCGCAGGGACGGTGTTGTTCGTTGCTCATGCGGCGCCTCGCAGTTGGGATGTTTCGCTCTTCCGAAACCTGTCGAGGCGGTCGATGTGCTTGCGGACATGGCGAGGCGTCGCGTCCCGCGACCCGGCGGCGATGGCGCAGTCGATGGCCTCCCAGGCTTGCATCCGTTGCGCGCCGTCCAGGCGGCCGGATGCCCAAACATGCAGGTCGCGCAGCCAAGTGTCCCGCTTGTGCTCGGTCACGGCCTGCCGGTGCGCCGCCGGGTCGCGGACGTGGACGGCGGGCGGCGTCCCGCCGCGCAGGCCCTCCAAGACCGCATCCAGAATGGCGACACGCTCGGCCCGCTCCTCCGGGGTCAGAGCATCCTGCTCTTCAGCGTCCCGCTGTTCCCGTTCGGGCGGATCGGCGTCGGCTCGGGCGAAGCCTCCTTCGCCCTGAGGCGGAACTGCTTCCGGCACATCCCGCGCCGGTGCCTCAGGCCCAATCTCGCTCGGGCCGCCCTCGTGCGCGCTCGCGCGCGGGAGCGGAGCGACCAAGTCCTGAGTCTTAGATTCTAAGATTCTTTCTTTAGGTTCTTGGTTACCCTTCGCGCGCGCGTAGGAACCGCTTGGTTTTGTTACCTCATTGATTTTATTAGAAGGACGTCCCCCTTTAGCACCGTTTTGCGACCATTTTACGACCCTTGTAACAGCCTTTTCCAACTCGTTTAGGCACCGTTTGCAGCAGATTTGAGTGCCGTTCCGGGTCAGCTTGCCGGCAGCGACGAGCCGCTTCAGGACAGCGTCGAACGCCCTCCCATGCAGCCGAACGAACCGCTTCAACTCGGCAACCTCGATCGGCCCGCCGCGGCTGTAGATCATCGCGCAGGCGATCCAGTAGACCCCGACATCGACGACATCGAGCGTCGCGGTGCCGGCCAGGAACTCGTCCGCATAAAAATCGACGTGCCGGATTTTGGTCATGCGTCATGCTCTCCTGGTTGTATCGGTCCAAGCCCTGCTTGGACCTGCGGCAACCCGGCTGGAGGCGGCATTCGGGCGCACGTTTCCTGCGCGGCCCAAAAGGGCTTGCAAAAGCCGAGGATGTGGGGAAGGATTGGAGCTGTAACGCACCAATTTCCTTCGGCCTCATCGCCGAATATGGCAGGCCCGGCTCTCAGCCGGGTTTTGCTATTTCTGGGATCTCTCTCCCGAGGATTGCTCCACCGGACAGCGTAAGCGAGGCGCCCCGGCTCCGGCAACAAGGATTGGGCGCGCTCGCTCATTTCGCCGGCCCCCGCACGACGCCCACCCGGTGATTGCGCTCGCGCGCCAGGTGCGAGGCAACGGCGCCGGCCAGATCGGCAGCGAGCCGCGCCGCCACCTCAAGCGGCAGCTCGGCGACCCCGGGCGGCGCCTCTACACCGGCGACATAGACCGAGATCCTGATGCGGTGCCCGTCGTCGCTGACGACCGCGCGGTTGGGCGGGGGCGGCTCAGCCATCGACGCCCTCGAGGTACATCTCCACCAGCTCGCGCACGTGCTGGGTGTGCATCTGCAGCAGCTCCGCGCGCATGCAGTCGCCCTCGGCGCGGTCGCCCGCGACCCGGTGCCCGGCGATCCAGATCGCGGCCAGATCTGTGATCACCGCCCCCTGCAGCTCGGCGGACTGGCCGGCCAGGAGCGGCATGATGTGATCGAGGAGCGCGTCGGCCTCTTCGCCGAGCGCCGCCACATCGGCGTCGTCGCTCACGGCGTCACCTCGCTTGGGCTGCGTGCCCAGCGCAGTTGCTCGTCACGGTTTTTGGGCGGCGCCCACATGTCCCACTGCCTGCCGGCATGGTCGAGCATCGGCAGGGTGACCGAGTAGCGGCTGGCAGAGCTGCCATCGACGCTGTCGGCCCCGGCAATGTGAGCGAGACGGCACCGCCGCTGCGTGTTGACCCGGCCGACGTGGTAATAGACGCCCCGCTCGGCGCACCAATGTCCCCACTCGACCATGCGGTCGAGCTTCCACTTCGTGCTGCCGCCCATAAAAATGCCGATGCGCCCCGGCATCACGATCTTTACGAGATCGTCCGGCTCCATCCCATCCTGAACCGGGATAAGCACAAGCTTCGTGCGGACCAGCAGAGGCGCGAGCCACACCAGGGATAGTCGAAGGCTATCGAGCCCGCCCTCGACAATGTCGGGGGCGACCACCCAATCTGCCTTCCGGCCCAGGCGATCGACGAGGGTCTCGAACCCAACATCGTCGAAATCGCGCCCAGTACGAAAGTCGGACCAGGCGCCATTGTCGATGCCATAGGCGAACCCCTCTGTGCGCCACGACCCCGTGCGCGAGACCACCAGGCGCCACCCCGCTTTGCGCAGGGCGGCGAGGTTGCGCTTCGTCCCGGTGCGGCTGGCGTAGCAGATCATCGCAGCTCGATCCGCCGCAGCATGAGGAGCACATCGGCGAGCCCTACCATCGTGCGGGCGAGAACCCAGATGCAGGGCTTGATGATGAGGCGGGTGAGCAGCCTCACGACGACCCGGCCCGACGGCGCCTCCCGAGGAGCCCCAGCCCCAGGAGCGCGCTCCCCAGCATCGCGAGCGAGCCCGGCTCGGAGACCGGGACCAGTTGTGCATTAAGGAGGGATGCTTTATAGCAGGGCGCACCCGCCGGATGTTTGCGCATCACGGCGGGCACTTGACCCTCATCCGATCCAACCGGACGAAAGGCCCTCCCCGTGATACAACTCCCCCTCGATCTACGCCAGAGTGGCGTTGCCTTCCCGTTTGGCCGCGAGGCCTCCGATCTCTGGAATAACTTTCGCACTGTAATAGGCAACACGCCGGTGTCTCGTGCAGGCGCATACGGCATCTATTGCATCCTTAATGGCAAGTGGTACATAGGGATCACAGGAATCAGCGTAGCTAAACGCCTCCACCAACATCGCTGGTCGGCGAACGGTGCCGGCCCAAAATTTAGAAACGCTTTGGTTAAGTATGGTTTCGATAATTTCATTGTAGTCCCCTTATTCTATTGCATCAGTGATGATACAACAGAGCTTCCGTATATAGAACTAGCTCTGATCAGCACATATAGCTCTAGCGGAAAAACCGGATTTAACACTAACCTTAGCGCCGGCATAGTGGGTCCATATGGACCCGAGTTTGGTGCAATAATGAGTGCCGTTAGAAAAGAGCATTTTTCTGATCCGGACAATTTGGCGCGACACAAAGTAAGACAAAAGAAATCGCATGCCCGGCCTGAGGTGCGGGCCAAACTGAGCGCCTCCTTGACGGAATATTTCGCAAGTCCGGAAGCGAGAGAGAAAGACGGCGCCGCCGTGAAGCAATCACATGCGCGTCCCGAGGTAAAAGCCAATATAGCCAACGCCCAACGGAAGCGTTTCGCGAATCCTGAAGCCAGAGCCGCAACCAGCGCGGCGACAAAGGCAGCGATGGCACGGCCTGAGGTTTTCGAGAAAGTGAGCAAGGCGTCCGTAGAAACATGGAAGGACCCTGAGGTTAGACAAAAGCGGGTAAGCGCTAGGAGAGCCTTGTCTATAGTTGAATGGCAGGACCCGGAGATAAGAGCGAAACGCATTGCGGGTCTAAAGGCATCATGGCAAAACCCTGAAGTTAGAGCTAAGCGTCTTGCTGGCGGGAAAGCAGTACGAACACGAGACGCGGCCGATTAATCGGCCGTTCTCCTGCGTCTGTAGAATATCCCCAAACCCACAAGAGCAGAGCCAAGCAGTGCAAGAGATTCCGGTTCTGGTACAGCTTGGCTTGTTTTTATCTCCGTCGCGCCACGGTTCAACAAATTTGCCCCAGCAGTCAGCACGCCGGTCGCCTGCTCCGTCATCGAGAAGAGGGGACCGTCGCTCACCACCCCGGAGCCGTTGTGCGAGAAACTGTCGGCAGCGAAGATGGCGCTGCTGGTGAACGTGTCGATCAGCGCGCCTGGGGTGTCTGTGGCGGTGTCGGCACCCTGTGCATTGGCCGGGTCGTTGTACCAATTGAGGGTAATGTTGGACCCCACCGCGTTCTGCCACACGCCGCTGCCTGCGGTCGCGAATTGTGTTACCGGCCCGATAAAGTTGTTATCCGATACTGTGACCGTGACCTGAATATCGGACCCGGTGGTGTTGATAACGCTCAGCG
>Ga0207661_10000163_pt1 | contig 43092 bp, 46 predicted proteins | sample KBSC713LmetaG_FD_184337 | JGI IMG/M metagenome (GOLD analysis project Ga0207661, IMG submission 184337) | Corn rhizosphere microbial communities from Kellogg Biological Station, Michigan, USA - KBS C7.1-3L metaG (SPAdes) (version 2) | ecosystem: Host-associated > Plants > Roots > Rhizosphere ...
AAGGTGGCCTTAATTTTTTCGGCGGTTTCGGGCAAGAACGGGACGAGCAACTCAGCAATTTCGAGCAAGCAGCCCACCTGGTAGGCCAGCACCTCGCGCAAATGGTCAGGGTCGGTCTTGGCAAGTTCCCAGGGCTTTTCTTCGTCGATGTATTGGTTAAGACCGCGCACCTGCACCCAGATTTCGTCCAGCGCTCGGTCGAAACGGCACTGCGCCAAGGACTCGGCAATTGGCGCGCTGTCGTGCTCGGCAGCGGGGGCAGCGCCTACCACACCTTTTTGGTACTTTTGGATCATAACGGCGGTGCGCTGGACGGCGTTGCCCAGCTCGTTGGCCAGTTCGTTGTTGTAGGCGTTTTCAAAGGCGTCCCAGCTAAAGTCGCCATCGTTGTAACTGGGGATATGGCGCAAAAAGTAATACCGGAAGGCGTCGGCGCCGTATTTGCTAATAACTTCTTCGGGTGCTACCACGTTGCCAATACTCTTGCTCATCTTTTTGCCGTCCATGGTAATGTGGCCGTGCGCGTACAGCTGCTTGGGCAGCGGCAGACCCAAACTCAGCAGCATACCGGGCCAAATAGCGGCGTGGAAACGGATAATATCCTTACCCACTACTTGCACCTGGGCGGGCCAAAAGTTCTTAAAGTCCTCACCTTCCGGATATTTAAGCAGTGTTAGGTAGTTCATGAGCGCCTCAAACCACACGTACATCACCTGAGTTTTGTCGCCCGGTACGGGTACGCCCCACGCCAGCTTTTCGTGCGGGCGCGATACGCTAATATCTTCCAGACCTTCATTCAGCACCGCCAGGATTTCGTTACGGCGCGTTGTGGGCACAACTTTAAAACTGCCCGATTCAATAGCGGTTCGAATTTTGTCGGTGTAAGCACTGAGTTTAAAGAAGTAATTTTCCTCTTCCAACTTCTGGTAAGCCTGGGGATGGTTGGGCTTCATGCGCTCTGGATCGGCCTTGGATTCGGGCACAAACTCTTCTTCTTTTACGTCGTACCAGCCAATATATTTACCCTTGTAAATGTCTTTTTCGAGGGCTTTCCATATGAGCTGGGCGCGGTGCTCGTGGTCTTTATCGGTGGTGCGGATAAAACGATCGTTGCTGATGTGCAACTCGTCGAGCAGCGCGCGGAACTGGCTGCTCATTTTGTCGACCAACTGCAGCGGCGTAACCCCCAGCTGCTCGGCTGTTTGGACATTTTTGGTGCCGTGTTCGTCGGTACCGGTGCTAAAAATAACTTCGTCGCCGCGCTGGCGGGCAGCCCGAGCCAAAACATCGGCCATGATAAATTCGAGGGCGTGCCCAATGTGCGGCTTGCCGTTCACGTACGGAATAGAGGTGGTCACATAATACTTCATGATTGTAGTCTACCTGGTTTTAAGATGGTAATCGAGAAAAATAAATAATGGTAAGAGAAAACTATGCCCGCGGGGGCATCGTGCGCATAGCGGCTGGCCGGAAGACAGTTCTCATGTTGTAGATATTGTATCACCTTTACCAGTCGAGGGTTAACGCGGCGCTATTTTGGGTGGAGGCGTCAAAGGTTGCCGTACCAAACTGGTAACGCAGGCGCGTTTGGGAGTAGCCGTCGTAGGATTCGTCTTGACCCTTGCTGTCTTTGAGCGGCGTAGTGTGCATTTCGGCATAGGCCGGCAGCTTGGCGGCAGGGTCTATGTAGTACTCCATGTGCAGGCCCTGGCCACCGGCGCCGCGGTAAGCAAAGGGCTGTTTGGCCGGGTCCAGCCCGGTTGTTTTAAAGGCCCACAGTAAATACTGCAAACCAAAGTAATCGCTGCCGCTGCTAGGCGACGCACCCGATTTAATGGGAGTAAGGTCGACCGTAAAGTGCAGATACGGCTTGCCGGCGTGGGTGCTGAGCTGCACTGCTTTTACGCTAATAAGCCCCGCCTGTTTTTGTAAGTAGGCGGTATATTTTTGGGCTTGGTCGGCGGTTAAGCCGCCAGGGATAAAACTGTCGCTTACGTAGTAGTCTTGCAGCTGGCCGACATTACAAGGATTGTCCGGCACAATGGGTTTTATGCGCCAGTCGAGCATTGCGCTAAGTCGCGAAGCGTCTTGGCCGTCGAAGCAGCGCTCCTGGGACAATTGGCCGCTAAAGGCATCGTCTTGCGCGTAAACGCTTTGTTTGGTTTGGTAGTCAAAGCCTACCTTATATGTGCTGCGCCGGGGGCTGAGTGTGGTGGGCGAGTCGCCGTCGGCCTGCTCGGTAGTAAGTACAACCTGCTTTTGCTGAGCGGCAGTAACGACGTAGCCAAAAAAGGCTGCGGTTTTGTCGAGCCCGGCCACGTCGGCATCGGTTAACGGCTTGCTGGCTAAGGTGTTAACGAGCGCCGTGCTGGCCTTGGTGTCCGCCTTCTGCACCTTGGCTGCATCAGGGCGTTTTAACAGCCAAAAGGCGGCAGCGGCCAGCACGACCAGCGCCACTGCCAGTCCAATGTACAGCAGCTTCTTGCGTCCGGGTTGAGGCGGCTCCACATGGGCGGCAGACGTTTGGCCTGCTGGCGGCGGCGCTACGGACGGTGTGAGAGATTCTTGTGGGGGCATATATAAAGTATACCAGCAGCGGCTTGCCGCTGCATCCGGGCAGATGTTTGTGTACTCCCCCTGTGCGGCCGAGTAACTCGGCAATACAGGGTGGTGCGCGGGGCGGGACTTGAACCCGCACGCCCTTTCAGGCAAGAAATTTTAAGTCTCTCGTGGCTACCAATTACACCACCCGCGCAAGATATGTTTTCTTAGTAAGGTTCGTTGGAGGCGCCGACCGGAATTGAACCGGTGTACGAGGTTTTGCAGACCTCTGCGTAACCACTCCGCCACGGCGCCATAACTAGCATATTCTACTCAATAATAAGGAGTTTGAACAGGGCTTAGCCCGAGAAACGTCGGGGCTAATATAACTCTGACCTTCCCTTTTTCCACCGCTACAGCACTTTACTAAGGGCGGCGCGTAACTCCTGCTGCACCGCTTTGGGGCCAATAAGCAGCAGTTCGAGCCACTGGTACCGAATGCCGCCCCAGTTTACCAGCACCGCACCAGTTTTGCGGCGGGGGTCGTACTGCAGGTCGCCCAAGGCAATATCCTTGAGGCGTTGGGCGCGAACGGGCGTATGCAGAGTAGACCACTCAGCGGCACCAAGCCTTTGAGCAATGACCATTGGGTACAGGGCTCCGGTCCAGCGCGGATTACACTCCAGCACAAAATAGCTGCCATCGGCGGTCACGGCAACATCTATGCCCATTTTGCCGCGCAAACCGTCCTCCGCAGCTTTATGAGCAATAGCCTCGGTGGCCTGATCGGGCCGGTAAGGCGTCGGGTAGGTTGTGCCCATATACTCAACCCCATCGATAATTTGCTCGGTGTTCTGTAAATGCACCACTTTGCCAGCGGGCGTGATGTTGTACAGCACACTCAAAAACGCCACCGCGGGCACTCCCTGCTGCAGCTGGTACTCACCGTGCACATGGGCAATTGCCCGCTCAACGTCCAGCGCCGTGGTGCACCCATACACGCTACTGCCGGTAGAGGAAATGGCGCCTTTGACATACAGCGGAAAAGCCAGATCGGTATAGTCGGGCACAGCCCGGGCCGTGTTGCCAAAAACAGTTTTGGGCACCGGAGCAATGCCTTGGCACAAACTCATAAAACTATTTTTGTTGAGGTAGGTTTTGGTTGCCTGCAAACGCGCTGGGTTAGGCCGCACCGCGTTAATTTTGTCTATAAACAGATACACCGACAGGTGCTGCGCGGGAAACTCATCGGCCACCTGCGCTGCAAGATCCCAAATAACGTGATCGGTACAATCCAGCCCCACCCGCCGGTAATGCTCCTGGGCGTACGGGTAGTCTTGTTGCAAATCGGGGTCGAACTGAATAACGTCGCCCGGCTTGGTGCAACCGTGCGCCCTGGTTTCGTAGTACTCAAATCCCCCGCCGCGGGCCATTTTGTGGTACGAAAACGGGTCACGCCCGTACAACGGCTCCGAAAAATGCAGGCTGTGATTAAATAACGTCATATTGTACCCACCTTACTCCTGTATTAATCGGCTAAACAGGATATCCTTCTCTCAATTATACCTTAGCCGCGGTACATACTGCCGGTTAGCCGCCTAATAGACCGAGTTCCAGGGCCACCAAGGTAAGCGCCGTAATACTCTGCTGGTCGGTTATGGTACCCTGCTTAACCATACCCAGCGCCTGTTTTAAAGGGACCTTGAGCGTTTCGGCAATCCCCTCTTCTTTTTGTTCGTTGGTACTCGTCATGGTTAGGCCGGTGGCTAAAAAGATATGATTTTCTTCGGCCACGACGCCGTCGGCGGGATAAGTAACCCCGAGGTGCTTCCAGGTTTTGGCCGTCAGGCCGGTTTCTTCCTGCAGTTCGCGCTTGGCAGCTACGAGCGCCGGCTGGCCGCCGAGCCCGCCGCCTGGCACCTCCACCGAATAATTATCATTGGTGTAGCGGTGTATGCCTATCAAATATACTTGCATGTCTTCGTCTAAAGCTACCGTAAAGGCAGCGCCGCCTAGCACCACGACGTGGTAAAACCCCTGGGAGCCGTCCGGCTTGATTACGGCGTCCTTCCGCACCTCATAATAAGGATTTTTGTGCACAATTTTGGAGGAGAGTATCTCCCACTTGCCTCGCTTTATACCCATATCCTTGATGGTAGCAAAATCTCGGCCAAAAGATACCATATATCCCGAGGATTATCTGTTAAACTGGAAATAATTATGCAAAAACCGGCTAAACGGCAGGTTGCTTGTCGGCAAATACGACCAGGCGGCTGGAATAGCTTTTTTGGGCGGCATCCCATTTTCCGCCGCAAGTAATGAGGTTTAGGTGAACGCCGCTGTCGGTGGAGCGGAATACCTCGGCCGGATTGGCATCGTTGCCGTAGGTGCGCAGCTCGCGCACGACAAAGGCGATGGTGGCGCCTCGGTCGTCTTCGACGTACACATTGTCGCCGGCTTGTAAGGTATGCAGATTGTCAAAAACAGCCGCAACGCCGTCCTTCCAGCCAAAGTGCCCATCTATAACCGCATTGCCAGACGCTCCAGGCACCGGACCTCTGTCGTACCAGCCAGCGTTGGCCGGCACTCTTGGTGCGCCAAGTGCGCCGTCGGGCGTGAGCGCCACGTAGTCTAAGGCAGCGTCGACGTTGATTTTGGGAATCTTAAGACGCATGGGGTGCCCGACAACGCTGGTCTGGACGGGCGCCGGCATGCGGTACAGGGGCGTGCTAACCGCCGTGCGAGGCCTAGGCGCGGCTGCTGGTTTGTGCAGGGCCAAAAACACGCCAAGCCCCAGGCAGCACACAAGTTCTACCACAATGACCCCTGTTAATGCCCGCTTGGCCGTCTTTATCGACACATGCATACGGGTGTCTCTTCGCCGGGCTTAAGCCGCGTGCTTTCTGCGGGCCAAGTACAGAGCAGACAAGGCCGCCAGGGCACCGGCCGAAATGACCAGTAGCAGAGTTGTAGCATGCGTGTCGCGGGGAGCAAGCCCAGTGTTTGGCAAGCCGGGCGACGATGTGGTAGTACTGCCGCCGCCGCTACTGGCGGGTACGGTAGTGCACGTCGGTAAGGTTATGGTGTCGGTGTCGAGCGTAACCGTACCGTTACGGGCCAATAATCTGCCGAGTATATTGGCGCCATTAGCCACGGTAATCGAATTGAGGGCCAAGATATTTCCCTTAAAAGCGGCGGTGGTATTAATAGAAGCTGTGTCTACTTTCCAAAAGACATTGCAGGCCGAGGCGCCGTTAATGAGCGACACCGTACTGCCCGGCCCCACCGTAAGCCCGGTTCCCGAAAAGCCCATTTCAAAGATAAACACCGAGGAAGAATCGTTTTGGCCATCCAGCACCAACGCACCGGCACCGGCCGTAATTTGGAACTGGGTGGAGCTAGAGTCGTACACGCCTGCTGTTTTAGTCGTGCCGCCCAGCTCGGTAGCAACGGTGGTAACTGGTGTTCGGCCGGCAGCATCAATAAAGGCTGCTGTTAGGTCGTTTTTAGCTGTGACGAGCAGCGGGCCGTTGGTGACGCGGCAGGGCAAGGGGCCCGCGGCATCTACAGAATAAATCGTGCCGGTTACCTGCGCACAAAGCAAGCCGATGCCAGCGCCAGTGGCTGGGCTGAGCCCCACATTACCGCTAATAACCGAGGCGTTGCCAGCGTCGGTGATCCCCGGCGTGCCGGCCAATATGGCAAATGGAGCGGCGGACTGCAAGTCAACAGTGGCCTGCGCGGCATACGAAGTGCCGGAGCGCATACTCACCCCTGCCAGGCCAACCGCGAGCAGCAGGGCAAAAACGGTTACTATTGAGTATTTTTTACGTTGTGTCATATGGTTACCCTTGTACATGTTTAGTTTGTTGGTGTGTGACTGGAACTTTTAAAGCCGCTTTTCTCATCTCGCGCGGGGAGACTTTAAAGGCGTCTTTAAATACATCGTTAAATTGCCGCAGGCTGGCAAAATCAGCCCGAAAGGCAACATCAATAATAGGCAGTTTGGTTTCGCGGATAAGCGACAGAGCTATGGCAAGCCGCCTGGTGTTATTGAGGCTGGTGGGCGAAACACCCTTTCGGTCTTGAACAATACGCCGCAAATGCCGTTCGCTAATGTGCAGCGAATCTGCCAGCCCGCGCACGCCCTGCTCGTCAAGAGCGCCGGTATCAATACTGTCTAAAACTTCGACCGACAGGCCGGTTTCTAAACGGTTGGGATGGCAGTGGCTGCAGGCCCGGTAATTATGGGCTTGGGCCTGTTTGGCCGTATCAAAAAAGAGATAGTTTTTTTGCACCGGGTGTGGAGCAGTGCAAGAAGGCCGGCAATATATCCCCGTAGCTTTGAGCGCAAAATAAAATATACCGTCGTAACGCTTGTCTTTGGCAAGTACCGCACGGTAACGCGCCGCTTTGTTGAGCCCACCTATCATGCATTCATCTTGGCACGGTAATAGCATATATACTAGCGGTTATCGGACATCGGGCAAAAGCCAACTAAAATATCTCGGCTTGTAAAATACCGGGTGCCCGGGCGGGATATTTTACACGGTGTGAGCAGACAAGCGGCCGCGGACACGCATAAGGGCGGTCTGGGCTGGCGCGATCGCCTCGCGGGCCGCGTCGCGCTGTCCTTCTTCCATATCGTCAATCTGCCCGTCTAGCCTCAGCAATGTTTCTTCGTAGACCATGAAAGCGTCATGGGTAGTGGCAGTTACATTCGGCTCTCTCCCCAGGGAGGCGATGTGGTCGCAAAGGTAAGGGCCGATATATTCGAACGGCACCCTGCGGGACAATGCAATATCGTGCCACAGCGCCGCCGTGCTGAGTGTATTAGAACCGTAGGTCATAAGATGGAGCGCGCGGGCCCGGCGGATCATATCGTGCTCGTCGATTGGCATAGCTGTAAGTTTGTCCCATATGTTACGGGCAACTGCAGTACCGGCGGGGCCGGGGTGTAAGACTTGAAACAGACAGTAGACATCCTGAACGACACCATAGACATCTGTTAGACCGCCGGGTGCGGCAGTATACTCTGCCCTATTAATAACAGAATTAACCACAAAATCCCTAAACTCTGTCGCGGTCATGCTCAGCACCGGCAAACCTCTGGCAGTAATGCGCAGTGCATAATCCATGCCTTGTTGCTGCGAGTTTTTAAGCAGTGCGACGGCGACGGGCAGCTGGTGCGGGTTGCTCGCAAAAAGGGTTTCCATCTTAGCCACCAACTCTTGTTTTTGGGCCACGCTCAGCCCCAGCCCAAGCTGGCCGGCATCTCTTGAGTAAAGCGCGTCATCTATTATGTGGGCCAGTTCCTCCGCGGCATGAGCGGCACCCTGCGAACCGAGGCTCGCTATGCCGGCGTCGAGTTGCTGCTGCCACTCCGCTATGGACGCGCTCCGCTCGGGCGACGGCTCCATAATTTGGACTACCCGCGGCAGCAACCGCACAGCCTCCGCGGCGTCCGGGCCGCCCTGAGTGGCCGTCGCCGGTGGCCTCGGCACGTCTGCACGGGCCAGCACCCGGACCCCGTCGCCTGGCAGGGGATAAAGATTGACGCGGGAAAGGGCAGTATCCAGATGCTGAGGCTCGCCGCCTTGCACGCTCACCTGTTCGCCATTCGCAAGCTGTACAATTAGGGGAGAGCCGGATTCCATAGCGTTGTGGTGGCCGGTACGACCCCCCAAAACCAGGCCCCCAATGCTCTGCTCCCGCCTTGTTGTGTCCTGTGGCGGCGCGACTACGGTGCCGTCTATCAGTACTAATTCGCCGTGGCTCAATGCAGCGCCCGCCGTGGCCAATGGCTCCTGCACGCCAACAATTGTCTGCAGCGCGCCGGTGTGTCGCCAAAGGCTTGGGGTGGAGCTAGAAACTGCTATGTCGACTTGGGTATAAGTTGGCCCGTAAGCGGTAAAAGTATCGGCCGTTGGTGGGTCGAGGGCCCCCAGCGAGAATACATCCCCAACTGTAGCGGCGCGAAAACAGAGTACAGGCCCCTCCTCTTGTTCTTCGACCGAGAAAAACCCATTGACCCGGACCGTATCGCCTGGAGCGAACACGCAACCGCCGATCCAACCGCCGACACCGTGAGGGATAATATCACTGCCGGGCGGCACATCATCGGGATTTGTCCCCTCACCTATAAACTGCTTTGCTAAACCGGGGTGTTGTTGGTGGAGCGCAGCCAAATCCCCCGCGTTTTGGGTAAGCGTGGCTACAAATTCGCTGGCGGATACGCTCGCCGGAGAAGCACTTCGTTCTGACATATTAGGGCATATAATACCATCAAGAAGCAGCGCCTACAACACCACTTGCTCGCTGCGGCTTGATACAGTCCTGCTATTTAGACAGCTGGGCCAAGCAAAGGCCAAAAAGTATGTTCGATACTCATGTTCTTGGACGAAAAAGAGCTCCAGATGCTATTTCGTAGTTCACTTTGGCTAAAAAAGCGCAACCTATCGTCGTGCATAAGGTATTGCTCTATATCCAGGTACAGATCTCGGAGAACCAGCTCCTGTTCCCGGCTGAGCGAAACAGCTTGGCCCGAGGGTAGTTGCGCGGTTATTTCACGGAGTGTGTCGAGCTTTGCGTCGATTTTGCTTGGGTCGGATACCAACCCGGCAACCTGCAAAATTATATCCACTGACGATGCTTCGCTCGTCTTGCCTTTGCCAAATAGCTTCTGTAGCCAGACGATTTTTTGATACGGTAGTCCGATAGCATTAAACTGATAGGCGGCAATAACCAGGCTGGCGTCCCCGACTATGATCGGCAATGCATATAAACCGGTGTTAAAGATCCAGTTATTGTAGCCAATGAGTTCTAGGAGTGCGGTAAGCAGCGCAGCGGTAAGCTGGACACTCAGGCCAATGATGAGCCAGCGAAAGGCCTTCTTATAACCGAGCCCAATTTTTCGGCCCAACCGTATGGCAAGGTACAGAGCCGCACCGTAGGTAAACAAGGGCAGCGTTGGGATGAGCTCAAAAATATCGTAACTGGTTTCGGGCACATGGAGGTCGGCCACGGCAGCGTGCGGCAGCAGCGCGTGCAGCCCCCATGCTGCCAAGCCGAGGCCGATAATCAGCTTTATCGAGGTGACCCGGCTTTGCATCCCCAGGATCTGGGCAAATTTGCGGGTACCCAAAAACATTAAAATAGACGCTGTAAAGTATCCCATGTACGCCAACACGTAAAACACCGGATTATTCCAAAGATCATAAAATACCGTGAACGGCGCGAGCATGGCGGCCAGGCTAATAGACAGCTCCGCGAAAGCAATAAAGCGATACGCCGGGCGCAACTCTGCTCTAAAGTTGCGCAGCGCCAGCAGGAAAAGCCCTGCCCCTGACACCGCAATGACCATATCAAACAGCGTAATGACCGTCCCATAAGGAGCGTAATTGGTAATAATATTAGCTGGCAGCGGCACAAGCAGCCACAACCCAGAAAAAATTGCTGCGCATACAAAAATGAGCACTATCCCTATTCGTAAACTGCCGACGCTTCGCTTCATCGCTACGACCTTTGCCCTTAGGTAAAAAATATTACTGCTACTGCTTAGCCTAACACATCTGCATGTATTGCGGGGATAGATGGCGTCTGCGAAGAGAGGTACTGTTATAAAGCTACGGCAGAGGAAATAGAGGAATGGTAACATCAAGGATTGTCTAGTATTGCGCAACACGGCGTGCAGGCCAGACGAGCAGGCGACCTTTAATTGGGCGGCTTAAACCACCGAACCTGTGGTGAGTTCGCCTGCTCTTGTGTAGTTGGCCAGTATGACGCCGCTGGGCAGCGCTTGGGAATCATTAAGTTTGAATGCCGCTGGGATTGTCCCCTCGGCGAATAAACGCTTGCCGCTGCCAATAGTAACGGGGTATATTCTGAGCCGCAGCTCGTCCATCAGGTCGTTTTTGAGCAGGGTTTGGAGTAACACGGTGCTGCCCCACACATGCAGTGCCGGCCCGTCCGCCGCTTTTAAGGCTTTAATTTTAGCCCCCACATCGTCGTTTATAAGGGTGGAATCTGGCCAGGTAAGTGCGACGCCTTTGCCGGATACCACGTATTTTTTAGCCTTATTAAATGGGTCGGCTATCGGCCCGGTTTGCTTGGGCCAGTAAGCGGCAAATATTTCGTATGTTTTGCGGCCCAGCAGCATGCCAAAGGGCTCGCTCAATTCTTGATTGATTATTGCGCTAAACGCTTCGTCGGTATACGGCGCGGTCCAGCCGCCATACCGAAAGCCGCCGGAAGTGTCCTCGTCTGGGGCACCGGGCGCCTGCATAACTCCATCTAAGCTCACCATTGCAAATACTACTATTCTTCTCATGCTTTTATTTTAGCAAAGGAGGTCCAGGGGCGGCCCGGGCAGCAGCAACAGCAAGCGTGGCGAGCCTCCATTTCCGCGCAAATATTTTACCGGCCGGCTGGATGGGGCTGCCTGCGCAAAGAACCTACAATCTCGGCCGAAAGGCTGCTGGCGGCTAGCTGCTTGGCGTGGGCATGCTTAATGGCGATGAGCTTGTCGGCTATCGCTTGGGGTATGGCGAGGCCAAGCTTATCTACCAGCCAGTGATACGCCCCGATCAAGTTGACTTCAAGAAAGACAAAGCTCCCATCTTTGCGCTCAATCAGGTCAAAGGCGCCGTAGCCGACATCCATCTTTTGCAGCAATGCAACACACTTTTCTGCGATAGCTTCGGGCAGTTTTTCATCTTTAAACTGCACAAACTCGTCGTAGAATTGCAATTTACGCCAGTCTGACTTGGCCTGTTTTGTAGTATAAATTGCCGCTGGGAAAACTTTATCACCCACTACCGTAACGCGCCATTCACGCTTTTTGGCTATAAATTCCTGCCAAATGCCGGGGAATGGTAAGGTATGACGAAGTTTTTCGTATTTCTCGCTATCCACCACTGTGGTAAGCATGTGGTGTAATTTCTGGTCGATATACATTCGGCCATTTGGCAGCTTGACTGCCACCCGCTTATCCCCAAACGAATGGAAGGCGAGGTCCCAATCGTTACTAATGACAGTGCGAGGCGTTTCAAAGCCAACTTCATGCGCAAAGTGCGCCTGCACGACTTTATCTTCATATATAGAATCGATCATCGCCGGCGGGACTAACCACCGGTTACTCGGTATGCTATTCCATAGGGAATCCTGGGATTCGCAGCGTTGCCGGTCGAGATATATTAAGTGGGCTTTGTTGAGCTCGTCATCGGTAAAATAATTGGCGCGCTTATACCAGGCCGCCTCTATATCATCGACAGAAAATTCTCTGTCACCATAAACAAAAGTGGTGCGCGCATTCCGGTCTACGACCATTCCTGCGCGCACCTCCCCACTGGCAACTTTATCTGCTTCATACACTAGGACGTCTGCGCCGTGCGCTTTAAGCGCCTTTATTACCGGACGTAAGATAATCTCGTCCCCGCTAGTGGATGCTATGAGAATCATTAGTTTATGCTCCAGTCAATTGCCAGATTAAATCATTGCTTAAGATCAGTCGTCGCCGGTGGGCGCGCTGTAGGTAACACCGCGAGTACCGCCGTGGCCAGCTGGATATTCGAATGCGGCTGCAGGATCGGTACGCATAATCTCTTCGACAGCTGTCGTCGCTACCTGGCCAGCGGCCCGGGCATACTCTTGCAATTCTAGAGACGGGGGGACAATCTGCCCTTCAACGCCGCTCAATAGTAATGCTTCTCCCATATATCTCACTTTCTTATACTTAACCTAGTGATAGGGTCGTTGGCGATGAGTCCTCGTCCGGATCAAGGCGCTCCGTCAACTAACAGTGCATATCCACTGCTAGACTTCAGTTTAAAAAAGCTCGCTCTTTTATTCATTGACGCTTTTGTCATTGATTTTTTGCGCCCCAACGCCGGATGGATGGTCGCCCGGGGGGCGTCACGACAGCTGTTGGGCGAGTCGGATGATTACGTCTCTATATCGGGGACTTTCTTCGTCGGCAAGTGTTAAGGCGCGGTGTATCTTTTGCTCGAGGTGTATATCTTTTGTGGACTTAAGGGCGACGTGTATTTCCATTTCTGTTTTGAGGTCAGATAGCTCATAGACCTTCATGCCATTCAGTTTTCTGTTAAAACGTTTCTCGAGCCGGTCCCTTAACGCAAAGGGGTCGCCAACCTTAAACACGGCCATGCCTTTGCCTACGGTAGTCGCAAGATGCATGGCGCCCAGAAAATTGGCTGCGGGCTGCATGAGCACGCGTTGCTTGGCAACTTTTAAGTATTCGAGGAATACTTTTTGCTCCCCAAGCACAATCGAACTGTCGATGACGTTTCGGAGTGAACGGAGGTATTCCATATCGGTAGGCGGCAAGCCTTCCATTGCCTGGGCAGCATGCCGCCTGCTCATGTCTGCAGCTTTAGGGTCAAATGTAGCGTTGTAGGGTGTTGGGAACAAGCCCAAGACCCTATATGCCGACGCCTCCAAGGATGCAGCATAGCTGGGGGTGAGGTGGGAAAAGTCCTTGTGTGGGTAACGCCGTAACGCGCTTATTATTGCTTTTGTCTCCTTCATTACGCAGTCTTGGGGGGCGATACTGATCATGCTCCGGGCGCGCAAATATACTATTTTTTGGTAGAGGGCAATTAAGGGGTCTTCGGGGTTGTGTTGATATATCGTCGAGGCATATTCCTGCAAATACGACTCCATTGTGCCGCTCAAATTGTATAGATCTTTTGATTTTCCGGCCCAAAACAGACTGTCGGCCTGACGCATAAGCCCTTCTAAAAACGTATGAGTTCCAGACGACAGGATAAAAGGCGTGCTTAAGTCCACGCCATTTTTTTGGTGTTGATCTTTGTGCAAGCAGTGTAGTAAATATTCTCTGTCGCTGGATCGAATGTGTAATACATCACAAAAAACATTTAATTGTTGGGGCGTAAATAAGCGCTTTCCGTTTAGGACCTTAGACAAAATACTGGCGTCCATACCACAAGAACCACACGACTCCCACATGCGGAGGGCCAACTTATTAAGGGAGAGACCAGTACAAAAAGTAAGCTTTCCTTTGTCCCGCCGGACATACTTGGCGAGCGCCCCTGCCAGATGCATTGTTTCTGCCATCGACGATCACGCCAGCTTGCCACTGGCTCCATTTACGGGGGTAAGATTGCAAGCCTTTAAGGCACGCAGCATGCGCGTTAGCGCACCGTGCGGGAAGGCGGCCGGGCAGATAAGCGAGGTGGCGACCGGCGGGAGGGCATCCCCCCGAGCTTCATCCGATAAAGACCAATAAAGCATCCAATCTGCCATATCTTGCCGGGCCATCTCTTGCTTGGCGCGCTTGATGGCACGCATAGTCGCGGGGTTAAGCACCAACTTACCGTTACCTCCGCGCAGCAAAAGATTGGGGAAGAATTTCCCGGTAAACAGTAAGGGGCCCAGCATCCCCATGGGTACGGCACGGGTAAATTCCTCAATTATGCCCTGCGCAATGATTGTATCGAGTAGCTGCTCCGGATCGTCGTAGCCAGACACTCTCTGGGCAGTTAAAAGTGCAATGACCTCCATAGCAGAGCGGGCCCCCTCCTGAGCCGTACTTATGAGAGCGGCCGCAGGTGGCCGCCCCTCGCGGCCGCGCGTCATATCTTTGGCAATGGCCTCCGGGTGGGCAGACGCGAGTTCGTGGGCCCGCTCGCCCAAAACCTTCTGGGCGCTATTGACCATATAAGCGGTGGTGCGTAACAGCTTCTCGCTAAATTGAGGCCCGTACGCTCCCACCGGCATAAACAGATAACCCACCGGCGCGAGCCCAAGACTCGGCCCGTCGGCGTCCAAAGCGGCGGTGGGCATGGATATATACTCTTCAAAAGCGCCGGTGGCATAGGTATGCACCAGCGTCGCCAGCGGAGCATAGTGATACAGGCTCTTAACGCTGTTACCCCTATTGGCCGAGATAATGTCTAAGTCATAGCGCCCATGCTCGGCCTGTTCTCTGCCTACTTGTCGATATTGCTCCCACTTTACCGGATCGATTACCACTCCCTGCCGCCTCATCCACAGCAGGTCGTCCAGTATATGTCCCAGATGCGCTTCGGGTGTGGTAGTGTAGGAGCCTTCGGGCATACCTTGACGCGGAGGCTGGAGGCGCCTTTGGGCATATGAGGCAATGAGTTGGCGGGCATCCGATTCGCCGCGGGGTAGTTGTGGTAGACCGGTGGCATCATATAGCCCACTAAATAGTCTGGGCGGCAGGAGTGTATAGGGCGCACCGTATGGAATGCCGTGCTGGACACGGGTCGCCTGCGTTTCGCGAGTGACGGCATCGCCCTCAGCAACATCTGCCTCTATACATGTGCCGAGTGTTTCGGCCAGTGGTTCCACGACAGTTTTTAGTTCGTCTAGGACAGGCCCATTGTGAGCCCATAACCATTGTGCCGTTGTGGTTTCCGCCGGGCATTTCTTAGTCATCGTATCAATCCTCACCCTTTCCTCACCCTTTTAAAAGCTATGGTGTAGTATCTGGGGAACGTGCAGCTACAACACATTAGCTTCGGGTAATTTTATCACCCAAATGTGATATTTATCATAAAAGCATAAACGGAATGGTGTATTATTGTCCCATGGCTCGCCCCATCCCCTACAACCAACTTGCAATACCGCGGCCAGCTCCGTCGCTGGAAGCAATATATCCATTTTACGAACAAATGCGGCGAGTGCACTTGCCGGGCATTATCATCCCGGAAGCTGGCAATGACGAGGCATCGGCACTCACCACCCTTAACCCTATTCTCACCAGACTCGGGGTCAGCATCCACCGCACTATGCCTCCTATAGTGCACCAAAACGGCCAAGGGGACCAGCCCCTCCACATTGATGCTATTCCTGATGCGGACCCGACGATTGGAGCGGTGTTGCAATTCACTGGAAAAGATAGTGCTGCTGATATTGTATTCGCCAGGTTAGCCGATCCCTTTTGCAGCGTGCTAACAGCGCGCAATGCGGGCATAGCCAACCCCATGGACATGGACTACGCACTGCCAGACGGCACCGAAGCGTTGCTAGACGAAGGCCTGGTGGATCCTGAGGTATTAGACCCCACCGCTGTATATGTCGGCTCGGTGGCTACAGGGGACGCTACCTGGTTCGCTTTTGGCGGACGCAACCCCCTTGCCCATCGTTTTCGCACCACTACCCCACAACGCTACGCTCAGGGCTTCATCGTTCCGTTCACTTTATCCTGAGCCCGTCACCTACGCCGTTTGTTCAAGGGTCCCTTCTGGCGGCCTATTTTGGACGACCACGTCAAACCAATGCCACCGTTCGCCAGCATAGGGCGTGGGGCCTTCTTCGTTATGCTCGTTTAAGCGCAAAAACTCCATACCGGTAAATAAGTCCTGCACTGCTTCTCGTGTTAAGAAAGTAAAATCTGTGCCCGGCCGGTTGTACGGATGCCTGTCGCCAAAAAAGGTACCAACGAACAATCCGCCCGGGGCGAGCCGCTCCCGGGTAGTCGCCATTACCCGGTCGAATGTCTCGCGGCGGTTATGCGACAGCGTCAGCTGGGCATTAATAATGTCAAATGGCCCCGGCGGATACGCATCCTGATATTCGCCATGGATAAACGTAACGCGCCCGCGATCTTTTGGCGCAATGTGTCTCGTAGCATACCTTTCGAACAATGGATGATGGTCAACAGCGACCACTTCTGCGACTCCCGCCGCTAAAAACGCGCCTATATCGCGGCCGGCCCCGCAACCAAGGTCGAGCCCCCGCATACCGCTGCCCACGGCGAAATTGCCAAGCGCCCACACGAGCGTAGGGTGCGGAGGCATGTCCTCGGTGCGGATGTACTGAAGCTCTTGGGGGTCTGGCGCGGAAGTCATTAGGCTTAAAAAGTATAGCAATTTAAAAGGGCGGTCCATAGGCTGGGCGAAAGCGGCGCGGTCGCCATGCAGAGCCCGTATGGGCCACCCCCCTTACGTCACCAGGTGCGCGGGAAACCATGCGCTTACTTCTAGGAAGTCTGCACCGTTTCCACGCCAATGCTAGCGGCTAGAATCGTGAGCGCCCTTAACTTCAGCCTCACCGCCGACCCATACAACTTCGTCCTTAAAAGTTCCGTACACATAACAAAGTTGGCCCATGGTTTCACCTTGCTCGATGCGGTACGTCTTCTGCTTGGGCAATATATTTTTTGCTTGCAGATAGCTTAGGAGCGCACCGTTAGAGGTGCCGGTGGCGCATTCTTCGGGTATGCCGTCGGCGGGGGCAAAATTACGAGCACTCGCCAGCGACCCTTCCGCCCCTAGAAGGGCAAACATGTGGAAACCGCTCAGGCCGTGACGACGGCTAAAATCGGCAATCTCTTTAAGATTAGGCTTTAATTTGGCCAGCACTGATTTATCCGCTACAGGCACAAGCAGATCTTTTATAGCAGTAGAGACAACCTGCGGGCGCAGCGACGGGTGAAAGTCCACTGCCCTAATCCCGAGCATGCCTGCTACGGTGGCCGGCATGATCTCACCAAAAAACTGCGCCCTAGTTTGCTCCATAAAGGTGAGGCCACTGGCCTCCATCTGCACTTTTAAAATACCCGCTTGCGTTTCCTGGGTATATTCGCCTGCCGGTAATACGTCAAGCTTACAAAGGAGCGACCAGGTTGCGATAGTGGCGTGGCCGCACAACGGCACCTCCACGGTCGGCGTAAAAAACCGCACCCTGCGTGTGGCCCGCCTGCTTGTACTGACAAAGGCAGTTTCGGAAAGTCCAAGCTGCGCCGCAACCGCATGCATGCGCGGTTCGTCCAAGCTATCGGCGTTTAGCACTACACCAGCCGGATTGCCATTGCGGCCGTTGGCGGTAAAAGCGTTCACTATGTAAGGATTTTTTGTCACCGCCTTATTGTAACAATTGAGTCCGCGTAGGCAATCACGGCAACGTATGTAACAAACGGGCAGTCCGCCAGCTACAAAAAAGCTGCGCCATGGTATAAATGTAATATAAACATAACCGTAACGAGGAATGACCATGAGTATACGCAGAGCCCTGCACGCCTCCACCAAACGCGCAACAACCATAGCTTGCGCCCTGTCTTTGCTGTTTGGCGCTGGTGCCGGCTTTTGGCCCGCAATTGTGTCGGCTACCCCGGTTGGCGGCAAACGGGCGGCAGTCCTCAGCCCTTTCTTGGCAGGGGTTACCTTTGGTCGTGGGGTGACGGGCGCCAACGCTCATCATAGCGACGAAATCAGTTTCGGTTATGGCTTTGCCCTCGACCTAAAAGGCGGCGCAAGTACCGCAGTATATCCCCGCATTGTTAGTGGCGATGGCGCAGTAACCATGACAGTCATGGGCCCGGTTGTCGACAACCCCAACAACTCAGGGCAAGATGTTGCGATAGAGGTTAAGGTCGATGCCGTCACGGTGGGAGTAGTGCGTTACGTGCATCTTACCGACGTCCAAGTCGCGCAAGGCAATTCCGTTACCGCCGCCACTCGGCTCGGGAACACGGCCCCTGATGTTACATTCACCAACGCAGCGGGAACCTGCAAGGGATATCAATGCAGTCCAAACTGGCAAGTTAGCACCGCAACCGGCATTCACACTCATGTGGATTTCCAGAGAGCCTGCTACGGGTCTGTAGATGAAAATACTTCTGCTGGGGCGCGACAGGATTTGTACTGCTGTCGCAAAACTATCCCACCCTCAACCAAACTGCGTGCGACATGACCGAGCTCAATCAGGTAGCTGCGGCCGCTCCTGTTTCAGGGAAGTCGGACCTCGTGTGGGTCGACCCTATGACTCCCGGCCTGTCTCAAGCCAGCACTTTGCTATCAACAGGTTCGGGGTGGGGGCTTGGTTGGCGCGCACAAAACTGGACAACGCCAGTGGCCTTGACCGCAGGCGACTACAACGGGGACGGTAAGAGCGATGTAGTGTGGATTGATCCAAGTCCCACCGTGCCTGGGGCGGTAAAAGCTACAACCCTACTTTCGAACAGTACGGGCTGGTCGGTCGGATGGATAGTAGACGGGTGGGCACCGCCAACCTCTATTGTGTCTGGAGATTTTAATGGCGATGGTAAGTCCGATGTTGGATGGGTGTCGTCCTTAGGCGGAGGTCAGTCTCGTATAGACGCTCTGCTTTCCACTGGCACGAGCTGGTCACTAGGTTGGCGGCAAGATAATTGGACTGCGCCCACGTTGCTGGTGGCCGGTGACTTTAATGGAGATAGTAAGAGCGATTTAGGCTGGGTATCACCAATGTCCTCAGGGCCAAACTTGTCTCGTATCGACACTCTCCTCTCCACTGGGTCCGGGTGGAGCTTGGGCTGGCGGCAAGATAATTGGACAACCCCAACATCCTTAGTGGCAGGTGACTTTGCGGGAGACAATAAGAGTGATTTAGTTTGGGTTGATCCGAGTTCATCGGTGCCGGGAACATCCAATGCCACCACGCTCATGTCGACCGGTACAAGCTGGTCCATGGCTTGGACGGTGAGTGCCTGGACGACGCCTTCGTCGCTGGTGGCCGGCAATTTTGACAATAACGGCAAAACAGATCTTGCCTGGGTTTCTCCACTGAGTCTCGGTCAATCTCGCATAGATGCCCTCCTTTCCACTGGGTCCGGGTGGAGCTTGGGTTGGCGGCAAGATAATTGGAGCACTCCTACGTCGCTGGTGGCCGGTGACTTTAATGGTAACTAGCAGGCCGTCACACAACCCGCTCTGCAACGGTTGTGCGGCAGCCGATTGCGCCTAACTTGCCTAACTAAAATTTATTACTTGCCGGGGTTGAGCTTTCGCCAGCCGCGCTTGCGGTTATTTTCGGCAACTGCGCTTATTAGTGCCATAAAGGCCTTTTCGTTGAGCGGGCCGCCTGATACAACTGTATAGCCCGAGCGGTGACGTTGCCGTGGCCCTGGTTGATAATCCCCGCCGGGTCCGGGGCAATGGGGTCGTATATAACGTTTATGTGATCTTTGGCCGTCAGCAACGCACACACATTACCCTGAAGCGTAAAGTAGGGGCGATTTTTAAACTTAATTTCTTCGACGATGTCCGGCTCGGCGCGGTGGATTAAACTCCGGACCTGCTCGCACACCGCCTGCTGCCACGCCGGTAAAGAGCTAATACAGGTATCTACTGCTGGGTTCATTTTCATATCCTCATAGTGCCAAATACTGGCCGCAAGTTAGCGCTGCCCGGCCCTGTTTTGAATTGCCTAAAATGAGTGTACAGATAGCGGACGACGTATTACCATAGAATGATGCCCGCGTCCCCAGAGATATCCCTCCCCTATATACCCCCTGCAATCGCCCTTGATACGCTGTCCCCCGACAGCCTTGGGGCGGGAGCTAGAAATGTTGCCGAATCGGATCGGCCCCGCGCCGGATACCCGGGGCTCATCCCTGGTTATCCGGGGACACGCCTGTATATGGGCCCAGAGGATCTGGCGGCCGCCACCAAGAGCGAAGAAGTATATGAACTATCCAACGGCAAACTCACTAAAATCCACCGCGTACAGTTACCGCCAGGCCACGATACGGCCAGCACCAGTCGCCAGGCGTTTCTGGCAGACCCGGCCAACATTAGGAATCTTATATACCCGCCCGTCCCCGACATTGTTACCGGCAGCACCGACCGAGTTGACCCCGAAAGTTTCCAAACATGGCTCGATATGGGGTTCCGCGTTTTTGACCAACACGACCGGGTAATGCCTGGCTCTTTGGAGCGTATAGCTCAACTCCTTGCTCTCAGGACCGCGGGGCAATATGGCAGGCAACTCGGCATGCCCGTAGGTAACGGCACATTTGCGAGTCCCGGCCCCCATCCGGCCAGCGACCCCTTTATCCTTATGCCGCTGCCCGAAACCGACGACCTAGCAATGCTCGTCTGGGGCCACGAGCGTACCGAACAATCCCACGAAGTTTGGGTGCCGCCGGGAGGCTTTGGATCCCGGGAAGATATCGTAGATGGCCGCTACTCTTCGTGGCAGGCGGCCGTCCGGCTTTGCCTTAGGAAAGCGGGCTTTGATATTAGCACTTTCCCGCACTGGATCGTTCACCAGGAGTTCGCCCTCAGCTCCCCCTCCACCATAAACAGCATCTTGGTGCCGGAAAGCCACTTAGTCAAAGTGCCCTACAGCCAAGACATAGCGGCAAAGGTACTTTACGAGATTCCCACCGGCGACGACATCCGGGGTACGCAATGGCTGTCACTAGGAGCCCTCATTAAGCTCAACACTAAACTTCGGCGTGACGGTGCAGACCCAAACTTTGACCACCAAGCGCAGCCAGACCACGTATATTGGGACACGCACATGCGCGGGCTCGTTCGTGCCGTCAACCTCTTGCGGTCAAATAAACAGTGGCAAGCGCGTTAATCGTCAACGCCGCTCCGACAGCTTTCGACAAATGCCGTAAATAATTTTTGCCAGACAGGGTCAACCGCTATCAATGTTTCGGGGTGGTGCTGGACGCCAATAAAAAAATTGTTGCCGGTTTTTAGTTCGATGGCCTCAATCATGCCGTCCTCGGCCCGGCCCACCACTCGCAGCCCACGGCCCAGTCTGTTAATAGCTTGGTGGTGGAGCGAATTGACGCGCAACTTGGTGCTGCCAAGTATGGCGGACAAACGGGAATCGGGTTGGAGCAGCAGATCGTGACTAGCATGCTGCATGTCCTCGTGGGTAGTGCAGGCCTGATGATCAATCGCGCTCGGTGATTCTGTAGGTATATCGCCAAACAGCGAGCCGCCAAACGCTACATTCACAATCTGTAGGCCGCGGCAAATCCCCAGCAGTGGCTTGGCATCGGCCATAGCCCAGTCGATGAGTTGTAATTCAACCTCGTCGTGCGGAGGGTCAATATTTTGGTGAGCAGTAGTCTGGGAAACGTTATACAACTCGGGGCCCACATCTTGCCCGCCGCACAGCAGGATGCCGTCCAGCCGCTCGTACAACTCACGCAATATGGCTTTGTCGGTGATTTGGGGCAGTACAACAGGCAAACCGCCGGCCTTAATAATGGCCTCGGCATAGCTCCCGCGCTGCCCATGGACTTTTGATTTCCAATCGACGATCGTATACCTTTGGGACGGCAGTCCAATAAGAGGCTTCATGGCTCTATACTATCAAACGAAAATAAAAATCTTGTTTGGCGCTGCCCTGCTACCTTACGACCAAACGCCCAAATAGTTATGTTAGGCGACAACGACTTGGTAAAATAGATGTATGGCTGAAAATATATCCGGCGGAACCGCGCACAAATTGCCCGCAGATTTGCAAAAAGCCCTCCACGCGAGCGCAAAAGCTCTGGCGGCATGGGAAGATATTTCTCCGCTCGCCCGCAATGAATGGATCTGCTGGACCGTAAGCGTCAAAACCGCTGCCACGCGCCAAAATCACATCCAACGGACCGTCGAAGAACTCGCCAAGGGCAAACGGCGCCCCTGTTGCTGGATAGGCTGCGTCCACCGCACCGATAAACCCATTAGCGCCACCCAAAAATGGGTACTTAGCAGACAGTCCGGCTCTAAATAACCGGTGCCGCAAGCTCTTTTAACATTTTACACTCTCCTGCACGGACTTAGGGGACTAGAAGAAAATACCTCCACGTAAACGCTTAAGAATCGTGATACTTATGCGTTATCGCGTGCCCCTTGCCACGGTTGAGTAAGTAAAGGTTGACGGGGTACGCCGCCACAAACGCCGCCGTGAGTGAAATAAAGCGACTTATCCAATAGATAGGGTGAGCGAGGTTTTTATCTAACGCCCCGGGCACAGTAAGCATGATGAGATTATCGACGACGGTCATAGTCAAAATCGACACTGTATCCGCAGCAAATACCAGTCGGAGCGCTTTAATAAACGGCAAGCCCGCTTTCATAATCGGCCGCGTTGAAACGCCGTAACCAGAAACAAAGGATAATATAGCTGCGAGAAGCACCGTGCCACGCGGCGCAAAACCTGCCGTGGTACCTATTGTCACCCCAATCAGTTCGCCAATGGCGCAGCCTGTCAGGCAATGCAGGGTAGCGCTGGCCGCCATTTTTTTCATAGGGCCATGCCCGGAGTGTGGGCGGTGTGTATCGTGTGGTGTTGCCTCATGCATATTATGCCCTTAATTATACGGCGTCGGAGGAGCTTAGCCTTAACAAAAACCTGCCGCCACAAGCACGACATTACCGTAATATGTTTGGCGTGCCAGATGCGTTATTATACGTATGACTTAACAAAGGACAAAAATGAAAATTACCTTACCTAAAGCTTCCTTAAGCTGGGCGATATTCCTCCTTGTTTTAACAGGCGTCTCTGTAACGATCGGGAGAGTGACGCACGCCGACACGGCCACCATCTCGGTCGCCGCCTATAGCCAACCGGCAAGCGGCGCGGACTGGCATGTGGTGAGCTCGCCCGCTGGCATTGATTGCACGGGCGGGTCGGGCACTTGCTCATTCGATTTCACTAAAGGCATTGACGTAACCCTTACGGCCACGCCGCCCAGCGGGCGCCTTGTAAATATATGGGAATCGTCCACCGATTGCCACGGGAGCAACCCGTCCGCCGAAAACCAAAATAGTTGCACCATCACCGCTTCCCAGCCACAAACGGTAACGCTTTACTGGGTATACTCAACCTATAATATAAGTGTTGCCACCAAGGGTACCGGGTCGGGCACCATAACCAGCTCGTCGGGCGGGTTAAGCTGCCCCAGCGCCTGCTCCCACACCTATGTAGGCAGCGATGTTATTACCATTACCGCCACGCCGGCGGCAGGCTCGACCTTCGCCGGCTGGGGAACCGCCGCCGAAGGAGGCACGACCTGCTGGATTTCCGGTAAAGAAGGCGGCCCACCCCAAGTACGTGGCACCTCTCCATCCTGCAAATTCGGCGTCAGTATCAACCGTTACACACAAACCTATACAGCAGCCGTGGCTTTCTTTGATAAAACCGCTACTACCGCACCGGCAAGCACTCCCGCTGCCGCCCCCACCACCTCGCCTACTCCCCCCGCAGCCCCGCCAACGGTCACCGCGGTAACCGTCAACGGCGAGACTGCGCCCACACAAGACGCCAAGCCACTCAGCTTGCCAGACAACAAAGCCGTTACCTTGAGCGGCCAAACAATTGCTGGCGGCACAGTAACGCTCTACATCTTTTCAGAGCCCCGCACAGCAACCGTTAAAGCCGATGCCACCGGCAAGTGGTCGTACGCAATCTCTGGCTTAAAGGCAGGCAGTCACCACGTCGAATACACCGTCACCGACCCCGCAACCAACACTACTTCAACGCGCACCCAATTGCTCGCCTTTACCCTGACTGCGGCTAAAAATAATACGTCCGCATCCTCAGTAGTCAAAACGGCTGCAGGCCACAACAAGACACTTTGGATTGTGCTGATTATCGCAGTAGCAGTGCTGGCAGGAGCAGCTGGCTTTGGACTGTGGTGGTTCAAATACAAAGACAAGACAAAGTCCGAAACCCCACCCCCCACAGTCAGCACCCAAGTATAAAGACTTTTGCGGGTCTTCGCGCCTGTTCATGGCCGGCCGCGGGTATTTGCTGTGGTACTCTCCCTTCTACTGTTTACGGTTTGCCAATAATCGGCGCCTGCTTGATAAAACTATGCTGCTCCAGCACTTGCAGTACGGCTTGGGCCACTTCCTGCCTGCTCACATACCATCTGGTGGGGCCGTGTTCGCTCAGCGCAAAGGGCCGGGGCGGAGTATTTTGTAGTTTGAGCACGCGGATGACTGTCCAGTCTAGGCCGCTGGCTTTAAGCACATCTACGTGATTTTTGCCGTCCTTCACTCGGGCGGGGTCGATAATGCCAATACTCAGGTTTAAAAACCTGTCGACCAGGCTAATGTTGTCTCCTGGGAATCTAACACCGGTGCCGGTGAGGCTCACAATTCGCTTCACGCCCAGCTCGCTCATTGCCGCTACTACCTTTTGGATGGCACTGGTTTGGACGTCCGGCGCCGAACCTTTAACGTGGCCAATAAAGCTGGCGACCGCATCTTGGCCGGCTAGCAAATTGCGTAGTTGGACGGCATCTGTTGCGTCGCACTCCACTACTGTTAAATTGGTGTGCGGCTGCAAGTGACTCTTGCCGCGTACGCCTGCGCGCACCATGTGCCCGGCAGCCAAAGCCGCTTCCACAAATGCTTGGCCGGACCGTCCATTGGCGGCAATAACTGCTATCTTCATATTCCTAGCATGAGCGTAATAGTTCGAGTTGGCAAGGAAATACTGTAAGAGCTAAAACCCGGCACTATGGCCGGGTTTTTGTGTGGCGCAGCGTTATTTGCCAAGGCTTGGCTTTATGTAGAGGCGCGGCTAAAATCAGAGCCGACAAACCCTGGGCATTATTAATGCAGCTAAATCACCTTTAACGCACTATGCCCGCTTAAACTGCCTTTGGGTCAAATTCTACGGTCCACTCAATGCCGTATCTATCCCTAAACATAGCAAAATAGGTACTCCACCGGCTCTCTGCCATGGGCATTTCAACGGCGCCCCCTTCCGAAAGTCCCTTAAATAGCCTCTCGGCCTCTTCTTTGCTGTCTGCGCTGATTGCTATCTTGGACCGGTTCTCGTTTTCGTTTACCGGGCCCATACTTTCCGGAACGTCGTTGGCTATTAAAGTGCTCCCACCAATGGGCAAAGTAATACGCATAATTTTATCTGCCTCGCTTGCCGCTACGGGGAACTCGGCACTTTGTAGCTCTTTAAAACGTATAATGCCCGCAAACTCGCCACCAAATACAGATTTGTAAAAATTAAAGGCTTCTTCGGCATTGCCGTTGAAGTTAATGTACGGATTGATGTTTGCCATTTAGATGATTCCCCTTAGTAAGAATTTAAGTTCATTCCTATCTTAGCAAACATACCTACTGCACCGCGCGGCGACTCAATAAGCAGGAAGCCCAAAAACAAGGGAACTTGGCAAAATTTGGTCCTCGTGCGCTGGATGTGCTTTATTCCAACACCTTTTGGGTGGAACAAACGTCATGCTGAAGTATTGACGTCTGGACGTCTGGACGCTATAATGTAAGTATGAGTAATGACGCTACGAAAACCACTATCTATTTAAGCCCGAGTGTTCGACGGGCGTTAAAACGTCGTGTGCTTGAGACCGACCAAACCATGTCACAATACGTTGATATGGCCATTGCGACTGCAATCGCCGAAGATTTGGAAGACATTGAAGCGATAGCTGCTCGTCGAAATGATGAGACAGAATCTCTTGAGGAATTCCTAAAAGCAATAAAAGCAGATGGCCTCGTATAAAGTCGAGATTAGTAAGAATGTCCGCAAAAAGGACCTTCCGTCTCTGCCCAAGTTTGATGTTGTTAAGATCGTAAAACGCATCGAGAGCCTTGCCGAAAACCCTTTTCCTGAAGGAGCTGTGCGTCTTAAGGGTCGTGAAGAGTGGCGCATACGACAAGGAGACTACAGGATATTATATGTAGTCGAGCAGGATGTCGTGACCGTATTTGTGATAAAAGTGGGGCATCGTAGAGAAATTTACAGAAAGTAAACCTCCATAATGGAGGTTTACTGCTTATGCTTCGTTTGGTGCAGCAGGTGGATAGTAGGTGGAACCAGATTTACCCTAGCTTAATACTTATTTACCAGAAACTACTTACTCTTGACCTCGAGGTACAAGTTGAGGATTCTCTACCTTGATACCCAAGAATCCATGAGCACCAATAAGTTCATGATATCCAGGGAATGTATGGTACACTGCCGCGCGCTGCAACTGAATGACCTCGCTAGTTCCGTTAATCATAGGCTGGAAGGCATCACCATCAAATTCGGGCATTTGGTACATGCCATGAACAGTAGGAGCAAAGTAGATACCATCAACAGTACAGAGCATTCCCTCGTTTGCACTTAGGCCAAATTGAGCGGCTTGGCTAGGGAAGTCACCCTGACGTAAACTCAGTTGGAAATATATTTGGTCCCCACGACGTATGTCAGGATAATTTTTATCTGAATCTGGCTTGTAGGCACGACCTTCAAATGTTTTCCGACCTGCGAGGATCGCATCAAAGTATATAGGGTCTAACTCCATTGCAATCATGCGCGGTTCACGCTGCAATCGTAGAGCTTCTGTTCTTTTGCTCTTCCACGCCACTCGCTTCATTTCGTTTCGGGTTGTTAACTCGGGTATATCGGTTAGTGTTTCCGCCAAGTCTATACAAGAATTGACTAATGCAGAAGACCTCAGGGCGCAATGCCTCGCTAAGTCTAAGTAAGTTCTGACACGCCAAATATAGTCATCGACATCATAGCCAAATGACTCAACACGTGCGAGCATCTCATCAACAGGCGAAGGCAAAACTGCCCGTACCTCTCCCTTATTTCGAAACATTTTACATAATTATATCATAAATCAAGCTTAGAGGACTCTAACCAATGCGACAGATACAAAACTCAAGACAAAATAAAAAGGCCTTGCAAATCGCAGGCCTTCTTACCTGTAATTCTAAAATGGTGCCCTTGATGCACTTTGTTTCGAACACCTTTTGGGGTGGCTAAATCGGCTAGCGCATTGATGGCTGGTTAAATGGTATTCAGAGTGTATGTGTTGCCGTCTTGGCGGTCATAGCATCTTCGATAGTCTTCAGTTCATCTGACCCCCAAGCGTATTCCACATAATCAAGCTCGCTCTGGCCAGGCATTTTTCTGACCACCTCTGGCCAGAAGGATCTAGGGTGACGTGCCATCACAGGAGTGATGCCGTATACCGGTACGCCCAATTCGTCACTCATAAATCTCGTAACTCTAGCGATAGTGCGCCCCCCTTGAAAGCTACGATCTTCGTCATGGACGATAACCGTCTTATCTTCTGCCTGCTCTCGTAGCCACGCCATCTCTGTATCGCTCACTACCGGCTCTGAGTCGTGACCCTTGTGCTGACGGTAACGCACAGCATGAAACGCATTACTGCCTGGTAGTGAGGCATAGGTAGCCAGCGTAGAAAGTACGCCACTATGTCCGATAGCGACGACTAGCTTTGGATCCGTCCTGCGTATTTCTCCTTCAAAAACTGTATGAAGCACTTCAGCCGTTAGGCTAGGCTTGTTAGCTTCCGTCGCCACAACGGACTTGGCGTCAAATACACCATTCACCGGCGGTAGCTCCCGCATATAGGCTTCGACTTCCGGTTCGGCCACTGGGAGCAGTGCTTGCCCAGCCTGCACATCCATAATCGTTCGACTCGCCCAATTCACGGCCGCCATGAATGCTTCGCCGCGACCATCTTTCGGCGTATCTAGCAGGGCACGCATCAGTCCGGCGGCAGCATAATTACGCATCTGCGGCGTATCGGCCTCGACAGCGCACTGCATCAACCATTGGGTCGCAGCGTCCTTATATTCAACATTGTCGCCACTATAGAATCGGTAGGTACCGTGCTCGATCGTAATCATATGTAGGATTGTGCCTGCCGCGCATGGGTTTTGCAAGTATTAGCAATTTGTTGCAGAATCAAAACCCTGGCTCGAGTCAACCAAAAAGTCTGATGGTTCTGAAGCTATCCCTCGTAATCCAAGATGAATGTCGGGCTAGTATTGCGAGTTTGCGCAAGAGTACAGTACATTGCGAACTAGCGGGTATTGGAAACGTATCCCACCAAAACAAAACAGACCAGTTAGTCGAACACGACTTTGGTCTGTTTTGTTGGTGTTTTACTGATGTAAAAACTTCAATGTCTCACTTGGTGCGGGTAAAGGGACTCAATGTATTGATCTAGCTTCCTTCGGTCGCGCAGGCTCGCTCACGGGCATAGCCCTACCGGCTCGGCCAAGCAAGGATTTCCGTAAACTGCCGCTGGCAGTTTACGCCCTGCGGGTTAGAGCCATTCTACTAACACCAAAGTAAAAGGCCCTCAACGCGAAAGCGAGAGGGCCTTTTACTTTGGTGCACTTGACGCACTTTGTTTCGAACACCTTTTGGGGTGGATCGGCCCTGCTAGCGGCTATTTTTGATAAATAGCGAAGTCAGCCGGGCGCTCTGCGGGCAGATTAGGATTGGTATATAGTCCAAGCCGGCCACATTCTCCGGCTACGGCTGGTCCGCCAAAAAGCTGGTAGGCGATGGGCGCCACTACATCCAGTCCGCCTTCATTTCCAACCGAGACGCGTGGTGCCTTCACCACGAAAAGACCGCCCTCCCTTAACAAATCATGCGCTCCATGCACGCCGGCCATACATTCTTCCGCCCCTGCGCTATGGACGGCACTCATAAGCACGACATCTACAAATTTGCCGCGCCCGACAGTCTTGTTGGCGATACCTCCGATGGCGTCAGCAATTCCGTCATTGTAGAAGTGAGCCTCTGGCACCCGAACGTCTTCTGGGCGTATGCCCGGCGTCACCATTTTTTGCAGCGCCCCCGTCCGACGTAAGTCTACAATGCCCGCCTTCATTACATCCAACTGATCGGCAATCCATTTATTCATAAATAACGCGCTTATACCTCCGGATACAAAATGGAACTCGTCGGCACGGCCCGCCATTTCGCCAGCAAGCATACTGCCGGTCATACCCGGCCCATAGGTAACAATAGAGCGCACCTCTCCGTCTATAGGATATTTTTCTTCTGTCCCGCCAGGAAATTCCACACGCACAATACCACGGTCGTCAGGCTTTAGTAGTGTTTGAGGCACGGTTGCCACATAATCTCGCCAACTCTTCGTGGTTATCCCGGTTAATGCTCCGAGCGTTACCATAAATCTTGCACAGGATGCGGATAGCCGCTCCATTCGGGTGCGTGAGCCAGGTGTATTCTGAGCATACAGCGCTTGAGTTCGTTGAGCCAACTCGCCTTTACGAAAATCGAAGTACTCAGCACCTTGCATAATAATTTCACCGCCCATGAGGGGACGAACCTTTTCTGGCAGAAGCGTTACTAGGCGCTCATCGGTTCGAATTGCAGGAACACGTTCCTCCCCGCCTAGAACCGACATAGTCCATGGCAACCAAGTTGCCGGCTGTACCTTTGCAAGCTCCTGCTGCTGCGAATAGTTGAGCCCCAACGCCGAGCCTACGCCGCGAACAAAAGGAGGGTAGTCACGCCGAAGAGTTGCTTGCGCTTGGAGATTTGTCGGTGGAATGAATTCTGTCATATGGGGTAATACTGTAGCAAACTCGCTCTTCGTGAATCAAGTCTATCCAAAGTTTTGGAGGCGTGCCCTACACAAACAAAAACAGGCCAATTAGTCCAACACTAATTTAGCCTGTTTTGTAGGTGTTTTATTGATGTAAAAATATCAATGTCGCATTTGGTGCACATTTACAGAATCTTCTCAAACTTTTTAATTCTCTTTTGAACGGTAATGTTGCACACCAGCTAGTAATGCCAACTGGAAGGGCAATTACCGAAAAGATTATCTACTAAATGTTAATTAACTATGAACCTTAGGTCGCTCAAAGGCGAATAACTTCGATATAAGCTCATGGTTATATGAGGGTTATATTCTATAATCACTCTTATGGAAAGACTTACACCACGTAGACGAAATATATTAGCCATAGCTGCTTTATCAGCAACAGCACTTGTAGGCTGTTCTGTGGACAGCTATTTAACCGATCCATCTAACGTACAGTGTGACGGTAAACGCACCAAGACCGAGCTTGAGGGTGATGGAATGGCAACTTTTGTTGTTCATGGTAAGGAAGATGGCGACGTAGCTACCGTAAGCGTTAGACGTAATGACGATAGAGTTAGTGTTAGTGTGAGCGGTGATGTTACTGGACCACCTCAACAGCTAGAAGAAGACGGGTACACAGCCCCAACCCCCATAGTTGATGGTGCGGAATTGAGTGCTTTTGGTGCTGGTGGTGCATGGATAATTGACGCTCGTAATGACAGTGTCGTTATTCAGGGTTCCTGCGACGGTATGTAATCAGCCTCGCTGTGTCGCACATTGTGCATTCTGCGTCAGACTCTAACAGGGGTAGAGGGTAATTTTTAGCGACACAGGTGCTTGTCAAGGGCTCGTGTTGTTTTCGCCCACCCCTGTTATCAAACATATTATGACATATTACGTTTTTGTCTTTTTTGTTTCCATTTATAGTAAAAGTGGTATCTAAGTTTTACTGGAACTTGTTTTAGCTTATCAAGCACCTTAAGACGCAATGGTTTCGTTACTGTATACCCCGCATACTTGCTCTTGGCTTGGTAATAGCGGAATGATTTGTAAGCTATTGAGTATTTGTCTTTCTGAAACAGTCGAGGCTTAACGTATATAATCATTCCGTTGAATGATCCATCACCCTCTGGTCTAACACCTAGAACGTTCTCGTATGGTATGACACCAACCTTGTAATACTTTTTCTTATCCCATTCTTCTATACCAACAACGAACTCAAGACCGTCAAAATTAGCAGAATATAATTCAGCAGCATGGTATGGATAACCCCAAAAAATGTCTCTTTTATTCTGAGAGAAGTACTTCTTATTTAGGAGCTTTGCGTTGTATAGATGAACCTTGCTTGAGTGGTCTTTGTACTGAATATCGTAAAGCTTGAGTCTAGCTTTTTCTTCAACTTCGAGACGGTTTTCTACTCTCTGTTTGTCGGATAGCCTTCGTTGAAGTAGGTAGATAGCTATCGCTATAAAACCAGATACAACTATTCCTGCCAGTGCTAAATAATCACCTCTTGTCCAATCGTTCATAACCACATAATAACAGAGGAATAGCAGTATATTGGCAATTCAGCCTGAAACCTTGTCCTAGTCGCTCTACGTGCGTTCCAGAGGGTATGTTTAACAGGGATGGTCATTCACTATTTGTAGGAACAGTTAGTCTATCTACCGTCCCTATTTCTTTTTCCCAAATTTTTGATCCTTAACGCCGTTTTCCGCCATATATTGTCCTTACTTTGTCTGACACCAAAACTCTTAGGGATCGAGTAAAAGCGTCCAAGTTTCTGTCACGTTGTCCGATAAGTACCAGAGCATAAATGACACAACACAAAGGTGCTCTGATTTTCGTATGCAGCAATTATCTTCTGAGTAAACAACGGCTCGGTTTTTAGATAGCGGTAAAAACTATCACGACTAATTTTTCCATAGACACAAGCGTCAGTAACGCTGTAATTATTCTGTATAGCGTCAGCTATTTTATCCATCGTACTAATAGTTATTTTTGGTGGTCTACCATGTGATTGCTTAATCATCACTCCTCCTTTTATTTTCGCCGTTACCTCTCTTCTTATTATCTCAAAACAGCAATTTCTACTTGACAATGCTTATGTTAAAGCGTATAATTAGAAGTACGATAGTGAGTGTCTTGGTGTCATAGTTACACATATACACTTTCTTGAGGTCTTCACATCCCTTAGTCGATGTTAGTCCTCGATAGCATATCGAGACAAACATTTGGCTATTAGATGGTTGAACCATCGAATACACCATTAGATACAGACTTATTAAACCCGCTTGAAGAAGTGGGTAATTTTGCTGTGGCGAAACATGTTACTCGCATTGACCCACAGCTTTCTCTACACCTCATCTCAATTCTGGACGCCTATTTATCAGAGGAAATAGATGCCGATAAGCCATACCTCGTCAAAGATGGCATGAAGATTATTCTATAGCCTTAGGCTGCTCTAACTATTAGTAATAGGTAATATAATCTAAGTATGGCAGAGCAAAATAATACCCAGAGATTATTAGAACTTCTCCAAGCTGGTCTACCCAAGCCACCGTCAGAGGTTGATACAAGCACTCTTCGTTATGCTCTTTATGCCCGTAAATCAACTACGAGTGAAGACCGACAAGCGAGTTCTATTGAAGACCAAATTAAAGAGTGCATGGAAAAGATTGTATCGCCTAAAAATCTTAATGTTCAGATATACCATGAAAGCCAATCAGCTAAGATGGCTGACACTCGACCCAAATTCAACGCCATGATAAACGATATTGAGAATGGTCGAATTAACGGTGTTATATCGTGGCACCCTGACAGGCTCTCACGCAATATGAAAGAAGCAGGGGCTATCATAGACCTTGTAGACAGAGGTCTAATAAAAGATTTACAATTCTCAACTTTTACTTTTGAGAATACTCCTGCTGGCAAGATGTTATTAGGCATTACATTTGTTATGGCAAAGCAATACTCCGAGCATTTGTCAGAATCAGTAGATAGGGGCAATAAGAGGGCTGTCGAAGATAGAACCCTATTCATCGGCAAATTTAAGCATGGCTATATCGTAGACATTGACCGAAATTTTCAGCCCGATCCTCACAACTTCACAAAGGTCAAAGAGATGTTCACTATGGCTTTAAGCGGTAAATCCCAGAAAGACATACACCTGTGGATCAACAAACAAAACTATACTGTTCAGAAGCTCCCTGGCGGAGAATATAAGTCGCACACATGGGATAAAGATGACGTATCAAAGCTACTGAAAGACCCTCATTATGCTGGCGTACACAAATGGGGAAAGAGCTTCACAGACCTAACTCAAGCCTATGATTTTGAGCCGATGATAAGTGTCGATGAGTATCTCAAGATAAACAAGGTAGACAGCCTCAACTCATCTAAGGTGTTTGCAATAGCAAGACCGAAGAGTGGCGATATAGGTGCTGATTTACTACGTGGAATTGTCTATTGTTCCAAGTGCAATAAGACGCTAACTTCGATGTTGATACCAAAACGAGACAAGCTGACTAAGAAAATTATTCACTCTCGTTATTACTATAAATGTGAAACTGAGGGCTGTACGATGTTCAATAAATCTGCACCTGCTGGGCTTGTAATAGAAGCTGCACATCTGTTTTTCCAGCAGTACCTGTTTGTTACTAAGAGCAATTACGCATACTACGTTAAAGAAGCTGAGAAAGAAGCAGACCGCAAGGCAGCAGAGTTCACTAGTGCAATCGCTAGTCATAAAATACAAATCGCCAACAAGGAGAAGTCATACGAAGACACTAAGCAACTAATTGCTAACAATCCAGAACTGAAACAGCATTACGACCTTGATAAATACGCTAAAGAGATTAGTACGCTTAAGAAAAGGTATAAAGAAGCTATTGACGTTAAGCAGAGAATAAAGAGTGCTATTCCGAGCTTCGCCGAATATCTCAAACTACTGGAATCCACCCCTGTTATTCTGAGCAAAATACGTGATATGAAGACTATGGACGCATTTCTGCGAATCTTCTTCTCTAACTTCACGATCCATCCAGTAAAAGACGGATCTTTTAAGGGGTCAGAAGTAACCTATAAACTAAATGAACCCTGGCAAGGGTTCATAGATGACGATGATTTCGTTAATGGTGCACTTGACGCACTTTCATTCCAACACCTTTTGGGGTGGCTAAACCTCGTGATGAAATATTTTTAAGCATTGATGTCTAGACACTGATAAGCTTTGCTTCGTTCATACTCATCATTATATCCTGTCAAAACTTTTATTCGCATAACATCGATTTCTATTGATAATCGTAAAAGTAATCGTTACTGTCGCGCGCATGCCAGAAAATTTTCCCTTTGTCGCCTACTTGAACTTCGAAAAGCGCATATCTGCTTACTGCGCCTGAACCTGCTGCCAAATCACTACCTGAAATCTTACGAAAATTTATTGATATTTTACCGGGTACTTGGGTCTTACTGTCGTCAACAGCGACTGATCTAATACTGTCAACCCTGGGTTTAAGGTTGTCAGGAACGATGGAAGAATCGTACATCAGGAAGTAGTCGCTAGTGTCGCGTTTCGGTAAGTTAGTTATCGAGAAATCGGCCTCTAAATACTCATAGCCCGGCTTTGGCTGGTTGCCCGTTACCTTTGGGTTCCGTATAACACCCAGCAATTTGATTTGGAATACGCCGTCGCTAGCCGTCCGGCCAAAGGGCACGGTAATCGACCCACTATGATAGGGGTCTCTGCCGGTAATAACGTCGGCTGGCACATTGCCCTTAAAAGTTGTTGATGCGGCGGATTTTGATGTCGCCGAATCCTTGCGGTGCTGCTTCGGCAAATACAGTACTCCCCCGACACCTATAGCTGCAACTATCAGGCAAATAATCACGATCTTCAAGCGCGAACGCTTGGTTGCAGGTTCGAGGGCCGTACCTGCCGGGTTAGATGGGGAACGTGGCTCGGGATATATAGCTCTCTGGAGCGACATACTCTCGCTTTGCGAGGTAGAATGCGTTTGGGTCGGACTGGTGCCTAAGTCTTTTTGTTCGGGCTCTGCAGCAGAGCGCTCTTGGTCTTCCATTAAAACAAGCATAGGCTTTTTGAAATACTAAGGCAACTCGCGAATTAGCAAGTGTTGGAACTGTGTCCCGTCAAAATGAAAACAGGCCGATTAGCCCAACACTAATTTGGCCTGTTTTGCAGGTGTTTAATTGTATCGAATATGGAAAGGGCTCGTTTGGTGCGGGTCAGGGGACTCTAACCCCTGGCCTCGTCCTTGGCAAGGACGCGCTCTAAACAACTGAGCTAGACCCGCATAACGGTGCTAATTGTAGCAAACACCCCCGTAAAATGCAAAGGTGCGAGCGTTTGCCCGCACCTTTTTGCTTGGATGGCTTACGAACTAGGTACGAACTAGTCGTCGCGCCAGTCGTCGTCGTTATTGTCGTCGTGGCTGTTCCAGCCGCCGTGGTGGCCGTGGTGGTCGTTGCTGTCGCAGTCTCTGTTCAAGTTAGAGGACTTGAGCCAGGGTTGGTAGTCGACCCCTGCGGAGACCATGGAGCCGCTGCCCGTGGCGACGCTCGATGGGCCGCTGCCGTTGCCCCACCAGTTGCAGGTTGCGTCTACACTAAGGCTGGCGTACTGCGTGGTGAGGGCCGGAGCTACTGCAACGCCAAAGCCGGTTGCGCCGACGCTTAAGCTGTTTTGGTTAACTTCCCCGGTAAAAAAGAACGGGTTGTCTTCGAAGAACACACCAACCGGAGAGCCTGCCGGCAAGAGGGCAGTGGCAGTCAGGTTGCTAATAGTATTGTTGCTCACCTCAACATTGGGAGTTTCGCCCTCCAGGCCAATGGCGTGGACCCAGTTACCGCTGAGGTTCTTGATGGTGTTACCGCGTAGCTTGGCTTCGGTGTAGCCAGTGGCCGTGGAAGCGGTAGACGCGCCGTTGTTGAGCTGAATGCCGTAGGCACCCCTATTGACGCTGGTGATGTTAGTGACCATGTTGTTGTCGATGCGCGTGTTTAGGCTGGGGTCGGCAGATGTGCTGTCGCCTACCAAAACACCTTGGGCCGAGCCGGTTTGGCTTTGCACGTCACTGATGGCGTTGCCAGAAACGAGCGCATTGTCGGGCCCGAGTTCTAGGTACACGCCAACGGTTGGGCCAACAAAGGTGTTGCTGCCCACGGTCTTAACAAAGTTGTGCTTAATAACCGCGTTGTTGGCAGCGGTCTTAACCAATACTCCCAGGCCTTGGCCGGGATTGGTTAAAGAAAAGCCGTCAACTTTTACGTTGGCCGCCTGGACAGTTACCAGGCCGGTAACGGTGGATTCGTTGGCGCCCCCAAAGGTGCGGGCGTTAACGCTGTCGCCTGCCTTGGCGCCCTTAAGGGTGAGCGCTTTGTCGATAACGACATTTTCGGTGTAGGCGCCGGGGCAAACCTTAACCGTGTCGCCTGCACTGGCAGCGGCAATGGCCGCGCTTACGGTGGTATATGGCGTGACTACCGAACTATTACAATTATTGCTAGTGGCTTTGCCATCGGCCGCAACCACAAAGGTTACCCCTGCGGCGTCTGCGCGGTGCACTACCCCAAAGCCTAAAGCCGCTACCAGCGTTACCGCTGCAAACGCAGCCATGGCTACCGTGGCCTTATGTTTTTGCTTTTGCGTTGATTCAATACTCAATCGCATATACCCTCCCCATTCCGTTACACACTATTAACATAAGTAGTATACAACACTGCCACTGAATGGTGTAATTCACCTCTTTAACAATAGGTCTGCAACAGGGGCAAAAAGGTTGTAAGCACTCCGGCTAGGGCAATTTGGTAAAACGCTGTAGCTTCTTACCGTCAACCTCTACCGTTTCAACCCAAACGGCAACCGGGCGTATCCAAATAAGTTTGTCCCCGTATTCGGCCTGATATATAACACACGGTTCGTTGTCTGCTTCGCTTAGTGCCAAAGACAGGACCTTGTATGTTAGTTGCTTGTAATGCATATAGCGAGCGCCGACCGTTACCTGCTTGGCGGCTTGCGCCAGCTTTTGCGACAATTGGGATTGCGATTCCTCGTTGTGCATCATACAATCTCCGCGATCTTAGGCTGCACCAGCTGCTTGTAGTCGGCCGACTTCATGCCAATGGAACTTGTCCGCCCCGCATTAAAAATGATTCTTTCGTTGTTATATAGAGCCGCATCGCTCACGACCTCCAAGCCAAACAAGTTGCCAAAAGGGGGCACACCGCCCGGCTTTACCCCTTTGGTTATTTCCTCTACCTCGTCCTCGGTCGCAAAACGCATGTCCTTTGCCTGCAATACCTGCTTAACTTTGGCGTTGTCGAACTTCTGGTTGCCAGGCATAACCAGCATCACAAACTTTTTACCCGCGTTAGGTACCTTGGCACGGATAATAATGGCTTTGGCGCCTTGCTGCAGAAATATAGCCGGGACGAATCTTGGCCGCTTCTTCGCTGGTGCGTACCGGCTGGTGCTCAAACTCCTCAAACCAACAGTCATGCTCACGCAGGATTTCGGTAATTTGTTGGTGGATAGGGTGTTCTGTGGTCATGCCCGGTTCTCTTTCACTCTCTAATAATACCTTACTCGCTGCTATAATACCCCGCATGAACAGAGTCAAACTCAACCAGTCCAAGCCCACCAAAATTGTCCCGGCCGAAAAGCTAGAGCTCTTTACCGAACAGTGGTCGCCAAAGATTGTTGCCGACTTTAACGACAGCCAAATCCAGGTCGCCAAAATTCAAGGCGAGTTTGTGTGGCACCACCACGAAGATGACGAACTCTTTATTGTTGTTAAAGGGCACCTCACCGTTCAGTTCCGCGACAAAAACCTGGAGGCTGATCCCGGCGAAATGATCCTCGTCCCCCGATTAACCGAGCACTGCCCAAAGACCGACGAAGAAGTTTGGATTATCCTTATGGACAAAAAAGGTACGGTTAACACCGGCAATGTTGAGGACAGCGAGAAGACCGCAACCGACTACACGCGCATTTAGGCAAGAGCAGGCCGCGCGTGCCGTCGCCTTCGCGTCGGCACGCAACGAGCTTGCAGATCTCCCCAAGCGATAATGCCAATGCTAGCGCGGGGACACCACTACATCACCAACTTTTACAAAGCCGATGTGGTGGTTAAATGTAATCTCGTAGTATTTTTGAGTGCCCACAACCACCAGGTGGTCATCGGGGGCGCTGTAGTTCCATGTCCAGTCGTAGAAGTAGTCGCTCTTCACTGCCTCGCCCGTGGTGACGTACTGCTGTCCGGCGGCCATAGAGTAGGCCGTGCTTTGTGGCTGCACGGGCACGTCCGCCGGGTAAACCGCGGCTTCGGGGTAGGCATTGGTGTAAACCGGAATGGAGCTAAGTCCGGGGCGCGGAGTAACGGTTCGGCCGTCGCTGGGGTGGGCTGCTTGCCCCGCCTGGCAGGGATTGTAAAACCAGCCGACCTTGCCCGAGTACCACACGCCCGTCCAATCGCCTTGTACATCGGCAACCACGTACTTAAAACCGCTCGGAGCTTTATCTCCCCAGTCATTATCTTGCGTGGTGCCGGCAGAACCGTCGGTGTGCAGATATGGGTCGCCTAGCAGCGGCGAGTTAGCGTTAGGCTGGGTGTGTAAGTATACAAAATTGGCGCCTTGTTTAGGCAGGGTGGTGCAAGTGCCGGTTTGGCAATCGGTAATAACCGGTTGGTTTTTGGCAAAGTTTGGCGCAATGGTTACAACCTGGCCTTTTCTAACCCGAGAGGTGAGAGCGCGGTCTGCACCCCTATCTAACCAGGAGCCTCCTACCAGATCCATGTAGTAATTCCAGTCCCAGTAAGGGCCCGGGTCCCAGTGCTGGTTAGCTTGCCCCGCTGCGGTGCCATACATAATATTATCGTGGCCGAGGATGTGCTGACGGTCGAGCGGGATGTGGTACTTGCTAGCCAGCCAGTGCACGAGCGTAGCCGAGGCCTTGTACATGGCCGGTGTGTACCAGGCGGCGCCCTGGGCGGCAAAACCTTCGTGTTCGATGTTAATCCCGTGCATATTCATGTTCCAGTTGGCAACTCCCCAGGATACATCTTTGTTAGCCACCATTTGGGTAATGTCACCTTGGGTCGAGACTACATACTGGGCACTCACATAAGACAGAGGGTCCTGGAAGTGATTGATGATGCTGTCGTAAGAGCCTTCGCCGTCATGGATATAAATGTACTTAATTTGCATATCCGTGGGCCGGTTGGCGTAGTCGAAATTGCCGTAGTTAGTGGGATCATTGGGGTCGTCCGACGCGTAGGCAGCAGGGATAAAGCGGCAATTGAGCGTGCTGGGGCATTCGGGAGTTTGGACAGTTGGCGCATTTGTCCGGTTGAGCGGCGCAGCCTTTGGCCCAAGCGCAGAAAGACTGCCAACATTGGGCTGTACAGACGGGAGGGCCGGCAAATTCATCATTTGCCCGTCGGCCGTGGTGAGGCTGGCACCGTTTTTGATGGTTGCAAATACGTCATCGGCAAACGAGTTGGCAGTTGTTACCTCGGTTACACCGCCAAATTGTGCCACCGCGCTGTACCAGTCGTTAACGCTGGCCGGTAAGGTGCCATTGAGCTGCTTGGCCTCCTGAGCCAGTACAGCCGCGGCACCGCGGACATTTTGTTGGTCACTCGTTTTAAGCGCATCGGCAGAAACATTAAGTAGCCCGGCTGCTTGGTCGAGCGTGTAATAGCTTGCCGCCCGTTTGGCAGGAGCCAGGGTGGCGCCGTCGCGGCCGCTGGTAATGTGCGGTTGATAGGTGCGCAGATCCATGAGCCCGTAGCCACCGTCACTACTCATGCCCACATTTGATGTCCACCGCGATTCGTTGTACGAAACTGCCAGCAATACGCTTTCTGGCACCCCAAACTCCTGTGCGGCGCTTGTAAATAATTGTTGGCGGCTGGTTTGCGCGCTTTGCGCAAAGGCCGCCATAGGACCACTAAAGGTAAAAAATAATGATGCCGAGGCAGCTATCGCCCCAAACGTTGCGCTTATGCGCCGTAGTTTTTGATGTATCGATGGCAATCCATAGGTCATGCCCACCCCCTATCGTTAATGTTTACCTTCTCATTTTATCATCTGAATTTTGTTGGGCACAAACTCGCAAAAAAAGAGCCGGCATAACAGGTGTTGCCCCTATGCAAAGCAACACCTCAGGCTGGCTGGAGTGTTGCTTGTGGTGATGTGTGCCGGGGACAGAGTGCGACGGCATGAACATAGGTAGCGAGGCAGGGGGCGCTAGGCTACAGTCTAGTGCCCAGCAAAGATTCCAATTGCCGCACGTCTTTTATAACCATGCCGCTATGCGAAACGTCTAATAAGCCCTTTGTCTTGAGGGTTTGAATGTTGCGATTGACCGTTTCGCGGACCATGCCCGAATGCCTGGCTATGTCGCTTTCGGTGAGCGGAATAGCCACCGAACCATCTGGACGGACTTCCCCAAAACGATTTACGGCGTTAAGGATTTCGAATATGAGCCGGCTTTCGGCATCGCCACCCATAAGGTGCGCCATGCGCCGCAGCACCCCGTCGACACCGCGGTACACGCGGGTGAGCAGGTCCAGCGTTACGTCCGGGTTATCCTGTAAAAATTGGACCGCTGCCTCGGGGGGCACCACATGAGCCTTAACCACGGTGCTCGCTTCGAAGTGATATAAATTGGGTGAGTGGTTGAGCGCGGTCGACATAGGGAAAAAGGCGCCTGGCTTAAAAACGTTTACTACCACTTCCTTGCCGTTGGGCGTAATGTCATACTCGCTTACCCGGCCTTCTACGATATAAAAAATGCCACTCAGCGGTTCGTCTGGGTGCAACAGGATTGCCTGCTTGCGGTAGGTATGGAGCGGATAGGCGGTAAAGAATTCTCTTACCTTTTCGGCAATATCTAAAGACATGCTATTTACTGTAAGCATAAAACTGCTGCGCGGCAAGCTTGGCTACGCGGGTTATGCGTGTACACCAACAGCCACGGCCTTGATTAACAGGAACGAGCGAGCTATTTCGGCTCGCTCGTATAGTTGCCTGGTTTGGTGGCTCCTGGCAGAGAAAACTGGCAATATAGTTTCTCTGATCTCCAACTTTTATGCAAGCGCATCAACGCTTAATTACTGCCATCAAACAAATCAAGGTAATTCTTATATACCCACTTCTGAGCATAGACACTTTCGCCACTCTTGAGTGGCGCTAGGATACCCATCGCCACCAACCTATTAATAACATTATAGCCTCCGCGCTCGGTGTAGTTTGTCCATTTCACAATGTCAGCAATCCCGGCAATTGGCATTTTGTAGAGATTTTCCAATACCTTAACGGTCGCCTCCGAGGCCGTGCGGTTGAGCATTTGCACTTGTTTCATGTCCTGCCCGCGCAATTTAGTAATTGCAGCGCAAGTGGCAATTGCCGAATTGGCGATTTCTATCACCCCGTCAAGAAAGAAGTCGATCCATTCCACCACCTCGCCATTATTATGGTAGCCATCGAGTTTTTCGTAATACAGATTCTGGTGCTGCTTAAAATACGACGAAAGATACAGTATAGGCATTTCAAGTAACCCCTTGTACCAGAGAAACATAGTAATTAGCATGCGGCCCGTGCGGCCATTACCGTCATTAAAGGGGTGAATGGTTTCGAATTGGGCATGCAACAAGCCGGCCTTGATGAGAGGGAGATAATCGTCTTGCGCATGAATAAACGCCTCAAATTGGCCGAGCGCCTTCTTCATTTCGTGCACTGGCGGTGGAACATATTTTGCATTGTCAGGTCGCGTACCAGATATCCAGTTTTGTTTGGCACGAAACTCGCCCGGGAAAGCGGGGTGAGTAACTCGTGCATTGGTCATCAGCTCCTTGTGCAATTCGCAAATAAAACGTAGTGTAAAAGGAAACGCGTTTGCTCTCTTTAATCCATAATTCAAAGCATCAATATAATGAAGGATATCGTCCACATCAGCAGGCAGATTAGTGCTGGGCTCGACGTTCTCGCGCTCAATCGCATCCATCATGGTCGCATTCGTGCCTTCAATTTGGCTCGATGAAGATGCATCTTTGCGGATAAACATAGTCAAAAACCAATCTTTGTCTGGCAATAATTCAGTAATGCCATCTAGTTTGCCGAGCAAACGAATCGCCTCAGTGTGCTTGCCAATCACCTTACTATCCAGCCTTAAGTTCCCTTTCGGCGGAAAGTCATTGGGGACAAAAGCTTTAAAGCCTTCTTTCTGCTGTATGTATTGTCCTATTAAAACCGTGTTCATATATTTATACCTATATGAACATTATAGTTAAAATCGTTCATATATACAAGACCTATCTGAACGATTTTTTGGAACTCGCGCTCTGCGGATTCAAACCGAAATATAAAAGTGTACCTATGCAAAAAGTCCCAAATTTTATAATCTGGGACTTTTTGTAGCTGTAATTCTGTTTGGTGGCTCCTCCCAGACTCGAACTGGGGACACAAGGCTCTTCAGGCCTCTGCTCTACCAACTGAGCTAAAGAGCCACGACGAATCGTGGTGTTGGATGTTTTACCTGAAGCGCCTTGTGTCCCTTGCGGGGACAGACTGTTTGTGCTCTTCAGGCCTCTGCTCTACCGGAGCATGCCAGTGGCATGCGAGTACTCGAAGTTCGGATCCGCAGCGTACATACAGCCGTATCGCCACATCCGAACTCCGTTATTCTACCTGTTTGCACCGTCTTTTTCAACCGCCCCCCAGAGTTTGTCCATGTGCTCTAAAAGCTCGCGGTCTTCGTCGCCCCAGGGCAGGTGCATAAAAGTGGCTTTGTCGACGTAGCGCACTGCTTGCATGTCGGGGCCGGGCCTACGGGCATCGTGCTGCAGCACCACCACTACAACCAAGCGCAGCATCCAGTACTTGTGGGCAGAAGGTTCGCCCCGGTATACAAACAACAGCGGGCCGATGCTGGCGACAGAGGCATCGACCTCTTCCTGGATTTCGCGGCGTACGCACTCCTCAAAGCTTTCGTTGTGCTCCCAGCCGCCGCCGGGCAGCTCGTACTCGCCAGCGTGGTTTTGCACCACCAGTATACGCTGCTGGGCATTAAGGATAATGGCCCGCGTCGCTACCCGGTAAAATGGTGATTGCAAAAAGCCATTGTCGTCTACGTGTGCCATACGTTGGTTAGTATAGCATTCGGGTTTGAGTGCCGAGACGGCGAATGCTTAAAACAAGCTCTGCTGGCTGCGCTTGGCGGCGCGAAGGGCAATGCGGCGGGCTTGGGCCTGCATGTCGGGGTCGGCGGCCCGACGTAACACCTCGGCAGGCAGCGCGGTAATAAAGGAAGAGGGCAGCGCCGGCTGGCCGCCGCGGTGTTTAGCATGCAGGATTTCTAGACGTTGGCGGGCGCGGGTAACGGCCACGTAAAA
>Ga0207661_10000164_pt1 | contig 43091 bp, 33 predicted proteins | sample KBSC713LmetaG_FD_184337 | JGI IMG/M metagenome (GOLD analysis project Ga0207661, IMG submission 184337) | Corn rhizosphere microbial communities from Kellogg Biological Station, Michigan, USA - KBS C7.1-3L metaG (SPAdes) (version 2) | ecosystem: Host-associated > Plants > Roots > Rhizosphere ...
CACTACTTCCGCACCGAGGACGAGGAGCGGGCGCTGGCGGGGCTGCTGCCCTTCCTCTCCGACCTCGCCGACGAGGCGGCCGAGGAGGGCCGGCCGCGGGCGCTGCGGGTGCGGGCGGGGATCCTGCGGCAGACGATCGACGACTTCGCCGAGACCCTGCGGACGCGGCTGCGGATGCCCGGGGAGTCGACCGCCGAGACGCTCCGTCACTATCAGTCAGAACACGGACCCCTCGAGGAATGAGGATGCTGCGTCCACCGCTCAGCCGTAAGGGGATCGCGTTGCTGGCCTGCCTGGCGCTGGCGGGCTGCGGGTCTGGCAGCTCCAGCTCCGGCGGCGGCGACACTTTGGAAGGGACCTACGCCTCCTTCCCCGACTACCTCGACCCGGCGCTCTCCTTCACCCTCGAAGGGACGACGGCGATGCACGACACCTACATTCCGCTGCTGACCTACCGGCCGGCAAACGGCGCCGCCGGCACCGAGCTGATCCCCGGCCTGGCGCGGACCCTGCCGAAGATCGACCAGGGCGGCCGCCGCTACACCCTGCGCCTGCGCCCGGGCCTGAAGTACTCCGACGGGACGCCGGTGAGGGCCTCGGACTTCCGCTTCGCGGTCGAACGGATGATCCGCCTCAATTCCGGCGGCTCCTCCTTCTACATGGGGATCGCCGGCGCCGAACATTTCGCGCAGACGAAGAAGGGCGGGATCGGCGGCATCGAAAGCGACGACATGACGGGGAGGATCGTCATCCACCTGCTCGAACCGAGCGGGACCTTCAGCTACGTGCTTGCGTTGCCGTTCGGAGCGCCGCTGCCGCCAAGCACCCCGATCGAAGACCAGACCCAGCAGCCGCCGCCGGCGACCGGGCCCTACGTGATCACCGCGGTCCGCCCCGGCCGCAGCTGGGAATACGAACGTAATCCGGTCTGGGCGAAGGCCAACGGGCCGGCGCTGCCGCAGCTGCTGGGCGGGCATGTCGACAAGATCGAGTTCGAGGTTCGCACCAACCCCTCGACCCAGGTCGAAGAGGTCGAACGCGGCGAAGTCGACTGGATGAAGAACCCGCCGCCGCCGGAACGCTACGCGTCGGTGCGGGAACGCTACGCCGGGACCCAGTTCCGCGAAGACCCGACGATCAGCGTCTACTACTTCTGGATGAACACCAGTCAGCCGCCGTTCGACGACGTGCGGGTGCGGCGCGCGGTCAACTACGCGGTCAACCCGGCGGCGCTCGAACGCATCTACGCCGGCAGCCTGCGCGGGCTCCAGCAGGTGCTGCCGCCGCAGATGCCCGGCTACCGCCGGATCCACCTCTACCCCTACGAACCGGATCGGGCGAAGCGAATGGTCGAACGGGCCGATCCGGCCGAACGCAAGGTCACTGTCTGGACGCTCGACCTGCCGCCGACCGACGAAGCGGGCGAATACTACGAGCAGGTGCTCAAGGAACTCGGCTTCGACGTGACCCTGAAAGTGGTCGGAGCGGCGAACTACTTCACCCTGATCGGCAACGCCGAGACGCCGAACCTCGACACCGGCTTCAACAACTGGTTCCAGGACTACCCGCATCCGAATGACTTCTTCGGCCCGCAGCTCTCGAGCGAAAGCATCGTTCCCAACGGCAACACCAACTTCGCGCACTTCGCCGACCCCGCTGTCGACCGCAAGATCCGCCAGCTCGCCCGCGAGCAGCTGGGCCCGCGGCAGGAACGCGAATACGCCGCGCTCGACCGCACGGTGATGAAGCAGGCGCCGTGGGCGCCGTTCGGGACGCTGACGCTCGGTACCTTCGTCGCCGACTCGGTCGACCTCGACGAACTCGTGGTCAGCCCGATCTACGGCCAGGACCTGGCCAGCTTCCAGCTCAAGTAGGGAGACAAAAGCGACATCCCATTAGATTGGGCGGGTGTCGACGGCAAAGTCAGCCGAGGCGACGGTAGATCGAGCCACCGATTTCCGCTTCGCCTCCTGGGCGCGGGTGCGTCCCTACGCGCTCGGCCTCTACCTGCTCGTACTGGTCTTCTGGACCGCCGCCTACGGGATCCCGACCCAGCGGGAGCTGGTGATTCTCTGGACCTGCGGCGCCCTCGCCAGCGTCTCGATCGGGCGGCCGCCGCGGGAAATCCTCCAGCTGGTGCTCGACTGGCTGCCGATCGTCGCCGTGCTCTGGGTCTACGACCTGACGCGCGGCGCGGCGGACTCGCTCGGGATCGGCGTCCATTACCACCCGATGATCGACTTCGACAGCTTCGTCTTCGGCGGGCAGGTGCCGACCGTGTGGCTGCAGGAACAGCTCTACACCCCCGGCGTCGTCAGGTGGTGGGACGTGGCCTTCACCCTCGTCTACACCTCCTACTTCATCGTCCCCTTCGTCCTCGCCGGCTGGTTCTGGGCGCGCGACCGCCTCGCCTTCCAGCGCTTCACCCGGCGGCTGGTGACGCTGGCTCTCTGCGGCCTCGCCACCTACATCGTCTTCCCCGCGGCGCCGCCCTGGATGGCCAGCGAAATGGGCCTGATCGACCCGATCCAGCGCGACGTCGGCAGAGGCTGGGAGGTGATCGGCGTCGGCACCGCCTCCCTGTTCGACAAGGGCCAGGCGAGCAGCAACCTGGTCGCCGCCGTCCCCTCCCTGCACACCGCCTTCACCACCCTCGTCGCCCTCTTCCTCTGGAAGCGGGTGCGGCGACGCTGGCTGCGGCCGCTGCTGCTGCTCTATCCGCTGGCGATGGGTCTTACCTTGATGGCCACCGGCGAGCACTGGTTCTTCGACGTCGTCCTCGGCTGGCTCTACGCCGGCGGCGTGATGGCCGGCTGGGCCTGGTGGGAGTGGCGCCAGGAAGCGAAGCTGCCGGCGGCCAGCCTTGCCGCGGGTGCTGAGGCGGCTGGTTAGTGGCCGGACCGGCGGCCGGAACTTCTTCCCGGCTGGCGGTTTCGAAGAGCGTCATGAGCCGTTCGGCAACGAAACGAGGTCCCCGGATCTGGATCGTCTGCGCTCTCTCTTCGCTGGTTCTTGCGGCGAGCGCGTCGGCCGCGGAAGAGCCGGCGATCTTCACCTTGGCGCCGGCGATGCACGCGGTCGGGACCACGATCGGCCCCGACGGCAACCTCTGGTTCGCGGCGACCAGCAGCGCCGACTCGCGGGCGCCGGGAACGGTCGGTCGAATCGATCCTGACGGCAAGGTGGTCGAAATCGCGCTCGCCGAGAGAGGCGGCGCCCGCGGGATCGTCTCCGGGCCGAACGGAGACCTCTGGTTCACCGAGCCAGGCGCCGACAGCATCGGCCGCATCACCGTCGAGGGCGCGATCACGACCTTCCCGCTCCCGACCTCCGGCTCGCGACCTGGCGCGATCGCGCTGGGTCCCGACGGCAACCTCTGGTTCGTGGAGTACGGCGGCGACAGGATCGGCCGCATCACTCCCGCGGGTGCGATCGCCGAGTTCCCGCTCGCCGCAGGGAGCAGGCCGGCTGGGATCGCCGCCGGGCCCGACGGCAACCTCTGGTTCACCGAGCGCGGCCTCAACCGCATCGGCCGGATCTCGCCCAGCGGTCAGATCACCGCGTTTCCCCTCTCCGGCGCCGACCCCCGGCCGGACAAAATCACGGTAGGCCCCGACGGCAACCTCTGGTTCACCAATGACGGGGCGAACATGGTCGGCCGTATCACCCCGACCGGCGAGATAGCCGAGTTTCCGCTGCCGATCTTGACCGCAGCCTGGGCGATTGCCGCCGGCTCCGACGGGAACGTCTGGTTCGGTTCCAACGGGCAGCTCGGGGCGATCGCCCCCGACGGGCGGCTCGCCCGCCTCACCTGCCTCAGGTCAAGCTGCCGCCTCCCGGCCATATCGCTCGCCGCCGGGGCCGACGGTGCCCTGTGGGCCGGGACCAGCACCGAATACCCGGTCTACGGCGGCGGGAGCACGTACATCAACATCGGTCTGACCCAGCCTGGATACATCGCTCGCTTCGTCCCTCGCTCATCGACGACGGAGCTGACCTCCGGGGCCTCGTTGGTGAAGCATCGGCGCACCCGGCTGGAGCTCAGCTGCGGCAGCGCCGCGGGCTGCCACGGGACCCTGCGGCTGACCAGGCAGCGGGCGGTCTTTTCGGGGGAAACCGGCGCCAACTCCGCCGTCGTACCGATCGGCCGCGGGCGCTATGACCTCGATCCCGGCGAGCGCGCGATAGTGCGGGTAGGCCTCAATCGCAGAGGCGCGAGGTTGCTGGCAAAAGGTCGCTTCGTCGCCTGGGCGCTCGTCGAAGCCGAAGGGCGTGACGTCGAAACCGCCCGGCTCGTCACCTTGCGAGCCGGAGCCGCCGGGAAAGGTTGACCGGTCCGGGCCGACCGGCGTCCGCGAGGCGGAGGCGGACCGAAAGGGAGCGGTGGCCGCTGCGGCGGTACTTGGCGAGGGTTTTGCGGCCGGCGCCGGTGAGGCGCAGCCGGGTTGCGGTGCGGGTCCCGTCGGCCAGGGAGTAGGGGCCGCGGGCGAGGACCTTCTTGCCGCGGGCGACGAGGAGGCTGCCGCTGCAGGGTCCGCCGGTGCAGCGGAGCGGGGCGCGGACCGCTTTGCGGGTGGCGCGGAGGGGGCCGGCGAGGCCGGCGGTGCCGGTCGCGGCGGTCGGCGCGGCGATCGGAATGGCTGCGGCGCGGCCGGGCGGGGCCGGGGTCTTGACGAGGCCGGCGACGGCGCCCGACTGCTCCCGGACCGGGAGCCGCAGTTCCAGGTTGGAGACGGTGATCGGGGCCTGCGCGTTGGAGGGGCGGGCGTAGGGGGCGTCGGAGGGCAGCAGCTCCAGCTTGACGGTGTGGCCGCCGGCGAAGCGGTAGGCCTGGGGGTGGAGCTGGAAGACGACGTCGCTGCCGCTGCGTGGCCGCAGGAGGCCGCGGGCGACCAGCCGCTCTTTGCCGTCGGGGCCGACGTCGAGCAGGCGCGCCGCCAGCTCGGAGTCGGAGTCGGCGACGCTGAGGTCGGCGATCACGGTCGGCGAGCCGAGCAGCGTGAACCCGGGTGCGGGGACCGCGAGGCGGTAGTCGGCGGTGCCGAGCTGGTCGGCGCCGGCGACGGTGGCGCAGGGATCTTTGCCGGCGATCGGGTCGAAGGTGGTGCCGATGGTGGGGTCGCCCGCCCCGGGCACGACGGTCTGCGCGGGGGCGCCGCCGAAGCGGACCTCGCCGGGGGAGAGCGCGTCCCAGGAGGCCGCCCGGAACGGGCCTTCGGAGGCCGCGGTTTTCGGGCAGGTGGTGGTCAGCGCTTCGGCGCTCGAGCTCGGGGCCGGGCCGGCTCCCTTCAGGTAGTGGTCGAACCAGGCGTTCTCGCGCTGCAGTAACAGCGCCTCGTCGGCGGGCTTGTTCTGGCTGCGGGCGTGGCCGTCGTCCATCAGGAAGAGCGAGATCGGGTCGCCCGGGTACTGGGAGCGGGTGCGGTTGTAGAAGCGGAGCGACTCGTCGACCGGGAAGAGGTCGTCGTTCCAGCCGCTCTGCATCAGCAGCGGCGCCGGGGGCTCGGAATGGTCGATGTAATAGGAGGAGTGATGGGCGTCGATCTCGGCGACGATCGAGGCCGCCAGCGGGTTGGAGTCGTAGGGCTCGCCGGCGTTGATCAGCCCGTACCAGGTGGTGAGGTCGGCGCCGGGATCGGTGCCGGGCGGGGCGTAGTTGCTGGAGGCGAGGCCGGTGCCGTAGAGGCCGCTCACGTAGGAGGACTTCTCGATTCCGATCGGCGCTTTGCCGTCGGGGCCCTTGTAGGGGTTTTCGGCGCGGTAGTCGAGGGTGCTGCCGTTCGGCATCAGCGAGTACGCGAGGTCGCTCCAGGGCCACTGCGGCACCGCCGCGGCGAGTTCCATCGGCGTCCCCGCCGGGCTTTTCCATGGGACCAGGGAGCCGTCGGGCAGCATCGTCCGGTTGCGCAGGGCCGCCAGCGCCAGCGACATGCCGCCGCCGTAGGAGACGCCGGTGGCGCCGATCTTGTCCGGGATCGCGACCCCTTCGTCGGCCAGGACCGAGATCAGGTACTGGGCGTCGCGGACCTCGTAGCGGGTGTCGAGCAGGTGGTTGTAGCCGGCGGCGCAGGCTTCCGGATCGGAGAGGCGGTCGGGGTCGGTGGCGCCGCAGCTTTCACCCCAGCCGCGGTCGCTGATGCTGAAGACGGCGTAGCCCGCTTCGGCCCAGTCCTGCACGCGCGGATCTTCGAGCCCGATCTTGCTGCCGCCCCAGCCGTGGAAGACGCCGATCAGCGGGTAAGGGCCGTCGGCCCCGCTCGGCGCCGGCGGCAGGACGACGTTGACGTCGATCCGCGTCTTCCCGTCCCAGGTCGCGGTCTCGCCGGAGCAGAGGCGGACGTTGCCGTTCGCAGGCTGGGCGGAGCAGCTGAGGTCGCCGTCGTAGAGGGTCGCGAAGTCGGCCCGCGCCGCGGGCACCACGACCAGGACTGCGAGCACCGCCGCCGCCACCGCACCCAACATCCAACGCACCTGTTCGACTCCCAAGCCAGCGCCTCCTGTAGATGAAGCCGGGCTGTTGCTACCCGGATTCGGAGGGTCTGAACGCAGTTGTTCCCGGTATGCGGGAACAACTGCGTCCGCTCAGGTGGGGGTGCCGACGAACACCAGCTTGTAGTCGCGCTGCTCGTCCGGCGGCGCCGACAGCACGATCTCGTCTTCTGCCTCGCTCATGCCCAGGGCCGCCAAAGGCTCGATCCCTGCGGTTCGCATCGCCGTCAGCACCTCGTCCTCGGATCGATACCGCTCCATTTGCCGAACCGGCTCGATCCGATCGCCGCTGATCTCGGCTTCAAAAATCGACGGGGCGACCTCGCCGCGCCCGCTCCAGGTCCACCGTGATCCTTGGTGCTCCACTTCGCGGACCTCGGAGTATCCGCCCGCGTATACCGAGCTCGAATTGACGTCGAATGCGATCAGCCCGTCCTCTGCGAGGTTCTCTCGCATCCCCTCGAGGGCGAGGACGAGGTCGTCGTCACCCAGCAGGTAATTCACGGAGTCGTTGAGCGAGAGCACGAGGTCAAAGCTTCCTATCCGCGGCAGTTCGCGCATGTCGGCGACCTGCAGGTCGACGTCTGCGCCTCCTGCTTCGGCCGCGAGGCTCAGCATCGCCGGCGATAGATCGCACCCGTGGATCCGCCAACCCCGCCGCAGAAGCGGGCGAAACGCCCTGCCGGTCCCACAGCCGACGTCCAAGGCTCGACCGCCTTCTCGCAGGCCATGCTTCCGAAGCTCGGGCAGCAGGGAATCCCCGAGCCACTTCTCGTAGTCATTCGCATGGTTGAAGTCGTTGTAGACCCCAGCGAGTGCCTCGTAGGCCGCCAGGGCCGGATCAACTTTCATGGGCTACTGCCTTCCGTCCTCTCGATTGCGGTTTGGTCTATGTAGCCGGATCAATCTAAATGAACCGAGGCGGAAGGCGTGCTCAGGCGAGGCGGCGGGAGAAGGTCTTCTCGAGGGCCTTGCCGCCGTTCTCGCCGGGCACGGTCTTGTCGAGGCGCATGGTGATCTGGCGGCGGTCGATGTGGAGGCTGGCGACCTGGTTGTCGAAGTAGGGGCCCTCGACGGTGCGCCAGCGGATCCCCGGGTCCGGCGCCCCGGCGGCTTTCGCCAGCAGCGACGCGACCGCGGTGAACGGGCGGCCGAAGCCCCAGCGCACCACCCGGCGCTCGTTCTCGTCGAGCGGGTTGCGGTAGGGGGAGCAGACGGCCTGGTAGATCGGGGCGCGCCCGGCCGAGTCGCCGTTCGAGGACTTCGGCCAGCCGACCTCGGAGAGGTAGGCGTGGTGGACGTCGCCGGAGAGGACGACGATCGAGGCCGGCGCCTTCCCGCGCTTGCCGCAGGCGACCTCGTGCAGGAGGTCGCGCAGCTTCGCCCAGGACTCGCCGAAGGCGGCCCAGTGGTCGAAGTCGACTTCCCGCCGCAGCTTCTCGCTCGCCCAGGCCAGCGGCCTGCCCCAGGCGTTGCCCTCGACCATCTGCTCGTTCCAGGCCTCGAGCCGGTCGAAGGCGGGGGAGAGGAGCCAGGGGATCGTCGTGCAGACGATCAGGTGGTCGAAGTCCCCTTCGGTCTTCTCGACGATCCATTCCCACTCCTCGTCGTCGACCATCGCCCGCCTGCCCTCCTCCAGCACCCGCGCCGCGCGGGCGTCGATGAAGATCGCCCGGGTGCGGCCGAAGTCCCGGCAGAAGGTCCAGCGCGTGCCCTCGCCCATCGACTGGACCCGGTGCGCCCAGGCGAACAGCTCCTCCTCGCCGGTCTGGTTGCCGCGCATCCGCTGGTAGAGCTCCGACTCGCCCAGCTCGCGCGGGGAGAGGTTGCCGATGTGCTGGTAGATCCAGTAGCTGGAGATGCAGCCGACCACGCGCCGGTGCCACCAGGACTTCTGCTGCATCTCCAGCAGCCAGCCGCGGGAGATGTTCCAGTCGTCGCTCATGTCGTGGTCGTCCCAGAGCATCGAGACCGAGACGTTGGAGAAGAGCCAGCGGATCAGCGGGTCCTCCCAGCTCTCGCAGTAGAGCCAGGTGTACTCCTCGAAGTCGGTCACCTCGTCGAAGGGCGGCGTGTCGGTGCCGCGCCGTTCGCGGATCTTCTTCCGCGTCCGCGGCGAGCCCTCGTCGACGTAGACCTGGTCGCCGAGGAGGAAGAGCTGGTCGGGCCAGGTGTCCCGGTCCCCCTTCGTCATCTGCAGCGCCAGGACCCAGAGGGCGTCGTACTCGTGGCCCTCTTCGCTGACGTCTTTGGGTTGGTCGAAGGGCGGCTCGTGGGGGACGGCGACCCGGCAGGAGCCGAAGTAGACGTCGAGGTCCTTGTCGGCGTCGATCGTGCGGATCGCGCTCGGCGGCAGGTCCGACCCCGGCTCGGGCCAGCGCACCTCGCCGTCGAGCTTGACCTCGTACTCGTTGCGGGAGGCCGGCTCCAGGCCGCCGACGCAGACCAGCGCGTAATGGTGGCCCTCGACCCGGAAGGTCGGCTCGCGGTGGCCGAGGATCTCGACCTCGCAGGCCTCGGAGGTCTCGACCCAGATCGTCGCCTCGGTCTCGGAGACGTGGCGGAGGATCGGGCCTAGAAGAAGCTCGCTCATGAGCCTCCCGCTACCCAGCCCGCCCGGCCATAACCAAGGCAGATTTTTCTGGTTGCCCGCATCGCGGGCGCTGTGCCTACAGGCGGCCGAGCAGGAGGAGGATGAGGAGGATCAGCGCAATCAGCCCGAGGATCCCTCCCGCCACTGCGACCTTCAGCAGCACCAGCACGATCGCGACGATGATGAGCAGCCCGATCAGCGCTCCAACCATGGTTCCTCCTCTTCTGACGGGTTATGTCACCCGTCATTGGACTGATTTCCCTAACAAACGGGAAAAGACGGGGGTACGTCAGGTCAAATGTCACCGGGTGTTTCCAGAAAGGCGCTGACAAGAGTGAGCGACCATCCGTTTAGGGGGAGTCGACACGCCCCAACCCTTGATCGGATGGCCCTCGGTGGGAAGATCGAGACATGAGCGAAGCAGCAGCCGCGCCGGGATTGAGCAGCCTGCTCTCCGACGAGCGCCTGACGCGCCGCGCAGTCGGCGGGGACGAGCGCGCCTTCGCGGCGATCTTCCGCCGCTACCACCAGCCTCTCTACCGCTTCTGCCTGGCGATCGTCGGCAACCCCGAGGATGCCCAGGACGCGCTCCAGAACACGATGGTCAAGGTGCTGCGGGCGCTGCCGGGGGAGGAGCGCAGGATCGACCTCAAGCCCTGGCTCTACCGGATCGCCCACAACGAGTCGATCGACCTGCTGCGGCGGCGGCGGGAGACGAGCCAGCTCGACGTCGAGCAGGTGGCGCCGGGCTACGGCCTGGCCGAGGACGCGGCGACGCGGGAACGGCTGCGGCGGCTGGTTACCGACCTGCGGGAGCTGCCGGAGCGCCAGCGCCAGGTCCTGGTGATGCGGGAGATGTCGGGGCTCGACTTCGACGAGATTGCGGTCGCGGTCGAGAGCTCCCCTGCGGTCGCACGGCAGACCCTCTACGAGGCGCGGCAGAGCCTGCGGCAGATGGAGGAAGGGCGTGAGATGAGCTGCGAGACGGTGGGCATGGCGCTGTCGGAAGGCGACGGCCGGGTCACCCGCCGCCGCGACGTGCGCGCGCACCTGCGCTCCTGCACCCGCTGCCGCGAGTTCCGCGACGAAATCAAGCGCCGCGAGAAGGACTTCGCGGCGCTGGCGCCGCTGCCGGCGGTGGCGGCCGCCGGGATGCTGCAGGGCCTGCTCGGCGGCGGCTCCCAGGCGGCGGGGGGAGCGGGCGGTGGCCTGGCGGCGACGCTCGGCGGGGGCGCGGCGAAGACGATCGCCACCTCGGCTGCGGTCAAGGGCGTGGCGACGGTGGCGGTGGTGGCCGCGGTCGGGGTCACCGCGGCCGACCGCAGCGGCGTTATCCACCTCGGGCTGCCGGGCGAGGAAAGCTCGAAGTCGGCGCCGGCGACGCCGGGCTCCGGGGGTTCCCCCGGGCGGGGGGCGGCGGCCGACCGAACCGGCGGGGGCAAGGACGGAGCCGGCACCGTTGCCGGTCGGGGCGCGGGCTCGAGACATGGGCAAGGGGCGAGTGCCCCCGCGAAGGCAGCGCCCGGGTCCCAGAACTCCGCCGCCGCGGCGACGCAGGGGGAGCACGGACAGTCCCGTCACGAAGCCGGTTCGCACGCCGGCTCGAAGGCGCAGGGACCGCCCGCCGAGGTCGAGGCAGGGGCCGGCGAGCACGAGAAGGCCCACCCGGAAGCTTCGGGCGGCGGGCAGGAAGCCGCGTCCGAACACAAGCTGGAAAACGACGACAGCGCCGGCTCCGACGGCCAGGGCGAGGTCCAGAACGAAAACGAAGACGGGAACGGCGAAGGCGCGCCTGCCGCGGAAAAGCCGGCCGCCCACGAACCTCCGGCGGCAAAGCCTCCGCCGACGAAGGGGGTATCCGAAAACCCTCCCAAGGGGGCGGCGCCGGAAGCTCCGCCCCCGAATCAAGCCTCGCAGCCGACGGCGAAGACTGAAGCGCCGCCCGCGGAACCTGGAAAACGCTCAGAAAAACACTAAGCGCCGTCCCGCGGCGGGGCGCCCAGCGGCGGCGGCCGCTCGCGGTAGAGGTATTTGCGCACCAGCTCCTCGGCCGGTCCCGCCGCCAGGACGAGGGGGACTCCGCAGGCGGGGCAGGACCGGCCCTGCCAGCCGCTGCCGCGCCGGTGGGCGCGTAGGTGGCAACGGGGGCATTCGAGGGACTGGCTCATTACCACTCTCCGGGTAGGACTTCCTTTCCAAAACCCTCCCGCTTCCGCCGCCGGCCGGCATCCGTGGTTTCCCCCATCCGACCCCGATTTGAGGGGGTTGACGAAATGCCCAATCTTCGCCACCATCGAACAATGGTCCAGGGAGGACTTGGCAGGGTGGGGGGCGTGTGCGTGTGCGCGGTCATGCTGCTGCTCGCCTTCAGCTCGCCCGCCGGCGCGAAGACCTATTTCGGCGCGACGATCAGCGGCGAAACCTACGGCCAGACCGGCAATGCGCCGCGGAATACGCAGGCCTGGGACACCTTCGAGCGCCACGCCGGCAGGAAGGTCGCGATCGTCAACGAGAGCCAGGGCTGGACGACCTTCAACAAGTACGAGATGGACGCCACCAACGCCCGCGGCGCGATCCCCCTGGTCAATATGGGCATCGGCAGCACGAGCCTCGAATCGATCGCCAAGGGAGGCCAGGACGCGGCGATCAAGCAATGGGCGCAGGAAGCGAAGGCCTGGGGCCACCCGTTCCTCCTCGCTCCCTGGCGGGAGATGAACGGGTCCTGGTACGCCTGGGGGCGCAGCTCCTGGTTCGTCCCCGCCTGGCGGCGCTTCCACGACCTCGTCGTCGGGCAGGGCGCGACCAACGTCACCTGGACCTGGGTGGTCAACGGCATCTGGTCCGATCCGGCCTCCGACCCGACCCCCTACTACCCGGGCGACGCCTACGTCGACTGGACCGCGATGGACTCCTATAACTGGGGCCGGATGCCGGCCCAGCCTGACCGCTGGAAGAACCCCGACCAGGTGATCACGCCGACGCTGAAGATCCTCAGGACCGTGGCGCCGACGAAGCCGGTGGCGATCGTCGAGGACGCCTCGACCGAGTACGGCGGCAACAAGCCCGACTGGATCCGGGAGATGCTGACCGACTACCTGCCGCACCATCCGGAAATCAAGGCCTACCTCTGGTTCAACTGGAACTTCAAGAAGGGCGAAAAGCGCGAGGACTGGCCGATCGAGAGCTCGGCGCCGGCGCAGCAGAGCTTCCGCAAGGGGATCGGCAGCAGTGTCTTCGCCTCGGCGCCGGTCAACCTGCCGCTGGGGACGAAGGTGCCGGCGCCCCCGAGCGGCAGCAGCGAAGCGGCGCGGCCGGAGGACCTCTCGACCGCGGCCGAAATGGCCGCCGGGCCCGACGCCGCGGTTGGCGGCTCGGGGATGACGACCGTGGCCTGGAGCGCCCGCAGCGGCGGCGAATTCAAGGTCTTCGCGCGGCGAATCTCGGCGACCGGGGTCCGCAGCGCGACGATGCAGCTCTCCGCCAGCGGCGCCGATGCCCTGGCGCCGCAGGTGGCGCTGGCCCCCGACGGGACCGCGACCGTGGTCTGGACCCGCTGGGACGGGACCAGCTTCCGGGTCCAGGAGCGGCGGATCTCCTCTGGCGGGACGCCGGCGGAAGCGACCCGCACCCTCTCGGAATCGGGCCAGAACGCTTTCGACCCCCAGGTCGACGTCGCCACGAGCGGCGAAGCGACGGTCGTTTGGAAGCGGTTCGACGGCGCCCACTACCTGGTCCAAGAGCGCCGTGTAGCCGCCAACGGGACCGCCGAAACGGCGACGCAGAGGCTGTCGGAAACCGGCCAGGACGCGGTCGAACCGCACCTCGAGGTCGCCGGCGACGGCACCGCGACCGTCGTCTGGGCCCGCTTCGACGGCACCTCGACGATCGTCCAGGAGCGGCGGGTGAAGCCCGACCGGACCCTTACGGGAATCCTCAACCTCTCCGCCGCCGGCCGCAACGCGGTCGAGCCGCAGGTGGCGCTCGGTCCGAAGGGAGAAGCGACGGTCGTCTGGGACCGCTTCGACGGCACCAACTGGGTGATCCAGCGGCAGCGGCTGACCGCCGCCGGCGCCCTCGAAGGCGGCGCGGTCAACGTTTCCGAAGGCAGCAAGAGCGCCGAGCCGCAGGTGGCGATCGACGGCGGTGGCAAGGCAACCGTCGTCTGGGACCGCTTCGACGGCAGCAACTTCGTCGTCCAGGCGCGGCAGCTGAGCCCGGCCGGGGCGGCGCTGACGGCGCCGGTCCAGCTCTCCGCCGGCGGCCGCGACGCCGCCGACCCGCAGCTCGCGGTGGCCCCGGACCACCGCGTGACCGTGCTCTGGACCCGCTTCAACGGCAGCAACTGGATCGTCCAGCGGCGCGACTTCAGCGCCACCGGCACCCTCGCGAGCACCACCGAAAGCCTCTCCGCCGCCGGCCGCAACGCCGGCGACCCGGTGGTCGCCTGGGGCGGCGACGGCACCCTGGCGATGGCCTGGAAGCGGTTCGACGGCAGCGGCGACGTGGTCGAGGCGAAGCGGGTCCCGGCGGCCTGACCCGCACTTGACGAACCGTCCAATCTTCGCCAGCATCGAACAATGGTCCAGGGAGGAGTTGTCCGCAGCGCGGTGGCTTGCGTCTGCGCGCTGGCGCTGCTGACCGGCCTCGCCGGCGGCGCCCAGGCGTCGATGTACTTCGGCGCCACGATCAGCGGCGAAACCTACGGCCAGGAAGGGAACGCGCCGATCAACACGCAGGCCTGGAACCTCTTCGAGCGCCACGCCGGCCGCAAGGTCGCGATCCTCAACCAGGGCCAGCTCTGGGTGACTTTCGACAAGGAAGAGATGGACGCCACCCATGCCCGCGGCGCGATCCCGCTGGTGACGATGGGCCTGGGTAGCAGCTCGATCGAACAGGTCGCGAGCGGCGGCCAGGACGCGGCGATCAAAAAATGGGCGCAGGAAGCGAAAGCCTGGGGCCACCCCTTCCTCTTCGCACCCTGGTGGGAGATGAACGGGTCCTGGTACCCCTGGGGGCGGCAGCCGAAGTTCATCGAAGCCTGGCGGCGCTTCCACAAAATCGTCGTCGAACAGGGGGCGACCAACGTCACCTGGACCTGGCTCGTCAACAGCATCTGGTCGGACCCCGCATCGGACCCGACCCCGTACTACCCCGGCGACGCCTATGTCGACTGGATCGCCCTCGACTCCTACAACTGGGGCCGCAACCCCGCCCAGCCGGACCGCTGGATCAACCCCGAGCAGGCAATCACGCCGACCCTGGACCTGATGAGGAAAGCGGCGCCGACGAAGCCGGTGGCGATCGTCGAGACCGCCTCCAGCGAGTACGGCGGCAACAAGCCCGACTGGATCCGGGAGATGCTGACCGGCTACCTGCCGCACCACCCGGAGATCGGCGCCTTCCTCTGGTTCAACTGGAACTTCGCCAAGGGCGAAAAGCGCGCCGACTGGCCGATCGAGAGTTCGGCCCCGGCCCAGCAGAGCTTCCGCCGGGCGATCCAGAGCAGCGTCTTCGTCCCCGGCCCGGTCTCGCTGCCGAACCTGACCAAGGTGCCGCCGCCGACCGCGGGGGTCGGGGAAGCGGCGCGGCCGGAGGACCTCTCACCCTCGGCGGAAATGGCCGCCGGCCCGGATATCGCGGTCGACGGCAACGGCACCGCGACGGTCGTCTGGAGCGCCCGCAGCGGGCCGGAGTTCAGGGTCTTCGCGCGGCGGATCGCCGTCGACGGCACCCGCGGCCCCGCCATGCAGCTCTCCGACCCAGGCGGCGACGCGCTGGCCCCGCAGGTGGCGCTGGCGCCCGACGGGACCGCGACCGTCGTCTGGACCCGCTGGGACGGCGCCGACTTCCGCGTCCAGGAGCGGCGGATCTCCGCCGGCGGGACGCCGGAGGAAGCGACGAGGGCGCTAACCGGCGCGGGGCAGAACGCCTTCGACCCCCAGGTCGCCGTTTCCCCCGCAGGTGAAGCGACCGTGGTCTGCAAGCGCTTCGACGGCTTCCACTACCTTGTCCTCGTGCGCCGGGTCGCCTCCGACGGGACCGCGGAAGCGCCGGCGCAGCGGCTCTCGGAAGCGGGGCGCGACGCGGTCGACCCGCAGGTCGCGGTGGCCGCCGACGGCAGCGCCATCGCGGTCTGGAGCCGCTTCGTCGAAGGCACCGAATCGGTCGTCCAGGCCCGCCGGGTCGCGCCGGACGGGACCCTGGCGGCGACCCCCGTCGATCTCTCCGCCGCCGGCGGCAGCGCGATCCAGCCGCAGGTCGGGCTCGGCCCGGCGGGTGAGGCGACGGTGGTCTGGGACCGCTTCGACGGCTCCAGCTGGGTAATCCAGGGGCGGCATCTCTCCGCGGCGGGCGCCCCCGAAGGGGCGGCCTTCGCCCTCTCGGCCGCCGGCCGCAGCGCCGCCGAGCCCCGGCTCGCGGTCGACGGCGCCGGCGTCGCGACCGCCGTCTGGGAGCGCTACGACGGCAGCAACTTCGTCGTCCAGGCGCGGCGGGCGGGGGCAGCGGGGCCGCTCGGGGCCGGGGCGGTCCAGCTCTCCACCGGCGGCCGCGACGCCGCCGGCCCGCAGCTGGCCCTCTCGCCCGACGGCGACGCGACCGTGCTCTGGAGCCGCACCGACGGCAGCAACTGGATCGTCCAGCGGCGCGACCTCGCCGCCGACGGCACCCTCGGCACGACCGCCAGCCTTTCCGCCGCCGGTCGCGGCGCCGGCGAGGCCGTGCCCGCCTGGGGTGAGGACGGGACCCTGGCGATGGCCTGGAAGCGCTTCGAGGGAGCCGGCGACGTGGTCCAGGCGGTGACGGTGCCGCGGCCCGGCCTGCCGCCTCCGCCGCCGCCACCTCCGTCCGGCACGCCGGGGGCCCCCGAAGTCTCCGGCGGCGCCACCGAACCGGCGGCGGCGGCGCTGCCCGACAACTCCTTCGCGATCGGCAAGGTGCGGCTGGACAAGCGCCGGGGCACCGCCACGGTGGCCGTGCTCGTGCCGGGGCCGGGGCTGGTCAGCCTCTCCGGGGCGGTGTCGCAGCTCCGTACCGCTCCGGCCGCCGGCAAGGTGTTCCTGCGGGTCCTGCCGGGCCCGGCGCAACGGCGGGCGCTGCGACGGAAGGGGAACGCGCGGCTCCGCCTCACCATCGCCTTCCAGCCGCGGGGCGGGGTCTCGAGCAGCCGCGACCTCAGCCTGCGGCTGAGGAAGGTGCGGTCCGGCTAGAGGTCCCCAGCTCGGCGAGGAATGGCGTCAGGTAGCGGCCGATCAGCTTGCTCGGGTTGTCGATCGGCCAGGGGGGACGCTCGCTGGCGACCGAGGTTTCGCCGTGGCCACCGCCGAGCCAGCCGAACAGGTAGCGCGGCTTGGCGCCGGTCCAGAGGACCCCGCGCAGGATCGGGTCGAGCGGGTTGGCCTCGACCTCGCAGCCGAGGTCGGCGGCGATCGCCTCGGCGGCGACGTCGGCCTGCTGGGTGGCGATCCCGCCCTGCTTGACCGGGAAGTTGGTGACGTCGCCGACGGCGTAGGCGTGGGAGAGGCCGGCGATCCGGGCGTGGTCGTCGACCGGGACGAAGCCGCTGGCGTCGTAGGGGAGGCCGTCGATGTGGCGTCCCTCGAGCCGCGGCAGGCTGACCACGGCGTCGGCTTCGAGGGGCTCGCCCGGCACGACCTCCAGCGCCCCGTTCTCGTACTTGACCGGGTGGGTGCCGGTGAGTACCTCGACGTCGTGTTCGGCGAGCAGCTCGGCGACCTGCTCGGAGGCGCGGCGGCCGAAGATCAGCAGCGGCCCGTCTTCGGGGGTGACGATGGTGACGCGGGTGCCGGCGATCCCGTGGCGGGAGAGCTCGCCGGCGGCGAGCAGGGCCAGCTCGAAGGCGGGCAGCGCCCAGCCGTGACCGCCGGGCATGGTCACGATCAGCCGCCGCAGCCGCCCTTCGCGCAGGCGGCCGACGACCTCGATCATCTCGCCTTCGTCGGCGACCCCCCAGAAGGTGGTGGCGCCGGGCACCGACCAGAGCAGGCGGGAGCCGGGGGCGAGCACGATGTAGTCGTAGGGGATCTCCTCGCCGTCGTGGGTGGTCGCAGAGCGCACGGCGGGGTCGACGGCGGTGACGTTGTCGAGCCGCAGATCGGCGCCGCAGCGCTGGGCCAGGTCGGCGAGGTCATAGCGGAGGACGCGGGAGGCGCCGTAGGGCTCGCCCACCGCGAAGGGCCGGTAGACGAACTCGCCGCGACCCGCGCAGATCTCGACCCGCGCCTTCTCTCCGGCGAGGTCCTGGAGTGCGAGCGCGGCCTCGAGCGCGCCGACGCCGCCGCCGACGATCAGGACCTTGGGAAGCTCGGATCGCCTCATACCCGGCAGTGTTGAGGCGGCTGGGCATCTACCCATCCGGGGAGGACCACCCGATCGCTTGCGGATTTCCCGCAGGCGGCCAAGGCTGTGGGATTCCCCGGATGGGGAGGCCGGTCGCCCCTCCTAGATTGGCGGCATGAAGGTTCTCGTCGGCTACGACGGCAGCGACGGCGGGCGCGACGCGCTCGAGCTGACTCGGGTGCTCGCCGAAGCCACCGGCGCCGGCGTCCTTCTCGTCACCGTCCTCCCTTACGGGCCCCTGCCGATCCCCTACGAGATCCTCGAGGAAGAGGAAGCCGAACGGGCGCAGCCGCTGTTCGACGAGGCGCGCGAGCACCTCGGCGAGCTGGAGGTCGAGACGCGGGCCTTCGGCGGCGGCTCCCCGGCGGGAGTGATCAACGACCTGGCCGAGCGCGAGCAGGTGGACACGATCGTCGTCGGCTCTCCCCACCGGGGGCCGGTCGGGCGGACGCTGATCGGCAGCGTCGCCGACGGGCTCCTGCACGGCGCCCCCTGCGAGGTGATGACGGCGCCGCGGGGGTTCGCGGGGGAGGAGCACGGGCCGTTCCGGACGATCGCCGTCGCCTACGACGACACCGAGGAGGCGAAAGCCGCCCTGGCGCGGGCCGAAGCCCTGGCGCTCGCCTGCCGGGCGACGATCGTCATCTACACCGTCGCGGGGCCGCCGACCGTCGTCCCGGGCGCAGCCGGGTACACGCCGGCGATCCCGCCCGAGGCCGCCCCGATCGTGACCCGCGCCGTCAAGGGAGTCGACGAGCGGCTGGCCGCGACCGGCCGCGCCCTGGCGGGAACCCCGGGGCCGACGATCGCCGCGGCCTGCGAGGAGGTCGGCGCCGACCTCCTGGTCGCCGGCTCGCGCGGCTACGGCCCCGTGATGCGGGTCCTGCTCGGCTCCGTCTCCACCCAGCTCGTCCACAAGGCGCCCTGTCCCGTCCTGGTGGTGCCGCGGCCGTGACCACGCTCGTCGACTCCGTCCTGCCCTTCGCCCGCCTCGGCCGCGGCGACGTCGAGGTCGCCGGCGGCAAGGGCGCCAACCTCGGCGAGCTGACCGCCGCCGGGCTGCCGGTGCCGCCCGGCTTCGTCGTCGGCGCCCCCGCCTACGCCGCCTTCTGCGAGGACAGCGGCCTCCGCGGTCGCATCGCCGCCCGCCTAACGGACCTCGACGTCGAAGACACGGCGACGCTGGAAGGCGCGGCGGCCGCGGTGCGGGCGGAGATCGAACGCGAGCCGGTTCCCGAGTGGCTGGCGCAGCGGATCCGCGACGCCTACGCCGAGCTCGTCGGCGGGGAGGAGGCGCCGGTAGCGGTGCGCTCCTCGGCCACCGCCGAGGACAGCGAGTCGGCCTCCTTCGCCGGGATGAACGAGACGCTTCTCAACGTTCGCGGCGCCGAGGCGCTGCTGGACGCCGTGCGCGCCTGCTGGGCCTCGCTCTTCGGCGCCCGCACGATCTACTACCGCGCCAAGCGCGGCTTCGGCCAGGCCGACATGGACATCGCCGTCGTCGTCCAGCGCCAGATCCAGTCGACCCGCTCGGGGGTGATGTTCACGATCGACCCAGCCAGCGGCGACCGCGAGCGGCTGGTCATCGAGGGCGCTTTCGGCCTCGGCGAGGCGGTCGTCTCCGGCTCGGTCTCGCCCGACCGCTACGTCGTCGTCAAGGACGGCCTGGGAATAGAGCGCCGCGAAGTGCGGCGCAAGGAGCTCGCGATCGTCTCGGCCCCGGATGGGGGGACCGAGACGCGCGAGCTCGACGAGGCCGAGGGCAGGCGGCCCGTGCTGAGCGACGAGGAGGTGCGGCGGGTGGCCGAGCTCGGGGTGCGGATCGAGCGCCACTACGGCTCCCCGCAGGACACCGAGTGGGCCTTCGACGAGGCCGGCGAGGTCTGGATGCTGCAGTCGCGCCCGGTTACCACGGCCGGCGGCGAAGCGCTCGGCGGCGGTGATGGCGGCGGCGAGCGCGGCGAGGAGCTGGTCCACGGCCTCGGCGCCGCTCCCGGCGAAGCGGCTGGCGCCGTCCGCGTCGTCTCCGCCCGCGAGCAGGCGGGGGAGCTGCAGGACGGCGAGGTCCTCGTCACCCACATGACCGCGCCGGACTGGGTGCCGCTGATGCGCCGCGCCGCCGCGATCGTCACCGACTCCGGCGGCATGACCTGCCACGCCGCGATCGTCTCGCGGGAGCTCGGCATCCCCTGCGTCGTCGGGACCGGCGAAGCGACCAAGGTCCTCCGCGACGGCGAGACGGTGACCGTCGACGCCGGCGCCGGCGTCGTCTCCGCCGGCGACACGACCACCGGCGTTCGTCCTTTTCCCGAGATAGATGTGAAAAGGACGAACGCCGAGGTTGTTGGGCCGGTGACGGGGACGCGGATCCTCGTCAACCTCTCCGAGCCTTCGCAGCTGGACCGGGTCGCCGGGCTCGACGTCGACGGGGCCGGGCTGCTGCGGGCGGAGCTGATGGTGGTCGAGGCGCTGGAGGGGACGCACCCGCGGGCGCTGCTCGAGGCCGGCGAAGGCGAGCGCTTCGTCGACCGCATGGCCGCCTCGCTGGACAGGTTCGCGGCCGCCTTCGCGCCGCGGCCGATCACCTACCGGACGATCGACTTCCGCAGCAACGAGTTCCGCGGCCTGGAGGGCGGCGAGCGCTTCGAGCCCGAGGAGGCGAACCCGATGATCGGCTACCGCGGCGCCCTGCGCTACATGCACGAGCCCGACCTCTTCGAGCTGGAGCTGCGGGCGCTGACCCGGGTCTGGGACGGCGGCCACGAGAACCTCCACCTGATGCTGCCCTTCGTCCGTACGCCGCGCGAAGTCGCCGCCTGCCGGGAGATGATCGAGCGCGCCGGCCTGCTCTCGCGGCCCGGCTTCGAGCTCTGGGTGATGGCCGAGGTGCCCTCCGTCCTCTTCCACCTCGGGCGCTACGCGGAGCTCGGGATCACCGGGATCTCGATCGGGTCCAACGACCTCACCCAGCTGCTGCTCGGCGCCGACCGCGACTCCGAGCTGGTCGCCGAGGTCTTCGACGAGCGCGACCCGGCCGTCGAGGACTACATCGCCCAACTGCTCGACCGCGCCCATGCGCTCGGCCTGCGGACCTCGATCTGCGGCCAGGCGCCCTCCGTCCACCCCGAGTACGCCGAGCTGCTGGTCCGCGGCGGGATCGAGGCGATCTCGGTGAACATCGACGCGGTCGACCGCGCCCGCCGCCTCGTCGCCGCCGCCGAGCGGCGACTGCTGCTCGAAAAAGCACGAACCGAAGGAGCCCCCTGATGAAGGCCTACCAGTTGACCGAATGGCAGCACCCTGCCGAGATGCGAGAGGTCGAGGTTCCCGAACCGGGGCCGGGCCAGGTCCTGCTGAAGATCGGCGGCGCCGGCGCCTGCCACTCCGACCTGCACCTGATGGAGTGGCCGGAGGGGACGCTCGGCTTCGACGTCCCCTTCACCCTCGGCCACGAGAACGCCGGCTGGGTCGAGGCGGTCGGGGCCGGGGTCGAAGGCCTCGACGTCGGCGAAGCGGTCCAGGTCTACGGGCCGTGGGGCTGCGGCCGCTGCCGCGCCTGCCGGCTCTCGGCCGAGAACTACTGCGAGCACCAGGCCGAGATCGGCGCCTTCGGCGGCGGCCTCGGGCGCGACGGCGGCATGGCCGAGTACATGCTGGTCCCGCACCCGCGGCTGCTGCTGCCGCTCGGCGACCTCGACCCGCGCGAGGCGGCGCCGCTCTCGGACGCGGCGCTGACCCCCTACCACGCGATCAAGCGCTCGCTGCACCTGCTGGTGCCGGGGTCGACCGCGGTCGTGATCGGCGTTGGCGGCCTCGGCCACATGGGCGTGCAGATCCTGCGGGCGCTGAGCCCGGCCCGGATCGTCGCCGTCGACGTCTCCGACGAGCACCTGCGGCTGGCGCGCGAGTCGGGGGCCGACGAGACCGTCAAGGCCGGCGACCTGGCGGCCGAGGCGATCCGCGAGATCACTAAGGGACGCGGCGCCGAGCTGGTCGTCGACATGGTCGGCTCTGACGACTCGGTGGCGCTGGCCGCCGCGGTCGCCAAGTTCGAGAGCGACCTGACGATCGTCGGCCTCGCCGGCGGCAAATTCGAGTTCGCCTTCGGCGCGGTGCCCTTCGAGGCGGAGCTCTGCATCCCCTACTGGGGGACGGCGGTGGAGCTGATGGAGTGCCTGGACCTCGCCCGCGAAGGCAAGATCCGCGCCCACGTCGAGCACTTCAGCCTCGAGGAAGCGCCGCAGGCCTACGAGAAGATGCGCGAAGGGCACCTCGACGGCCGCGCCGTGATTTCACCCAGCTGATCGACGGACGCAGTTGTTCCCGGATACCGGGAACAACTGCGCCTCGTCAGTCGATCAGCGCCGCGAGGTGCTGGACGTATTCCTGGAGGCGGTGGACCGCGAGGTATTCGTCGACGACCCGCTGGTGGCCGGCCTCGCCCATCGCTTGCGCGTGGTCGGGATCGGCGAGCAGCCGCTGGATCGCCCGCGCGAAGGCGGCGAGGTCACGGGGGTCGTCGACCAGGAAGCCGCTCTCGCCGTCGACGATCTGGTCCTGGATCCCGCCGACCCGGCTGCCGACCACCGGCCGCCGCTTCCACATCGCCTCGGCGACGGTCAGCCCGAACCCCTCGGCGATGCTCTTCTGGACGACGACGTCGGCGCGGCGCTGGATCGCGTTGACCATCGCCCCGTTTTCTTCGATGTCGTGCATCGGCAGGCTGACCAGGTGGGCGCGACGGCGGACCCCGTCCGGCAGGCGCCGCCAGGTCTCGGCGACGTCGCCGTAGACGGCGGCGCCCTCGGGGTCGTCGGAGACGCCGCCGCTGTCGGGGCCGGCAAGGACGAGGTGCAGCCCCGGGTCGTCGAGGTGACGCTCGAGCATCTCCAGCAGCCCGTGCGGGTCCTTGAGCCGGTCCCAGCGCGAGACCTGCGCCACCACCCGGGCCTCGTCGGGCACGGGTTCGTCCTGCAGGATCTCGGCCTTGCGCTCGACCCGGCCGGGGGTGCCGTCGGCGCGTTCGAAGACCGGCGGCGCCTCGAGCCCGTCGGGGATCAGTCCGATCTCTTTCAGGATCGCCGCGCCGACCTCCGGCTCCAGCTCCTGGTTCTTCGAGGAGAAGGGGTCGATCACCGGCGGCATCAGCCAGACCTTGCTCCTGTCGAGGCCCCTCCAGATGTACTCGCGGCGGGAGAAGACGTAGGCCTCGGCCCGCTCGACGTAGGGACGGAGGAAGTCCCAGGCGCCGCGGACGAGGTCGTCGGGCCGGTCGACGCCGACGTGGCAGCGCCAGACGACCCGCAGCCCGCGCTCGCAGAGCGGCGCGATCATTCCCGCCGTCTGCGGATCGTGGAGGTAGACGACGTCGTCCTTGTGCATCTGCGGGCCCAGCGCCTCGACGTTCGCCTCCGATACTGCGTCGTAGATGCGGCGGGCGGCCTCGTCGAGGGCGCCGCCGTCGCCCGGGTCGCCGTGGAGATGGTTGTGGAGGCGCTTGGTGACGGCGAAGAACTCGGGTCCCTCGCGCAGGACCACCCAGCGGACGTCGACGCCGGCGTCGCGGGCGTAAGGGAGGAGGGTGCGGAGCAGCTCGGCGACGCCGCCGCCGCGGGCGGTCGAGCTGAGGTGCCAGATCGCGCGGCCGGCGAAGCCGGTGCGCGCCCACTTCGCGACCTCTTCGATCTCCGCGTAGCGCTCGCGCAGCAGCGGCTTGAAGCGATCGAGCCGGTGGGCGGGGATCTGGACGAATTTGGGATCGGCCATCAGAGGCTCCAGTAGTGGGAGACGTGGGAGGCGGCGCGGCTGGTGAGGAGCGGCTCCGGCGCCGCCGAGACCGCCTCGCCCTCGCCGCCGAGCGCCGACATCGTCGCCACCACCGAGTCGGCGAGCGCCTCGAGGTCGTAGCCGCCCTCGAGCACGGCGCCGACCGGGGCTCCCCAGGCGGCCGCCGCGTCGCGCACCTGGCAGGCCATCTGCGCGAACGAGCCGGCCTCGAGCCGGCACTCGGCGAGCGGGTCGTCGCGGTGGGCGTCGAACCCGGCCGAGATCAGGACCAGCTGCGGCTCGAACTCGGCGGCTGCGGGGAGGGCGACGTGCTCGAGCAGCGAGAGCCAGACTTGCTCATCGCTGCCGGCCGGGACCGGCAGGTTGATCGTGAAGCCCTCGCCGGGGCCCGAGCCGGCGTCGCCGAGGTCGCCGGTGCCGGGGAAGATCCCGCCTTGGTGGATGCTGGCGAAGAGGACGTCGGCGCGGCGGCGGAAGATCTCGGCGGTGCCGTTGCCGTGGTGGACGTCCCAGTCGAGGATGAAGACCCGCTCGATCTCCAGCTCGGCGATCGCCATCGCGGCGGCGGCGGCGACGTTGTCGAAGAGGCAGAAGCCCATCGCCCGCGAGGGCTCGGCGTGGTGGCCGGGGGGGCGGCCGGCGGCGAAGCCGGCCTTCGCCTCGCCGGCCAGCAGTGCCCGGGTCATCGCGCAGGCGGCCCCGGCCGAGCGCAGCGCCGCCCCGTAGGAGGCCGGCCCGGCGAAGGTGTCGGCGTCGAGCGCGCCGCCGCCGGAGGCGCTCAGGTCGCGGATCGCCTCGACGTGCTCGCGCGGGTGGACCAGCGTCAGCTCCTCCTCGGAGGCGGCCGGCGCCTCGCGCCGCTCCCATCCCAGCCAGTCCCGCGCCGCCAGCGCCGCTTCGATCGCCCGCAGCCGCTCGGGCCGCTCCGGGTGCCCGTGGAGCCCCGCGCCCGGATCGTGCTCCAGGCAGGCCGGATGGCTGAAGAAGAGCATCGGCGCCACTGTAACCCCGGCCGATGCAGCCGGTTCAGGGAGCGGTCTCCCCGCCATCGGCGGGCGGATCGTCGAAGAGGCTTACGTAGGGCTGATAGCGGTAGATCCGCGAGCGTTTGCGGCCGGTTATCTCTTCGAGGATCCCCATTTCCTCCAGCGCTGAGACGAGGCGGCTCGCCGTCGGGTAAGCGGTGCCCAGGGCGTCGGCGGCGAGGCCGATGGTGATGAGGGGACGCTGGAAGAGCCCTGAGAGCAGGCGCAGCGCGTTATCGCCGAGACCGCGCTCGATGATCTGGGCTCGGTGGTTTTCACGCAGCTCGAAGATGCTGCCGGCCGTCGCGGTGGCTTCCCGTGCGGTTTGGGCGACCCCCTGCAGGAAGAAGCGGAGCCAGCCCTCCCAGTCGCCTTGCAGGCGGATCCTCATCAGCCGGTCGTAGTACTCGGTCCGGTGCAGCTTGAAGTAGTAGCTGAGGTAGAGGAGAGGTCTGCGAAGGACGCCCCGCTGCACGAGGAGGAACGTGTTCAGGAGGCGTCCCACCCGGCCATTGCCATCGAGGAAGGGGTGGATGGTCTCGAATTGGGCGTGGGCCAGGCCGACCTCGATCAAGGTCGAATAGCGTCCCTCCTCGTTCAGGAAGCTCTCCATCTGACCCAGCGCCTCTTTCATCTCAGGCACCGGCGGCGGCACGAAGGTCGCCTGCTCGATCGTCGCGCCCTCGGGACCGATCCAGTTCTGGGTCTTCCGGAACTCTCCGGGCGTGGCGCGTGACCCGCGCCCGTCTTTCAAGAGTTCACGGTGGATTTCGCGGATCAGCCGTAGCGAGACGGGAAGCGTTTGCAGGCGCTCGAGGCCGAAGTTCATCGCTTGCACGTAGTTGACGATGTCGAGGACGTCCGAACGACGGCCATCGGCGCCCGCTCCGATTTCGCGCTCCAGAAGGTCCTCGAGCGTGCTCTGGGTTCCCTCTATCTGAGAGCTCAGCACCGCCTCGCGACGGACGTACATGCTGACGAAGAAATCGGGATCGGGAATAACGCGGGCGATCCCGTCGAGCCGACCGAGCTCGGTACCGGCCTGCTCCAGCAAGTCGAGGAGATCGGCTTCAAGCTCGAGCGGCGGGGCCGGCGGCAGGGGCTTCGGGATAAAGGCGGAATAGCTGTCGCCCTGCGGTACGAATCGGCCCGCGCGAGTGTCTTCGCCTTTCAAGACCATCAGCTAATTATAGATACACCTTAAAATTGTTAATAAGAGATATTTTGGCCCCTGTTGGTTATCACCACCGTTAATAGGCGCCGCGTCGCGGGGCGCTTATTAAAGAAAAAGGCAAATTACCTTAGTAAGATCCTACAAGCGGGTCATCGCAGGTCTAGGATCCGGGGGTGAGCAGCGGCTATCCCGCCCACCGCGAGGCCGACGTCGTCCTCCACGACGGCTCGACCGTCCACCTGCGGCCGCTGCGGGAGGAAGATGCGGCGGGGCTGCGGGAGTTCTTCGCCGGGCTCAGCCTCGAGTCGCGCGCCTTCCGGTTCTTCTCGGGGGCGGTCGACCTCGAGCGGGTGGCGGCGACGCTGGCCGACGTCGACTACGCCGAGCGCTACGGGCTGGTCGCGATCCGCGGCGACGCGCGGATCGTCGCCCACGGCCTCTACGTCGGCGGTCCCGAGGGCCGGGCCGAGGTCGCCTTCGCGGTCGCCGAGGAGCTGCAGGGACACGGGCTGGGGACGATCCTCCTCGCCCACCTGGCCGAGGTCGCGGGCGAACACGGTTACGCGACCTTCGTCGCCAACGTGCGGCCGCAGAACCGGCGGATGATCGAGATGTTCGGCGAGAGCGGCCTGGCGACCGAGATCGTCGCCGAACCCGGGGTGCTGCGGGTGGAGATGCCGACCTCGATCTCGGCGGCGGCGCGGCAGCGCTTCGACGATCGCGACCGGCTCGCCGCCCGCGCCGCCGTCGCCTCGGTGCTGGAGGCGCGCTCGGTGGCGCTGGTCGGCGCTTCGCGGCGCCCGGGCAGCGTCGGCGGCGAAGTCCTCCGCAACCTGGTCGAGGCCGGTTTCGAGGGCGACCTCTACCCGGTCAACCCGGGGGCCGAGGAGCTGCGGGGGCTGCCGGCTTATCCGAGCCTCGCGGCGATCCCCGGCGAGGTCGAGCTGGCGGTGATCGCGGTGCCGGCGGCCGCCGTCGCCGGCGTCGCCCGCGAAGCGGCGGCGAAGGGGGCGCGGGCGCTGGTCGTCCTCTCGGCCGGATTCTCGGAGACCGGCGAGGAGGGGGCGGCGCGCGAGCGCGAGCTGCTCGCGGTCTGCCGTGAGCAGGGCATGCGCCTGGTCGGTCCGAACTGCCTCGGCGTCCTCGACACCGCGCCGGCCACCCGCCTCAACGCCACCTTCATCCCGCACCCGCCGCCGGCCGGCAACGTCGGCTTCGTCAGCCAGAGCGGCGCCCTCGGCCTGGCGCTGGCCGAGTTCGCCGAGGAGCGGCGGCTCGGGGTCTCCTCCTTCGCCTCGGTCGGCAACCGCGCCGACGTCACCGGCAACGACTTCCTCGAGTTCTGGGAGGAGGACGGCCGCACCGAGGTCGCCCTCCTCTACATCGAGTCCTTCAGCGACCCGCGCCGCTTCTCCCGCGTCGCCCGCCGCGCCGGGCGCAAGCTGCCGATCGTCGCCGTCAAGAGCGGCCGCTCGGCTGCCGGCGCCCGCGCTGCCAGCTCCCACACCGGCGCCCTCCTCGCCGCCTCCGACCGCACCGTCGACGCGCTCTTCGCCCAGTCGGGCGTGGTGCGGACGGAGACGCTGGAGGAGATGCTCGACGTCGCCGCGCTCTTCTCCTCGCAGCCGCTGCCGGCGGGCCGGCGGGTCGGGATCGTCACCAACGCGGGCGGCCCGGGGATCATGTGCGCGGACGCCTGCGAGGCGGCCGGGCTGGAGGTGCCGGAGACGCCGCCGGCGGTGCGCGAGCGGCTCGCCGTGATCGCCCCCGCCGAGGCCGGCCTCGCCAACCCGGTCGACCTGATCGCCGCCGCCGGGGCCGAGGAATACCGGCAGGCGATCCTGGCGCTGGCGGCGTGGGAGGGGATCGACGCGCTGATCGCGATCTTCATCCGGCCGCTGGCGACGACGCCCGAGGAGGTCGCCGAGGCGATCGCCGCCGCCGCCGCCGAGCTGCCGCGGCCGCTCCCGGTCCAGGCGGTCTTCATCACGACCGGCGCCCAGGCGCCGCTCGCCGCCGCGGCCGGCGTCCCCACCTACCGCCAGCCGGAGGAGGCGGCGCGGTCGCTGGGGCGGGTGGTCGCCCACGCCGATTGGCGCCGGCAGCCGCCGGCCGAGGCAGCCGAGCTGCCCGAGGTCGACCGCGACGCGGTCGCCGCGCTGATCGCCGAAGCGCTGGCCGAGGGGCGCGAGTGGCTGGGGGCGGAAGAGTGCGAACGGGTCCTGCGCTGCTACGGGATCCCGACCCCCGCCGCACGGATCGTCGCCGGCGCCGAGGCTGCCGGCGCCGCTGCGGCGGAGCTGGGAGGGGCGGTGGCGCTGAAGGCCCACGGCGCCGGCATCCTCCACAAGTCAGAGCTCGGCGCGGTCGCGGTCGACCTCGAAGGGGCGGGGGAGGTCGAGCGGGCCGCGCGGGCGATCGAGGCCTCGCTGGCGCGACAGGGCCTGGCGCCGGAGCGCTTCCTCGTCCAGCAGATGGTCGAGGGCGGGACCGAGCTCCTGGTCGGCGTCGCCACCGACCCCGTCTTCGGCCCGGTCGTCGCCTGCGGCGCCGGCGGCACCGCGGTCGAGCTGCTCGGCGACGTCGCCCTCCGCGTCTGTCCCCTGACCGCCGCCGACGCCGCCGCGATGATCCGCTCCCTCGCCACCTTCCCCCTCCTCACCGGCTTCCGCGGCGCCGACCCCGCCGACCTCCCGGCCCTGGAAGACCTGATCCTCCGCGTCGCCTCCCTGGCCGACACCCACCAAGAGATCGTCGAGCTGGACCTAAACCCCGTCCTCGCCACTCCCACCGGCGCCATCGCCGCCGACGCAAGGATCCGCATCACCCCTCCTCAACCTCCCAAGTCCTGGCCCAGCACCTGGTCCTAACCCAACTGTCGAAGGGAGGGGCCGGTGGGGGTCCCTGGGTACTCAGCATGGAGCCGCGCCACCAACCCTTGCGGCGTCAGCCAATCCCCGCTCCTCGCGGCGGAGGTGCTCCCAGGGACCCCCACCGGCCCCTCCCCAACCCCCTACGTGTCGATCAACCCGTTCGCCAGCGCGTACCGGGTCAACTCCGGCCGGCTACTCAACCCCAGCTTCTGCTGGATGTGCGCCCGATGCGTCTCGACGGTGCGGACGCTGAGCTCGAGGTGCTCGCCGATCTCGCGGTTGGTGTGGCCGAGGGCCATCAGCTTGAGGACGTCGGTCTCGCGCGGGGAGAGGACGGGGCGCTCCTCGGAGGCGGGGGAGTCCTTGAGGCCGGCGGCGACGGCGGGGGAGAGGTGCCGGTCGCCGCGGGCGGCGGCGCGGACGGCCTCGATCAGCTCGGTGTGGGCGGAGTCCTTGAAGAGGTAGCCCTTGGCGCCGGCATCGAGGGCCTGGCGGGCCAGGGTGAGGTCGCGCTCCATCGTCAGCAGCACCACCTCGGTCTGCGGCGAGGCCTCGCGCAACTGCGGCAGCGCATCGACGGCGAGGCCGTCGGGGAGGTTGACGTCGAGGACGAGGACGTTCGGCTGCTTCTCCGCCACGGTCGCCCGACCCGACCCGAGGTCCCCCGCCTCGCCGACGACTTCGAGATCTTCCTGGCCTTCGAGCAGGGCCTTCAACGCCCCCCGCACGACCGCGTGGTCGTCGACGAGGAGAACGCTGACCTTCTCTCCTTCCTGCCCGGCGCTCACGCAGCGAGCGTAACGGCAATGCGGGCCGCCCGCACCGCTTGATGGTGCCGACCCAGCGAGGGCCGGTCCCCGTCGCCGGGTAAAAAACGTGGGTGCCCTCGGACGCTCCTGCCGGGCTATCCAGCCGTGAGGCCGCGCGACGGCTGCTGAGCCACGGGCCGAACCGGCTCGAGCGCCGCCACGGCCGGCGCTGGCCGAAGCAGCTCGCCCGCCAGTTCACCCACCCGCTGGCGCTGCTGCTCTGGGGCGCGGCGGCGCTGGCCGCGATCGCCGGGATCACCCCGGTCGCGGTCGCCGTCGTCGTGGTCGTCGTCCTCAACGCGGCCTTCGCCTTCGCCCAGGAGATGCAGGCCGAGCGCGCGGTCGAGGCGCTGCAGGGATACATCCCCCAGCGGGCCCGGGTCCTCCGCGACGGCGAGGAGACCGAGGTCGACGCCGTCGACCTCGTCCCCGGCGACCTCCTGCTGATCGGCGAGGGCGATCGCATCTCCGCCGACGGCCGGCTGCTCGACGGGGCGGTCGAGGTCGACCTCTCGACCCTGACCGGCGAGTCGGTCCCGGTCTCGCTCGCCCCGGCCGAGTCGCACCCCCACACCCCCCGCCTGCAGCGGCGCGACCTCGTCTTCAGCGGCACCGCCTGCACCGGCGGCGAGGCGCGGGCGCTGGTCGAGGCGACCGGGATGGGAACCGAGATCGGCCGCATCGCCTCGCTGACCCAGCGGGTCGAGGTCGAGGAGAGCCCGCTGGAAGGGGAGGTGCGGCGGGTCGCCTGGCTGATCGCCAAGATCGCCCTGGCGATGGGGATCGCCTTCGTCCCGATCGCCGCCCTCGGCGCCGGCCTGCCGCTCGGCGACGCGGTGGTGCTGACGATCGGGCTGATCGTCGGCAACGTCCCCGAGGGCCTGCTGCCGGTGATCACCCTGGCGCTCGCGGTCGGGGTGCGGGGGATGGTCCGCCAAGGCGCCGTGGTGAAGCGCCTGAGCGCGGTCGAGACCCTCGGCTCCACCGACGTCGTCTGCACCGACAAGACCGGCACCCTGACCGAGAACCGCATGCGCGTCACCGGCATCTGGACCGCCGACGAACAACCTCCCGCCGACGGGCCGATTTCCCTCCATATAGGGGTACCTTCGTCCCGTCGGCAGCTGGGGGAGGCGATGTTCGCCTGCAACAACGCGTGGCTGGAGGGTGGGGAGGCGGTGGGGGACCCGACCGAGGGGGCGATGGTGGTGGCGGCCTCCGAGCTGGGGGTCGATACCGACGCCGGGCGGCGCGCGGCTCACCGCCGCGCCCAGTTCCACTTCGACGCCGGGCTGAAGCTGATGTCGACCGTCGACGACCGCGACGGTGGGCTCTGGGTCAACGTCAAGGGTGCGCCGGAGGCGATCCTGCCGCGCTGCACGGCGATCGCCGCCGGCGCGAGGTCCCGGCTGCTCGACGAGGCGACCTGCCGCGAGGTCCACGCCAACACCGACCGCTTCGCTGACGAAGGGCTGCGGGTGCTGGCGGTGGCGCGGCGCCGGCTCGGCGGCGCGGTCCCGCAGCATCGCGAGGAAGCGGAGCGCGACCTGACCTTGATCGGCCTGGTGGCGATGATCGACCCGCCGCGGCCGGAGGTCGCCGAATCGGTCGCCCGCTGCCACCGGGCTGGGATCCGGATCATCGTCATCACCGGCGACCACCCCCGCACCGCGGTCGCGATCGCCAACCGGATCGGGATCGCCGGCGGCCACGCGCGGGCGATCTCCGAGGACCAGCTGGAGAGCATGAGCGAGGCGCAGCTCGACGAGGCGCTGGCCGCCGGCGGCGAGCTCGTCTTCGCCCGCTCGACGCCCGAGGCGAAGCTGCGGATCGCCGACGCGCTGCGCGCCGCCGGCCACGTGGTGGCGATGACCGGCGACGGCGCCAACGACGCGCCGGCCCTGCGCCGGGCCGACATCGGCATCGCGATGGGGCGCTCGGGGACCGACGTCGCCCGCGAGGCCTCGACGATGGTCCTCACCGACGACAACTTCGCGACGATCGCCGCCGCGGTCGCAGCGGGGCGGCGGATCTACGACAACATCCGCAAGTTCATCCTCTACATCTTCGCCCACGCGACCCCGGAGATCGTCCCCTACCTCGTCTTCGCCCTCGGCGGCGGCGCGATTCCGCTGCCGCTGACCGTCCTGCAGCTGCTCGCGGTCGACGTCGGGACCGAGACCCTGCCGGCGCTGGCCCTGGGCCAGGAGGCGGCCGAGCCGGGGATCATGGAGCGGCCGCCGCGCCGCCGCAGCGAAGGGCTGATCCGCCGCTCGCTCCTGGTCCGCGCCTGGCTCTTCCTCGGCCTGATCTCCGCGGCGCTGGAGATGGGCGCCTTCTTCTACGTCCTCCTCCAGGCCGGCTGGAGCCCCGGCGACCCGACCGGCTCCGGCTCGCCCCTCCATCACCCCTACCAGCAGGCGACGACGATGACCTTCCTCAGCATGGTCGCCTGCCAGGTCGGGACCGCCTTCGCGGCCCGGACCGAACGCGCCTCGCTGCGCTCGATCGGCGTCTTCAGCAACCGGCTGCTGCTCTGGGGGATCGGTTTCGAGTTGGCGCTGGCGGCGCTGCTGATCTATGTCCCGGTCTGCCAGGACCTGCTCGGCACCGCTGCCCTGCCGTGGCGCTACCTGCTGCTGGTAGTGCCCTTCCCCTTCATCGTCTGGGGAGCCGACGAGCTGCGGCGATGGCTGGCTCGCCGCCGGGCGCCAGGACCTGCGTCCCGGCCTCGCCCAGCGCTACCCGCGCCGCATCGGTGAGGGCGCCGATCGCAGCCCGGCGGCCGGTCGCCTCGGCGAAGCGGCAGGCGGCCTCGACCTTCGGGGCCATCGAGCCGGCGGCGAAGTCCATCTCCTGCAGCTCGGCCGGGCTGGCGCCGGCGATCGGCCGCTGGTGGGGGCCGCCCCAGCCGGCCTGGACGGCGTCGACGTCGGTCAGCAGCAGCATCAGGTCGGCGTCGAGGCGGCGCGCCAGCAGGGAGGCGGTGAGGTCCTTGTCGACGACCGCCTCGACCCCGCGCATCGTCCCCAGCCCGTCGATGGTCACCGGAATGCCGCCTCCGCCGGCGCAGATCACCAGCGTCCCTGCTTTTACCAGGGTTCGGAGGCTGCGGATCTCGGGGACCGCCCGCGGCTCGGGGGAAGCGACGAGGCGGCGGTAGCCGTCGCCGTCGCGGCCCAGGGTCCAGCCGCGGTCGAGCCGCAGCCGCTGGGCCTCCTCCTCGCTGTAGACGGGGCCGATCGGCTTCGTCGGCTTGCCGAAGGCCGGATCGTCGACGTCGACGACGACCTCGGTGAGGACGGTGACGACGTCGCGATCGGGAAGGGCGTTGCGAAGGCCGAGCTCCAGCAGGTGGCCGACCATGCCCTCGCCCTCGGCGTCGAGGACGTCGAGCGGGTAGGGCGGGACGTCGGGGAAGGACTCGCTCTGCAGCGCCAGCAGGCCGACCTGGGGGCCGTTGCCGTGGGTGAGGATCAGCTCATGGTGGTCGGCGAGCTCGGCGATCGCCCTCGCGGCAGCCTCGACGTTGCGGCGCTGGTTCGGGGCGGAGGCGCGTTCACCGCGGCGGAGGAGGGCGTTCCCCCCCAGGGCGAGCAGGATTCTCATGAGTCAAAGGATCGTCCTCGCGGGGCCGCCTCCCATCGGCCGAAACCCACAATTCGCGTTGCGGAGTCTCGCGGGGGAGGCGGGCGTGGGAGACTGCCCCCGAGACAGCCGATGGAGAGCAGCGAGAGGCAGATAAGCGTCGTCCTCGCGGACGACCACAACGTGATCCGGACGGGATTGCGGGCGATGCTGGAAGGGGAGGAGGACCTGCGGGTGATCGGCGAGGCCGCCGACGCGGCCGCGGCGCAGAAGCTGGCTCGCGATCGCCGCCCCGACGTCCTCGTCCTCGACCTGCAGATGCCGGGGGCCGAGCCGGCGTCCGACGTCCCCCGCCTGCGCGAGGAGGCGCCGGACACCGCGATCGTCGTCCTGACGATGCAGAGCGACCCGCGCCGGGCGCGGGAGCTGCTGCGGGCCGGCGCCGCCGGCTACGTGCTGAAGCAGGCCGCGGAGCGGCAGCTGGGCGCGGCGATCCGCGCCGCCGCCTCGGGCGGCTCCTACATCGACCCGGAGCTCGGGGGCCAGGTCGCCCAGCTCGGCGCCGACCCGCTGGAGGACCTGAGCGACCGCGACCGCGAGCTGCTCCGCCTGCTGGCGCTGGGACACACCAACCGGGAGATCGGCGAGAAGCTCTACCTCAGCGTCCGCGCGGTCGAGGTCAACCGCTCGAAGCTGCTGGAGAAGCTCGGCCTCGAATCCCGCCCGGAGCTGGTCCGCTTCGCGATCGCCAACGGGGTCATCGACCCCCGGCGCGACGGCGAGGGCTTCTAGCGTTTTTCGCGCCCGCCCTCGCCGAGCGGAACGGTGGCGGAGATCTCGGTCCCGCCGTCCGGGGTGGAGGTGACCGCGATCCGGCCGCCGAGCAGCTCGATCCGCTCGCGCATCCCGAGCAGGCCGCGGCCGGGGGTGGACGCCTCCGGCTCGAAGCCCTCGCCGTCGTCGCGCACCCCGATCTCGATCTTGCCGCCCTCCTGCCGCACGCCGACCTCGACCCGCGAGGCGCCCGCGTGCTTGACGACGTTGGTCAGCGACTCCTGCACCAGCCGGTAGACCAGCCGCTCCTCGTCGCCGCCCGGCGCATCCTCGATATCGATCCTCACCTCGACCTCGAGGTCGCCGCGGGCGCCGGTCTCTTCCGCCAGCGCCTGCAGGGCGCCGGCCAGCCCCAGCCGCTCCAGCGCCGCCGGGCGCAGGTCGTTGATCAGCCGGTTGAGCTCGTTGATCTGCCCCTCCAGCTGCGCCATCGCCTCCTCGGCGGCGCTCTCGATCAGCGCCTCGCGGCGCTCGCCCTTGTTCTGCAGCGCGGTCGCGAGGGAGATCCGGATCGCCGCCAGCCCCTGCAGGGTGTCGTCGTGCAGCTCGCGCGCCCAGCGCTGGCGCTCGCTCTCGGCCACCTCCACCTGCTGGCGCAGGCGATCGGACTCGACCGTCTGCGCGGTCGCCACGGCGGTCGCGGCGCTGGTGGCGAAGGACTGCAGCAGGCGCAGGTCCTCCTGGTCGAACTCGACCCCGCCGGCTTCGCGGTCCAGCGCGACGAGGACGCCGACGGCACGGCCGCGGAAGAGCAGCGGCACGACCAGCGCCGCCTCGGCGCCGAGGCGCTCCCGCAGGCGCGCCTTCGAGGGCGGAGCGTCGCGCTCGAGCCGCTGCGCGACTTGATCGTCCATCGCCGCGCCGAAGACGGCGTCGTCGAGCGGGACTTCCAGGTCCCGCAGGCCCTCGGTGATCTCGCCGGCGCTGGCGGCGACGAAGAGGTGCTCGTCGCGACGCAGGAGCACGAGCAGCGCCCGGGCGTCGACCAGCGCCCGCGCCCGCTTGACGATCAGGTCGAGGACGCGGGCGACGTCGGTCTCGCCGCCGACCGTGCGGGCGATGTCGACCGAGGTCTCGGCCCGGCGCAGCGCCTGCTCGACCTCCGCCTCGCGCTCGGAGAGGCTGGTGTAGAGGCGGGCGTTCTCGATCGCGATCCCGGCCCAGCTGGCCAAGGTCACCGCCGCGTCCTCGTCGCTTTGGTCGAACTCCTCGGCGCCCTGTTTCTCGGTCATGTAGAGGTTGCCGTAGGTCTCGCCGCGGACCGAGATCGGCACCCCGAGGAAGGAGTTCATCGGCGGGTGGCCGGGCGGGAAGCCGTAGGCGTGGGGGTGGGTGTTGACGTTGCGCAGGCGCAGCGGCGCCGGCTCGCGGATCAGCTCGCCGAGGACGCCGCGCCCGCGCGGCAGGTTGCCGATGTCCCGCCGCGCCTCCTCGTCGATGCCGACGTTGATGAAGCGTTCGAGCTCACGCCGTTCGGGGTCGAGGACGCCGAGCGCGGCGTAGCGCGCCCCGGTCAGCTCCCGGGCCGCCTCGACGACCGAGCTCAGCACTGCCTCCAGGTCGAGCTCGGAGAGCAGGCTGCTGCCGACGTCGATCAGACGGCGGAAGCGGTCCTCGTCGACCTCGTGGGTCGACTGCTCCGAGGCGTCCATGGTGGACGAATACTCCCACCAATTAGCGGTAAATGGGGAGGGGTGGGGGCAGGAGGGTCGAATGCGACGGGGATGGATCGGGGGCTGAGCGTCGGCGGGGTCTTCGGCACCGCCTTTTCCGTTCTCCGGGAGAGGGCCCGCGTACTCGTCCCGATCGCCTTGGCCACCTCGCTAATGTTCTCGGCGATCACCGCCCTGCTGGGCCAACGCTTCGCCGGGGTGATCGTCCAGAACATCCTCGACATTGCCTTTTTCGCTTTCATGACCGCGGTGGTGATGGGCGTACTGCGGGACGTGAGAGAGGGTCACCTTGACTCCTCCGCCCGGGAGCTTCTCTTGAACGCTCTGCCGCCGTTGCCGGCCGCCACTCTCGCCGGCGTGCTCGCCGCCCTCGGGTTGATCGCCGCGGCCATCCTCCTGATCGTTCCCGCCCTCTACCTGTTGACGATCTGGACCCTGCTTCTGCCGGTGATCGTCGTCGAGCGGCAAGACGTCTTCGACGCGTTCGGTCGCTCGCACGACCTCGTTCGCGGGAATGGCTGGAAGGTGTTCGGGATTCTCCTCCTGCTGGGCCTGATCATGGTCGCGACCAGCCTGCCTTCGGTCTTTCTGCTCTGGCAAGAGGTCGGGGGAGGGCTGGCGCGCCGTCTGGTCGGCGCCCTTGTCTCCTCTGTCACCACCCCGTTCATGCTCCTCGTCGTCGGCGCCCTCTATTACCGCCTGCGGGATCTCGAGGGCAATGCGCCGGAGTCGGCGCCGTCGGCCGGGGCTTCAGTGCTGGAGTAGCCCCGCTACCGCCCGGGCCAGCTGCTCGCCCCGCGGGGTCAGCGTGTACTCGGTGTGGGGCGGGCGGCCGGGGACGAGGTGGCGCTCGACGATCCCCGCGCCCTCGAGCTGTTCGAGCCGGTCGGAGAGGGTGGTGGGGGAGACGCCGGGGAGGGACTGGCGGAACTCGTTGAAGCGGGCGGCGCCGCTGGAGCAGGCGTAGATCGTCGCCATCGTCCAGCGGCGCTCGAGCAGGCCGGCGGCCGCCCGCATCTCGGGCGGGACCGGTGAGCAGTTGCGGCAGCGGGGGGTCACAAGCCTACCCGGTCACCCCACCACCGCCGACGGGACGATTTCCCTCCATATGGGGGTATTTTCGGCCCGTCGACCTCTCTTGCTCCGGCTCCAGCGCCAGCGCCAGCACCTCGTCGATGCTCATCACCGGGTGGAAGGTCATCTGCTCGCGCACCTCCTCCGGCACCTCGTCGAGGTCGCCGCGGTTGCGCTCGGGCAGGATCACCTCGGTCAGCCCGGCCGCGTGCGCCGCCAGCACCTTCTGCTTGAGGCCGCCGATCGGCAGCACCCGGCCCTGCAGGGTGACCTCGCCGGTCATCCCGACCGTGTGCTTGACCGGGCGCCCGGTCAGCAGGCTGACCAGCGCGGTCGTCATCGCCGTGCCGGCGCTGGGGCCGTCCTTGGGGATCGCCCCTGCGGGGACGTGGAGGTGGAACTCGCGTTGGAAGCGCTCGGCGTCGATCCCGAGCTCCTCGCGGTGCGCCCGCACGTAGGAGAGGGCGATCCGCGCCGACTCCTTCATCACGTCGCCGAGCTGGCCGGTCAGCACCAGTCCCTTGTCGCCGTCCATCGCGGTCGCCTCGATGAAGAGGATGTCGCCGCCGGTGCCGGTCACGGCCAGGCCGGTGGAGACGCCGGGGATCGCGGTCCGCTCGACCGACTCCTGGAAGAACTTCTGCCGCCCGAGCGCCTCGCGCAGGGCGTCGGAGTCGATCGCGATCTTCCCGTCGGCCTCGCCGGCGGCGATCTTCGTCGCCGCCGAGCGGACGACCTTGCCGATCTCCCGCTCCAGCCGGCGCACGCCCGCCTCGCGGGTGTACTCGGAGATCACCGCGCGCAGGACCTCGTCGGTGACCTCGACCTCCTCGGCCTTCAGCCCGTTGCGCTTCAGCTGCCGGGGCAGCAGGTAGCCGCGGGCGATCGCCAGCTTCTCCTCGGTCGTGTAGCCGTCGAAGGCGATCAGCTCCATCCGGTCCAGCAGCGGCGCCGGGATCGTGTCGACCAGGTTCGCGGTGGCGATGAAGACCACCTCGGAGAGGTCGACCTCGACGTCGAGGTAGTGGTCGCGGAAGCTGTCGTTCTGGGTCGGGTCGAGGACCTCGAGCAGGGCCGCGGAGGGGTCGCCGCGCCAGTCGGCGCCGACCTTGTCGACCTCGTCGAGGAGGATCACCGGGTTCATCGTCTTCGCGTCGCGCAGGGCGCGGACGATCCGTCCCGGCATCGCCCCGATATAGGTGCGGCGATGGCCGCGGATCTCGGCCTCGTCGCGGATGCCGCCGAGGCTGATGCGGACGAACTCCCGCCCCAGCGCCCGGGCGATCGACTCGCCGATCGAGGTCTTGCCGGTCCCCGGGGGGCCGACAAGGGTGAGGATCGCGCCGTTGGCGCGGCTGTCGTCGTCCTCGATCCCGCGCTCGGTGCGCAGCTTGCGCACGGCGATGAACTCGGTGATCCGTTTCTTCACGTCCTCCAGGCCGGCGTGGTCGGCGTCGAGCACCTCGCGGGTGTGCGCCGGGTCGAGCCGCTCCTCGGAGCGCTTCGCCCACGGCACCGCGATCAGCCAGTCGAGGTAGCTGCGGATCATGCTGCTCTCCGGCGACTGCTCACCCTGGCGCTCCAGCCGCCGCAGCTCCTTCTCGGCCTGCTCGGCGACCGCCTCCGGCATCTCCGCCTCGGCGATCCTCCGCTCGTACTCGGCGATCAGGTCGGCCTCGTCCTCGCCCAGCTCCTTGCGGATCGACTCCATCTGCTTGCGCAGGAAGTACTCGCGCTGCTGCTTCTGGGCGCCGGACTCGACGTCGTCGCGGATCTTGCTGCGCACCTGCAGCTCGGTCAGCCGCTCGCGTTGCAGCTCGACCGCCAGCTCGAGGCGGGCGGTGACGTCGATCGTCTCCAGCAGGCGCAGCTTGCCCTCGTTGGGGATGTCGGGGGAGAGGCCGGAGGTGTCGGCCAGCGCGCCCGGCTCGTCGATCGAGCGCAGGAAGGCGGCGATGCGGCCGTCGTCGCCGCGGTGCTCGAGGATCTCCTCGACCACGGCGCGGTATTCGGTCTGCAGCTCCCGCGTGTGCTCGTCGTCGGGGTGGCCGTCGCGGATCTCCTGCACCTCGACCCGCAGCGTCTCGCCGTCGCCCGGCTCGGCGCCGCCGGCGATCAGGCCACGGTGGAGGCCGACGACGGTGGCGACGGGGCGGCCGCGGCGGGAGAGCCCGGTCTCGATCACCTCGGCGAGGACGCCGACGCGCCCGAACTCGCCCTCGCGGCGCGGCATCAGGAAGACGCGCTCGTCGTCGCCGACGTCGATCGGCAGGGTCGCGGTGACGGTGGGGAAGACGATCGCCTCGTCCAGCGGTATCAGCCGATAAGTCATAACCAAGTCCACTTTCTGTAGTTAGTCCTTAATGAGGATAGCGCTGATGGTTTCCTAGTCAAGTAGGCGCCTTTCCGTCCCGTGAGGACGAAAAAGCGCCTTGGCGCTACGGTGGGGCGGTGGGCAAGGTCAAGTGCCAGATCTCGGTTTCCGCCGACGGCTTCCTCGCCGGGCCGAACCAGAGCGAGGAGCACGGGCTCGGCGAAGGCGGCGAGGCGCTGCACGAGTGGGCCTTCAAGACGCGGTTCTTCCAGGAGATGCACGGTCGGGAGGGCGGCGAAGAGGGGATCAGCGACGACGTCGTCCGCGAGGCCTCGACCAACAGCGAGGCGATCGTCATGGGCCGCAACATGTTCGGTCCCGTGCGCGGCCCCTGGACCGAGCCGCTATGGAACGGCTGGTGGGGGGAGGAACCGCCCTTCGGGGTCCCGGTCTTCGTCCTCACCCACTATGAGCGCGAGCCGTTGACCCTCGGCAAGACGACCTTCCGGTTCGTCACCGACGGTGTCGAGAGCGCCGTCGCCCAGGCGCGCGAGGCCGCCGGCAACGGTCACGTCTCGATCGGCGGCGGCGGCGAGACGATCCAGGAGACGATCCGCGCCGGCCTGCTCGACGAGCTGCTGGTCAACCAGGTGCCGCTGATCCTCGGCGGCGGGACCCGCCTCTTCGCGGACATCCCGCCGAGTGTGAAGCTGGAGCAGACGCGGGTCGTCGAGGCGCCCGGCGTCGCTCACATCTTCTACGCGCTCTCCTATTAAGAGGAGCTCGGCCTAGGAGCCGAGGATCTTCGCCTTCTGGGCGGCGAACTCCTCCTCGGTGAGGATGCCCTGGGCTTTCAGCTCGCCCAGTTCCTTCAGCTGCTCGATCGTCGAGCTCTCGCCGGCGGCGGCGGGCGCGGCCTGAGGCGGCGGAGCCTGCTGGGCATACTGCTGCTGTTCCTGCGCGGCCCAGCGCTCGCCCTGGCGTTTGGATACGCGGTTGCTGACCGAGGTGGCGGTTCCGGCGATCACCGCGGTGCGGGCGACGCCTCGAAGTAGTCCTGGCATGAAGTGCTCCTCTCTTAGGCGTCGCCCTCGGCCGCGTCGAGCGCGGCGAGGACGTCTTCGGCGGGGATGCGGCCGCTGGCGACGAGCTGGCCGCCGGAGCGCCGGACGGCGGCGGCGAAGGGCCCGGCCCAGCTGTTCTCGTAGACGAGCAGGGCGGCGGAGGTGCCGGGCTCCAGGGCCGCGGCCGCCTCGTTGACGTCGTCGTCGGAGAGCAGGCCCGAGGAGGCGCCCTCGAAGACCGAGAGCTCGGCCGCGCCGTCGCCGAGATCGGACAGCTCCAGGCCGCTGACGCTCCCGTCCTCGTCCTTGGCGATGAAGGTGAGGTCGAGGATCCGGACCAGGCCGCGCTCGACGAGTTCGACCAGGTACGGCGCCGCCTCTCCGTTCGGTTGCCGCCCCGGCCACTCGACCAGCAGGTAATCGATCGGGCCCATCTCGATGCTGTCGTCCATCGACTGACCTCTCCAGTTAGAAAAGAAATTTGGTCTGCCCAACATACCCACCGCGGCCCGGGGCGCCAAGCGGCTAGGCTCGCGACACCCCCGAAGAAGGAGCCCCGATGAACCAGTCCCAGTCCCCCGACGAGGCCGCGAAGCTCTACGGCAGTCGCTTCCTGGTCGAAGACGCGCCCGCCAAGGAGTTCCCGGCCAGCGGCATGTCGGCGCTCGACGCGATGCGGCTGGTCGACGAGGAACTGGTGCTGGAGGGGGACCCCTGGCGCAACCTCGCCACCTTCGTCACCACCTGGATGGAGCCGGAGGCGCAGCGGATCGTCAGCGAGAACCTGCACCGCAACTTCATCGACCACGCCGAGTACCCGATCACGGCCGAGATCGAGCAGCGCTGCATCCGCATGCTCGCCGACCTCTACAACGCGCCGGGGGAGACGACCGGCTGCCGCACCCAGGGCTCCTCGGAGGCGATCATGCTCGGGGCGCTCTCGCTGAAGTGGAAGTGGAAGCAGCGCCAGGAGAAGGCGGGCCGGCCGGTCGACAAGCCAAACCTGGTCTTTGGCGGCGACGTCCACGTCGTCTGGGAAAAGTTCTGCCGCTACTTCGACGTCGAACCGCGGATCGTCCGCCTGCGCGAGGACAAGTACGTGATCGGGCCCGAGGACGTCGAGCCCCACGTCGACGAGAACACGATCGGCGTCGCCGCCGTCCTCGGCACCACCTTCACCGGCCACGCCGACGACATCCAGGGGATCAACGACCTGCTGCTGCGGATCAAGGACGAGAAGGGGCTTGACGTGCCGCTCCACGTCGACGCCGCCAGCGGCGGCTTCGTCTGGCCCTTCCTCTACCCGCACTCCGAGTGGGACTTCCGGCTCGAGCAGGTGCGCTCGATCAACGTCTCCGGGCACAAGTTCGGGCTCGTCTACCCAGGGATCGGCTGGCTCGTCTTCCGCGAGAAGAGCGACTTGGCCGAGGACCTCGTCTTCTACGAGAACTACCTGGGGAAGACCGACGCCACCTTCACCCTCAACTTCTCCACCGGCGCATCGATGGTGCTGGCCCAGTACTACAACTTCGTCCGCCTCGGCCATGAGGGATACGCCCACGTGATGGGGGCGATGGAGCAGAACGCGAAGGCGCTGGCGCAGAAGCTCGAGGACAACGGCAACTTCGAGCTGATCGGGGCCGATAAAGAGCAGCTGCCGCTGGTTGCCTTCAAGCTGCGGGAGGGCAAGGACTACGACGAGTTCGACGTCTCCTGGCAGCTCTCGGCCGAGCGCGGCTGGATGCTGCCCGCCTACACGATGCCGCCCGACGCCGAAGAGGTGAAGATCATGCGGGCGCTGGTCAAGGAGACCCTGGGGCGCTCCCAGGTCGACCGCCTCGCCGACGACATCGCCGAAGCTTGCGAGACGCTCGACAAGAAGGGCGGCGCCCACCCGCACGAGCGCAAGCAGACGAAACTGACGCCGGGCTATTGACGCGAGTCCGCGAGAAGCGTCGCTATTCGACGCTTGGCGCGGACTCGCGGATTGCCGGGCGTGAAATGGCTGATTGGGCCGGACCGAATCGGGTAGCGATCACCTACATGGGATTGAAGCCGCTGCTTACCGCTGCCCTGGTCGCCCTCTCCCTCGGCCTTGTCGCTTGCGGGAGCAGCGGCTCCGATTCCACCTCCGAAGCCGAACCGGCAGCCACCGAACAGGAATCCGGCGGCTCGGAATCCTCCGCCGAGGGATCGAAATCGAGCGAAAGCGAACCGGCGCCCAGCGGCGAAGCGGCGAAGTCGGAAAAAGTCGAAATCGTCGAATTCACCTATGAACCCGATCCGGTCGTGGTCCAGGTCGGCGGCAAGGTGATCTGGCAGAACCAGGACACCGCGCCCCACACCGCGACCGCCGACGACGGCAGCTTCGAAACGGGCACGATCGAGGAAGGGAAGATCGGCTCGGCGACCTTCCACGAAGCCGGCACCTTCACCTACCACTGCCAGATCCACCCGACGATGCACGGCACCGTCGAAGTCGTCGAATAGGGGGCGACGGACATGCCTCTCTGGCTGGCGCGCAAGGCGGCACCCCACGTCTGGAAGCGGGTCCCCTGGGCGAAAGTTTGGGTCGTCAGCCTCTGGCTGCTGAAGAAGGGCCAGGATCGGATTCAGCAGAACCTGACCCAGCGCGAGCAGACCGAGTTCTGGAACCTGCTGAAGAAGTCCAGGGGCCGCCCGGACAACCTCAACAAGCGCGACAAAACCCGCCTCAAGCACATCGCCGGCAAGGCGATCCGCGGCTAACTCCGCCGACGGGACGAAAGTACCCCTATATGGAGGGTTTTCGGCCCGTCGACCTGGGAGTATCCCGGCGTGGCTGAGGAGCGAGACGACCTGGCGGAGCTGCTGGCGCGGCGGGCGCTGACCGAGGACGCGGCGCGGGCCGAGGCGGTGGAGAAGCGACACGCCGCCGGCGGCCGGACGGCGCGGGAGAACCTCGAGGACCTCGTCGACCCCGGCTCCTTCGTCGAGTACGGGCGCTTCGCGATCGCCGCCCAGCGCGGGCGGCGCGAGGTCGAGGACCTGATCGCCCGCACCCCGGCCGACGGGCTGATCGGCGGCACCGCCCGCGTCAACGGCGACCTCTTCGACCCCGAGCGCGCCGCCTGCGCGGTGCTCTCCTACGACTACACCGTTCTCGCCGGCACCCAGGGGGCGCTCGGCCACCGCAAGAAGGATCGCCTCTTCGAGCTGATCGAGCGGATGCGGCTCCCGGTCGTCTTCTACGCCGAGGGAGGGGGAGGGCGGCCCGGCGACACCGACTACCCCGTCGTCTCCGCCCTCGACACCCGCGCCTTCGCGCTCTGGGCGAAGCTCTCCGGCCTGGTGCCCCGGATCGCGATCGTCCACGGCCGCTGCTTCGCCGGCAACGCGGTGATCGCCGGCTGCGCCGACCTGATCGTCGCCACCGAAGGCAGCTCGCTGGGGATGG
>Ga0207661_10000165_pt1 | contig 43066 bp, 49 predicted proteins | sample KBSC713LmetaG_FD_184337 | JGI IMG/M metagenome (GOLD analysis project Ga0207661, IMG submission 184337) | Corn rhizosphere microbial communities from Kellogg Biological Station, Michigan, USA - KBS C7.1-3L metaG (SPAdes) (version 2) | ecosystem: Host-associated > Plants > Roots > Rhizosphere ...
TCGCCGACCACACCGAGCTCGGCTCCGGCTTCCGGATCGCGATGCGGGACCTCGACATCCGCGGCGCCGGCAACCTGCTCGGCGACGAGCAGTCCGGCCACGTCGCCGCGGTCGGCTTCGAGCTCTACTGCCAGATGATCGACGAAGCGGTGGCGATGGCCACGGAGGGCGGCGAAGCCGCGTCCTCGGAGGAGGCGCCGGAGCCGGTCCGCCTCGACGTCCCGGTCGACGCCTACCTGCCGGCGTCCTTCGTCCCCTTCGAGGCGGCGAAGATCGACATCCACCGCCGTATCGTCGCCGCCCGCGAACCCGGCCAGCTGCGGGCGATCCGCGACGAGCTCTCAGACCGCTTCGGGCCGCTGCCGCCGCAGGCCGAGAACCTGCTGAAGCTGCAGCAGGCGCGGATCGAGCTCGGCCTCGCCGGCGCCCGCAGCGTCGAGTTCCGCGGCGGCCGCCTCAGCGTCACCGGGGTCGAGCTCGACTCCGAGGCGGCCGGGGTCCTGGCCGAGCAGGTCGAGGGGGCGCTCTACGAATGGCGTGAGCAGACGGCGGCGCTGCGGGTCGTCGGGGACCCGGACGAGCGCCTGGCGGCGGTGCTGGCGATGGCCGCGGGTTTGCGCGAGGCGCGGCGGGCGACGGAGCCGGCGGCGGCCTAAAGCCTGCTTAAGCGAACGGTTTTGACTATGCTGCCCGCTCGATGGGAGCGAAAGCGGGCCAGAGGGGTAGGCCAGGCCGAGGTGGCAAAGCGCCGCAGAGCGGCAATGCCGCCGGGCGGCAGCGCCTTGGGCTGATTCTCTTCGGCGCCCTCTTCATCCTCCTCTTCATCGGCTTCGCGGTCGCCGAGGGGCTGACCAACCCGAGCGTGCCCTCCGGGGACGCCGTTCATATCTCGAGCGTTCCCAGCGAGTTCGGGAACATCAGCGAAGGCAACGTCAAGAACGCACTTGCGCGCCAGGGCAAAAAAGCGCCGAAGCCGGGGTCGAAAAAATACGAAGAAGCCGTAACCGAACAGATCGAAGGCGTCTGGATCCGCGGCCAGGCCGAAGAAATGGACATCTCGGTCACCGAAAAACAGGTCGAAGACGAACTCGCGACGATCAAAAAACAGAAATTCCCGACCCCGAGCGCTTACAAAAAATTCCTCAAGGAATCTCACTTCACGCAAGACGAAGTCAACCAGCTCGTCGAACTCCAGATCTTCGTCAAAGAAATCCAGGCGAAGATCGCCGGCGAAGCCCCGAAACCGACGAGCAGCGACATCGAGGCCTACTACAACGCCGAAAAGGCGACCCAGTTCACGACCAAAGAAAGTCGCGACGTCCGCCTGATCCTCAACGAAGACAAAAAGGAAGTCGAAGCGGCGAAGGCGGCACTTGAAAAGGACAGCTCGCCGGCGAGCTGGAAAAAAGTGGCGAAAAAGTACTCGAGCGACCCGACCAGCGCCGCCAAAGGCGGGTTGCAGGAAGGGATCACCGAAGAATTCCTCAAAGGCCCGCTGAAGACGGCGATCTTCGACAGCCCGACCAAGGAGCTGGTCGGCCCGGTCAAATTCGAAAAAAACTGGGTCCTGGTCGAAGTCGTGAAACTGACGCCGGAAAAACAGCAGACGCTGGCCGAATCGAAGGCCCAGATCGAATCGACGCTGGGACAGCAGATGCAGCAGGAATACCTGGCCGAATTCGTCGCTGGCTACGAAACCAGGTGGAGAAGCCGCACCCGCTGCGCCGATGACTTCCTGGTCGAAAAATGCGCCAACTTCTCGAGCGACGGCCGTCCCGCCAACGCCTCGCCCGCCTGTTACGAAGAAGACCCGAAAACCCCGGCGAAAGAATGCCCTGCGCCGGTCACGCCCACTTCCCCGACCCTGCCCGGAAAGGTCTCGGTGACCAAACCGAAAGGCGAACCGCTCCCGCAGCGGCCGCAGCCGGAATCCTCGGGCGAAGAAGCCGCGACCGAACTGCCGCCGGGCGTGGCGCCCGAAGGCGAAGCCCCGCCGGCCGAAGCGCCTCCCGCGGAAACCGGCGAATAGCGCACGGCAGGCCGCCGCTGCGGCTGAATAGACTGGCGCGCCCGTGAGCACGATCTCCTCGATCCACGCCCGCCAGATCCTCGATTCGCGCGGCAATCCCACCGTCGAGGTGGAAGTGGTCCTGGAATCCGGTGCGCGGGGGCTGGCGGCGGTTCCCTCGGGTGCTTCGACCGGGGAGTTCGAGGCGGTCGAGCTGCGCGACGGCGGTGATTCCTGGGCCGGCAAGGGCGTCGGCCGGGCGGTCGCCAACGTCAACGGCGAGATCGCGCAGGCGCTGACCGGCGCCCGCGCCTCCGAGCAGGGCGCCCTCGACCGCACGATGATCGAGCTCGACGGGACGCCGAACAAGGGCCGCCTCGGCGCCAACGCGCTGCTGGGCGTGTCGCTGGCCGCCGCCAAGGCCGCCGCGGCGGACTCCGAGCAGCCGCTCTACCGCTACCTCGCCGAGCTCTACAGCGGCGGCGAGCCGCGGCTGCTGCCGGTGCCGATGATGAACGTGCTGAACGGCGGCGCCCACGCCGACAACTCGGTCGACTTCCAGGAGTTCATGATCGTCCCCGCCGGCGCCGACAGCTTCTCCGAGTGTTTGCGGGTCGGGGCCGAGGTCTTCCACGCGCTGAAGAAGTCCCTGCACTCGCAGGGCCTCTCCACCGCCGGCGGTGACGAGGGCGGCTTCGCGCCCGACCTCGACTCCAACGAGGCGGCGCTGCAGGCGGTCCTGGCCGGGGTCGAGGCCGCCGGCTACGAGCCCGGCAGGGACGTCTTCATCGCCCTCGACCCGGCCACCAGCGAGGTCTACGAGGACGATTCCTACGAGCTCGAGCACGAGGGCCGCACCCTCTCCTCCGAGGAGATGGCCGCCTACTGGCAGGACGCCTGCTCGCGCTACCCGATCGTCTCGATCGAGGACGGGATGGACGAGGAGGACTGGGACGGCTGGAAGCTCCTCACCGAACGCCTCGGCGAGCGGGTGCAGCTGGTCGGCGACGACCTCTTCGTCACCAACCCCGAGCGGCTGAGCCGCGGCATCGATCTCGGCGTCGGCAACTCGATCCTGGTCAAGGTCAACCAGATCGGCACCCTCTCGGAGACGCTGGAGGCGATCCGGATGGCGCGCGAGGCCGGCTACACGGCGGTGATCTCTCACCGTTCGGGCGAGACCGAGGACACGACGATCGCCGACCTCGCGGTCGCCACCGGCGCCGGGCAGATCAAGACCGGCGCCCCCTCGCGCTCCGATCGCGTCGCCAAGTACAACCGGCTGCTGCGGATCGAGGAGGAGCTGGGCTCTGCGGCCGAGTTCCCGGGCCTGCAGGCATTCACCCAGCAGCGCTCCTGATTCGGCCCTCGATGCAGGAAAGCGGGGCCCGGCCGCGTAGCTCCGGGTATGGCAACGCGTGCGCAGGCGAGCCGCTCCCGCTCGGCTACCCGCCGCCGTCCCGCCGCCCGCAAAACCCGCCCCGCCGCGCGCCGGGGGGGCAGCAGGATCAAGTGGGACCGCGTCGGCCGTGTCGCCCTCACCCTGGTCCTCGTCGCCGTCCTCTACTCCTACCTCGGCCCCTCGCTCGACTTCGTCAAGACCTACACCGGGACGACCGCCGCCAAAGCGGAGCTGCACGATCTGCTGAAGGAAAACCGCCGCCTCCACAACCGCATCCAGTCCGCCGACGACCCGCTGGTCGTCGACCACGAAGCGCGCGCCCAGGGGATGGTCGCCGAAGGCGAGATGCCGGTCGTCATCCACGGCAAGCTCGGCGGCTGACGCCCCCGCGGGGAGCCTCCCATGGTTGACCTCGGCGGCTACCTCCTGGGAGTCGCCCAGCTGGCCTTGGTCGTCGTGCCGCTGGCCTTCAGCAGCTACAAGCTCCGCCAGCGCCTGCTCCCCGGCTGGGAGGGCGCCCCCGCCCGCCTGGTCGACTCGATCGTCTTCGTGGCTCTACTCATCTGGCTCTCCGAGATCCTCGGCACCTTCGGCCTCTTCTACGCCGGTGCTTTGATCGCCGCCTCGCTGTTGGTTGCAGGGACGGTTGCGTTCTGGCCCGCGGGTCCTGTCACGGCAGGGGACCCCCCATCCCTTCCGGTAGCTAAAGCTTCCTCAGGGATGGTCCCCCCTACCGTGCCACCCGCGGGAGGAGCGTCTTGGTTGTTGCTCGTGATGTGGGCGGTGATTGCTGCGACGGTGTTCAGTTGGGGCGTCACGGCGCAGCACGCTTGGGACCGAGGGATCTTTAACTTCGATTCGCTCTGGTACCACCTGCCGTTCGCGGTGGACATGGTGCAGACGCACAGCGTGGTGGGGATGCATCACGTGGAGACGGTCTTCACGAACTGGTTCTACCCGCAGAACTCGGAGCTGCTGCATGCGGTGGGAATCCTGCTGACGGGACGGGACACGCTGTCGCTGTTCCTGAACTTCGGGTGGCTGGCGGTGGCGTTCCTGGCTGCGTATTGCGTCGGGCGGCCCTATGGGCGGGGAGCTGTGACGGTGATCGCCGCGGCGATCCTGCTCGAGTGCCACACGCTGGTGGTGCGGGATCCGGGAGCGGCCAAGAACGACCTGATGGCCGCAGCGCTCCTGCTCGCCTCGATCGCGATCCTCGTCGAGGCCTGGGCGCAGCAAAAGTCCGCCGGACCTTTGTATCGCTATGCGGAACAAAGGTCCGGCGGACCTTCTGACGGGTGGGAGCGGTGGGGGCTGGCGGCTGCGGGGCTCGCGGCCGGGTTGGCGGCGGGGACGCGGGTCACGGGGTTGGCGATGGCGGGGGCTTTGACGGTGGCCGTGGTGGTGCTCTCGCCGCAGGGGCGGCGATGGGCCGCGGCGGGGTGGTGGTTTGGGGGGGCTCTGGCCGGGGGGGCGTTTTGGTACCTGCGGAACTTGGTCGTCGCCGGCAACCCGATCCCGGAGGTGGAGAAGCTGGGGCCGATCTCGCTGCCGCACCCAGAGCGGCTGCAGGAAGGGCGGCCCGACTTCTCGATCGTCCACTACGCGACCGACACCGGCGTCTGGCGGGAGTACTTCGGGCCGGGACTGCACGAGGCCTTTGGGGCGCTCTGGCCGCTGGTCGTCTTCGGGGCCGTCGCGGCGGCGCTGCTGGCCCTCCTGCACGGCCGCGACAGGATCGTCCGCTGGGTCGGCGCCGTCGCTCTCTCCGGCGCCCTCGCCTATCTCTTCACTCCCCTGAGCGCCGCGGGCGCAGAGGGCGAACCGGTCGGCTTCGGGATCAACATCCGCTACGTGATCCCGGCGCTGCTGGCCGGGATCGTGCTGCTGCCGCTCGACCGCTGGCTGGACACGCCGCGGCGGCAGTGGGGCCTGACCGCGGTTCTCGTGCTCGTCTTCCTCCTCACCGATCGCCCCGACCACGCCCTCCACGACAAGGGGCGGGTCTTCGCCCTCCTCCTGGTCGTGCTCGTCGTCCTGGTGCCGGCGCTGCTGCTCTACCTGCGCGATTGTGGCGGCCGCATGACTCTGCTCGCCGGAGGCGCCGCCGCGCTCCTCCTCGCCCTGGTCGCGATCGGCTACCCGTTGCAGCGCCACTACCTCGATCACCGCTTCGCCAACGAAGGCAGCGCCGAGGAAAGCATCCCCGGCATGCACCTCGACAGCGCCTACCGCTGGGCGCGTGGGGTGGAGGACGCCCGGATTGGCCTCGCCGGCACCACCGCCGGCTTCGCCGGCTACGGCTTCTACGGCACCGACCTCAGCAACCGCGTCCACTACCTCGGCGAAGACGGTCCGCACGGGGCCTTCAACGCGATAAGAACTTGCACCGCCTTCCGGGCCGCCGTCAACGACGCCGACCTCGACTACCTCGTCACCGCCCCCTTCCTCAACTTCCTCCGCCCCGGCGACCCGGTCGCCTCGCCGGAGGCCCGCTGGCTGCGCGGCGAGAAGGCGGTGCGGCCCGTTCTCCGCAGCGGCCCCGTCACCGTCTGGAAGGTCCGCGGAGAACTCGACCCCCGCGCCTGCGGCCCCGCCAACGCGCCGCTGCGGGAAGTCCCGCAGACCCCGGCCGCCTGATTGCCGGCGCGGCGGGCGGGGTAACCTCGGCCAATGGCGTATCCGGTCGAAAACGCCTTCTTCGAGTGGGAGAGCGGCTACCGCGCCTACCGCGAGATCGAGGGGGCGCGCGAGCGGCGACTGGCCGACAGGGTGGTCGACGCGATCCGGGACGAGCTGCGGCGCCGGATCGGCCCGACCTTCACCGCCGCCGACCTCGCCGACCTCTACGGCCAGGGCACCGACTGGGCCCAGCAGCTGGCCTTCGACGTCGCCCCGGCGATCGAGGGCGAAGCCCAGGCGCTGACCGACGCGGCCTTCTGGCTCTACCTACGCGGAGCTACGGACTTCGCGGGGGGTAGACAGCTGCCGGTCTAACTACTCGTCGGAGTCGTCAGGCTCGTTCGAGCCCTCGGAGTCCTGCTGCGGCTCGCCGGCGCGGCGGATGACGATCTGGTCGGCGTCGATGCGGACGGTGACGTCGCGCTTGCCGGCCCAGTGCTCGGCGTAGACGGGGTTGTCCTTGACGGCGGGGTCGAGCCAGAGGCCGTAGCCGTCGGTCTCGCCGTGGTCGAAGGTCGCCTCGAGCTCTTTGCGGCGGGCGCGCCCACCGCGGCGGCCGCGTCGACGGCGTCGGCGGCGGCCGGCGCCGCTGCCGCCCTCGGCACGCTCCTCGCGCTCCCCGTCCTCGTCGCCCTCGCCTTCATCCTCGCCCTCGGCCTCATCCTGCTCGGCCTTTTCGGCTTCCTCGGCCTCGGTCGCAGCTTCGATCTCGGCTTCGATCTCGTCGCGGAGGTCGATTTCGCTGGCGCCGGCGTTCTCGTCGTCGGCGGAGAGGTCGTACTGCTTGCGGAACTCGCGCAGCTCACCGGCGCTGATCTCCAGCTGGTGGGCGATCCAGGCGTCGGTCCGCCCCTGTTGCACCCAGGCGCGGATCTGGTTTAGCTGCGGCTTCAGCGAGCGTCGAGCCATCGGCGCGCGAGTCTATTGAAGGAGGGCATCGGGGGGCGGAGAGAGGGTGGGGCTTAGGCCATCAAGAAGGCGAGCGCCTCGAACATCGCCACGACGACGACGACGACGGTGACGGTGAGGCAGACGGCGAGAACGCTGAAGCGGACCTTCCCCTCCTGCTCGACGCGGTTGATTTTCCGCGCCCGGGAGCGGTTCGCCGCCCGGCGGCGCAGCTGCTCACGCCGGCGGCGCTCGAGGTAGGTCTCCTGCTCGAACGCCGTCTCGAACTGGGAGATGCTCTGTCGCATTCTCATAAGGAAGGGGCCCGGGGGCCAGGCGGCACCGTAGCAAAAGATCTTGCACGGCTCACAGTTAACTCACAATTCAGCAGGCGCCCCAGAGCCCGCGGCCGGCCCGCGCAGCCGCTAACTCAAGCCGTTTCAGGCTTCCCGCGAAGCGGTCGTTGGGAGGGATCGTCAGGGTCCGCGCGAGGCCGCGGCGGACCAGCTCGGCGTTGACGAAGCGGCCGTCGAGGTAGACGTAGGCGAGCAGGCGCCCGTAGACGTCGCGGCGCTCGACCCCGAAGACGAGCCGCACCCGCCGGTGTTCGACCAGCCCGTGGTTGAAGTCCGAGGCCTGGGGCCCGAAGCACTGCACCGGCGTGTCGGGCTTCACCGTCTCCGGGGTGTCGACGCCGATGTAGCGAACGTCCTCCACCTCGCCGTCGGGCAGCCGCACTTCGATCGTGTCGCCGTCGACCGCCCGCAGCACGTAGACCGAGGCGCTCGCCGGCTCCCCGTCCCGCCCGATCTCCTCCCACGGCCGCAGCAGCACCAGCGCGACCGCCAGCAACAGCACGAAGCTGCCCCAGGAACTCCGTTGCCCACGAAAAAGGCCCACCTTCGCCTAAGCGCAGGTGGGCCGGAACTCTCCCCCTCTGAGGGGGCGCTGCTTACGGAGTTCTGCGCACGTTGGAGAGAAGCGTCTCCTTGATCTGTTCGACGATCGCGACCGCTTCGTTCCACTCGCGCTGCCAGACGTTGCGGCCGAAGATGACGCCGGAGCCGCCGGCGGCCATCACGTCGCGGGTGTTCTGCAGGACCGTCTCGTCGTCGGTCTTCGAGCCGCCGGAGAGGACGACCAGCGCCCGCCCGGCCGATTCCACGCACTGGCGGATCGCCTCGGTCTGGTCGACTTCCATCTCGTTGTAAGGCGCGGGGGCGTCCTTGTCCTTGGAGGAGTCGATCTTCGGCATGTTGAGCTTGACCACGTCGGCGCCCATCTCCATTGCCATCCGGGCGGCGTAGTCGATCGCGTAGAAGCTGTTCTGACCGCCCTTGGCCTCGACCGCTTCGCCGCGCGGGTAGGACCAGACGACCAGCGGCATCCCGAAGCGGTCGCATTCCTCGCGCACGCGGCGCAGCTGGGCGAGGTCCTCGTCCTGGCGCGGCGAGCCGACGTAGAGCGTGTAGCCGATCGCGTCGGCGCCGAGGCGGACGCCGTCCTCGACGCTGGCGTTGCAGCTGGAGAAGGCCTTGGCGGAGGAGGGGAGGTCGGTCTTGCCGTTGACCTTGAGGATCAGCGGCACCCGGCCGGCGTAGTCGGGGTAGTACTTCTCCGCCATCCCGATCTGGCAGGCGAGGGCCGAGTAGCCGGCCTCGGCGGCGAGGCGGAACTGGTAGTCGGGGTCCTTGGAGGCGGGGTTGGGGAAGAAGTCACGCGGTCCGTGCTCGATCCCCTGGTCGATCGGCAGCAGCATCAGGGTGCCGTTTCCAGGGCCGAACTCGAACAGAAGGCGGTGCAGGCGCGCCCGTTTTCCGGGCGGCAGGACCTCCAGCAGCGATTTCTGCTCGGTCAGACTCTTCAGCTCCACGTCAGTTCCTCCAAGAAGTCGGTTGCCAGGGCAGTATCGCGCATTCCCACAGGCGACCCGGCGGCGGCGGGTATCCTCGGAGGATGAGCGAGACTGAGCTCAGCGTCATCTGCAAGAACTGCGGCAGCGAGGTCAGTCCCTACGTAACCGAGTGCCCCTACTGCGGGGCCCGGCTGCGCAAGCGGGCGCCGAAGCTGGAGCGCCGCGGCGACGGGCTCGAGGCGCAGGAGCCGCGCAAGCGCCGGCGCCGGCGACCGCGCCTGGGCGGGGCGAGCTTCGAGGCGGGCCAGCGGCCCTACGCGACGATCGCCGCGATCCTCGTCTCGGTGGTGCTGCTGGTGCTGCAGCAGGCGACCGGGGACCCGATCGGCAACTTCGGCGGCCTCGTCCTCCCCTTCCAGGAAGACTGGTGGCGCTACTTCACCGCTCCCTTCGCCTACGTGGACACCGGCTTCCTCTTCGTCGTCGGGCTGGCGCTGGCGATCTTCGGAACCGGGGTCGAGCGGCGGCTGGGGACGGTGCGGACGGCGATCCTGCTCGTCGCCTGCGGGACCCTGGGGATGATCGCCGCCGACGCCGCCGCCAGCCCCGACCCGATCACCGTCATCTCCGGCGGCAACGGGATGGCGCTGGGCGCGATCGCCGCCTGGTTCGTGATCCGCCGCGCCGAGGTGCGGGGGGAGATCGGCGAGGACTTCGACGTCGTCGGCGTCGCCGTCTGCGCGGTCGTGGTAATCCTCCTGCCGCTCTTCGCCCCCACCGCCGACTGGGTCGCCGGCCTGGCCGGTGGCATCATCGGCGCGCTGGCTGGCTTTGCAACGACGGCTTTCCAGCACGAATAGCACCTGGGGTCGATTGGCCAAGCAGGTCAAGGACGCAGGGCGCAGCCTTTGCTCGTGGCAAAGGCAAGCCCGAGGACGCAGAGATGCGCAGTGCCAAGCGGCTCCAGGCTAGGCTCTTCGCGTGCCTGATGAGAGGGAGCTGGAAGTCGCGATCGAGCGGCTGCTCGACCCGGAGCGGTTCTCCGAGGCCGAGCGGGTCGTCGCCAAGGCGGCGCCGCAGCTGCAGAAGGTGCTGGCGACCGCCCTGGCCGAGGGCGGCTGGTTCGGCGAGCCGCACGAAAACGAGACCCTCAAGGCGGCGACGATGCCCGACCCCGAGGAGCGGGTCGCCGCCCTCCGCGCCCTGCTCGCCGAGGAGGCGAGGATGGGGATGATGGTTGGGGTCGCCGTCGGCTGGGCACTGAAAGAAGAGCTGGACAACCCCACTGAACCGGGAGGAGCGAGCTGATGGAGATCAAATACCACGGGCATTCCTGCTTCGAGCTGAGCGAGGGGGAGACGACCGTCCTCGTCGACCCGTTCCTGAAGCCCAACAACCCGACTGCGGTGGCCACCGCCGAGGAGGTCGAGCCGACCGTCATCGCGATCACCCACGGCCACGCCGATCACATGGCCGATGCGGTCCCGGTCGCCAAACGGACCGGCGCCCACTGCGTCGCCATCGTCGAGCTGGCGGAATGGCTGAAAGCCCGCGGGATCGAGAAGCTGAGCGACCCCAACCTCGGCGGCACGGTCGAGTTCGACTGGGGCTGGATCAAGCTCGTCCCCGCCTGGCACACCAGCACCCTGCCCGGCCACGAAGAGGCGCTCTTCAGCGCCGAGCACGGGACGGTGGTCGGGACTGCAGCTGGGCTGCTGATCAACATCGGGGGCAAGACCGTCTACCACGCCGGCGACACCTGCCTCTTCAGCGACATGAAGCTGATCGCCGAACGCAACCCGGTCGACATCGCCCTGCTGCCGATCGGCGGCCACTACACGATGGATCGCCACGACGGGGTCGTCGCCTGCGAGTTCGTCGGCGCCGGAACGGTGATCCCGATCCACTACAACACCTTCCCGGCGATCGAGATCGACGTCGAGGCCTTCAAGTCCGACGTCGAGTCCCAGACCTCGTCCCAGGTCGTGGTCCTCGACCCGGGTCAGACCCACAGCGCCTGAGGGGCGCTAGGGCTGGGTTGCCGGCGCCGCTTCGGGCGCCGGCGACGGCGGGGGCACCGGGATCGTGACTTCGACGACCACCGGCGGCAGCGGGCTGCTGGGCGGCGGGCTGCTCGGTTCGCTCGGCGGCGGGGGCGGAGTCGTTTCGCTTGGCGGCGGGCTGGTGGTGACGACGACGGTGCCGCTGCCGCCGTGCGCCCCGGCGACTTCTTCGGAGGGTTTGGCTTCGGTGATCGCCGCGTCCTCGTCGCCGACCGTGACTTCGTCGCCGGCGGCCGACTCTCCCGCGGCTTCTTCTTCCTCGGCGGCCGTGGGAGCCGGATCCGGGACAGCGGTTTCTTCTTCGGCGACGGGGGTCGGCGCCGGGACCGGGGGCGCTTCTGCGACCGGCTCGACGGCGGGCGCCTTCGTGTGGGCGGCGATCGCGGGCGCGGCTTCAGCGGTGGAGAGGGTGGCGGTTTCGGTTCCCTGGACCAAGGCGGGGGCGTGGTCCCTGCTCTGATCGACCGGGGTCCCGGTCGTCTGCTTCACCTCGACCGCGCCGGCGGTGAGGACGGCGGCGGTGACGACTCCGGCGACCGCCTTGGTCCCGAGGGCGCCGCCGAGCGCGCCGAGTCCTCCGGCGGCCGAGCCGCCGCCGAACGCGGCCGCGGCGCCGCCGACCGCTCCGGCGCCCGCGGTGGCGCTTCCGGCGCCGGTCGCGCCGGCACCCGCGCCGCCGGCCCCGCCGAGGCCGAGCTTGGAGAGGACGAAGCCCTTGAAGGCGATCAGCGGCCCGACCGGGAACAGCGCCGCCAGCGCCTTCTCGTTGGAGCGGAGCGCTGAGCGGAAGTCGGCGCATTCGTCGCACTCGCGGACGTGACGGCGGACCGGGGCGGAGGCCTTGCGCAGGCCCTCGGCCGCTTCGGAGAGCTCGATCCGGACCTCGCCGCAGGTCAGCAGGCGGGCCTGGCTCGCCTCGGTGAGGGAGATCCGCGCCCGCACCAGCAGCGACTTCACCGAGGGCACGGTGGTGTCCATCGCGGCGGCGATTTCCTCGTAGGAGAGGGCATCCATCTCGCGCAGCAGCAGGGCGGCGCGCTGGGTCTCGGGAAGCTTGTTGACGTCGCTGAGGATCTGGCGAAACTCCTCGCGGTTGTGGACCCGCTCGGCGGTCGAGGCGGCGTCGACCTCGGGGACCATGTCCATCGATTCCTGGGCGTCGGCCTTCGGCTTGCGCAGGTAGTTGAGGCAGCGGTTGCGGGCGATTCGGTAGAGCCAGGGGCGGAGGTTGATCTCGCGCTCGTCGGCGAGCATCGCCCGGTAGGCGTTGACGAAGACCTCCTGCAGGACGTCTTCGGCGTCCTCGGTCGAGCCCAGCATCTGGCGGCAAAAGCCGAGCAGGCGGCCCTGGTAGCGGTCGACGATCGTCTCGAAGGCGCCGGGGTTGCCGGCCCGCGCCATCGCGATCAGCTTCTCGTCGCCCTGCAGCTTGAGCAGCGGCGAGCGGCGGGCGAGAAGCCCGCGGCGACTGGCGTGAGTAAGGGCTGATGCCTCCAAGAGCTCTCCCTGTGGAAGGACGGTTCCAGGGACTAAGGACACGGTAACAGGGGCAAAGTTGCGCCCCCACAAAGTTTTTATTGCCCGTTTATGAAGCGGAGAAACCCGGAAAATGCAGGTAAAGCAGGTGAAGGGGCGACGGAGAATGCCCGGGGCGGGACTCGAACCCGCAAGCCCCCGAGGGGGCGGCGGCTTTTAAGGCCGCTGCTTTTGCCAGTTTCGCCACCCGGGCCAGGCGATGGTAACCCGAGCCTTGTGGAAGTGGTGAACGCAGTTGTTCCCGGTATGCGGGGACAACTGCGTTCGGTCCAATAGGCTGGGGGCATGGCTGAGCACGGCGGCAGGCTGGTGGCGAAGGCTTTGAAGTCGCGGGGGGTGGAGAACCTCTTCACGCTCTCCGGCGGGCACCTGTTCTCGATCTACGACGGCTGCAAGGAGGAGGGGATCTCCCTCGTGGACGTCCGCCACGAGCAGACCGCCGCCTTCGCCGCCGAGGGGATCGCGAAGGCGACCCGCGGGGTCGGGGTGGCGGCGCTGACCGCGGGGCCGGGGGTGACCAACGGCCTCAGCGCGATCGCCGGCGCCCAGGCCAACTGCTCGCCGATCTGCGTGCTCGGCGGGCGGGCGCCGGAGATGCGCTGGGGCTCGGGCTCGTTGCAGGAGATCGACCACCTGCCCTTCGTCTCGCCGCTGGTCAAGTCAGCGGAAACGGTCAAGGACCCGGCCCAGATCGGTCCGATGACGGCGGCGGCGCTCGACCTGGCGGCGGCGATCCCGAGCGGCCCCACCTTCGTCGACTATCCGCTCGACGTCGTCTTCACCGAGGCCGAGGTCGAGATCCCGCTGCCGCTGCAGATCGAACAGGCCGAACCGGCCGCCGGGGTGGAGGAGGCCGCCGCCCTGTTGGCCGCGGCGGAGCGGCCGGCGATCATGGCCGGCACCGGCCTCTACTGGGGCCGCGCCGAGGAGGAGCTGCGCTCGCTGGCCGAGGCGCTGGGGATCCCGGTCTTCCTCAACGGGCTCGGCCGCGGCTGCCTGCCCGCCGACCACGAGCTCGCCTTCAGCCGGGCGCGGGGGACGGGGCTGCAGGGCGCAGACGTGGCGCTCGTGGTCGGCGTACCGATGGACTTCCGGCTCGGCTTCGGCGGCAGCTTCGGCGAGGAGACGAAGATCGTCCGCCTCGACGTCGTCCCTAACCAGCTGCCGAAGAACCGGACGCCGGACGTCGACCTGGTCGGCGACATGCGCGCGACTCTGGCGGCGCTGCGCGAGGCCTCGGGGGTCGAGGGGCCGCGGACCGGTGGTTGGCTCGAGCAGCTGCGCGCGGTCGAGGAGGAGAAGCGGGCGGCCGAGCGGGCCGAGCTCGACGACGAGCGCTCACCGCTGCACCCGGTCCGGGTCTACCGCGAGCTGAACGAAGTTCTCGACCGCGACGCGATCGTGGTCGGCGACGGCGGTGACTTCGTCTCCTACGCCGGCCGCTTCATCGAAACCTTCGAGCCGGGCTGCTGGATGGACCCGGGCCCGTTCGGCTGCCTCGGGGCCGGGCCGGGGCAGGCGATCGGCGCCAAGGTCGCCCATCCCGACCGCCAGGTCTGCCTGCTGCTGGGCGACGGCGCCTTCGGCTTCGCCGGCATGGAGTTCGACACGATGTCGCGTCACGGTTTGGGGGTCGTCGGAGTGATGGGCAACAACGGCATCTGGGGCCTCGAGCACCACCCGATGAAGTTCCTCTACGGCTACTCGGTGGCGGCCGAGCTGCGACCCGAGACCCGCTACGACGAGCTGGTCGAATCGCTCGGCTGCGACGGGATCCTCGTCCGCGAGCCGGGCGAGCTGAAGCCGGCGCTGGAGCGCGCCTTCGCTTCCGGCCGGCCGACCCTGGTCAACGTCCTCACGGATCCCGAGGTCGCCTACCCCCGCAAGTCGAATCTGGCTTAGGGAGCCGAGAAAAAGAATCGGCCGTCATCTCTGACGGCCGATTCAGGTGGCCCCTCAGGACGGGCAGGGGTACGTCTTCAGGGACCTTTATTTGGTGGGCCCAGACGGCGGGAGGCGCCATGATGCGGCAATCGCCCAAGCCCTGTATCCCGAGGGCAAGGCAAGGCGTGCGCCCCACTTCGTCCCCGGTTCATCCAGTATGTACCCGCGAGTACTTCACTTCTACCCGCGGCCTGGACGAGTTACCGAGTATAGGTGAGAGAGGGGTACTTACTTCTCGTATTTCCTAAGCTTCGCTGACCGTTCTGTCCTTTCTGGGCAAGACACGGTGTCCAGTTAGTACGTCGACGGATTTTGAGCGGCGGCGAGGGCGGTGCCGTAGAGGATGTCGTGCTCGGAGACGGTGATCCGCTCGAGGTCGAAGGCGCGCATCGTCTCGATCAGGATGACTATGCCGGCGACGATCGTCGGCGCCCGGTCGGGGTGGAGGCCGGGGACCTCGACCCGCTCGGCGAGGGGGAGGGAGGCGAGGCGCGAGAGGATCACCTGGATCGAGGGCAGGTCGAGGACGTGGCCGTGGACCCGTGTCGGGTCGTAGGGCTCGAGCTCCAACGCCACCGCGGCGAGCGAGGTGGGGGTGCCGGCGACGGCGATCCCCTGGTGGGCCTCGACCCCGGCGCCGATCGAGTCGGCGATCAGGCCGCGGACGTCGTTGGCGAGGGCTTCCAGCTCGCCGGCGGTGGGCGGGTCGCTGTTGATGTGGCGCTCGCTGTGGCGGACGACCCCGGCCTGGAGGGAGTCGTGGAAGGAGATCTCGTTGCCGCGCCCGACGATCAGCTCGGTCGAGCCGCCGCCGATGTCGACCACCAGCGTCGGCTCGCTCGGCAGCGCCTCCGAGGTGGCGCCGAGATAGGTGAGGCGCGCCTCCTCCTCACCGTCGAGGACCCGGGCCGAGAGCGCGAACCGCTCGCGCAGCTCGGCGACGAAGGCGCTTCCGTTGTCGGCGTCCCGCACCGCGCTGGTGGCGATCACCTCGACCGTCTCGGCTCCGAGCTCCTGCAGGATCCCCACATAGCCGTCGATCGCCGCGCAGACGTCCTCGATCGCCTCGCCCGCCAACCGCCCCGAGAGGTCCACTCCCCGCCCCAGCCGCGTCACCGTGCTCCGCCGCTCCAGCGGCGCCACGCCCCCGTCCACATCGGCGACCAGCAACCGCGTCGAGTTCGTCCCCACGTCGATCACCGCCACCCGCTGTCCCCGTTCAGCCATCAGGCAACTCTAGAGCCCCCCGCCCGCCCGAAGACCTCTGCGCAATCCCCGCCCCGCCATTCAAAGACCCCCCCGTCACCGCCGCCACATTGCTACCATCACCAGTCCGCCGCGGGGTGGAGCAGCCAGGTAGCTCGTCGGGCTCATAACCCGAAGGTCGCGGGTTCGAATCCCGCCCCCGCTATAGGAAAAGGCCCGCTATCGGGGCTTTTTTCGTGTTTGGGGCTCGGTGACAAATCCCCCGCGGGTACTAAGTGGGTACTAAGTTTGGCGATTTAGCGACGGTTGCTGACGATATCGGCAGTCTGGATTTCGCACGTCCGCGCGTTGTTCAGGCGAAGCGCAAGCGTTATCGCGAGTAGAAGGACGGAGAGCAATGCGATCAGGCCTCGCTCCGGTGCGAGAAACGAGAGAAGGCCGGCGGTGCCGAAGAGGGGAATCGCAATCGGGCTACACGCCGGACATGCCATTGCCACCGTTCCGACGAAGGCGCCTATGCCTGCACCAGCTTTCGCCCCGCTGGACTGCGAGCGCTCTGGCGGCCGCTCGGTCACAAGAGTCGCGGCGATCAGGCCAATGAGCACCGGGGAAAGAACGAGAGTCACGTAGTTCCACCACTCCACCGGGACTGCACGGCCCCATGATGCGCCGGGAAGCGTCTCGCCCACGATTCCCATCAAGAGGAACGCCGCTGCTGAAATCGTCGCCGCCGTTCGCCATTGACGTCCCGAGAAGGCGCGCAGCTCAGCGAACATCGCAGCAGGCGTCGCCAGGTTCACGTTTGCTTGGTGACAGCGCTGACATAGAAGAAACCCAGCAGGAACCGCTTGGTTTCGACCGGCCCGTAGTTAGCGAGGTCTTTCCACGGATCGGAGTAGGCATCGCCGGGGGCGTACTTCACTAGAAGGCGGGCGATTGGATCGAGCAGACGGTAGGGGCCGCCCTGGGTCAGACCCATGTCCATGACGACGACGCGAGAGGAAGGACGCAGGCGCTCCCACGCCCTCGCCAACGCGGGCCTTGGTTCGGGCATCGCCGAATAGCTGAGGCTGAACAACACCCCGTCTACGTCACGATCAACTTCGAGCTGGGTGGCGTCTTGTTCGACCACCTCGACATTCGACCAGCCGTTGCGCTCGATCAGCTTGCGGGCCTCGGCCAGCATTCCCGGCGAGGCATCGACGCCGATCACGGTCCCGCTCGGGCCAACCGCCTCGACTAGGTAAGGGAAGTTCCGCCCGGTGCCGGCGCCCATCTCCAAAACGGTGTCGCCGGGCTTCAACCCGAGTGCGGCGACGGCCCTGCGGCGGGCCGGGGGAAAGATCAGGTACAGCGGCTCCAGCACGCTGTAGGTACGGGCGATGCGGTTGTAGCGCCTGGTGTTGGCGCTCTGGGATCTGCGGGTCGGGTGGTCTTCGGGGGTGTTCACGAGGTCGACCTTATACTACGACTCTGTAGTAGATTGCAACTGGGATGAACGGCGAGAGGCTCAACCGCAAGGACTTCGGCCCGCTGGAGAGCGAGGTCATGGGAGTGGTGTGGCGAGCCAGTCGCCCGGTGGCGGTGCGAGAGGTCGTTGACGATCTGAACGAGTCCCGCTCCGAGCCCCTTGCCTACACGACCGTCATGACTGTGATGAGCCGCTTGGCTGAGAAGGACGCGCTCAGCCGTCGCAAGTCTGGACGCAGCTACGTCTACGAGGCCAACGCCCCCGACGCCGCTGGCATCGCGGTCAAAGACGTGCTGCGCGCCTATGGCGATGTGGCGGTGGCTCACTTCGTAGACGAGGCGCGCGCCGACCCTTCGCTCCGCCGCCGCCTGCAACGACTGTTGAAAGAGGACGATGGATAGCCCGACCCGCAACTTCCTCGGCCTGGTCGGTAGCTCCGCGGCGCTGGCCGCCTACCCGGTCTGCGGATTCATCGCCTACGTGTTGGTTCCGCTCGTCGGCCTCTCCCCGGGAGCGTTGGCGCACCTTGGTCCCGTCTGCCTCTTGCCGGCGATCGCGCTCACCATCCTGGTCGCCACCTCCGTCGGCCTCGCCGCGAGGATGCTCGGGCGCCAGATGTCCGCCTCACGGCGCCTTTCGCGTCGAGTTCGAGCTCTCGCGCTCTCGCCGCCGCCCGAGCTGTCGGTCGCGGCGAAAGCAAGCGGACTAGAGGGCAGGGTGACGGTGGTGGACTCCCCCGAGCAGTTCTCCTTCGTCTACGGCATCTTGGTTCCCCGCGTCGCGATCGGTCGCGGGTTTCTCGAATGCCTGACGGCGGAGGAGCTTCGAGCCGCGCTTGAGCATGAGAGCTACCACGTGCGGCATTTGGACCCGCTCCGCGCCCTGCTCGGCAACGCACTGACCGAGGCGTTCTTCCTCCTGCCCGCCCTTGAGGTTCTGCGCCTTCGCTACGAGGCCGGTCGCGAGCTGGCGGCCGATCGTCGCGCCGAGCGCGTCAGCGGTCGCCGCGCACTTCTCGGAGCCCTGGCGAAAGCGCTCGGGGAGCCGGGCTGCGAGCCGGCGATAATCGTCTCCCTCGCGGACCCCGGACTGCTGGATGCGCGTATCTCTCGCCTCGAAAACGGGAGGGCGCCTGCGCTGGTAACGGTCGACGTTCAGGGCCTTCTCACGTCCGCCCTCGGGGCTCTTTCCTTCCTCTTGCTGCTGATCGCGGCGGTGGTCGGTCTCGGTGGAACCTCGGCGCTCGCCAGCATGGCCGCCGACGAACTCAGCGCCAGCGGCACTTTGCTGGGCGCCCTGTGTGCCGCGCCCGTCGTTGCCTTCGTCGCATTGGCCTATTGGCGCCTAGCGCGTCGAGCAAGCGAGCCTCTGCCGCCCGGGGATCGCATATGAGCAGAGGCGTGTCGCAAGCGCTGCCGCCCGGCCCACGCGCTCCGGCCGCGGTCAATATGGCCCGTCTCGTCCAGCGCCCGCTTGAGTCCTTGATCGGCTGGCGCAAACGCTACGGCGACGCCTACACCGTCAAGCTCCCCTCGCCTTCGACTTGCTCATGCGCGAGCCGCGCATCCTGGCGCGGCTCCGCGATGAGCTGGGTGGCGAGGACGACACCTACCTCGACGCCGTTGTCGCCGAGTCACTGCGGTTGCGGCCGGTGATCGACGCCAACGAGCGCACGCTGACCAAACGGCGCACGATCGCTGGCTGGGAGCTGCCCGCCGGCATCCGCGTCTATCTCGCGCGTCGACCTCGAACCCGTACGGCCCGGCCGCGAACCTGTGGTCATGCGCGGCATCACCTTGGTCCCTCGCCATGGCACGCCGGTCAAGATCCGAAATCGCCTCCATAGTGGTGCGCGCCTCCGCGCGCAGTCCACCGGCGCGAGCCCGGAAGAGCGCCCTGGCGAGCTCGACCTTCAGCATGATGGCGCTCAGGTGGTATTGGCGGTAGGCACTGGACGGCGAGTAAGCCATCGCAATCTGCGCGGTCGAGGAATGCGCGTGAGCGTGATCGTGCCCCAACGTTTGAAGTTCTGATCGTTGAACCAGATACCACTGAGGCTCGTGGGGCGCACCCGCGGCCACGACCCTGGCCCAAGCTTGAGGTGGGCGGTGCCGTAATGGGGATCGACCAGTTCGACCTGTGTCGAAAGCTCCGGAGGCGCGTCGCACCTCGGGGTGACGTAGTACTCGTGGTGGAGTTCGTGATCGACGACATCGTTGGCGGCCCTGCGGGCGTCGATGCTCGCCATCACCGACCATGACCTGCTGACCTCGGTTTGGAGGTTGATTGCGATCCGGCTCCAGTCCTGCTTGATCTCGACGTGGCAGTCCAGGGGCATGCCGATGTCCTCGCCCTCCTTCCCTTTGTTGATTTCGATCCGGCCGCTCCACTCGCCGGAGAGATCTGGCATTGCGCAGTGCGGTACCTTCGCCGTGAGTCGCCAGCGCCAGGCGCGTTTCTCGAAGCCGGCGAGGGTCAGCCAGAGCAGCGCTGCCGCGATCACCACGCCGATCCAGTCTGAGACATGCGTCAACAGCACGATTCCCGTCGCGCCGGCTGCGGTGATCGTTCCGAGGACGTGGATGACGTTGATGCGATTGACATCCCCGGCCGAGTACAGGTGCCGACCTTCGGCCGGCGGTTGCGCCGAGCCGTTGCCTGGACGAGCTTTGGCCTCGCTTGTGCTCACCATGTCAATGTCCTCCCTAGGTAATAGATCGTACCTAATTAGAACCCTAGTTGATCGCGACTGGGGTCCTGTCCGGTCCGGGGAGGTGGTTTAGGAACGCTTAGGCAACGTCGATAGCTTCCAGCGGCCGTGACCACCGCTCCCCCGCCGATCGCCGCCCCGCCTTCGGGCGTTCCGGACTCCGACCGCCTTTACTGGCGGCAGTCCGTGGCTCGGCACGAGCAGCCCTCGCTGCGGCACAGCCTCCTCGACCTGGTGACCTCGGCGCTGCCCTACCTGGCCCTGACTGTCGCGATGTACCTCTGCCTCGAGGTCTCGGTCTGGATCACCCTTGCGCTGGCGATTCCGGCGGCGGGCTTCCTGATGCGCACGTTCATCGTCTTCCACGACTGCGCCCACGGCTCGTTCCTGCCCTCGAAGCGAGGCAACCTGTGGGTGGGGAGGGTGACCGGGCTGCTCGTCTTCCAGCCGTTCGGGAACTGGCGCCACAACCACGCTGTCCATCACGGCACCGCCGGCGACCTCGACCGGCGCGGGACTGGAGACATCGCAACGCTGACGGTCGAGGAGTACCTTGCCCGGCCCTGGAAGTCCCGGCTCGGCTACCGCCTGTTCCGCAGCCCCGTCGTGATGTTCGGAATCGGTCCGATCTGGTCGCTGATGATCGGCCCCCGCATCTGGTCGAAGAAGATGCGTCCACGCCAGCGCCGCAGCGTGATCGCAACGAACCTGGTGCTGGCGATCCTGATCGGGGCGATCGTCTGGTTTCTCGGCCCGCGGGCGTGGCTCCTCGTGCAGCTGCCGACGGCGATCCTCGCCGGCACCCTGGGGGTCTGGATGTTCTACGTCCAGCACCAGTTCGAGGACGTCTACTGGGAGAGCTCCGAGCAGTGGAGCTACGCCGACGCGGCGCTGCGTGGGAGCTCCTACCTGAAGCTGCCGAGTGTGTTCCAGTTCTTCACCGGGAACATCGGCCTGCACCACGTTCACCACCTCAGCGCCAAGATTCCCAACTACAACCTCCAGCGCGCCCACGACGAGAACCCGATCTTCCATGACGTCCCGGTGTTGAGCGTCGGAGACGGGCTGCGCGCGATCCGCCTCAAGGTGATCGATCCGGCGAGCGGGAGACTGCTGACCTGGAGCGAGGTCAACTGCCTCGCTCGCCGATGAATGCACCCCCGCTCGTGCGGCCCTGGTCAGCGACGCACCCGCGCGAGGACGGTTTCGATTCCCGCCCAGGCGAGGGCGACCAGCAGGGCGATCACCGCACCGACGGCGACCACTCCGAGGCCGGCCGCGAAGACCAGCGCGATGATCGCGAGGAGCGTCCCGCAGGCCAGATCGAGGACGAGCGCCCGCCTCCGGGCGACCCTTGGCGAGACCCGCCGCCGAGAGCTCACCAGCGCTGCCCTTTCCGCAGGTAGAGGGCGAAGAAATCGCGTTCGTCCGGGACCAAATAGCGTTCGGGGGAGCGGAGCATTTCCGGCAACAGGTTGCTCGGGGATTCGGCGCCCGGTCCGCGGTAGGAGATGAAGCTGGTCCAGTCTTCGTTGATATCCAGCTCCAGCGCCCGGACCGCCCCGGCGCGCTCGAGGATCTTCGCCAGCGATTCCACCGTCTGGTAGTTGGCCGCCGCGTAGATGAGGTTGCCGCGGGCGTCGATCCCGAGGCCCGAGCGCCAGACGCGGGTCGCGTTGTTGACGGTTTCGCCCCACTCGGGACCGTCGCCGAGGTTCGGGTTGAGCTGGCCTTCGTAGATGATCGGCGGCAGGTTCTGCTTGGCGAACCAGACGTCCGGCGGGGCGGTCGCCCCCTGGTGCCAGCGGACGATGTCGATGCGACCGTCCCGATACTCGACCACCGTCGCGATCCCGTCGACCATCGCTTCGACCACCCTGCCGCGGTAGATCAGGCCGGCGTTCGAGGTTTCGAGCGGGAAGCCGCCGTTGAAGGTGGCGACCAGGCGCTTGCGACTGGCCGGCGGCACCTCGCCCGGCCCGCGGTTGGACAGCGGTTCGGGCGGCTCGTCGAGCCCGGGGAGGTATGCGAGCCTGGTCCGAGCCGAGTCGATCCAGGCGACGCCGGCGACGAACTGCGGGTATTCGGGGTCGCTGCGGAAGGTCGTGAGCAGGACCGGAGGCCGTGCGCCGACGCCGGCGCCCGCCTTCTTCCATACCCCCTCGCCGGGAAGCGCCGGGCGGATCAGCGGCTTGACGTTCGGAGGCCGGTATGAGGCCGCGGTCGAGCGCCGTTCGGCATGAGCGCCGGCGACGCCGACCCGAGGGAGGGACTTCAGCGGCGGCCCTCCCTTTGCGGGCGCGGTGAGTGCGTAGTAGGCGTTCTCGATTTCGGAGACGAGCGAGTTGCCGCCGTTCTGCCGCAGCCACTCGACGCTGGAGACGCCGAGGCCGACGTTGTGCTTTTCGCTCATCGCGCCGAGGTAGGAGATCCCTGCGGGCACGAGGCAGATGCAGGCGGCGAACACCACGACGCGCCGCGCTCGGCGGGAAGGTCTGGCGGGGGTCTGGTCCATCGTCGCTGAGGGTGGACGAGACCTCGGCACCGGGCAGGCTAGGCGCCGGCCCTTAAGCGCAGATGAAAGGCAGCGAAAGCCACACCTCTGCGCCGCCGCCCGTGTTCGCGGCCTGGGACTCGCCGCCGTGGGCGCGGGCGATGGTGCGCACGATCGCCAGGCCGAGGCCACTGCCGCCGTCGCTGGGGGCGCCGCCGGGGCGGCTGAAGCGCTCGAAGGCGCGCGGGAGAAAGTCCGACGGGAAACCGGGGCCGTGATCGCCGATGCGGACCTCGATCGCCTCGCCGGCAGCGGCAAGGGAGACGGAGACTTCGCCGCTGCCGTAGCGGAGGGCGTTGTCGATCACGTTGCCGACCGCCTGCTCGATCCGCAGCCGGTCGGCTCTGATCTCCAGCGGCCCTCCCCGCAGCGAAATCGTTCGCCCTTCTTCCTCCGCTCGCCGGGCGAAGCGCTGCAGCACTCCCTCCAGGGTCTCCCGCAGCTCGATTCGCTCCAGTCGCAGCGGCAGCTCGCCGCGTTCGGTCTGGGCGATCGTCAGCAGGCCCTCGGCCAGCTGGATCAGGCGGTCGGTCTCCTCGGCCGCCGAGGTGAGGGCCGCCCGCAGCTCGGCTGGGGAGCGGCCCTCGGCGAGCGCGAGGTCGAACTCGGTGCGGAGGATCGTCAGCGGCGTGCGCAGCTCGTGGCTGGCGTCGGCGACGAAGGCGCGCTCGTGCTCGATCGCCTCGCCGAGCCGATCCAGCATCTCGTTCAGCGTCACCCCCAGGCGAGCGACCTCGTCGTGGGTCGCCGGCACCGGTAGCCGCTCGTCAGGCTCCGCGGCGGAGATGGTGGCCGCCCGCGCCCGCATCGCCTCGACCGGGCGCAGGGCCGCCGCGGCTACCCCATAGGCGGCGAGCGAGGCCAGGATCAGCGCCACCGGGCCGCTCAGCAGGAGCAGTTCGAGCAGGTCCCGCAGTGCCTCGTTGCGTTCCGCGGCGTTGCTCAGCTCCGAGGCGAAGCGCAGGTAGACGAAGACGCCGGTCGCTCCGAGGACGAGCGCCATCACCGCGGCGAAGACGAGGGTGACGCGCAGGCGGATCGAGAGCCGGTTGGAGGGGAGAAGAATCAGACGCCGCCGTCCTTTCGCAGGCGGTAGCCGGCGCCGCGCACGGTCTCCAGTGACTTCACCCCGAAGGGCTGGTCGATCTTGCGGCGCAGGTAGCGGACGTAGACCTCGATCACGTTCGAGCGATGCTCGTAGTCGTACTCCCAGGCGTGTTCGAGCAGCTGGGTCCGGGTGAGGACGTGACCTGGGTTGCGCATGAAGGCCTCCAGCAACGTCAGCTCCTTCGCCGAGAGCTCGATCTCGGTCTCGCCGCGCCAGACCTGCCGAGCCGCCGGGTCGAGGCGCAGATCACCGACCTCGACTGGGGCCATCGGCTCGGCTTGGCCGCGGCGCACAAGCGCCCGCAGGCGGGCGAGCAGCTCGGCGAAGGAGAAGGGCTTGGTCAGGTAATCGTCGGCGCCGCCGTCGAGCCCGGCGACGCGGTCGCCGAGCGCTCCGCGGGCAGTCAGCATCAGGACCGGCGACCAGACTCCCTCTGCCCGCACCCGGCGGCAAGCCTCGAAGCCGTCGATGCCGGGCAGCATCACGTCGAGGACGATCAGGTCGTAGGCGGCCGCCGCCGCCATCGCCACCCCGTCCTCGCCGGTCCCGGCGACCTCGACGGCAAAGCCCTGCTCGCCGAGCCCTCGCCGCAGCAGGGCCGTCATCTTCACCTCGTCCTCGACTAGGAGCACGCGCACGGAAAGGCACGATTACCGGGGAAGATGAAGGCGAGATGAAGGTCGGCTTAGCCGACCTGCGCCGGTCTAGGTGGTCGCGGCGATCGTCGTCAAGGGATAGCCGAGTTCGGAGACCCGGTGGGGCAGGTCGACGTGGAGCCAGTGCGAAAGATGGCTTGGCGGCGTCTCGATGATGATCTCCGCGTAGGGCCTCGCCTCCAGCTCGGCGATGATGTCGTCATAGGCGTTGGAGCTGTTGGCGACCCGTGCGGTGACTCCCTCGCCAGCGGCGTTCTGCAGTTGCGGCAGCGCCTGCGCCACCAGGGCCTCGCCCGCAGCGGTGTCCGGGCTGTTGCGGTCGAATGCGAGGTGCTCCGGGTTGGGGACGAGGACGAAGAAGCGCGCCGCGCCCTTCGCCGCTCGCTCCCGCACCGCCTCCAGCAGCGGGGCGGTGGCGTCGACCTTGTTGAGGACGACGAGCACCGCCGGCACGCTGTCCGCTGACGCCGCTGCCGCAGTGGGCAACGGCCCGGAGCGGATCACGTCCCGCTTGCTGATCGCCAGGTAGACGACCAGCGCCAGGATCGTGCCGAGGAAGATGATCGAGGTCAGGTTGGTGCCGAGGCCGAGCCCGCCTTCTTCGGTCGGCGAGGCGAGGTAGTCGCCGATCGAGGCGCCGAGCGGCCGGGTGAGGATGTAGGCCAGCCAGAAGGAGAGGATCGCGTTCATCCGCAGCCCGAAATGCAGGACGGCGACGACGACGATCGCGCCGGCGAAGATCCCGAGCGCCGCCGGATAGCCGAGTTCGAGCTGCTCGGAGAGGAAGTCGCCGGCCGAGGTGCCGAGGGCGAAGGTGAAGAGGACCGCCAGCCAGTAGAAGGTCTCCCTCCGGGTGGTGAAGATGGTGTGGACCGAGAGCGTGCGCTCGACCGCGTACCAGCTGGCGAAGACCGCGATCAGGATCGCGCTGAAGGCGATCGTCGTCGTTTCCAAGGCGACGCCGTAGTGTTCGACCAGGTTGTCGCTGACCAAGGTGCCGACGACGCTGATCAGGACGACCGCCAGCCAGTAGATCCCAGGGATGTACTTCCTCGCCCGGAACTGGAAGAAGAGGACGACGATCAGCAGCGCCCCCATGATGTAGCTGGTGCCGCTGAGGCCGAGCCCGAGGTTTTCGTTCAGGTTGTCGGCGAAGGTCTCGCCGACGGTCGTGCAGAGGACCTTGATCACCCAGAAGTACACGGTGATCTCCGGGACCTTGTTCAGCATCCGGCGGCCAAGCGCGTGGGTTCGATCGCCTAGGGGAGCAGGGGCTGGGGACATCGTGGCGGAGGTCATGGCGCGGCAGGGTGAAGGAGGCGGCTAAACCCAAGATGAGAAACCACGGGTTGCACCGACCCCGCCGGTCACGCTCTTATCCGGGGCTTCAGGGGCCCGCTGCTTAGTGATGGTGGTGACCGTCTCGGACCGTCCACCACGAGTCCCAGGTGATCTTGAGAATCACGGCGGTTATTGCCAGCCCGATCAGCGGGTCGGCGATCGGTAGGCCGAGGACGACGATGATGGCGCTGGCGATAACGGCGAGGCTGACGTAGGAGTCGGCCCGGGCGTGGTTGCCGTCGGCGATGAGGGCCGAGCTGTCGAGGCTGTGGCCGGCGCGGGTGCGGATGATCGCGGCGACCCAGTTGCCGGCGAAGCCGATCAAGCCGGCGAGCGCAAGCGCGAGTAGGTCGGTCGGGGTGTGGGGGTTGATGAGGCGGTTGACTGCCTCCATCCCGGCGACACAGGCCGAGACGAAGATCGCGAAAACGACGAACAGCCCCGCCTTGCGCTCGGCCGACTCGGACCGCAGCATGAAGGCGATGCCGAGCGGGATGGCGGTCGCGGCGTCGCCGAAGTTGTGGATCAGGTCGGCGAGCAATGCGACGCTGCCGGTGAGGAGGTAGATCGCCAGCTGCGCGACTGCCGTCACCCCGAGCACGCCGAGCGAGAGCCCTACCGCTCGCAATCCCGCGCGAGAGCGTTTGATGCTCGGGTCGATCAGGCCGTGGCTGTGTCCGTGATCGTGGTGGTGGTCTTCCTCGCCATGGGTATGCGGCCCGCCGTGGGGATGGGAGTGGATCGTCTCTCCGTGCCGGTGGCGCTCGCCGCCGAGCTCCTGGTAGCCGATCGCGTCATGCATCGGCAGATGGTAGGCAGACCCTCTAAACAACTATCGCCTATCCGGTCTCCCGCGGCAGCTTCGTGGCCGCGGTCTTCGGGACGCTGCTCGCGCTCGGAACGATCGCCGCGCAGTAGTGGGCGGCCCTCCTCACGCCCTCGCGGCGCCGAGCAGGGGGTCGACCCTGTTGAGCATTTCGGTCATGCCCTGCTCGAAGCCCGCCTCGATCGTCTGTTCCATCGACTCGCGGTCGGCGAAGTGGGTTTGGATCGACATGGTCGCGGTGTCGCCGGTCTCGGCGATCGTCACCGTCATTCCGGTCGGGCCTCCGTCCTCCGGCTTGCCCTCGTCGTCGACGACGTCGTCGGTCATGTGGAGGCGGTGGGGCGGGTCGACCTCCTCGATCAACCAGCGGCCGTGGTGCTTCTCGCCGTCGGGTCCGGTCATGAAGTAGGTGGTGCGGGCGCCAGGGGTCAGCTCGTGCTCGACGAAGGTCGAGGGATGGGACGGCGGACCCCACCAGCGCTCGAGCTGGCGCGGATCGGCCCAGAGCCGCCAGAGGCGCTCGGCGTCGGCGTCGAACTCGGCCGTGATCGTCAGGGTCAGGGCGGCGAGGTCCTTGGCTACGTCGGTGACGGGCATCAACTGTCTCCTTTGTCGGTTTCGAGAATCTGCTCCATCCGCTCGATCCGGCCGCGCCAGTCGGCCTCGATCTGGTCGAGGGCGGTGCGGGCACGGGCGAGGGCGTCGGGCTCGGTGCGGACGATCGACTCGCGCCCGACCCGGTGCTTGCTCACCAGTTCGGCCCGTTCGAGCACGGCGACGTGCTTCTGCATCGCCGTCACGCTGATCGGGTGTTCGCGGGCCAGGGCCGAGACCGAGAGCCGGCCCTCGTGGGCGCGGCGGAGGACGTCGCGGCGGATCGGGTCGGCCAGCGCCCGGAACAGCAGGTCGGTGGCCTCTTCCTCGTCGCGGATCGGCTTCTTATCTACAACCATTAGGTTGTAAGTTAGCAGTCCTTGTGCCTTGAAGTTTCCCCTTGTGGTCTCAGCGGCCGCTGGGATCATCGATCGCGAAACTGCACTCGCTCTCAGGGGAAGCGCATTGGAGCCATCAAGGAAAAGGGTGTTCGGTATCTATCAACGCGAGGCTCTCGAGCTGGTGATCGAAAGGGGGCGAAACAGGTCGGACTCACACGACGGAACCTTTCTGCCGGAGACCATCGCCAACGGCGCGACCGCATTACAGATCGCGATGGCCGAGCACATCCGCAGTGGCCACCGGGAAAACGGGCCCTTTCGCTCTGCGCAGGAGCTGCAGGACGCCGGCAGCGCCAGCGTCCTGCCAGACGGACGCGTTCAGCGCGTCTCCCGCAACCTCTTCGAGGCGGTGGTCCAGCAACCGACGCAGACTGACGGCCGGCTCGGACCGATCGTCGCCGCTGCCACCCGCACGATCGGCGAGGCGGTTCATGGGGGCCTGCTGCTGCCTCCCGCTTCGATCATGACCGTGACGCGAACGATCGAGCGCCGTCACCTTCGCGCCGACGCGACCATCGGCAGCCGAGCTGGCGGTCGCCAGGACCACGGGGTCGTCGTCGGGCCGATCGCCTCGATCGGGGGTGGGTCGTTCTCCTTTGCCAGTCACCTACCCACGCAGGATCGAGGCGACGTTCCCGGCGAGCTGCTCAACTACCACGAGACCCGAACGAAGGTTGAACTGAACCCCCTGACGGCACGCATGAGCGTCCAGCGGGGGGTCTGGCTTGATCTCAATGAGACGCTCGGTATCGCGTTGCCGATCGTCAACCGAGGTGAGCGCCGCTTCGCCCCCGTAGAGGAGCAGATCGGGCTCGAAACCAGCGACGAGCTCTGGTATCCGGCCGAGCAGGCAAGCTGGTTCGACGACGTAGCCAGGTCCCTGCCGCCGGATGCGATCGTCCTGGGAGAGGTGCCCCTCTCCTGGCTGCAGGGCATGACCTACAAGTCCAGCCTGGGCGAACGAACCATCGCCAACCCCCAGCACTTCGTCGAGGAGATCGAGTTGAAGCTGAGGATGCTGCAGGTCCGGACGATCGACAGGAGCGGCATGGCGGCGCGGGACGATCTCGAGGGTGCCGATGAAGTGGTGACTCTCGAAGGGGACCTGGTGGCAACGGACGGAAGTGAATACAAGCCGGTCGTCGTCATTCCCGGACCCCACGCCAAGAGCACGGTCTACGTCATTCCGGCTGAGCGGGCTGCGGGAATGGATGAGGTGAGGTGGGAATCGGTGCTGCTGGCACTCGCTCCCCCTACATGGTCCCGCTACCGGTCGTTCCTCGGATGACCAGGGTCGGGGGCTGAGCCTGCCCCTCGAAAGGGGAGCAACGATCACCAGCACCCACGCTGACAAGGCCGGCAACTACGACGTGCTCCGCTTCTTTGGGCACGCGCTCGAGACCCGATCCCATTGGCGCCAGGATGGCGCCGGAGGAGTGAGCTGACTCCGATGGAGCGCTTCGAGGACTTCGAACCTGGTTCAAGGTCGATCGAATGGCGGCAAATCAACGCGATCAACGGTCGTGGTTATTTGCTGCACGGGTCGGACGAATTGGGCCCTAATCCCGGCGCGATGGTGATCGCGCCGCCCGGAGTTCTTCTGCGGGGCCCGGAGGGCGGCGAGCCGCTCACGCACAAGGGCTGGCGCCAAGCACGCTGGGGACCGGATCGGGAAGGCAACGTGCTCGTCGATCAGGCTCCCCCTAGGGCGCTCATCGAAGTCGATCTCGGTCAGGTTGTCGAGGATCTATCGGTTTGGGCGCCCCAACACCTGGTGTGGGTAGCGGGAATCGTCGAGCGCAACATAAGGGTGCTGATCGGCCGCATGCGCCGGGACTGCAGGGGGGTCCTAGCGGACGGATACGAGCGGGCTTTCGAAGAGTTGACAGAGCTTCACTGTGAGGCTGACAAGGCGTTCGCCCGCGTCCGAGCTCGTCCCCACGTGCCAAGGTGGCTGACGGAAGGACATTTCTCGGGCATGAGGCATGCGTATCTGTTGACCCTTAGCCAGGATGCAGCGGCCTACGAGCGAGCGGAAGCGCAGTCGAAACGGGTCAGTCGCTAGACCGTGGGGGTTGGTCGGGATTCCGGAAGGTCCCGAGGAAGCCCCCGCCTGGCCATCTGAATGCAAATGACCCCTGCAGGCTGGGGGCCAGCCCTGCCAGCAGACCGCCGAGCAGGGAAACCAGAGCCAGTAACTGCCAGCGCCCTCTAATCAAGCAATAGAAGACCACGGCGAAGCAGACGAGCGCCAGCAGGTCAGAGCGAAAGGGTGGCCAGCTGAGCTTGAAGTGAGCCATGGAGCTTCATTCAAGCCTTCCCTCTGTCGTGGCTAAAGGGTGAAATCAGGGGGAAAGAAACTCTGGGGGGAGTCAGTGTCCGCTCCCACCGTTCCTCTTATGCTGGCTGCAGGCGGCGCTCGCCGAGCGAGGATGGGAGCAGCAGCGCCGAGAGGCAGACCATCGCCAGGGCGGTGATCTGGAGGGTGACACCGAGCGGGCTGGGGGAGAGCGGGTCGCCGAAGACGAGGATGCCGCCGAGGATCTGGGTCGCGTTGGCGACGATCCCCATCAGGCCGATGGTCTCGATCGGGCCGCCGCTCTGCAGGGCGGCGACCGCCGTGTACTGGGCGAGGGCGCCGCAGGCGAGAGTCAGCACCAGCAGGGTCGCGACGAGCGGCCAGCTGCCGGCGCCGCCGGTGAGGGCCTTGATCGCGATCCCGGCGAGGGCGAAGAGGAGGCCGGCGAGGACCGCGAGCAGGACGCCGCGGCGCTCGGCGAGGCGCGGAGCCCGGTGGGCCAGCGCGATCCCCGCGGCCAGCAGGACCAGGCCCCCCTCGAAGCTGACGATCGCCGCGACGGAGAAGCCGGAGTGGGCGCCGTGGAAGTGGGGGAGCGTCGCCGCGAGGAGGGCGAGCCCGCCGCCGCCGAAGGCCAACGCCAGCCATTGGCGGCGCTCGATCCGCTCGCCGAAGAGGCGCTGGGAGAGGACCGCGAGGGTGACCGCGCCGCCGGCGAGGACCGCCTGCACGAGTGAGATCGGAGCCAGCGAGAGGGCGGCGACGTGGGCCACCCAGGCGACGGCGGCAAGGCCCCAGCCGGCGGCGAACCAGGGCGAGGCGGCAAGGCCGCGCAGGCTGGCGAGCGGCTGGCTAAGAGAGACAGGGTGGGTGTGCTGGCAGCCCCGGTGCTTGAGCAGCGAGGCGAGGTTGGTCATCAGCGCGACGGCGGCGGCGAGGCCGATCCCGATCTCCATCGCGCGCCTGTCTAATCCCGCTCGCCGCGGACGGCCGCGACGGCGGCGCTCGAGGTGCGGCAGGCGAGGGCGATCGTGCGGTTGGGGGCCTCCGGCGCGCGCTCGATCTCGAACTCGATCAGGGCGGTGCGCCGGAGTTTGACCCGGTCCTCGCGCGAGCTCTCGGCGGGCGCCGAGTCCATCGCCGCCTCGCCGGCTTGGGCACGGCTGCAGGTGAGGCAGAGGGCCTCACCGCCGACGTGCGACCAGGTCGTCGGCAGCGAGGACGTCCCGCCGTCGATTTGGCCGACCGAGACCTTGCAGCGGGAGCAGCTCCACCTGACAGCCTCGGCGGCCATCGCCTAGGCCGCGGCCTTGCTGCGGCGGCGCCGGTTGCGGCGCCTTCGCGAGGGGCCGCTGGCGGCGGCCGGCCCGGCCGGCCTGCCGAGGCCGGCGTCGAGGCCGAGGCTGGCGCTGATCTTGCGCATGTCCTCGGTCTGCTCGGCGAGGACGAAGCTGATGCCGGTCCCGGTCGCCCCGGCGCGGCCGGTGCGGCCGACCCGGTGGACGTAGGACTCGCGGTCCTCGGGGGCGTCGTAGTTGATCACGTGGGCGACGTCGGGGATGTCGATGCCGCGGGCGGCGACGTCGGTCGCGACGAGGGTCATCACCTCACCGCGCTCGAAGCGCGCCAGGGCCCGCTCACGCTGGCTCTGGCTCTTGTCGCCGTGCATGGCGACGGCGTTGACCTGGCGGCTGCGCAGTCGCTTGACCAGGCGGTCGGCGCCGCGCTTGGTGCGGACGAAGACCAGCGAGCGGCCGGCGTCGTCTCCCGAGAGGTGGGTGACGAGGTGCTCGAGCTTGGCACCCTGCGAGTCGACCGGCAGGAAGCGGTGCTCGATGTTGGCGTCCTTGCGCTCGGGCTCGGCGTGGGTGTGGGAGCGGGCGTCGCGGGTGTAGGCGGCGGCGACCTTGCCGGTCGCGCCCTCCAGCGTCGCCGAGAAGAACAGCGTCTGGCGGTCGGCCGGGGTGAGGTCGACGATGCGGTCAACGGCGGGGCGGAAGCCCATGTCGAGCATCCGGTCGGCCTCGTCGAGGACGAGCACGCGGACCCGCTCGAGCGAGACGGCGCCGCGCCCGATCAGGTCCTCGAGGCGACCCGGGGTGGCGACGAGGATGTCGGCGCGGCGGGCGGCGGCGATCTGCGGCCCGAAGCCGACGCCGCCGTAGACGGCGGTGATCTTGAGGCGGCGCGCCTTCGCGAGCGCCTCCAGCTCGAGCACGATCTGGCCGGCGAGCTCCCGGGTGGGAGCGAGGACGAGGGCGCTCGGGCCCCTGCCCTCGGGCTGGATCAGGTCGACCATGGGGACGCCGAAGGCGAGGGTCTTGCCCGACCCGGTGGGGGACTGGACGAGGAGGTCGCGACCGGCGAGCGCGTCGCGGACGACCATCTCTTGAACGGGGAACGGCTGGGTGATCGAACGCGCGTTGAGGGCGTCGACCACCGGCTTGGAGGTGCCGAGATCGGCAAAGGTAGTGATGTTTGAACTCCTGTGTTGAACGTCTTAGGGAGATCCTGCGACCCCAAGGCGCTGATGAAGCACGAGGAGGAAACGGAACCTCTCGGGTGGCGAATCGGCCAAACCCGACCCGACCACCGTAGCAGCCGCCTCCGCGATCGGCGCTCCCTAAGCTCGGTTGGTGCAGAACCGCCCACGCAATCGCTCGAGGTTCACCCGCGCGGCCGGCGCGTTGGCCGCGCTGGCGATTCTCTCCCTGCTCGTCCTCGGCGGCTGCGGGCAGGCCGGCGGCGAGACCCGGGCCATGGGTCCACGGCCGGCGCCTCACCTCCCGCGCCTGCCGGCGGACTTCCCGCCGACGAAGTTCGAAGCGATCCGCCCGGTCCCCTTCGGCCTCTTCGTCGTCACCTACTCCGGCAACGACGACCGCCCCTGGGTGATCGTCTTCGACACCGAAGGCCGGCCGCGCTGGTGGTTCAACCCCGACACGCGGGCGCTCTGGGGGCAGATCGTCCGCGACGGCAGCGTCGTCTGGGCGCGCTCCTTCGGCGACGGCTACGGCCTCGACCCGCGGATGGCCCACGAGGTCCGGTCGGAGTCCGGCAGGCTGCTGCGCCTGGTCAAGACGGGCGGCTCGATCGTCGACGGCCACGAGTACCGCGAACTTCCGAACGGGAACGTGCTCCTCGACACCTACGTCCCCGAAACAGCCGACCTGCGCCGCGTCGGCGGCCCCCGGCGGGCGACGATCGTCTCCGCCGAAGCCCAGGAACTCGACCCCGCCGGCAAGGTCGTCTGGAGCTGGAACTCGCGCGGCCACATCGCCCTCTCGGAGACGGGCCGATGGTGGCACAGCGTGCTCAGCAACCCGCGGCGGCGACTGCAGCGGGAGGCCTACGACCCCGTCCACATCAACTCGATCGAGCCGCGCGGGTCAAAGGAAGTGATCGTCTCCACCCGCCACACCGATGCCGTCTACGGGATCGACCGCGCGACCGGGGAGATCAACTGGAAGCTCGGCGGCAGCACCACCGGCAAGTCGCTCGAAGTCGTCGGCGACCCGGCGACGAAGCTGCTCGGGGGCCAGCACGACGCCCGCCTCGACCGCTACGGCCGGCTGACGATCTTCGACAACGGCAAGGACCGCCCCCGCCGCCCGCGGGTCGTCTTCTACAAGCTCGACCTCGCCGCCGGCAAGGCGATCTACAAGGGCCAGCTGAACGACCCGGAGGTGAGGCGGAGCCACTGCTGCGGCTCGGCCCGGGAACTGCCCGGCGGCGGCTGGCTCGTCAGCTGGGGCGACAACAAGCTCGTCACCGGCTTCGACCGCCAGGGAAGGATCGCCTTCCGCCTGCACCTGCCGGCCCCCACCTTCCGCGCCGTCCCGGTGCCGCCCGGCGCCACCAGCGTCCGCCGGCTGGCGCGGGGGATGAGGACGATCGAGGGGCGGCGGATGAGCGAAGAAGCTCGTTAGGAAGCGAACTCGGAGAGCATCGCCCCCGTAGACCCTTGCAGTTGCAATCGACAAGGAAGGGTCGTCATGGAGCGAATCTCGTCAATCAAGCAGCCGCGTGTGTGGGTCCAGGCGGTGATCCTCATGGCTACCGCCGCCGCCGCGCTCAGCCTCGCCGCCTGCGGCTCCAGCGATGCGACGGCGAAGCAGTCGGCGCGCGCACAGGGAGCAACCAAGGCGGTCGTCAAGCAGGCGCAGAACGAAGCGCTCGGCAAGACCGTCCTCACCAACAACAAGGGCCTTACCCTCTACAGCCTCAGCGTCGAGAAGAACGGCAAGTTCGTCTGCGCCGGTGCGGCCTGTACCTCGCTATGGCACCCACTGCTGGTGCCGGCCCGCCGCAAGCCCACCGGACCGGTGCCGCTGGGGACCGTGCGGCGGCCGAAGGGCGGCGGCATCCAGGTCACCTACCGGGGACGGCCGCTCTATCACTTCGTCGAAGACGTGAAGCCGGGCGAAGCCAACGGGGAGGGATTCAAGGACGTCGGCACCTGGCACGCGGCGAGCCCATCGGCCAAGCCGGCACCGGAACCCTCTCCCGGCGAATACCCCGGTGGCTACTAGTCCGACCACCAGTCGCGCTCGCCCTCGACGTCGCCGCGCGGGTCATCGCCGAGGTTGGGGGCGCCGATGACGAGGATCTCGAGGCCCTCCGGACCGGCCTCGTATCCGCGCCAGGTGCCGGGCGCGACGCGGACGACGTCCCACTGGGTGAGCTCGACGACCTCGTCGTCGAGCTTCATCCGCCCGCTGCCGCCCAGCACGACGTAGACCTCCTCCTGCTTCTCGTGCGTGTGGCCGTAGGGGAAGCGGTAGTTCGGCGGGACGCGCTGGTAGCCGAGGCCGGACTGCTGCAGCTCCAGGGCTTTGGTGGCCAGGCGAAACTCCAGGTCCGGCGAGCCGTCGAAGTTGGAGCCGACGTCCTCCAGGTCCCGCTTCAGGTTCTTGTGCGTGAACGGCACGGGCTCAGTCGACCTTCTCGGCCAGCTCGACGACGATCCCCTCGGGGCCGCGGACGTAACAGAGCCAGTAGATGTCCTTGTAGCGGACGAGCTCTCCGACGAGCTCGACGCCGCGGGCTTCGAGCTTGGCGAGGACGGCTTTGATGTCGTCGACGGCGAAGGTGAGGTGGCGGAGGCCGGTCGCGTTGACCGGGGCCTGTGGGTTGCCGTCCGCGGCCGGCGGCGAGTTGAACTTCACCAGCTCGACTTTGCCGTGACCGTCCGGGGTCTGGAGGAAGGCGAAGTCCGAGCGGACACCCTCGAGGCCGACGATGCGGTCGACGAGGTCGCCCTCGCCCGAACCTTCTCCCTGTAGCTCCATCCCCAGCTCGACGAAGAACTCGATCGCGGCGGGCAGGTCCTCGACGACGATGCCGACGTGGTCCATCCGTTCGATAGTCATGCGCGCGACGGTAGCGAAACGGCGGGTCGCCCCGGATGACTCTCAAGGAGCCTCGTTAGGCGCGAATGAACGAAGAGAAGTCGGACAGGCATCTTGGCTTCGGGTCAATCGTTGAGCTCTGCGCCGCGGACGTCATCGAGATCGTCGAGGAGCCCTGGGTCGGCGGGGGCCTCGCGCACTGTCCGCCGCAGCTGCTCGGAAGCGACCCATGGATCGCGCTCTTCGACGTGGGGGAGGATGTCGGTCACGGGTCGTCGATTATCCGGGTAGGTAGGTGAGCAGGACTACGCCGGAGTCGAAGCGCTTGACGTCCTCGAGCTGCATCCGCACGGTGCCGCGGTCACCGAGCACGTGGAGATTGGCCTCGCCCCAGACGAGCGGGTTGAGGTAGATCTCGAACTCGTCGACCAAGCCCTTCTCGGCGAGGGCGAAGGCGAACTCGCCGCTGCCGTGCATGAAGAGGTCGCCGCCGACCTCGTCCTTCAGCTTCGGGATCGAGTCCTCGACGGCCCCCTCGAGCAGGGCCCCGTTCCAGGGCAGGTCTCCGGAGAGGGTGCCCGAGCCGACGAACTTCGGCAGCGAGTTGACCATGTCCGCCCATTTGCCCGTTTTGCCCGGCCAGTAGGCGGCCAGGCCCTCGAAGGTCTTGCGGCCCAGGACCATCCCGCCGGACCGCGCCTGGCGTTCGAAGGAGTAGTGGCCGTGGTCGCCGTCCGGCTGCACCCACTCGCCGACCGGGTCGACGACGCCGTCGAGCGTCGCCTGGGTGGTCGCGATCAGCTTGCCCACCTCAGCCTCCCGAGGTGTTGAGCTCGACGGCCTCGCGGATCAGCGCCTTCAGCGCCTCGCCGTCGACCTCCTCGTCCTCGTGGATGTCGAGCGCGCGCCTGGTGTTGCCGCCGAGGCTGGAGTTGAAGAGACCCTGGGGGTCCTCCAGCGAGGCGCCCTTGGTGAAGGTCAGCTTCACCTTGTCCTTGTAGCTCTCGCCGGTGCAGATGATCCCGTCGTGGGACCAGACCGGGTTGCGCCATTTCCACTCCTCGACCACCTCGGGGTCGGCCTCCTTGATCAGGCCGCGGACGCGGGCGAGGGTCTCGCCGCGCCAGTCGCCGAGCTCCGCGATCCGCTCGTCGATCAGCTGGGAGGGACTGGTGTCGTTCATCTGGAGTCGCTTTCTTCGTGATTTATCCGGAGCCGGCGGTGAGCTCGACCGAGCGCAGGCGGTTCGGCACCGAGTCGGAGTAGTGGACCGTCATCAGCTCGTCGGCGCCGGTGTCGGCGGCGAAGCTCTGGAGGTAGGCGGTCACCTCGTCGGCGAGGCCGGCGCCGGTGCAGGCGAGCATCTCGTCGACGGCGGCCGCCTGAGGCGAGGCGAGCAGGGCGGTGACGTCGTCCTCGCTGAGCTTGCGGCCACGGCCGAAGAGGGCGCGGGCGCGGACGCGGCGGGCGGCTTCGAGCTGGGCGGCGGCGCTCTCGGAGGTGTCGGCGGCGATCACGCCGACCCCGGCGATCACGTAGGGCTCGGGCTGCTGCCGGGACGGTTTGAAGCCGTTGCGGTAGACCTCGATCGCCTCGTGCAGGAAGCGCGGCGCGAAGTGGGAGGCGAAGGCGTAGGGGAGGCCGAGCTCGGCCGCCAGTTCGGCGCCGAAGAGGGAGGAGCCGAGGATGTAGAGGGGGACCTGGGTGCCCTGTCCTGGGATCGCCTTGATCCCCGGCAGCGGGCTCTCCTCGCCGAGGAACTTCTGCAGCTCGACGACGTCCTGGGGGAAGCGGTCGCTGGCGTGGGGGTCGCGCCGCAGCGCCATCCAGGTGCGCTGGTCGGTCCCCGGCGCTCGCCCGAGCCCGAGATCGATCCGCCCCGGGTGCAGCGTCTCCAGGGTCCCGAACTGCTCGGCGATCACCAGCGGCGAGTGGTTGGGCAGCATCACCCCGCCGGCGCCGAGGCGGATCGTCTCCGTGTGGGCGGCGATGTGGGCGATTAGGACCGCCGTCGCCGAGGACGCGATCGAGGAGATGTTGTGGTGCTCGGCGTACCAGATCCGCCGGTAGCCACTCCGCTCCGCCACCCGCGCCAGCTCGACGCTGCCGGCAAAGCTCTCGGCGATCGTCTCCTCGCGCCCGACCGCGGCCAGGTCGAGGATCGAGAGCGGGACGGAGACCTTCGGCATCGCTGGAAGTTAGCCGGGTGCTGGCCTAGGCGTCACCACCCGCATCCGACTCTCGCCACAGCGGAGTGGGGTCAAAATCGGATGGGCCTGAATCCAGCCCCCTTATTAGGAAGACAAGGGCCTGCACGGTCAGCGCAGCGGCGGTCGCCAGGAGGAAGGCGGCGGCGGTCGAGAAATCCGGCAGGGAGACGGCCAGCACGAAGCAGAAGGCGGCGAAGCCGTAGAAGCCAAGGAGGAAGTTGCGCAGCAGGACCTCGAGCTGGCCGCTGCCGCCGTGGCTGTGGGTGAAGACGGCGAGGATGCTGGTGATGATCGGAAACGGCGCCAGCAGGCCGCTGAGGTGCGGGCCGAGCGCGCCCGAGACGGCGGTCAGCGCCAGCACGAGCCCGAGCGCGGCGCCCGCCCGGGCCGCAAGGTCCCACGGCGGCGGCATCGCCTCACCGACCAGCCCCGAGGGCGACGGCAGGAACCGCAGGCCAAGCGCGAAGCAGGTGCCGACAAGGACCAGCGAGACCGCCGGCGGCGGCTGGACCATCCTCAGGACGGCGACGCAGAGGAGGAACGCGGCCCACCCGCAGAGGACGCTCGCAATCGGTCCCCGCGTCTGGGCGGCTTGGCCGTAGACGACCACGAAGGCGGTCAGCGCGGCAAGCCCGAGCAGCGTCCCGGCGGCGGCGTCGGCACCGAAGTCGCGACCATGGATGAGCGTCTCGGCGAGGAGGATCGGGCCGGCGACCACGGGCAGGCCGCCGAGCAGCCCCGCGACCGCGATCCCCCAGCGGCGGCCGGCCAGCGAGACGGCGACCACGCAGAGCGGGGCGAGGAGGACCTTCGCGACCAGCAGCGTCATCGGGTGCCGTTGACCCGGGACTCTCGGAGCAGGTAGTCGTCTGCCAGCCGCAGCACCTGGGAGCGGCTCCTGCCGTGGTGCTCGGCGAGGATGAAGTTGCTGCCGATGAAGAGGGAGAAGGCGAGGATGCTGCGGGCCTCGGCTTCGTCCTCGTCGCGGCAGATCGGGCGGAAGTGCTGGCGCAGGTAGTCCATGCGCCGGTTGTCGACCCGGTGCAGCCGGGCGGCGACCCCCTCGTCGCGCCGGGCCCAGTCGCGCAGCGCCAGCTCGATCGGCATCAGCCCGGAGGCGGAGGAAGCCAGCGCGAAGAGATGCTGCAGCTTGTCGCGTGGCGGCGCCGGCGCGCTCTCGACCTCGGCGATGACGTCGCCGACCACGCGCTGCTCCCAGCTGTCGAGCATCTCTTCCAGCAGCGCCGACCGGTCCTTGAAGTGCCAGTAGAAGCCGCCCTTGGAGACTCCGAGGCGGGTGGCCAAGGCCTCGATCCGAATCGCCTCGGGACCGCCGCCGGCCAGCGCCTGCAGCGCCGCCTCGATCCACGCCTCCCGGGGGGTTCGCACCTTCGCCATCGCTAGATCTATACGGCACCGTATTGACAGATGCAAACCCGTCCCATAAGTTCCATACGAGAGCGTATGGACCGAGACGAGATGAAACGCCTGAAGACCGAGCACGAACGCCGTCCGCTGCGGATCCACGAGCTCGTGCCGGACTTCACCCTGGAAGACGTCTGGGCTCTGCCCGTGCAAGGGGAGCCGGAGGACTTCGAGGACTTCCTGCGCTTCATCGGATCCTTCGACCCGAGCGAGACGGAGAATCGCCCCGCCCGCTTCCTCTGGGACCTCCGCGACCGCCTCGGTACCTGGCTCGACCTCGGCGAGATCTCCTCCTCGGTCGACGGGGACGAGGACGGTGCCCTCCCGATTCCCGGCACCGACGAAACCTCCCTGCGGGGGCGCCTCCCCGCCGACCTGCGAGACACCACCGCGGGCTTCGACTTCGACTCGCTCCCCTTCGTCCCCCTCTACCGGACCGACCGCGAGGCGGCGGCCGAGATCGGCAACCGGACCGTCCATGGGGTCGTCCACCTGTCCTGGGTCGAGAGGGACGGCGGCCGCTGCGGGGGGCAGATGGCCGTCTACGTGAAGCCGCGCGGCGCCTTCGGCCGGGCCTACATGGCCCTGATCAAACCGTTCCGCTACCTGGTGGTGTACCCGGCGCTGATGCGAGAAGTCAACCGGAGCTGGGCAGCGCAGAGGCCGGAATGACGCCGCCGCCCGCGGCAGGGAGAATGACCCCGTGCCCGCGAGCGAAGGATCAGGAGCCGTATCGCCGACCGCCCACTACACCGGGGAGACCTGGGTCAGGGGCGGGCTCTCCCACCCGGGGCTGCGGACCTGGCAGGGACGGGTCTTCCACGGCGCGCTCGCCTTGCCGCTGGCGGCGAGCAAATCGCTTGGCGGTCCGACGCTGGAGGGGTTGCTGCTCGCCCGCCACCGGATCATCGATTCGATCCTCGAGGAGCAGATCGAGGGCGGCGTCGGCCAGGTGGTCGAGGTCGCCTGCGGGATGTCGCCGCGGGGCTGGCGCTTCAGCGAGCGCTACGGCGACCGGCTCACATATATAGAGGCCGACCTGCCGGCGATGGCGCAGCGCAAGCGCGAGGCGCTGGAGCGGATGGGGTCGCTGGGCGACCACCACCGCGTCGCCGACCTCGACGTCCTCCGCGACGGCGGTCCCGGCAGCCTCGAAGCGCTGACCGCCGACCTCGATCCGGCGAAGGGGCTGACGATCGTCGCCGAGGGGTTGCTGACCTACTTCGACGCCGAGACCGTGGAGGCTCTCTGGGCCCGCATCGCCGCCGCCCTGAGTCGCTTCGAGCGGGGGATCTACCTGGCCGACCTGCGGGTTGCCAGCGAGGATCGCGGCTCCTCCGAACGCGCCTTCGCCCTCGTCCTCGGTGCCTTCGTCCGCGGCAGGGTCCACGTCTACCGCGGCGACGAGGCCGAGACCGAGGCGGCCCTGCGGCGCGCCGGCTTCGCCCGCGTCCAGTTGCACCGCGGCGACCGGCACCCCGCCGCCGGGGACGCGAGCGCCGATCCGGCAGCGGCCTCGATCCACATCCTCGCCGCGGAAACGTAAGCCCCGCCGGGCAGGGCGAGAACCGAAAGGCAACATCTCCGTCCTGAGGGTGCTGTTCCATTGCGGTGGATCCGGTTTAGGGACCTCTGAATGCGCACGGCATCCCCACCTGCGGCAGTAGAGACGGCGCGGCCGACGCTGGAGCGGCGGCGACTGCGCCTCGCCGACGGCGCCATCACCACCGTCCACGTCGCCCGCTTCCCGCGCGCCGAGTTCGACCTGCGGGTGGTGGCGCTGCAGCCCTGCGCCACGGTCCTCGACTGGTGCCGGCGCAACGAGGCCGACCACTCGATCGTCGGCGGCTTCTACATGCGCCCCGGCGGGCCGGCCCTGGGCGACCTCTGGATCGATGGCCGCGCCCTGGCGACCGAACCGTTCGACGCGCCCTGGCACGAGCTGCGGGCCTGCGTCCACGTCGCCGATGGTTCGGTGCGGCTGGCGCCGCGAAACGCCCTGGGCGACGCCCCCCACGGCGACCTCCTCCACGCCGGCCCGATGCTGGTCGCCTGCGGCCGCCCGCTGGTCGAAGAGGGAGTCGACGCCGAGGGATTCTCGGCGGGCTCGCGCCAGTTCGACTCCGACATCACCGCCGGCCGCTACCCGCGCGCCGCGCTCGGCCTCTCCGGCCGTGACTTGGTCGCCGTCGTCTGCGACGGGCGCGCCGACGAGGAGGCCGGGCTCTCGATGGCCGAGCTCGCCTGGGCGATGGCCGACCTCGGCGCCGAGACGGCGATCAACCTCGACGGCGGCGGCTCCGCCTCGCTGGTCGTGGGCCGCAGCCTCGTCAACACCCCGCGCGAGGAGCACGGCCTCGAGCTGACCGGCGGCCGCGAGGTCGCCACCGCCCTACAGTTCGCTCCGCGCCGCGCCGTCTGAGGCCGTTTAGACGACACCGCTAGCCTCGGTGGCAGTGGATGCCCTGACCGAGAGACTGCTGATGGGGATCTACTTCTATCCCCGCGGCGGCTCCGCGCACTCGGCCCGGGCGATCGCCCGTGAGCTCGGCGCCAACGGCTTCGAGGTGACGCTGCTGAGCGGGTCGCGCTCTGACCTGGGGGAGGATTCGCGGGCGGATCGCTTCTACGCGGGCCTCGACCTGCGGGCGCTCGACTTCACGCCGGCCGTCCGCTCGGCGGACCCGCTTCGCTACCGCGGGCCGGCCGGGACCGCGCCGATCCACGGCTCCTACGAGGACCGGCCGGGGGCGCCGGACCGGGTCCTCGCCTGCTTCGACGATGAGGCCTACGAGCTGCAGGTCGAGGTCTGGGCGGAGGCGATGGCCGCGGCCGCCGAGCCGGGGGTCGACGCCCTCTACCTCCACCACCTGACGCCGCTGAACGAGGTGGCGGCGCGGGCGCTGCCCGAGGTGCCGGTGATCGGCCACGTCCATGGCACCGAGCTGTTGATGCTGGAAGCGATCGAGGCGGGGGCGCCGGCCGGCTGGACCCACGCCGAGGAGTGGGCCGAGCGGCTGCGGCGCTGGGCCGCCGCCTGCGAGCGGATCGTCGTCAACGACAGCGGCGGCCTCGAGCGCGCGGCGGCGCTGCTGGAGCTGCAGGACGACTGCTTCGCCTTGATCCCCAACGGCGTCGACCCGACCTTCGCGCCCGCCCCGGTCGACAAGCGGGCGCACTGGCGCCGGCACCTGGTCGCCGAGCCGCGCGGCTGGCGGCCAGGCCGCGGCCCGGGCAGCGTCGCCTACGAGGAGGAGGACCTGGCGGCGCTGGAGGGGGTGGTGCTGCTGGCGGTCGGGCGCTTCACCGAGGTGAAGCGGCTGCCGATCCTGATCGAGGCCTTCGCCGAGGCGAAGCGGCGCCTCCGCCGGCAGGCGGCGCTGGTGCTGATCGGCGGCCACCCCGGGGAGTGGGAGGGGGAGCACCCCTGCGAGACGATCGCCCGCACCGGCGCCCGCGACGTCTTCCTCGCCGGCTGGCACGGGCACGAGGAGCTGCCGCCGTTCCTGCGCGCCGGCGACCTCCTCGTCCACGCCGCCGTCCGCGAGCAGTTCGGCCAGGTCCTGATCGAGGCGATGGCCTGCGGCGTGCCGGTGGTGGCGGTGGACCGCGGCGGCCCGGCGGCGATCGTCGAGGACCCCGAGGACGGCTGGCTGGCCGAGCCCGACGTCGATTCCCTCGCCGGCGCGATCGTCGCCGCGGTCGAAGACGAGGCCGGCCGCCGGGAGCGCGGGGGGCGGGCTCGGGACAAGGCGCTCGAGAGCTACTCCTGGCGCCGGATCGGGGCCGAGCTGGCGGAACAGATTCGCAGCGGCGCCAAGGTCGGTTAGCTTCACCTGGTGGACATCGTCTGGACCGCCCTCGGCGTCGCCCTCGTCCTGCTCGCCCTGCGCGACATCTTCGACGTGCTCTTCCACCCGCTCGGCCGCGGGATGATCGCGCGGCGGGTGGTGCGAGGCGTCGCCTGGACGGCGCGGCACCTGCCGCGGGGGCCGAGCACGATCGGCCTCCTAGCCGGCCCGATCGGCTACGTCGCCGTCGTCGCCACCTGGGCGACGCTGCTGGCGATCGGCTGGGCGCTGATCTTCCTGCCGCACCTGCCCGGCGGCTTCAACTTCGACCCCGCCCTCGACCCGGCCGCGCACTCCGGCTTCCTCGACGCCCTCTACATCTCGCTCGTCAACCTCACCAGCCTCGGCTACGGCGACATCTCGCCGGCCTCCTCGCTGCTGCGGATCCTCGGCCCGGTGGAGACGCTGTTCGGGCTCGGCCTGCTCACCGCCAGCATCTCCTGGCTGATCTCGATCTACGGCTCGATTTCCCGCCGCGACTCGCTCGCGCACGGGGTCCGCCTGACGAAGGAAGCCGAGGAGCGGGTGGGGGAGAAGCTCGCCGACGCCGACCCGGAGCTGCTGGAGACGATGCTGGCCGGGTTCGCCGAGCAGCTGATCCGCAGCCGGCGCGACGTCATCCACTTCCCGATCACCCACTACTTCCGCACCGAGGACGAGGAGCGGGCGCTGGCGGGGCTGCTGC
>Ga0207661_10000166_pt1 | contig 42698 bp, 38 predicted proteins | sample KBSC713LmetaG_FD_184337 | JGI IMG/M metagenome (GOLD analysis project Ga0207661, IMG submission 184337) | Corn rhizosphere microbial communities from Kellogg Biological Station, Michigan, USA - KBS C7.1-3L metaG (SPAdes) (version 2) | ecosystem: Host-associated > Plants > Roots > Rhizosphere ...
GCCGCGGCCGAGGTGCAGCATCGCCGACTGGGTGAGGCTGCCGATGATCTTGTGGGTCGAGGAGGTGACGAGGTCGGCGCCGCAGGCGAGCGCGTCGGTCGGCAGGTCGGGGTGGAAGTGAAGGTGGGCGCCCCAGGCCTCGTCGACCACCAGCGGCACCCCGCGCAAGTGCGCCACCTCGGCCATCGCGGCGACGTCGGCGCAGGCGCCGAAGTAGGTGGGGGAGACGACCATCGCCGCCACCGCCTCCGGGGTTTCGTCGAGCGCCGCGGCCAGCGAGTCGGGCGTCAGCCCGTGGGCGATTCCCAGCTCGGGGTCGAGCTCGGGCGCGACGAAGGTCGGGCGCATGCCGCTGAGGACGAGGCCGTCGATCACCGAGGAGTGGACGTTGCGCTGGACGACGACCCGGTTGCCGCCGTGGGCCAGCGCCATGCAGGCGGCGTGGTTGCCCTGCGAGGCGCCGTTGCCGAGGAACCAGGTGCGGCCGGCGCCCCAGGCCTCGGCCGCCAGCTGCTGCGCCTGCTGGAACGGGGTCGGTTCGGGGCCGACGTCGACGCCCTCGGTTACCGAGGGGATGTCGTTGCGCAGCCCCGGCTCGCCGACCAGCTCGAGCATCGCCGGGTCGGCGCCGATCCCCCCCTTGTGCCCGGGCACCTGGAAGCGACCCGGGTCGCGCTTCGCGTAGGCGAGCATCGCGTCGACGTAAGGAGTGGAGGCCTGACCATCTCCTGGCATCGATCCGAGTCTACGGGTCGATTCGGGTGCACTGGACAATTTCGCCGCCGATCTTTGGACAGAGCCGACGACGCGGGTGCTGGAGAATCCGGGGATGCAGCACGACCGCCTGGGCTACTGGATAGAGGAGGCCGGCGCCGCCGAGCCGCGGCCGGCGCTCGGCGGCCGGGTCGAGGCCGACGTCCTCGTCCTCGGCGGCGGCTACACGGGGATGTGGAGCGCCTGGTACGCGAAGCAGCTGGAGCCCGAGGCGCGGGTGGTCCTGCTGGAGTCCGAGGTGCTCTGCGGGCACGGCCCGAGCGGGCGCAACGGCGGCTTCTGCAACGCGATGTGGTTCTCGCTCGCCTCGATGCGCGAGCGCTGGGGCGACCAGGCGGCGCTGCGGGTCGCGGCGGCGGCCGAGCAGGCGGTGGCGCGGATCGGCGCCTTCTGCGAGGAGCACGGGGTTGACGCCTGGTTTCGTCCCGCCGGCTACGTCCAGGTCTCGACCGCGCCGGCCCACGACGGCGCCTGGACGCGGGCGCTGGCGGCCTGCCGCGAGCTTGGCGTTCCGGAGATGCTGCAGCCGCTGAGTGAGGCGGAGGTGCAGGAGCGCTGCTCCTCGCCGGCCTTCCGCGCCGGCGCCGTCTCGCCGACCTCGGCGACGGTGCAGCCGGCGCGGCTGGCGCTGGGTCTGCGGACCCAGCTGTTGGCCGCGGGGGTGGAGGTCTTCGAGTCCTCGCCGGTGCGCTCGTTCCGCGAGGCCGCCGACGGCGTCGAAGCCCAGACCTCGAGAGGATCCGTCCGCGCGGCTCGCGGCGTGCTGGCGATCGGCAGCGCCGCCAAGAGCCGCCGCGGCCCGCTGCGCGGCCGCCTCACCGTGGCCTCCTCCCACATCGTCCTCACCGAGCCGGTACCCGACGTGCTCGAGCAGATCGGCTGGACCGGCGGCGAGTGCATCACCGATTCCCGCTCCCTGCTCCACTACTTCCGCACCACCCGCGACGGCCGCATCGCCTTCGGTTGGGGCGGCGGCCGGATCGCCGCCGGCGCCCGCACCCGTGGCCGCGCCGAGGTCGACGCCGACGTCGTCGCCGCCGCCACCGAGCACCTCTACGACTACTTCCCGGCCCTGCGCGGCCGCCGCATCACCCACGCCTGGGGCGGCCCGATCGACGCCTCCCCGACCCACCTCCCCGCGATCCGCACCCTTCCCCAGCGCCGCGCCTGGGTCGCCGCCGGCTACACCGGCAACGGCGTCGGCCCCAGCAACATGGTCGGCCGCACCCTCGCCTCCCTTGCCCTCGACCGCGCCGACGACCACACCCGCCTCGCCATCGTCGACGCCAAGACCCCCCGCGTCCCCCCCGAGCCCTTCCACTGGCTCGGCGGCGAGTCGATCCGCTTCGCGATCGAGAAGAAAGAGGAGGCGGAGATGGCCGGCCGTCAGCCCGGCCCGATCTCCTCAGCCGTGGCGAAGGTCCCCGAGCTGATCGGCTTCCACATCGGCCGGTAGGTCAATGGCCCTGACTTAATAGGGGGAGGTCGATCTGAAAGAAAAGGAAAACTTGTGTGTTGAGAGATTCATCTAGTTTTGGGTATTGCTTTCCTCCAAAGGGGACCTTACCTTCCCGACTCCAGTTCTCCCACCCGAAAGGTCATTGCCACCGATGACGCCGGAGAATCTCCCACCTCTCGATCAAGAGTGTTTTTTCATCGCACCCATAGGAACCGAGGGAAGCGAGACTCGGGAGCGTTCAGATGGAATCCTTGAGTACATCGTGGGGCCAGCCGCAGAGGCAGTTGATCTGACGACCGTTAGAGCAGACAAGATCGCAAAACCAGGACAGATAACCCGCCAGGTCATCGAACATGTTGTGGGCGCTAGAGCAGCTGTAGTTGATCTGACTGACGCCAATCCCAACGTCTATTACGAGATGGCTATTCGCCATACCGCGCAGTCCCCTACCGTGTTGATTGCACAGGAGGGCGAAAAGCTTCCCTTCGACATTGCCCAGATGCGAACGATCTTCTTTGATCCGACGAGCTTAAAAAGTGCCGCGGCGTGTCAGGAGCAGATTTCTCAGCATTTGAAAGAGGCACTGGACGGAGAGGTGGATTCACCGATTGCCGCTTCTATGTCCGTCCAAAAATTGGGGCAGGGGAATGAGCAAGAGCGAGTACTTGCGCAGATCGTTGACGGAATGGACGATCTTCGTCGCCAGATCCGAATCCTCGGCCACCACGAGGATCGTCTACCACCAGGGTTCGTCCGAGATCTTGATTTGGCACTCCACGAGTTAATGATCTACCAAGATCGTGCTGGGGGAGATCCTGCGGTAGACGAGATCATCCGTCATCTTCGACGGCCGGTGAGTTGGGCTACCCACGGGCGATACAAGGTGGGGCGGGCTAGGGTGCGCCGAGAACTTGAGCAGGCTGAGTCAGTTGAGAGCAATGAGATCAGTCCCTCAGAGACTGATGGTGCCAATTCTGCGCCAGAACCATCGGTAGCTGGAGATACGAGCGAGATCGACGCCCTTGCTGAAGAAGCTGAGGAAGCTTAGGCACGAACCGTCTAGGCAGCCGCCGCGGCGCCCGCCGGCATCCCGGCCCCGGCCTCTTGTTCGGGGCGGACGCTGGTCATCTTTTCCGCCCGGCGCTGCTGCCAGGTGGCGAAGCCCATGGCGGCGACGGTGAAGGAGAAGAGGATCATCGCGATGACGTTGACTTCGACCGGGATCCCGCGCTGGGCGGCGCCGAAGATGTAGAGGGGGAAGGTGACGGTGGTGCCGGAGTTGAAGTTGGAGATGACGAAGTCGTCGATCGAGAGGGCGAAGGCGAGCATCGCGGCGCCGAAGATGCCGGGCATGATCAGTGGCAGGGTGACGAGGCGGAAGGTGTCGAAGGAGCTCGCGCCAAGATCCCGCGCCGCCTCCTCGAGGCTGCGGTCGAAGCCGATCAGGCGCGAGCGGACGACGACGACGACGAAGCTGATGCAGAACATGACGTGGGCGATCAGCAGGGTTTCGAAGCCGAGCGAGAAGGTCCCGAGGAGGAGGAAGAAGGAGAGCAGCGCGGCCCCCATCACCACCTCGGGAGTGGCCATCGGAATCACGATCAGGAAGTTGGCGGCGCGACGGCCGAGGAACTGATGGCGGACCAGCGCCAGCGCCATCATCGTCCCCACGATGGTCGAGATCACGGTCGCCAGCACCGCCAGTTTGAGGCTGGTGACCAGCGCTTCGTTCAGTTCCGGGCGGCTGAAGGCGTGGGCCCAGTGTTCGAGGGTAAAGCCGACCCAGGTGTAGTTGTAGCGGCCGGCCGGATCGTTGAAGGAGAAGAGCAGGATGACCGCGATCGGCAGCAGCAGGTAGAAGACGACCAGCGCGGCGACGATGTTGACCGCGTGCTCGCGCAGCCAGCGCCAGGCGCCTGAGAGTCCGTGGTCGCCGCTCACGGCGCGTTCTCCTCGCCCATCAGCGCCTCCGAGCCGGCGAAGCGGATGTAAACGACGACGGCGATCATGATCAGCGCCATCAGCACGAACGAGAGCGCCGCCGCCGAGGGGTAGTCGGCCTGGCTGAGGTAGAGCGACTGGATCACGTTGCCGATCATCCGGTTGCCGGCACCGCCGAGGAACTGGGCGTTGACGTAGTCGCCGGCCGCCGGGATGAAGGTGAGGAGCGTCCCGGCAACCACCCCCGGCGCCGACAGCGGCAGCGTCACCCGCCAGAAGCTCTGTGCGGCGGAGGCGTAGAGGTCCTTCGAGGCCTCAATCAACCGCACGTCGATGCGCTCGAGGCTGGCGTAGATCGGCAGGATCATGAAGGGGAGGAAGTTGTAGGTGAGGCCGGCGATCACGGCGGCGCTGGTGGCGAGGATGTGGCCGCTTGGCACCAGGCCGATCGCGTGGAGGAATTCGGTCACCGGGCTTTCGTCGGAGAGGATCGTCTCCCAGGCGATCGTCCGGATCAGATAGGTGGTGAAGAACGGCGCGACCACGGCGAACAGCATCAGGTTGCGCCAGCGGCCGGCCTTGAAGGCGATCGCGTAGGCGAGGGGGTAGGCGATGATCAGGGACAGCAGCGTCGCCGCCCCCGCGTAGACGAAGGAGCGGATGAACTGGGTGTCGTATTCGGAGAGCGCTTCCTTGTAGTTGTCCCAGTGCCAGTTGAATTCGAGCGAGCCGACGAAGCCCGACTCGAGGGAGAGTTTCCCCATGTAGTAGAGCGGGACTACGAAGAAGATGAGCAGCCAGGCCGTCCCCGGTCCCAGGAGGAAGTAGGGGATGACCCGGCGCCTCATCGAATCAGCCGTTCAGAACCGCGTCGAAGGCCTTGATCACCTTCAGTTCTTCTTCTTCGCTCTTGAACACCGGCGTTGCCGAGCAGTTCTTGGTGAACGAGGCGCTGGGGAAGATCAGCGGATTCTTCGCCAGTTCCGGTTCCCGCTTGGCGAGCACTTGCTTCACCCCTTCGACCGGCGTCACGTAGTTGACGTATTCGGCGATGTTGGCCTGAACTTCGGGTTCGTAGACGAAGTTCATGAAGGCCTCGGCCGCGGTCGGGTTCGGCGCCCCGGTCGGGATCACCATGTCTTCGGACCAGAGCATGCAGCCCTCGGTCGGCATCCGCCATTCCAGGTTCGGGTTGTCGGCCTGCAGCTGCACCGCATCTCCCGACCAGCCGATTACGGCAACGGCGTCGCCGCTGGTCAGGTCGCGGGCGTAATCGTTGCCGGTGAAGCGCCGGACCTGCCCCGATTCGGCTGCACCCTTGATTTTTTCGATCGCCTTCATCCAGTCGGCTTCGGTCGCTTCGTCGGGATTGACCCCTTCACACTTCATCACCAGCGGCACCGTTTCCCGGACTTCGTTCAAGAAGTCGACTTTGCCCTTGTACTTGGGGTCGAAGAGGTCACATATCGAGCGCACGTCAGGCGCCGTGTCCTTGTTGACGATCACGCCGGTCATCCCGCTCTGCCAGGGGACGGTCCAGTCGCGATTGGGATCGAAGGCCGGGTGCTGGAGGCTGGAGACGAGGTTCTTTTCGACTTCCGGGAGCCCCGCTTTGTCGAATTCCTGCAGGTAGCCGAGCTTGTGCATTTTCACGACCTGGTAGTCGGCGAGGACGAAGATGCTGCGCCCTCCCGATTCACCCTGCTGCAGCAGCGGCTGCATCTTGTTGAAGAATTCTTCGTTGGAGTTGATGTCTTCGATGTACTTGACCTTGACCCCGCTGGCTTTTTCGAAGTCGGGGACCGTCTTCTTGTCGATGTAAAGGGGCCAGTTGGAGATCGTCAGATCGCCCGAGGCCTTGCCTTCGAGCTTGACCTTTTCCGCTTCCTTTTCACCGCCTCCTTCGATGCCTCCGCCCCCGCCCCCGCCGCCGCAGGCTGCGAGCCCGAGGGCCAGCGCCGCCGCCGCGACCAGGACCGCCAGCAGGGCGGTGATCCTCCGTGGGTCCTTCTCACTGGCCATCTGTCATCAACCTCCGTGGGTGGTTTCCAGTTGCGACTGGTCGGCGGCGCGGGCGCCGTCGTTGCTTCCCGCTGCTACCCCGTTTGGCGACTCGCGGACAAGGTGCATGTGCTCGGGCTCCCAGCTGAGCGCGACCCGGGCGCCGCCGCCGGGGAGCTGCTGGCGTTCGGCCTCGTCGGCGTTGGGGACGAGGACGGTCATCCGCACGCCCTCGCCGAGGTCGACGGCGATCTGAGTCGCGGTCCCGAGGTAGAGCGAGCTGGTGACCACGCCCTCCACCCGGGGCAGATCGCCCCGCGAACTGGCGCCGTTCCCGTTGCCGCTCGTCTCCACCCGCAGCTTCTCCGGCCGGACGACGGCGTGGCAGCGGTCGCCGGACGAGAAGCCGTCGGTCGGGGTCGCGATCGTCGAGCCCTCGTCGAGCTTCACCTCCTCGCTGCCGGTGACCGTCGCCGGCAGCAGGTTGGAGACGCCGATGAAGCCGGCGACGAAGGTGGTGGCGGGGCGGTTGTAGACCTCCTCGGGAGTCGCGATCTGTTCGACCCGGCCGCGGTTCATCACCGCGATCCGGTCGCTCATCGTCAGCGCCTCCTCCTGGTCGTGGGTGACGTAGACGAAGGTGATGCCGACGTCGCGCTGGATCCGCTTCAGCTCCACCTGCAGTTCCTTGCGCAGCTTCAGGTCGAGCGCGCCCAGCGGCTCGTCGAGGAGGAGGACCTTGGGCAGGTTGACGAGCGCCCGTGCCAGGGCGACCCGCTGCTGCATGCCGCCGGAGAGCTGGGAGGGGCGCCGGTTCGCCTCGGCGGCGAGGCCGACCCGCTCCAGCTCGGCCTTGACCCGCTTGGCGGTCTCCTCCTTGCCCACCTTCTTGCGCTTCAGCCCGAAGGCGACGTTGGCCTCGACGCTGAGGTGCGGGAAGAGCGCGTAGCTCTGGAAGACGGTGTTGGTCGGGCGCTTGTGCGGCGGCAGCTGCGCCACGTCCTCGCCCTCGATCCGGACTTCGCCGCTGGTCGGCCGCTCGAAGCCGGCGATCATCCGCAGCGTCGTCGTCTTGCCGCAGCCGCTCGGGCCGAGCAGGGTGAAGAACTCGCCCTGCGCCAGCTGAAGGTCGAGGTCGTCGACGGCGGCCAGCTGGTCGAAGCGCTTGGTAACGCTCCGCAGCTCGACGCTGGGGGTCTCTCCTCGGTCGTCCATTCCGGTCTATCAGCCCCCTCTCGGTGGTTCGGGTACCCGGAAGCCCTGACTACCTATCTATCGCGACGGTAAGCCCCGGTGGATCAACGCGCAAGGGGCGAATGTCCTAAAAGCACAGGAATGACTTGTACACCACGTACAAGCCGAGTTCCAGTCCTTGACCCAAAGACCACTTGCGAATGTTGGGTTCTGGGTCTAGCTTTGTCCATAACGTCGTAATCCGAGGAGGAGGGCTCCATGGCCACCGCGTCGCAAGCCCCGGCAGCAACCGATCTTCAGCAACTTGCCCGCGATCACCTCTGGATGCACTTCTCGAGGATGGGCGCCTACGGTCCGGACCACGAGGTCCCGATCATCACCCGCGCCGAGGGCTGCTACGTCTTCGACGAACACGGCAACCGCTATCTCGACGGCCTTTCTGGCCTCTTCTGCGTCAACGCCGGCCATGGCCGCACCGAGTACGGCGAGGCGGCCGCCCGCCAGGTCGAAGAACTCGACTTCTACACGCTTTGGTCCTACGCCCACCCCAAGGCAATCGAACTGGCGGCGCGGATCGCCTCGCTGGCGCCCGGCGACCTCAACCGCGTCTTCTTCACTTCCGGCGGCTCGGAGGCAGTCGAGTCGGCGCTGAAGCTGGCCCGCAACTACCACCGCATCCACGGCAAAGGGCAGAAGCACAAGGTGATCGCCCGCGAGGTCGCCTACCACGGCACCTCGCTGGGGGCGCTCTCGGCCACCGGCATCACCGAGCTGCGCAGCCAGTTCGAGCCGCTGACGCCGGGCGGCTGCCACGTCCCCAACACCAACATCTACCGCTGGCCCGAGGAGCGAGACCCGCTCTGGGCGGCCGACGCGATCGAGGAGCGGATCGTCTTCGAGGGGCCGGATACGGTCGCCGCGGTGATCCTCGAGCCGGTGCAGAACGCCGGCGGCTGCTTCGTCCCGCCCGACGGCTACTTCCAGCGGGTGCGGGAGATCTGCGATCAATACGACGTGCTGATGATCTCCGACGAGGTGATCTGCGCCTGGGGCCGGCTTGGCCACTACTTCGGCTGCGAGCGCTTCGACTACGTCCCCGACCTCGTCACGGTCGCCAAGGCGCTGACCTCGGCCTACGCGCCGATGGGCGGTGTCGTCGCCTCCGACAAGGTCGCCGAGCCGTTCATGCAGGGCGACGCCTCCTTTGCCCACGGCTTCACCTTCGCCGGCCACCCGATCGCCGCCGCGATCGCGATGGCCAACCTCGACGTCTTCGAGCGCGAGGACTTGTGCGGGCACGTCTTGCGCAAGGAGGGCGAGTTCCGCCAGATGCTCGAGTCCCTGCACGATCTGCCGATCGTCGGCGACGTGCGCGGAGCCGGCTACTTCCACGCCGTCGAGCTGGTCAAAGACAAGGAAACGAAAGAGAGCTTCAACGACGAGGAGTCCGAGGAACTGCTGCGCGGCTTCCTCTCCGGCGAGCTCTACAAGCGCGGGCTGATCTGCCGCGCCGACGATCGCGGCGACCCGGTCGTGCAGCTCTCCCCGCCGCTGATCGCCGACACCGAGCAGTTCGAAGAGATCCACGACGTGCTGCACACGGTGCTCGGCGAGGCCTGGGATCGGGTGGTGGGCGGCTCGCGCAAAGGCTCGTCCGCGGAACCCCGACGGCGGTCGTCGCTCTAAGGGGGCGGCGTGCTCACCGTCCAGAGCCTGCTCGACGAGCTCGACCTCGAGCTCGCGGCCGGCGCTGACGCGGCCGCGGCGCCGGTGCGCTGGGTCCACATCTCCGAGCTCGAGGACCCGACCCCGTGGCTCTCGGGCGGCGAGCTGATGCTGACCACCGGGATTCCGCTCGACAGCGCCGCCAAGCAGCGCGCCTTCATTCGCATCCTCGCCGATCGCAACCTCGCCGGGCTCGGCTTCGGGACCGGCTTCAACCACAAATCGCTGCCGAAGGCGCTGGTCGACGAGGCCGAGAAGCACGAGTTCCCGCTCTTCGAGGTGCCCTACTCGACGCCGTTCATCGCGATCACCGAGAAGGCCTTCGCCCGGCTCGTCAACGAGCAGTACGAGGTCCTGCAGCGGGGGATCGCGGTGCAGCGGCGGCTGGAGCGGCTGGTCCTCGAGGAGCGCGGGCTGGAGGAAATCGCCGCCACGGTCGCCTCCGCGGTCGGGGGAACGGTCGCCGTCCTCGACGGCCGCGGCGAGCGGCTGGCGGGAAAGGGCTTCCGCCGCCAGCTCTCGGCCGAGGCGATCGCGACGATCCGCAAGGAAGCGCTGAGCCACGCCGGCGACGGCCACCCCTTCGTCCCCTCCCACCCGAACGTCGCCGGGCGGGCGCTCGCCCACCCGGTGATCTCTCCCGGCGGCGGCCCGCCGCAGGCCTGGGTGGTGATCGTCCGCGACTCTGGCGGGCTCGGCGATTTCGAGCGGCTGATCCTGCAGCAGGCGGTGGCGGTGGTGGCGCTGGAGCTGATGCGGCGGCGGGTCGCGCGGGAGACCGAGCGGCGGCTCGCCGGCGACGTCCTCGCCGCCGCCCTCGGCGGGCGGATGGACCCGGCCGAGCTGCGCCGCCGGCTCGAGCCCTTCGGGATCGGCGAGGAAGCCGCGGTCCTCGTCTTCCAGCTCGACGATCCCGGCGAGGCGGCGGTGTCGCTGGAAGCGGCGCTCGCCTCCGACGGCTGCTCGGGCGTGGTCGCCCCCCACAGCGCCGGCGGCCGCGAAGTGCTCTGCGCGGTGGTCGACTGCGCCGACCGCGACGCGGTCGAGGTGGCGACGGAGGCGCGGCGCGAACTCGCCCGCGAGCGCGGTGCGGTGCGGGCCGCAGCCAGCCGCCCGGCCCCGCCGGACCGCCTCCGCCACTCCTTCCACGAGGCCCGCTGCGCGCTGGAGGCGACCGCCTTCGACAACGGCTCGGCCCCGGAGGTCGCCTCCTGGCGCGACCTCGGCGCCTTCACCCTGCTGCTCTCGATCCAGGACGACGACGCCCTCGACCTCTACTGCGACAGCGTCCTCGGGCCGATCGAGCGCGGCGACGAGGAGTACGGCGGCGAGCTGCTGCGCTCGCTGGAGGCTTTCATCGAGCAGAACGGCCAGTGGGAGCGGGCGGCCCGCCAGGTCTACTGCCACCGCCACACCCTGCGCTACCGGATGCGCAAGGTGGAAGAGCTGACGGGCCGCGACCTCTCTCGCGCCCACGACCGCATCGAGTTCTGGTTGGCCCTGCGAGCGAGGGAGCTGGTCGCATGAGGATTGGAGTCCCGACCGAGATCAAGTCCGACGAGTACCGCGTCGCCGTCACCCCGGCCGGGGTGCGCGAACTTTCCGAGCACGGGCACGACGTGCTGGTGCAGGCGGGCGCGGGAGAGGGGAGCGCGATCACCGACGCTTCCTACGAGGCGCAGGGGGCGACGATCGTCCCCGACGCGACCGGCGTCTTCGAGGCGGCGGAGATGGTCCTCCATGTCAAGGAGCTGCAGCCGAGCGAGATCGAGATGCTGCGGCCGGGGCAGCTGCTCTTCACCTATCTGCACCTGGCCCCCGACCCCGAGCAGACGCGCGGGCTCTGCGGCTCCGGCGTCACCGCGATCGCCTACGAGACGGTCGAGGACCCGCATGGGCGGCTGCCGCTGCTGGCGCCGATGAGCGAGGTTGCGGGGAAGATCGCGACCCAGGCCGGCGCCTTCATGCTGGAGAAGCCGATGGGGGGCCGGGGGATCCTGCTGGGAGGGGTGCCCGGGGTCGCCGCCGCCAACGTGATGGTGATCGGCGGCGGCGTCGTCGGGATGAACGCGGCCTTCATCGCGATCGGGATGGAAGCCGACGTCTTCGTCTACGACCGCTCGATCGACCGCCTGCGGGAGCTGGAAGTCGATTTCGGCGGGCGCTGCTCGACGGTCTACTCGACGACGCTGGCAATCGAGGAGATGCTGCCGCAGGCGGACCTGGTGATCGGCGCCGTGCTCGTGCACGGGGCGCGGGCGCCCTATGTGATCCGCCGCGAGCAGCTGGCGCTGATGAAGCCGGGCGCGGTGCTGGTCGACGTCGCGATCGACCAGGGCGGCTGCTTCGAGACCTCGCGGCCGACGACCCATCGCGAACCGACCTTCGAGGTCGACGGGATCACCCACTACTGCGTCGCCAACATGCCCGGCGCGGTGCCGATCACCTCGACCCACGCCCTCACCAACGCCACCCTGCCTTACGCGATCGCCCTCGCCGACCACGGCGTCGCCGAGGCGATCCGGCGCGACCCCGGGTTGCGGCTCGGGGTCAACGTCGCCGGCGGCAAGGTCACGCACCCGGCGGTGGCCGAGGGAGTGGGGATGGACTATGTGCCGGCCGAGGACGCCCTCGGGCTGGAACAGGCCGTCAAGGGGTAGAGCGAACTTGAAAACCAAGATCCAGGGGGAGCTGAGATGAGCACCTACGCAGTTGTCAACCCGGCCACCGGCGAGACCGTCAAGGAGTACCCGGAGATCAGCGACGAGGAGCTCCGCGCCGCGATCGATCGCTGCGACAAGGCTTCGAAGTCCTGGTCCGCCTCGACCTCCGTTGCCGACCGCGCGGCGCTGGTGCGCAGGGTCGCCGAGCTGCACTCCGAGCGGCGTGAGGAGCTGGCCGAGATCATCGTCCGCGAGATGGGCAAGCCGATCGAGCAGGCGCTGATGGAGGTCGACTTCGCGGCGATGATCTACGGCTTCTACGCCGACAACGCCGAGGACCTGATGGCCGACGAGCCGATCGAGCTTTCCGAAGGCGAGGGCAGCGCGGTGATCCGCCGCAGCCCCTTCGGCGTCCTACTCGGGATCATGCCCTGGAACTTCCCCTACTACCAGGTGGCCCGTTTCGCCGGCCCGAACCTGGTGATCGGCAACACGATCCTGCTCAAGCACGCGCCGCAGTGCCCGGAATCGGCGGAGGCGATGCAGAAGATCTTCGACGACGCCGGCTTCCCCGAGGGGTGCTACGAGAACATCTACGCCACCAACGAGCAGATCGAGTGGGTGATCGCCGACCCGCGCGTGCACGGGGTCTCGGTGACGGGCTCGGAGCGCGCCGGCTCCGCGGTCGCCGAGATCGCCGGCCGTAACCTGAAGAAGGTCGTGCTCGAGATGGGTGGCTCGGACCCCTTCATCCTCCTCGGCACCGACGACCTCGACGAAGCGGTGACGGCGGCGGCCGAAGCGCGGCTCGACAACACCGGTCAGTCCTGCAACGCGGCGAAGCGGTTCATCGTCGTCGACGAGCTCTACGACGACTTTCTCGAGAAGTTCAAGGAGCAGCTGGGCGGGGCGAAGCCGGGCGATCCGACGGCGGAGGACACCGCGGTCGGGCCGCTCTCCTCACAGACCGCGGCGGACCGGCTCGAGGACCAGGTGAAGCGGGCGATCGAGAACGGGGCCGAGGTCGTCGTCGGCGGCAACCGCGACGGCAACTTCTTCGAACCGACGATCCTCACCGGGATCGAGCCGGGTGACGAGGCCTCCCAGGAAGAGTTCTTCGGGCCGGTGGCGCAGGTCTACAAGGTCTCCTCCGAGGAGGAGGCGGTGCAGCTCGCCAACCAGACCCCGTTCGGGCTCGGGTCCTACGTGATGACGACCGACAAGGAGCAGGCCGAGCGGGTCGCCGACCGGATCGAAGCCGGGATGGTCTACGTCAACCTGGTCGGGGCCGACGCCCCGGAGCTGCCCTTCGGCGGCTTCAAGCGCTCCGGTTTCGGTCGCGAGCTGGGCCGCTACGGGGCCGACGAGTTCGTCAACAAGAAGCTGATCCGCAGCGCATAGGCGCTGCGGGCAGCGCCTGATCCTTTCTGGCCCGACGCGGGTTAGGTCGGGTATGACGATTACGATCCGGCCTTCGTGAGTCGTCTCCGGGGGGCCATCGCTTTGTTGCTGCTCGCCTTCGCCGCTTTTGCGGCGATAGCGAGCGCCGCGACCAGCGAAGAAGAAGACGTGCCGCGCTGCCACGGCCGGCGGGCGGAGATCGTCGGCACCGACGGCAACGACGTGATCCGGGGGACGCCGGAACGGGACGTGATCCAGGCGGGCAAGGGCGACGACGTCGTCTTCGGCAGCCTCGGCAACGACCTGATCTGCGGCGGGCCGGGGTCCGACCAGCTGCACGGCGGCCGCGGCAACGACGAGGTCTACGGCGACGCCGGCGACGAAGACCAGGTGAACGGGAACCTCGGCGACGACAAGATCGTCGGCGGCCCGGGCGACCGCGACGAGGTTGCCGGCGACCTCGGGATCGACATCGTCAACGGCGGGCCCGGCGACGAAGACCTCGTCCACGGCGACTACGGCTACGACCGGATGTCCGGCGGCGCCGGGGCGGGGGACATCGCCTCGTTCGCGACCGCGCGGGCCGGTGGCAAGGGCAGCGGCGTCTGGGCCTCCCTGAAGGAACACAAGGCCCGCGGCGACGGCCACGACAAGCTCTTCGGCTTCGAGAGCCTCGAAGGCTCCGCCTTCCGCGACACGCTGATCGGCAACCCGCAGGCCAACGTGATCGCCGGTGGTCTCGGCGACGACCACCTCGTCGGCGGCGGCGGGGCCGACGTGCTCGACGGCGGCCAGGGGAGCGACGGCTGCGAGGGGGCGAAAGGGCGGACCAGCTCCTGCGGCAAGGAACCGGCGCCGAGCGGCTCCGCCTACGTTCAGCTCAACCCGACGCCGGGCGGCGGCGCCGGGCTGCAGGTTGTCGGCGGCAGCGGCAGCGACCACTTTGTCGTCGCCTTCGACGAAGCGACCCAGACCTTCGGCGTAACCGCGAAGAAAGGTGTCGCGATCGGTCCCGGCTGCGCCCACGCGCCGCACAGCACCACCACCGTCTCCTGTCCCGCCAACGGGCCGGGCCGCTGGCTGATGGCCGATCTCGGCCCCGGCAACGACAGCCTCCGGGTCGAAGGGACGCTGGAGTCGATCGGCAGCGTCCGCTTCGCCGGCGGCTTCGGCAACGACACGATCCACGCCGGCCCCGAGGACGACCTGGTCGAGTCCGGGCCGGGCGCGGACAAGATCTACGGGGGCGACGGCGCCGACGGCCTCGTCGGCGGCCTGCCCGGGCCGACCTTCCTCTACGGCGAAGGCAGCGGCGACCTGCTGGCGGCCGGCGGCGGCTGCGCCGGCGGGGCGCTGGTCGGCGGCCCCGGCCGCGACGACGCCTCCTTCGCCGAGACCCAGGCCCATCCCGGCCTCCTGATCGTCTCCTTCATGGCCCACGCGGCCTGGGTGACGACCGTCAAGGGCTGCAAGCACGTCCACCTCTCCCCGACCGACGAGGACATGGAGGGCTCCTTCGACTGGGACGTCCTGATCGGCGACGGTGGCCCCAACGCGATGCTCGGCCAGCCCGGCGAAGACCGCTTCTACGGCATGGGCGGCGAAGACATCATCGACGCCCGCGACGGCGTCAAGGACTTCTCGATTCAGTGCGGCCGCGGCCAGCCCCCGCGCAAGATCAAGGTCAAAGGCAAAAGCGGGAAACCCGAAACGAAGGAAATCGAAGGCACCGGCGAACCCGAGGGCCGCGCCATCACCGACTCCTTCGACCCCGCCCCCTACAACTGCGCCACCGTCAAATACGGCACCCCCGTCCCCGGCCTCAACGGCTAACCCCAGCGCCCACCTGACCCGAAGCGCCTGCAGGGCGCCACCCGCCGCAATTTCCGCCAACGCCGCGCCCGCGGGACGGTCCGCGGGGGGAGAACCAAGGTGGCGTTCGTCCTTTTCCCATGTATGTCGGGAAAAGGACGAACGCCGGGTTCGGGTAAGGCTCTCGGGGACCTCGCGACCCACCAGCACGGTGTTGTTTCAATGACCCAGCTGCTCAAGTTCGGCTATGCGGCGAACACGGTCCTGGAGTGGGCGCAGGCGGGGCGGCTGCATCGGCTGCATCAGGGGGTCTATGCGGTGGGGCATCGGCGGCTTTCTTGGCATTCGCGTTGTTGGGCTGCCGTGCTGGGGGCGGAAGCGAATGAGGTGGATGAGGTGGTTTGGCCGGCGGTGGCCAGTCATGGGTCGGCCGCCTACCTCTGGGGGATCTATCGGTACGCGCCGGAACGGATCGACGTTACGGCGCCGATCCGCCGGCGGGCGAAGCGGGAGTTCATCGTCCACTTCTCCTCGATCTTGGCGCCGGAGGACCAGGGGGAGCGGCAGGGGATGCCGGTGACGTCGGTGCCGCGGTTGCTGATGGACCTTGCGATCCGTTCGCAGCCCCAGCAGCTGGATCGCCTGCTCGAGCGGACCGAAGAACTCGGCCTCTTTGACCTTCACGCGCTGCAGGACGTGCTCGACCGGGCCGGCGGGCACCGCGGGCGCGGCAGGCTGCGGCGGGCGCTTGCCCTCTACCAGCCGGACCCCGCCTTCACCCGCTCGCGCTTCGAGAAGGAATTCCGCCAACGAGTTCGCCGCGCTGGCATCGCCGGTCCCTCGATGAACTTCAACGCGTACGGCTACGAGCTCGACGCCTACTGGCCGGAACTGCGCTTCGCGGTCGAACTCGACCTTTTCGAGACCCACGGCAGCCGTGCCGCCTTCGAGCGCGATCGCCTCCGTCAGGAGGAGCTGAAGCTGCTCGGGATCGAGTCGATCCGGATCACCCGGCCGCGCCTGCAGCACGAACCCGGGGCGGTCCTCCGCAACCTCGCCGCCCTCCTCGATAGACGCCGCCGCGAGCTCGGCGCCCCGTGATCTAGGCTTCGTTACATGGCACCGAAGACCGCCCAGGGGGACGAGGCCGCGGCTGTCGCCGCCGCGATCGCCCAGTTCGAGGCGGAGTTCGCCGCCGCCCCGGCGCCCGAGGGATCGCCGGCTCCCGCCTGGCAGCGGGCGGCCCTGCTGGAGGGCGTCAGCGCCAAGGAGACCATCGAGGACCTACGAGGAGGATCCGCATGGCTGTCGTGAAAATCATCGAGCTGGTCGGCAGCTCCAAGACGTCCACCGACGACGCCGCCAAACAGGCGCTGCTGCAGGCCCAGGGCTCGCTGCGCAACATCCGCGCCGTCGACATCGTCTCCACCGGGATCCGCGGCGAGAACCTCGACGAGTACCGCGCCCACGTCCGCGTCGCCTTCCTGATCGAGGGGACGGAGGTCGACTGATGGCCGATGCGCCGCAGGGGGAGACCCGCGAGGTCTCACGCGAGCAGGCCCGCAAGCTGATCGACGAGGGCGCCCAGTTGGTCGACGTGCGCGCCGACCACGAGTGGGAGGTCGGGCGCATCGCCGGCGCCACCCACGTGCCGCTGCCGGAGCTGCCGCAGCGGCTCGGGGAGATCGACAAGGACCGCCCGGTCGTCCTCTACTGCCGCGGCGGCAACCGCTCGACGATGGCCACCGACGCCCTCACCGACGCCGGCTACGACGCGGTCAAGCTGAGCGAGGGGATCGTCGGCTGGAGCGGCGAAGACCTGCCACTTGAGCCGGAGGGCGGCTATGTCGCCGATTCCGGCGAGGCCTCGGCAATTCTGCAGTCGCAGAAAAAACCATCCCACAGCTGAAATCCGCTGCACCTGAGGCCCTTCCAGCAGCCTCTTCTTCTGCTCAAGAAATTTAATACCTGAATCCCAATCAGGTTTGCTACCTTTCTGCCCATGGAGGTAGCCGTCGCAGAGAACAAGGAGCAGCGGGGCAAGGGCCGGGTCGGGACGCCTCAGAACCCGGAGACCTACGAGAACGTCCCCGGCCACGTCATCCCGATCATCGAGCGCGAGTTCGACGACTTCGACAACGAAGCCGAGCAGTTCCTCGGCGGCCAGCTGGAGGAGCACCAGTTCATCGGCTTCCGCCTCAAACAGGGCGTCTACGGGCAGCGCCAGCCCGATGTCCAGATGATTCGGATCAAGCTTCCCTTCGGCGGCGTCACCCCCGAGCAGATGGACACCTTCGCCAGCGTCGTCGAGAAGTACGCGCCGCTTAACAAGGGCCACATCACCACCCGCCAGAACATCCAGATCCACCACGTGCCGCTGCGCGACACCGAGCTTCTGCTGCGGGAGATCGCCGAAGCCGGCCTCTCCTCCCGCGAGGGCTGCGGCAACACCATCCGCAACGTCACCGGCGACCCCTGGGCCGGCGTCGCCGCCGACGAGCTCTTCGACCCGACCGCCTACGGCACCGCCTACGTCCGCTACTTCGTCCGTCACCCGACGACGCAGCTGATGCCGCGGAAGATCAAGACCGCTTTCGACGGTTCCGACTCCAACCGCTCGATCACCGAAATCCACGACATCGCCTTCCTCGCCCGCGAAAGGGACGGCGTCAAGGGATTCGAGGTCCAGGTCGGCGGCGGCACCTCGATCATGGCCCGCGTCGCCCCGACCCTCTACGAGTTCGTCGAGGCCGACAACGGCGACTACCTCAAGGTCGCCGAGGCCGTCTTCCGCATCTTCGACCGCCAGGAATGGCTGCGCGTCAACCGCGCCCGCGCCCGGATCAAGGTCCTGATCGACAAGATCGGCATGGATGCCTTCCGCGAGCTCGTCGACGAGGAGCTCCAGGGCGAGTGGGTGGCGGAGCGCGAATTCGGTCACGAGCTGGTCGAGCGCCTCAGCTTCGCCGTCGACGAGGAGGCCAACGCGCCTGAGGTGCCGCTGCAGCCGTCCTCCCCCAACGGGGACCGCACCGAGTTCGAGCGCTTCCTCGCCGGCAACGTCGAGGCTCAGCGCCAGGAGGGCTTCAACACGGTCGAGGTCAAGATCACCCGCGGCGACCTCACCCCGGAGCAGTTCCGCGGCCTCGCCCAGATCATGCGCGAGTACACCGGCGGCGCCGCCCGCAGCACCGTGCAGCAGAACTTCGTCCTGCGCTGGGTCCGCGACGAGGCTCTCTACGACGTCTGGGAGCGATTGGGTGCCCTCGGCCTCGGCGAGGCCGGCGCCCGCGAGATCACCGACACGGTCAGCTGCCCCGGCACCGACAGCTGCAAACTCGGGATCACCTCCTCGATGGGCCTCAACCGGGCGATCAAGGAGCGGGTCACCGAGATGCAGATCACGGACGAGCTGACCAAGCGCATCCACATCAAAATGAGCGGCTGCCCGAACGGCTGCAGCCAGCACCACATCGCCAACATCGGCTTCTACGGCGCCTCGCTGAAAGTCGGCGGCCGCCAGATGCCCGCCTACATCCCGCACATCGGCGGCAACTTCGAAGGCGGCCCGGTCGCCTTCGGCAAGCGCCTCAAATCGCGCCTGCCCGCCAAACGGGTCCCCGAGGCCGTCGAGCGCTGGATCGAGCTCTACGAGGGCGACCGCACCGAGGGCGAGGAGTTCAACGCCTTCGTCGAGCGGGTCGGCGCCGAGCCCTTCGAAGCCGCGGTCAAGGAGCTGACCCTCCCGGCCGAGTTCAGCCTCGAGACGATGCAGGAGTTCATCGACTGGAACCGATCGAGCCCGTACGAGGTCGTGCGCGGAGAGGGGGAGTGCGCGATCTGAATCGCGCACGCCCGCGATGAAGCCGCCTCCCGTCACCCTCTCCGGCACCGTGCCCACACCGGCCGACCTCGACCACGAGGAGATCGCCGCCAGGCTCGAGGGCTCCAGCGCCCAGGAGGCGATGGAGTGGATGTTCGAGAACTTCGGCGAGCGCCACTACATCGCCTGCTCGTTCCAGAAAACGAGCAGCGTCACCGCCCACCTGGCGACCACGGTCAACCCCGAGGCGCGCTTCTTCTACCTCGACACCGACGTCCTCTTCGAGGAGAGCTACGAGACCCGCGACCGCCTCTCCGAGGCGCTGGGGATCGAGTTCGACCGCTTCCACAACCTCACCCTGGAGGAGCAGGAGGCCGAGCACGGGCCGGAGCTGTGGAACCGCGATCCCGACTCCTGCTGCGGCATCCGCAAGGTCGAGCCGATGCGCCGGGCCCTCTCTTCCGTAGACTGCTGGGTCGCCGGCGTCCGCCGGGCAGACTCCAGCAGCCGTTCCAAGACGCCGAAGTTCGGCTGGGACAAGCGCTTCAACCTCTGGAAGCTGAACCCGCTCGCGGACTGGACCGAGCGTGACGTCTGGAACTACATCCGTGAGCACCACCTCCCGTACAACCCGCTTCACGATCGCGGCTACCCCTCGATCGGATGCACCCACTGCACCCAGCCGGTCGAACCGGGTGGGGATCTGCGCGCAGGCCGCTGGACGGGCCTGGCAAAGACCGAGTGCGGGATCAACTAGCGGCGACCGGCACGCCGCCCCCTACCTCCTTTCCGAGACCCTTTCCCCAACCCCCTAACAAGGTGAGATGAGCGAGACGATGGCTGAGCTGTCCCTGACCCTTTCCGAGCGCCACACGGCGGACTTCGAGATGATCGGCAACGGCGGATTCGCGCCGCTGACCGGCTTCCAGGGCTCCGCCGACTGGGAGCGCGTCTGCAGCGAGATGCGGACCGTCGACGGCGATTACTGGCCGATCCCGATCACCCTGGCGAGCGACCTCGAGTGCGAGGTCGGCGACGTGATCGAGCTCTCCTCCGACGAAGGCAAGAAGCTGGGCCGCCTTACCGTCGAGGAGATCTGGGAGCGCGACGTCAAGCGCGAGGCCGAGCAGGTCTACGGGACCACCGACGAGGCCCACCCGGGCGTCGCCGCGATCTACGAGGAGGGCAACCGGATGCTCGCCGGCCCGATCGAGGTCGACGCGCTGCCCGACCACGACGAGGCGTTCATGCGCCGCTACAAGACGCCGGCCGAGCACAAAGCCGACTTCGAGGCGCGCGGCTGGAAGAAGATCGTCGCCTTCCAGACCCGCAACCCGATCCACCGCGCCCACGAGTACCTGACCAAGGCCGCCCTGGAGACCTGCGACGGGCTCTTCATCCACCCGCTGATCGGCAAGACCAAGGCCGGCGACATCCCCGCCGAAGTGCGGATGCGCTGTTACGAGGTGCTGATGGAGAACTACTACCCGCAGGACCGGGTCGTGCTCGGTGTCAAGCCGGCGAAGATGCACTACGCCGGGCCCCGCGAGGCCGTCCTGCACGCGATCGTCCGCCGCAACTACGGGGCGACGCACTTCATCGTCGGCCGCGACCACGCCGGCGCCGGCGACTACTACGGCACCTACGACGCCCAGAAGATCTTCGACACGATCGACATCGAGGAGCTCGGGATCGAGCCGCTGATGTTCGAGCACACCTTCTGGTGCAACGAGTGCGAGGGACTGGCTTCGAACAAGACCTGCCCCCACGACCAAGACGCGCGCCTGTTCCTTTCCGGGACCAAGGTCCGGGAAATGCTCGGCAACGGCGAACGGCCGCCGCACGAGTTCTCGCGCGACGAGGTTGCCGACATCCTGATCGACGCTTACAAGGAGGACTGACGTACATGGCTGGTGAGAAAGGCTTCACCCTCTGGTTCACCGGGCTCTCCGGGTCCGGCAAGACGACGATTTCCCGCCTGCTGGAGGGCCACCTGCTCGAGCGCGGCTCGAAGCTGGAGATCCTCGACGGCGACGTCGTCCGCGAAAACCTCTCCAAGGGCCTCGGCTTCTCGAAGGAGGACCGCGACACCAACATCCGTCGCATCGCCTTCGTCGCCGACCTGCTGAGCCGCAACGGCGTGCCGGTGATCACCGCCGCGATCTCCCCCTACAAGGAGATCCGCGACGAGGCGCGCGAGCTGATGGGCGAGCGCTTCGTCGAGGTCTTCGTCAAGGCCTCGGTCGACACCTGCGCCGAGCGCGACGTCAAGGGCCTCTACGAGAAAGCCTTCAAAGGCGAGATCAAAGAATTCACCGGCGTCTCCGACCCCTACGAGGAGCCGGAGAACCCGGAGTTCGTCTGCCACACCGAGAACGAGACCCCCGAGGAATCGGCCGACAAGCTGCTGGCCTACCTCGAGCAGCGGGGCCTGATCCCGGCCAAGGAGGCCGCGGCGGCCTAGTCGCGGCTGGTCTTGGAGTTTCCGAGGGGAGGGGCGAGAGCCTCTCCCCTTTTCATTTGGTGAAACGCTCGAAGTGCTCGCGGTCTTCCTCGAGGCGCTTTTTCAAGCGCGCCTTGAAGGCTTTGTCAGACAGTTCGGCGGCGACGTGGTCTTCGATCGCGGTGCGAATCGCCCGTGAGACCGAGACGCCGTTGGCGCGGGCGACGGCGGCGATCTCCGCCGCTATCTCCTCGGGTAGGCGCAAGCTGAGGACTCTGGTCGCCATCGGCGGTTGCAGACGATAGGCGAATTTGTAATATTTTGTCTGTATACGGTCGCGCGTAGATGTTAAGGTACATCTGCCGTATACGGGTCGACAGAAACTGTTGACACCCCGTGGTCAAACCCCGGCCCGACGCAGGCCTGAGGTGCTCTCGGGTCACTGCGCGGGTCGGGGAAATCGCCGCCCCGGTCGATCGTCAGGGTCTGGACGGCACCTGCGGCTCGCCGAGCCCGAAGGTGTCGTAGGCGCCGAACTCGGCGAAGGTCTTGTGGGTGGGGCCGTGGTAGTCGGAGCTGGCGGTGCGGGTGAGGCCGAGCTCTTCGCAGAGGCGCAGCAGGTGCTCGGTCTGCTCGCGAGTGTGGCTGGGGTAGAAGGCCTCGATCCCGTCCGGCTGCAGGGAGCGGACCAGGTCCTCGACTTGGTCGGGGTCCTTGACGTCCCAGTAGGGGTGGGCGACGACGGCGACGCCGCCGGCCTCGCGGATCGTCGCCACTGCCTCCTCGGCGGTCGGCCAGCGGCGGGGGACGAAGGCCTTCGCCCCCGGCACCAGGTACTCCTCGAAGAAGGGCCCGAGGTCGCCGGTCGCGCCGGCGGCGCGGGCGATGTGGGGACGGCCGATCGAGTCGGCCGCACCGGCCTCGCGGATCGCGTCCTCGAGGGTCAAGTCGAACCCCTCGCGCCGCAGGTTCTCGACGATCTCCCCGGCCCGCGAGCGCCGCTCCTCCTGCGCCCGGTCGCAGGCCGGCGCGATCTTCTCGAGGTCGATCCAGTAACCGCAGACGTGCAGGTCTTCGGCATAGCGGTGGACGCAGGACATCTCGATCGCGGGAACCAGCTCGATCCCAAGCCGCTCCGCGGCCTCCGCGGCCTCCGGCACCCCGGCGATCGCGTCGTGGTCCGTCAGGGCCAGCGTCGTCACTCCAGCCTTCGCAGCTTCGGAGACCACTTCAGCCGGCACCAGCTGCCCGTCCGAGACGGTCGAATGCGATTGCAACTCGATCAGCATCTTGCGAGACCCTAGCCACCCGCTCTACGCAGCGGCATTTTGCCCCAATATGGGGAGCAGTCGACTTCATCGAGCCGACGCCCTGACTACCGTGGTTGCATGGCTGTACTGATCGATAGGGGCGCGCTGTCGCTCGGGAACAACCTGAGCGTCAGAAGCGCTGAGCGGGTCTTACGGGAGTGGGGAACAATCGGGGAGGCGGGACCAATAGTCCTGGACCTCAGCGAGCTGAGCTTCGTCGAGATCGGGGCAGGCTGGAGGCTAGGCAACGCCATCAGCGCCTGGTCTCGGCACGCCGACGTAACGGTCAAAGTCCCCTCTCCAGGCAACTTCGGCGGTCTCTGGTACAGGACGTTTACCCGATCGGGGCTTGGCCTCTCGCTCGCCTCCCATACGCTGAAGCTGGAAAGCGACAGTCAAGACGTCACCCACGAGGTTCGCCAGTACTACGAGGGGCTCGGGCAGGTTGCCGCGAGCAGCACCAACGTGGTCGTGCCGGGCCTCGAGCGACGGGTCGAGCTGCGGGACCCGGACTTGTTCGCGACGGAGTTCAGCCGCTGGGCGCCGTCGGTGGGGCTCGAGTGGGTGAACAGCGCCACCAAGGCCAAGCGGATCTCTTTTCTCTCGATGATCCGAGAGGCGATCGCAAATGTGTTCGACCACGCGTACAGGTCCCCCTGCGAACGGCTCGACAGCAAATTGAGCTATCTCTCGCTGCGCCGCTACGAGAGTCTGACCACTGCGCCCGGCGCGGGCAGCATGGAGCGCTACCTCAGCTCGATTCAAGACGATCAGGAAAGCGAGCAGGTGGGTTGGATTGAGATCGTCGTGGTGGACGACGGCGTCGGCATCGCCGCCCGCCAATCCCAAAATCCCAACGTGTGCAACGAAGATCTTTCGCTCGAGGATGAAACCCTCGGCAGCGCCTTGCGGTCAGGCCACTCGGTGAAGAGAACGACCTGCGACGCTCCTTCCCAGGGAGATCCCGGTTACGGATTCACCTATATGGCGGATGGCTTATGGCGTTTCCACGCCTACGCCGAGCTCAGAACCGGTCGCCGCTTGCTGACTCTCGATGCATCCGGGCCCGAGTGCGACGGCTTCGTGATCCGTGAGCAGGAGCTTGGGTGGATGGCGGGAACCGCGCTTCACGTCGTATTTCCCCTTTACTCAACGCAGCTGCGCATACGCTTCCAGTAGAGAAAGATGGGCGTCAGCTATCTGAGCCGAGGGGCTCTCTTCTCTCCCCAGCCCGTCGATGCGGGGTCGACGATTCTCGTCGACCCCCAGATGGAGCGAGGAGCAACGCCCTTGGGCGAGCGGCTGCGGGAGCCGATGCGCAGGTACCTGCCAGGCGCCTGGGTCATCAGAGGAAGTTCGGCGGACCATCGGGAAATTCTTGAGAATGACCCGATCCTTCCAGATTTGGCAGCATCCCTCGACGTTCCGGTCTTCGGCTTGTTTGGGAGCCACGACAGGGAGAATCCATCCCCCTACCTCTGGAAGCCGTCTTGGGTTGAGGAGGAGCCGCGGCTTCGCATTGATGACCTCCGGGAAGCGGAAATCAAGGGAATACTCGAGCGGTCCCACGCGATTAGTCGGCTCAACGGGTTCCACTACATCCTCCCTTCGAGGTACCACGCCGACGAATTCGTCCGCCTTGCGGACGCGCTTCAAGATCCGCTCGACACGATCCGTCTAGCCGATTGGTTGCTCCCATACGCGCGGCCGGAGGGCTGGGTGATAGCGGACACCGGAAGCATCCTCGCCCTGCTGTTCGCCTTGCAGGCAGAGGCGCAAGCTCGCTTCGGCTTCGGCCTTCAGATCGCGAACCTGTCGGAATACCCCTCGGACTATGTGGCGATGGACGAGCTCCTCACCGGTCTCCACGCGGATTACACGCTGCTCGTCGTCAGCGTCAGTTCAAGCGGAAAGGTAGCGCGGCAGTTCGAGCGGCTGTGCCCGGGGATTCACGACGTGGTCGTGATCTGCGAAACCGGGCAGTCAGGGGCGGAGGCGCTTGCCCGGTATCCGATCGAGAGGTGGGAGGCGGATGAGCACGGAAGGTGCGATCGCTGCGACGCTCTGAATGAGCTCGTAATTCACCCCCGCACCTACCAAGTCCTTCCGTCTGAGGGCATCGAGGCGGTGAAGTTCGACTTCGACAAGGCTGCCGAGCAGGAGGAATTCTGGCGCCTCGTTGATCGGACGGAGGCGGTGAAACTCCACTGCGACGAGGAGGTGCCCGCCGGTCCCCGTGCCGGGCACCGGCACCTGTCGATTGACATCGACATCCCTTCGTTGCTGACGGACCCGGAATTCCGCACCCGCGTCTTGGCGACGCTGAGCGAGCGCCCCGTTCCGGAGCTGGTTCTCGTTCCGGATCATGGGGCCGCGGCAACCATGGTGAAGCTCGCCCGGGAAGCCTTCCCGGAGTTGAAGAAGGAGCAATTGCGCCTCGTCCGCGGTCCAAGGCTGGACGCTGACCTACTCGCGGATATCGCTGGAAAGGAGTCCATTCTCCTCCTGGACGACTCCGTGGTCACCGGCAATACCCTCGTCGCACTGCGGCGGGAGATATACGAGAGGGTCAATGAGGAGCGCCGACCACCGACAGTGGAAGCGTTCGTTGTGCTCGATCGCTTGGCTCACGATGAGGACGAGAAGGCGATTCGTCGACCCTTCACCGCCAAGGGCCAGGACGGGCCCGAGCAGCGCTTCCGCGCCGTCGAGCGGATTCGGCTTCCCCCGGTGCACGACTGCCCGTGGTGCGAGGAGGAGAAGAGCTTGCGGAGGCTGGTGTCGCGTGTCTCCGGGCATCAGGAGTTCGTGCGGCAGCGGCTGGAGCTCCTCAGCTCCCGGAAGGGTTTGCGTCCCCCGCTTCTGCCGACCCGGCAGGACCGCGCCGAGCAGCGCACCCACGGATCCTTCATCGGGGATCTACGGCCCGCTGCTGCCTTCGCAGCGACTGCTGCGGCGGCTCATGGGCTGACTCTGAAACTGGAAAAGCTGCGAAAGGGCGCCGAGATAAAGATGGTTGACGTCAAGGTCGTCGCGGAGGCTTTCTTCGATCAGATCATCGTCGCCGGATTGTTGAGGATCGTGCCGCAGAAGTTTCTGCGTCACTACAGCAACGACGAGGCTGTCAATCACATGCTTGCGAGTCACGCCGAGGCCTTCGGCGATAACTGCCTGGCCGAGCTGGCGTGGGCGGCCGTCCAGGGCAGGATCCCTCCCGAGGCAATCCACGCACTCCTAGTCGCCAATGACAACCCCCCGGCCGCTCTCACCTTCCTAAGGGCACTGTTGGAGGTTCAGCACCCGGATCTGGCCGAACCAGAGGACCCGGAGGCCTCAGATGTCGAGCCCGAGCCCCAGGCCGCTTCCGGCGCCGCTCCTAAATAGACTGCGCCGCCGTGTTCCAGAAGGTCCTCATAGCCAACCGCGGCGAGATCGCGATTCGGGTCGCCCGGACGCTGAAGGAGATGGGCATCGTCTCGGTCGCCGTCTACTCGGAGATCGACCGCGACGCCCCCCACGTGCGCGAGGCCGACGAGGCCTTCCTGATCGGCCCCGCGGTCCCGGCCGAGAGCTATCTGAACATCCCGAAGATCATCGAGACCGCGAAGGAGGCCGGCGCCGAAGGGATCCATCCCGGCTACGGCTTCCTCGCCGAGAACGCCGAGATGGCGCGCGCCTGCGACGAGGCCGGGATCACTTGGATCGGTCCGCCGCCGGAGGCGATCGAAGCGATGGGCTCGAAGACCCAGGCGCGGGAGATCATGGAGAAGGCCGGGGTGCCGATCGTCCCCGGCTCGACCGAGGTCGCCGAGGGTCTGGAGGACGCGAAACGCCAGGCCGAGGAAGCCGGCTACCCCGTCGCCTGCAAGGCGGCGGGCGGCGGCGGCGGCAAGGGCTTCCGGGTGGCGATGACGCCGGACGATCTGCAGGAGGCTTATGAGGGCTCTTCGCGCGAAGGCGAGAAGTTCTTCTCCGACCCCCGCGTCTACGTCGAGCGCTACCTGGAGGACCCGCGCCACGTCGAGGTCCAGGTCTTGGCCGATTCGCACGGGAACGTGATCCACCTGGGCGAGCGCGACTGCTCGCTGCAGCGCCGCCACCAGAAGGTGGTCGAGGAGGCCCCGGGCCCGCACGTCGACGAGGAGATGCGCGAGCGGATCGGGAAAATCGCCACCGACGCGGCTGCCGCAGTCGGCTACCGCGGCGCCGGCACGATCGAGGGCATGCAGGTCGGCGACGAGTACTTCTTCCTCGAGATGAACACCCGGGTCCAGGTCGAGCACTGCGTGACCGAGATGGTCACCGGCATCGACATCGTTCGCGAGCAGATCCTGATCGCCGCCGACGAGCCGCTCTCGATCGCCCAGGAGGACGTGAGGCTGAACGGCTGGTCGATCGAGTGCCGGATCAACGCCGAGGCCGCGCACAAGAACTACGCCCCGGCACCGGGGCCGATCGGCGAGTCCTACCGCGAGCCCTCCGGCCCCGGCGTCCGCGTCGACTCCGGCGTCGAGGCAGGCGGCGAGGTGACGCCGATGTACGACCCGATGGTGGCCAAGCTGATCGTCTGGGACGTCGACCGCGAGAAGGCGACCCGGCGGATGCTGCGGGCGCTGGGCGAATACGACTCCGGCGGCCTCACGACCTTGATCCCCTTCCACGAAGCGATCCTCGCCACCGAGCAGTGGGCGCGCGGGGAGACCTGCCGCGACCTGATGGAAGACAAGGAGTGGCTGAAGACGACGGCGCCGGCCGACGCGAAGCCGCCCGAGCCCTCCGAGGACGGCGGCGAGGTGCTGACCCGCGACTACAAGGTCGAGGTCGGCGGCAAGCTCTTCGACGTTAAGGTGATCGGCGAGGCTCCTGCGGGAGGCGGCATTGCCGCCCCCGCCGCTGGAGGAAAGAAACCGCCGAAGCGCGAGCGCAAGGGCGCCGGCGGCCCCAGCGCCTCCAGCGACGCCCTCCCCTCGCCGCTCCAGGGCACCGTCCTCAAAGTCGCCGTCGACCAGGGCGCCGAGGTCTCCGAGGGCGACCTGATCTGCGTGATCGAGGCGATGAAGATGGAGAACGAGATCACCGCCCACAAATCGGGCAAAGTCGAAGACCTCCCGATCTCCGAAGGCGCCGCCGTCGGCGCCGGCGACACCCTCGCCGTCATCAAGTAGTCCCCAGCTTTTCTCCAAGCCACTAACCGCTGTGACGCACCTACCCCCGCCGTTTGTGGTGCCGCTTTTCTTCGCGTTCCTTTTCCTTGATCCGTTCTTCTTCTCGCCGCTCCTTGTCAACCTTGCGCTGCTGTTCGCGGGTGAGCGGGAATTTCGGCGCCACTTCCTGGCAGGCGCGACCGACGCAGGCCTCGAGACGGATCAGCTGGGCGTGGAGGAAGGCGCGGATCGGCGAGAGGTTGCGGACGCGGACGATGTTGTTGAGCTCGTAGGGGTCCTTGGTGATGTCGTAGAGCTCTTTCTCGCCGTCGGGCCACTCGATGTACTTGTAGGGGCCGAGGCGGATTCCCTCGTAGTCCTTCGGCGGCGCCACGATCGAGGCGTTGGCGCCGTCCTTCCGCCCGCCGGCCCGGCGGCGTTTCAGCCCCTTCACCGGGCGCTGCCCGGTCGGTTCGCCGTTGGCTTCGACATCGGCGGTCTCGACGAAGGACTCGAAGAGGATCGGTCGTCGCGAGCGCAGGTTCGGGTCGCGCATGTAGGGGACCAGCGAGCGGCCGTCGATCGACTTGTCGGCTTTGACGCCGGCCAGTTCGAGCACGGTCGGGGCGATGTCGACGTTGGCCGCCAGCTCGCCCGTCGAGGTCCCCGCCTTGATCCCCGGCCCGCGGATCAGCAGCGGCAGGTGGGTGGCCGGCTCGTAGGCGAGAAACTTGCCGCCGGTGAGGCGGTGCTCGCCGTAGAAGAAGCCGTTGTCGGAGGTGAAGATGATGTAGGTGTTGCGCAGCCGGTGCAGACCGCCGAGCGTGTCGACGATCAGTTTCACGCCTTCGTCGACCGAGCGCAGCGACTCCAGGGCCTTCTGGTAGTAGACGCGGTAGGTGTGGACGTCGGTCGGGGAGAGGTAGGGGGCTTCGCGGATGAAGCGCGGCTTGTCGCTGACGTTGCCCTCGTTGAACCCCTGCGAGCGGCTGTGCGGGTAGGGGGCGCCGGTGAAGGTGCCGTAGTGGCGGGTCGCCGGCTCGGGCCCGGCGGGGCGGCGGAAATCGCCGTGGGGGGCGGTGTAGTCGAGCTGCATGTAGAAGGGCTGATCGGGTGAGGTCGCGTTCAGTTCTTCCCAGGCGAGCCCGTTGAAGCGGTCGGTCTCGTAGTAGCAGGGCTTGCCTTCCAGCGGCGCGCTCGGGCAGCCGAAGTCGTCGCGTTCGCCGTATTCGCGGGTTTCCCAGCTGCCGGGGTCGCCGAACGGCCCGTCGATCGAGCCGTTGTCGTTGAGCCGGTAGCCGTAGTAGAAGTGCTCGGTGTCGGCCTTCAGCACCGAGTGCCAGGAGCTCCAACCCGGCGGCACGTCGGTGCCGGTGTCGAACGGTTCGTCGCCGTAGCCGTTGAGGAACTTGCCGATGTGGATCGTCCGGTAGCCCGCCCCCTGCAGCCAGGTGGCGAGGTTGTGGGTGTAGGCACCGCGGGCTTTGAAGCCGGTGTAGCCGCCGTTCGGCGGAACGTTGCCGCGGACGTTGTGGTTGTGGGCGTAGCGGCCGGTCAGGAGGCTGACCCGCGAGGGACAGCAGAGGGGGTAGGAGACGTAGTAGCGGTTGAAGGTGATGCCGCGGTTGGCGATCAGCGAGTGCGTGTACGGCATCGCCTGCACTTCGATGCCGCCGACGTCGAAGCTGGCGTAGAGCTGGTCGAGCGTCTCGTCGTCGGTCTGGATGACGACGAAGCTCGGTTTTTCGGCCGGGGTTTCCGCTGCCTCGGCCCGCGGCCGGCTGGCCAGGGCCACGCTCCCGAGCAGCAGCAGGAGAGCCAGGGCGATCGCGAAGCGGCTCCGCCCACGGGCAGGCATCTGACTGGGATGTAGAAGGGAAGTCTGCATCTAGCAGGTCGGGGGGCGCACTACCCCCGAAACCGGCGCCTCACGCCTGAGTTGCGGCCTGAAAGCTAGAAGACGCTCAGGACGCGCCGAGCTTTTTCACTGCTTCGCGAAAGTTTTTCACCGTCGCGCTGGGGGCTTTGCGCCCTTCCAGTTTCTCGCCGTGGCGGTTGACCCAGATCACCGGCACGTTCATTTTCAGCACCGGGGCGATGTCGGTCGTGTAGTCGGAGCCGATGTGCAGCCAGCCTTTTTTGCCGCCGATCCGCCGCGCGCACTCTTTGAAGTGGACGGGGTCCGGCTTGTAGCTGCGCACCTGCTGGGCGGTGACGACGAGGTCGAGTTCGGTCCGCAGGTGGCGGCGGCTGATCCCCAGCAGTTTGTCGTCGACGTTGGAGACGATCCCGATCTCGTACTTCTTGCCGAGCCGGTCCATCGCCGCGTTGGCCTCGCGGAACGGCAGCCAGTAGGCGACGCTGTTGGGCAGGAACTGGGCGCGGGAGGGCTCGACTTCCCAGCCGATCTCGCCGGCGACTTTGACGATCGTGCGGCGCAGCACCTCGGCGTAGAGCTCATAGGAGCCGGCCATGATCTCCGCCTGCACTTCCATGAAGCGCTCCAGGAACGGCCCCTCTTCGAAGGAGAAGCCGTCTTTGGACGCCTCTTTCTTGCAGGCCTCGACGATCCCCTTCTCCCAGTCGATCAGGGTGCCGTAACAATCGGTGGTCACCCATTTGATGTTTTTGAGACTGGGCAGGGCCATGAGCGAGCGCGGCATTATGTCATTCGGATAGTCTGCCGCGCTGCGCTCCCCCCGGCGCGCTCTCAGATATGGACCTTCTCGAGTACCAGGGCAAGCAGCTGTTCGCCAAGCACGGCATCGCCGTGCCGAGCGGCGAGGTCGCGGGCACTGTCGAGGCCGCCGTCGCCGCGGCGACGAAGATCGGCTACCCGTGTGCGATCAAGGCCCAGGTCCTGATCGGCGGCCGCGGCAAGGCGGGCGGGATCAAGATCGCCCAGAACGTCGACGAGGCGCGCGAGCACGCCGGCGCGATCCTCGGCATGGACATCGTCGGCCCTCACGGCGAGGGCCCCTTCCGCGTCGACCAGGTCTGGGTCGAGGGCGGCTCGGACATCGCCGAGGAGTACTACGCCTCGGTCATCCTCGACCGGGGTGAGAAGAAGCTGCTGGCGATGGTCTCCGCCAAGGGCGGGATGGACATCGAGGCGGTTGCCGCCGAGGACCCCGACGCCCTGGTCAAACGGCACATCGACCCGAGCGGGTTCGACGCCACCGCCGCGCGCTCGATCGTCGCCGACGCCGGCCTTGCCGAGGACGCCCTCGACGAGGCCGCCGAGGTGCTGGTGAAGCTGGCCGAGGTGGCGCGCGAGGAGGACGCGACCCTGATCGAGGTCAACCCGCTGATCGTCACCGCCGGCCGTGAGGTCGTCGCCCTCGACTCGAAGGTGACGATCGACGGCAACGCCCTCTTCCGCCACCAGGACCTGGCCGAGATCGCCGACACGGTCGAGGACCCGCAGGAGCAGATGGCGAAGGAAAAGGGCCTCACCTACGTCAAACTCGACGGCAACGTCGGCATCCTCGCCAACGGTGCCGGGCTCTGCATGTCGACCCTCGACGTCGTCGCCCAGGCCGGCGGCGCGCCTGCGAACTTCCTCGACGCCGGTGGCGGCTCCAAAGCCGAGGCGATCGTCAACGCGCTCGAAGTCATCAAGAGCGACGCGAAGGTGAGCGCAATCCTCTTCAACATCTTCGGCGGCATCACCCGCTGCGACGAGATCGCCAACGGGATCGTCACCGCCTCCCAGCAGATCGACCTCGGGATGCCGCTGGTCGTGCGCCTCGACGGGACCAACTCCGAGGAGGGGCTGCGGATCCTCGCCGAGGCCGACCTGCCGAACCTGCACCAGGAGAAGACGATGCTGGACGCCGCCCGCCGCGTCGTCGAGCTCGCCGGAGGTGCCGCATGAGCATCATCGTCGACGAGGGCACGAAGCTCGCAGTCTCGGGTCTTACCGGCCGCGAGGGCTCCTTCCACGGCCTCCGCAACAAGGCCTACGGAACCGACCTCGTCGCCGGGGTGACGCCGGGCAAGGGTGGCCAGGACGTCGAGGGCACGCCCGTCTTCGACACGATCGCCGAGGCGGTCAGCGAGGTCGGCGCAAATACCTCGATGATCTTCGTCCCCGCCCGCTTCGCCGCCGCGGCGATCGAAGAGGCGATCGACTCCGGTGTGGAGACGGTGATCGCGATCACCGAGGGGATCCCCGTCCTCGACATGCTCTCCACCTACTGGAAGGCGAAGGAGAAGGGCGTGCGGCTGATCGGGCCGAACTGCCCCGGCGTGCTCTCGCCCGGCAAGGCCAACGTCGGCATCATCCCGGCCCAGTTCTTCGACCCGGGGCCGATCGGCGTCGTCTCCAAGAGCGGGACGCTGACCTATCAGATCGGCAACGAGCTGAAGCAGGCCGGGACCGGCAACTCCTCGATCGTCGGCATCGGCGGCGACCCGATCGTCGGCTCCGACTTCATCGACATCCTCAAGCTCTACGAGGCCGACCCCGACACCGAGCTGATCGTGATGGTCGGCGAGATCGGCGGCGACGCCGAGGAGCGCGCGGCCGAGTTCATCGCCTCCGACATCTCCAAGCCCGTCGTCGCCTACATCGCCGGCTTCACCGCGCCCCCCGGCAAGCAGATGGGCCACGCCGGCGCGATCATCTCCGGCTCCTCGGGCACCGCCCAGGCGAAGAAAGACGCCCTCGAAGCCAAGGGCGTCCGGGTCGGCGAAAGCCCGACCGAGACGGCGGCGATCGCCGCCGAAATGCTCCGCTCGCTCTAGACGTCCAGCAGTTGGCGAATCTCTGCGGCGAGTTGGTCCGCTTCGCGGTCGAGTCGACGGTGGGTCACGCGGATCGTGCGGTAGCCGGCGATCAGCAGCTTCGGGTCGCGCGCGCGATCGCGCTCGAACGCCGCCCGGTCACCGTGGAATTCCCAGCTGTCGAGCTCGACGATGAGCTTCGCGTCCGGCCAGAGGGCATCGACCTCGTGGCCGAGCACGTCGACGTTCTGGACCGGCCTTGAGATGCGGCGGGCTCGGAGGAATTCGGCGAAGCGGATCTCCAACGGCGACCGTCCTTCCACGGGTGCACCTAGCTCGAGCAGCAACCGTCGCACCGGCCGCAGCGCCCGTCGCCCGCGTCCCCGCTCGCAGACTTCCTCCAGCTCGCGCACATGAAGCAGGTTCCGCCGATCCGCCGCTTCCGCCACCTTCTTCACCTCGTCATAGGCCGCGACTTCAGCGAAGTCGAAGATCGTGCGAGCCACGGTCGTCACCGGGATCTCCTCGTGACTCGTCGTTTCCTCCGCCCGCAGCTTGCAGCGGTGGATCCAGATGCCCTTGCGGCGCCTGACTCCCTGGCGTCCCAAGGCGGCGGTTACGTGAATCGGGCCGCTGCGGCCGCGTCTCAGTCCCCATAACACAGCACCAGATTGGTGGCTTAGGACCGCATTGGGCCCATAGGCAAGCACCGCTGCCCACCAGCGGCCCCGTTGTGAGACTCGCGTATGTCCGACTGCAAAAACTTCCTCGTGAACCGGGCTGAGGCGCCCCTCTCCCAGCGCCGCCTCGATCGCCTTCGCCCCAAACCCAAGAGAGGCGAGCTGCCAACGCGTCACAACCCCGTGCTGCTTCGTCGCCAACACCTTCAGTGCCTGCCCCCGCTCCCGCCGCGATGGGCGTGTCTGACTTGATCCCCTCATATCGGGGTCTCAAGTCAGAAACCCCTAGCGATTCTCCCCCCGTGGGGCGGGTGGAAGGCGCAATCACCGCGATTCGTGGGACGGCGGTGCGTTGCTAGGGTCGGGGACGTATGGCTGGCGACACGATTTCGTTTGCGCGCGGGGCTCCCAGCGCCGACATCCTTCCCCATGAGCAGGTGCGGGAGGCGGCTTCGCGGGCGCTTGATTCCGACTGGGAAACGGCGCTCTCCTACGGGGTCGGGATCGGGCATCCGGGGCTTTGCCAGTGGGTGGCGGAGCGGCACGGGGACCTCGATGCCGACCAGGTGATGATCACCAACGGCTCGCTGGAGGCGGGGGCGATGCTGTTTCAGCACCTGCTCGGACCGGGCGACCGGGTCGTCGTCGAGCAGCCGACCTACGATCGCACCCTGCTGCTGCTGCAGCAGCTCGGGGTCGAGCTGGTGCCGGTGCGGCTGGAGGCCGACGGGCTCGACGTCGCGCAGCTGGAAGCGGCGCTCGCCGGGGGGCCGATCAAGCTCGCCCACGTCATCGCCAATGCCCACAACCCGGCCGGCTGCACGCTCTCGGTGGAGAAGCGCCGGCGCCTGGTCGAGCTCGCGGCCGAGCACGACTTCTGGATCTTCGAGGACGACCCCTACCGCGAGCTGCCCTTCGAGGGGGCGCCGCTGGAGACGATGCTCTCGATGGACGAGGGCGGCAAGGTCGTCCATGCCTCCTCCTTCTCGAAGACGGTCAGTCCGGGCGTCCGCGTCGGCTACCTCGCCGGCCCGGTCGAGGAGATCAAGAAGCTGGCGAAGAAGGCCAACGAGACCTATATCTCGCCGAACATGCTGGCCGAGGCGATTGTGCTCGAGCTCTGCCGCAGCGGCGAGCTCGACCGCAACATCGAGTTCGTCAAGGGAGAGCTGAAGGCGCGCTGCGAGGCGCTGGTCGAGGCGCTGCGCGAGCAGATCCCCGAGGCCGAGTTCGTCGTCCCCGACGGCGGCTACTTCCTCTGGCTCGACCTCGCCGAGGGCACCGACACCGCCGCCCTTCTCGCCGAGGCGAAAGCGGACGGCGTCTCCTTCGTCGCCGGCCCCGACTTCATGATCGCGGGCGGCGAGAACAGCCTCCGCCTCTCCTTCGCCCCGGTCCCGGCCAATCGGGCCGCCGAGGGCGTTTCGCGGATCGCGGCGGCGCTCGAGCGTCTGCGCGCTTAGTCGCGCGGCGGACTCGCAGCGGATCGCAACGCGCCGGCCGAGGCGACGACGACGAGCGCGATCGCCACGACTTCGATCGCGTTCAGGCCCTGGGAGAGGGCGACGAAGCCGATCGCCGCCGCGACCGCGGGCTCCAGGCTCATCAGCACCCCGAAGACGGCGCGGGGGAGGCGGCGCAGGGCCTCCATCTCGAAGGCGTAGGGGATCGCGGTGCTGAGGCCGCCGACCGCGGCGCCGATCGCCAGGTGGGCGGGGACGAAGATCTCGGCGCCACCCTGGATAAGGCCGAAGGGGGCGATGAACAAGGTCGAGAGAACCGCCGCCATCGTCGCTCCGCCCGGGCCGGGGGCGAGGGCGCCGACCCGGTCGCTCTGGACGATGTAGGCGCCCCAGAAGAAACCGGCGGTCAGCGCCAGGAGGACCCCCAGCGCATCGACTTCGCCACCTGGGTGTGAGAGGAGGACGATCCCCGTCGCCGCCAGCGCGACCCAGATCGCGTCCCGCCAGCGGCGCGAGCCGGCGATCGCGACGCCGAGCGGACCGACGAACTCGAGGGTCACCGTGATCCCCAGCGGCAGCCGCTCCAGCGCCGCGTAGAAGAAGAAGTTGACGGCGGTGACCGCCAGGGCGAGCAGGACCACGTCGCGATGGGGCCACTCGCGCGCCCGCAGGAGCTCGCCGCGCGTCACCGCCAGCAGCACCAGGGCCCCGAACCCGGCCCGCAGGAAGACCGCGCCGGCGGCGCCGATCTCGTCGAAGAGCGTCGTCGCCAGGGCCGAGCCGCACTGGACCGAGACGATCGAGATGAGCACCAGCAGGGCCGCCCCGCGGGTCCTCGCGGCAGGCACCGGTGGGCTTGCTTCGGCAGTCGCCATCGCCGGATTCTGATCCACCACCTGGCCCTCCCCGTAGGGACGAGCATGCAAACGACCAGGAGGCGACTCCCAAATGCCTGAGCTCAAACAGCTTCGTGACCCGGTGTCGCGGCGCAAGTTCCTCGCGGTCGGCGGCGGCTCGACCGCCCTGGCGGCGTTCCTCGCCGCCTGCGGCGACGACAGCGGCTCCACCACGACCACGTCGATGCAGTCGAGCACCGGCGCCGGCGAAACCGCCGAATTCGGTAAGGGCGACGTCGGCATCCTCAACTACGCCCTCACCCTCGAGTACCTGGAGACCGCCTTCTACGCCGACGTCATAAAGAGCGGCCTCTTCAAGGGCGCCGACCTGGAGACGATCCGCAAGTTCGGCGCCGAGGAGGCCGAACACGTGGAAGCGCTGACGGCGGCTGTGAAGCAGCTCGGCGGCAAGCCGGCGCCGGAACCGAAAGCCGAATTCCCGCTGAAGAGCGCGAAGTCGGTGCTGGAACTGGCCGCTACGGTCGAGAACCTCGGCGCCGCCGCCTACCTCGGCCAGGCTCCGAACATCGAAAGCCCCGAAGTGCTGGCCTCGGCCCTCGCCATCCACAGCGTCGAGGGCCGTCACGCCGCCACCCTCAACACCCTCCTGGGCGAATCGATCACCCCGGACGGCGCCTTCGCCAAGCCGGCCGACGTGAAGACCGTCCTCAAGTCCGTCGAACCGTTCCTGGTCGAATGAGCCCGCGAGATATAGGAGATAGAGCGATGAACGAGAAGCTGGTCACCCCCGAGCTCGCGGCCGTCGAGGTCGACGCCCCGGGCGGGGACCTCTCCCGCAGCGACGTGATCCTCAAGGGCGCGCTGGCGGCCGGGGCGATCTACGGGACGGCGATGGTCAGTCCCTTCGTCCGCAAGGCCCTGGCGATGTCGGAATCCGGCGACGTCGGGATCCTCAACTTCGCCCTCACCCTCGAGTACCTCGAGGCGAAGTTCTACGAAGAAGCGAAGAGCCGGGCCAAGGCGAAGGGCGAACTGAAGAGCCTCGTCAACCTGCTGGCCGGAGACGAGCAGCAGCACGTCGAAGCGCTGACGGCGACGGTGAAGCAGCTCGGCGGCAAGCCGGTCGCGGAACCGAAGTTCAACTTCGAATACAGCGACACCGCGGGCTTCCTGAAGCTGGCCCAGACCTTCGAGGACACGGGCGTCGGCGCCTACAACGGCGCCGGGCCGATGATCAAGTCGAAAGAAGTCCTGGCCGCGGCCGGCGGCATCGTCCAGGTCGAGGCGCGCCACGCGGCCGCGATTCGGCTGCAGAACAAAGAAGAACCGGCTCCCGCGGCCTTCGACACTCCGCTGAGCGAAAAGCAGGTCCTGAAGGCCGTCGAACCGTTCATCGTTTAGACAGGTGCGAACGTAGGTAGCTGATGGCGGTGCGAAGAGAGAAGGCGGAGCGGCTGGCCGACGAGGACCTGATGCCCCTCGTCGGTCGCAAGGACCCCGAGGCCTTCGAGGTTCTCTTCGACCGCCACGGCGGCGCTGCCTACTCGCTCGCCTACCGGATCGTCGGCGACCGCGCCGCCGCCGAAGAAGTGACCCAGGAGGCCTTCATCTCCGTCTGGCGCAGCGGCGCCCGCTTCGACGCCACCCGCGGCAGCGTCCGCTCCTGGCTGCTCAGCGTCGTCCGCAACCGGGCGATCGACTTCCTCCGCAGCCGCGCCGGCAAGGCTCCGAAGTTGACCTTCGACGACGACTCGGTGCTGGAGCAGCGACCGGCGCAGGAGCGGACCGAGGAGGAAGCGCTGCAGCGGGAGACCTCGGCCGAGCTGCGCGGCGCCCTCGGCAAACTGCCCGGCGAGCAGTCGAAGGTGATCGAGCTGGCCTACTTCGGCGGCTTCAGCCACTCGGAGATCGCCCAGATGCTGAACCTGCCGATGGGCACGGTGAAGGGGCGGATGCGGCTCGGTTTGGAGAAGATCAGGGGAGACCTCGCGGAGGGCCTGGCATGAACGCGTCCGATCACAACCGCTGGAGCGAGGATCTCGCCGCCTTCGTCCTCGGCGCCCTGGAGCGCGAGGAGGCGGCCGCCGTCGAGCGCCACCTCGAGGGCTGCGCCCGCTGCCAGGAGGAGATGCGCTGGCTGGCGCCGGCGCTGCAGACGCTGCCGGAGTCGGTCGAGCGGCTGGAGCCGCCGCCGCAGCTGCGCGAGAGCCTGATGGCCGAGGTGCGCGAGGACGCGCGGGCGGCAAGGGCCCCGGCGCGCCCCGCGCGGACCCGCTCCTGGGGCTGGCTGCTGAAGCCCGCCGCCGGCTTCGCAGTCGTCGCCCTGCTGGTTGCCGGTGTGGTCGGCTACGAGGTCGGCAAGGACGGCTCGGGTGGCGGTGAGGGCGGCGGAACCACCGTCGAACGTCAGCTCGGGGACATCGACGTGAAGATGGTCCAGGAAGGCAACAGCGGGACGCTGGAGCTGGCGGGCGTCCACCAGCTGCCCCCGGACAAGGTCCTCGAGGCCTGGGTCGAACGCGATGGCCAGGTCGAAGCCGTGCCGGCGCTCTTCGTCCCCGACCGCGAAGGCCAGGCCGAGACCCGGATCGCCGACATGAGCGGGGTCGCGGTCGTGATGGTCACCGAAGAGCCGCAGGGCGGCAGCGATCAGCCGACCGGCGAACCGATCATGACCATGAAGGTTCCGAGCTAGGCGCCTTAGCGGCCGTAACGGTCCGACGAAAGGACCAGCTGCTCCGGGATTGCCGCACGCGGCGGCGGCGCCGGGTCGGCGCGGACAGAGACGGTCTCGGCGACGCTGCGGCTGACCTCGTGGTTGCCGTCGGCGGAGGCGATGACGACGCGGTCGTCGTCGGAGGTCTCGACCTTGCCCTCGAGGCCCGGGTCCAGTCCCGCCGCCTTCAGGTAGTGCAGCAGCTCCTCGGCCTCGTTCTCGAAGCGCAGGACGACGACGTCGGCGCCGACCTCGACGTCGGCCAGCAGCGAGCCCTGCTCGCGGATCCCCTCGACGATCGGGTGGCCGTGGGGGCAGGTGGTGGCGTCGCCGATCGCGGCCCGCATCCGCTCCTCCAGCACCGGGCTCATCGCGTGCTCGATCCGCTCCGCCTCCTCGTGCACCTCGTCCCAGGGGATGTGGAGGACGTCGGTGAGGAAGCGCTCGATCATCCGGTGGCGGCGGACGATGTAGCTGGCGTGGTCGCGGCCGGACTCGGTGAAGGCGAGCGTCTTGTCCTCGTTGCGCTCGACGTAGCCGTCGTCGGTTAGCCGCCCGATCATCTCGTGCACGGTCGGCGGCGAGAGCTGCATCGCGCGGGCGATGTTGGCCCCCGTCATCGGCAGCCCGGCCTCCTCCAGCCAGAACATGATCTCCAGGTACTCCTGCTCCGCGACGGTCGCGTTCTCAGACGACACAAGCTCTCCTTTAGGACCGGCTTTCCATCAGCGAGGTGACGACCGCCTCGTAGAAGCCGTCTCCCATGCTGCCTTCGGTAACGGTGACATTGTCCCAGTTCGGCAGCGCCGCCCGGAGACCGGCGTCGTGCTCGGGGCCGTTGGCGACGAGGAAGAAGCGGCCGACCGCGGCGGCGACCTCGAGGTCCTCGATCGAGTCGCCGACGGCGATGCACTCGCGCGGGTCGTAGCCGCGGGCGCGGGCGTGGCCGGCGACCGCCGCCGCCTTGCTGACCTGCTTCGGGACCAGGTGGTAGGCGTGGGTCCGTCCCTCGATCGCCGGCATCGGGCGGCCGATGGCGCCGTTGTCGAGCAGCCGCAGGTCGGTGTCGCCGCGCTCGCGCAGGAGCGCGTTCGCCTCCTCGACGTCGACCTTGCCGCGGAAGAGGTGGGAGAGGACGCGCCCGTGGTGCCAGGGCGAGTGGTACTCCAGCCGCCCCTCGAAGTGCTCGAAGAGCAGCTTCGGGATCCCCCGCTGCTCGATCTGCTCGTAGATCGTCCCGTCCTCGTTCGGCGCCATCTCTCCGGTCATCAGCGTCGTCTCGCCGTCGATCGCGAAGGCGCAGCCGGCCTCGTATATGTAGGAGGTCTGACCCATCAGCCGCGCCGCCTCGTGAACCTGCGGCTCGCGGCGGCCGGACATGATCACGACCTCGGCCCCGACCCGATGGCAGGCCTCGAGCGCCCGCGCCTGCGCCAGCGAGAAGCCGCCCTCGGAGTCGGTGAAGAGCGAGCTGCCCCGCCCGAGCAGGGTCCCGTCGAGATCGGTGTAGACGCAGCGGAGCGGCATCGGTGCGGTCGCTACCGTAGCGGGCGATGGCGTGGAAGCTGAGCGAGCGGACCCTCGACCTGACGCGCCCGATTGGCGCCGGGATCGTCAACGTCACCGTCGACTCGATGTTCGAGGGCGCCCGCAGCGGGACCCCGGAGCAGGCGGTCGCCGACGGCCTGGCGCTGGCCGAGGCCGGCTTCGAGATGCTCGACGTCGGCGCCGTCGCCGCCAAGGCCGGCCCCCCGGTCTCGCCCGAGGACGAGGCCGCGGCGCTGGTGCCGGCCGTTGAGGGCCTGGCCGCCGAGCTGCATCGTTTCCACCCTTTGGGCCCCTATAGGGGGGAAAAGGGTGGAAACGATGTTCCTCCGGCGGTCTCGGCGGACACGTTTTCGCCCGAGGTGGCGCGGGAGGCGCTCGCGGCGGGGGCGGAGGTGGTCAACGACATCTCCGGCGGCTGCGAGGAGATGTTCGGGCTGGTTGCCGAGAGTGGCTGCGGCTACGTGCTGATGCACATCGAGGGGCCGCCGCGGGTAGATCGCCCATTTCGCGAGTACGACGACGTCGTCGACCACCTGAAGGCCTGGTTCGAGGGGAGAGTCGAGGCGGCCCGCGCCCTTGGCGTCTCGGAGGAGCAGATCGCCATCGACCCCGGACTCGACTTCGACCTCAGCCCCGAGCAGGACCTGGAGATCCTGCGCCGGCTCGGCGAGCTGCGCGCGCTCGGCTTACCGCTCTACGTCTCGCTCTCCCGCAAGGACTTCATCGGCGCCGTGCTCGCCGGCTCCTGGGAGGACCGCCTGCCGGCGCGCGAGCGCGAGTGGGGGACGGTGGCGGCGGTGACCCTGGCGGTCCGCGAGGGCGCCGACGTCCTCCGCATCCACGACCGCTCTTCCCTGCAGGCGATCAAAGTTGCTGGCGAGATCTGTCGCACCCTCGATTCTGACGGGACGAAAACGGTCCATATAGGACCGGAATCGTCCCGTCGAGGGGTGGGTTGATGGCTCGCGGGGGGAGTCTGCTCGCGTCCGACTGGGCCGTTGCGATCGACCCAGCCCGCCGCGACGAGCGGATCGTCGCCGAGGCCTCCGAAGAGGAGCGGCGGTCGCGGCCGGCGCCTCTGCCGTCGGAGCTGGACCGGGGACTCGCCGAGGCGCTCGGGCGGGTCGGGATCGACTCCCTCTACACCCACCAGCTGCGCGCCTACGAGACTGCCGCCGAGCACAACCTGGTGATCACCAGCGGCACCGCCTCGGGCAAGAGCCTCGCCTTCAATCTGCCGGTGCTGGACGGGATCGCCGCCCGCCCCAAAGACCGGGCCCTCTACCTCTACCCGACCAAGGCGCTGGCCCAGGACCAGGCGCGCAAGCTCGCCCAGCTGCGGCCGCCGAACCTGCGTGAGGCGATCTACGACGGCGACACCCCGCGCGAGGAGCGCCCGGCGATCCGCCGCCGCTCCAACCTCGTCCTCACCAACCCCGACATGCTCCACGTCGCCCTCCTTCCCAACCACAAGAGCTGGGGGGACTTCTTCGCCAACCTCGAGTGGGTCGTCGTCGACGAGGCCCACACCTACCGCGGCGTCTTCGGCTCCCACGTCGCCAACGTCCTGCGGCGGCTGCGGCGGCTGGCCCGCGCCTATGGCTCCGAGCCGCGCTTCCTGCTCGCCTCGGCGACGATCGCCAACCCGGTCGAGCTGGCCGAGCGGCTGGTCGGGACCCCGTTCGAGCTGGTCGACGATGACGGCGCCCCCCGCGCCGGCCGCGAGATCGCGATGTGGAACCCGCCGCTGCTCGACGAGCGCAGCGGTGCCCGCCGCTCCGCCCTCTCCGAGGCCGCCGACCTGCTCGCCGATCTGGTCAGCCACGACGTGCGCACGATCTGCTTCCTTAAAAGCCGGCGCGGGATCGAGCTGATCCAGCGCTTCGCCCGCGAAAACCTCGAGCGCCGCGGCAAGCCGGAGCTGGCGAAGCGGATCGCCCCCTACCGCGGCGGCTACACCCCGCAGCAGCGGCGCGAGATCGAGTCCCGGCTCAGCAGCGGCGAGCTGCTCGCGGTCGTCGCCACCGACGCGCTGGAGCTGGGGATCGACGTCGGCGAGCTCGACGCGGCAATCTGCGTCACCTTCCCCGGCACCGTCGCCAGCCTGCGGCAGATGTGGGGGCGGGCGGGGCGTCGCCGCCGCGGCCTCGCCGTCTACGTAGCCGGCCAGGACGCGCTCGACCAGTTCTTCTGCCGCCACCCCGAGGAGTTCCTCGGGCGGCCGGTCGAGGCGGCGATCCTCGACCACGGCAACGAGCAGATCGCCGCGCGGCACCTGATCGCCGCCGCCTACGAGCTGCCGCTGAGCGACGAGGACGACGAGGTCTTCGGGCCAGAGTGGCGCGAGCGCGCCGAGCGGCTGCTGGAAGCCGGGGAACTGCGCGGGGTCGGCGGCAAGCTGATGCCGCGCCGCGCCGAGTTCGTCGCCAACCGGATCCCGCTGCGCTCGGCCTCGGCCGACTCGGTCGCGGTGATCGAGCGCGACGCCGGCGAGATGCTCGGCCTGGTCGAGGCCGAGCGCGCCTTCACCACGGTCCACCCTGGCGCCGTCTACCTCCACCTCGGCCGCTCCTACGAGGTCGACCGGCTCGACATCGAGGAGCGGCGGGCGGTCGTCTCCGCCTTCGACGGCGACTGGTACACGCGGCCGAAAAAGGAGACCGAGATCTACATCGAGCGCGTCCACGAACAGCGCCAGGTCGCCGGCGTCGAGCTCAACTTCGGCGAGGTCTCGGTGACCGAGCAGGTGATCGCCTTCCAGCGCGTCTCCGTCTCCGACCAGGAGCCGATCGACATCGTCGCCCTCGAGCTGCCGGAGCAGAACTTCGTCACCCAGGCGCTCTGGTACGTGCTGCCCGACCCGCTCGCCCGCAAGCTGCCGACCGAGGCACTGCTCGGCTCCCTGCACGCGACCGAGCACAGCCAGATCGCGGTCCTGCCGCTGATCGCGATGTGCGACCGCTGGGACATCGGCGGCCTCTCGACCAACGTCCACTTCCAGACCGGCCGCTCGACG